>Ga0315279_10007318_pt1 | contig 13686 bp, 11 predicted proteins | sample YL17G06_20_MG_FD_203694 | JGI IMG/M metagenome (GOLD analysis project Ga0315279, IMG submission 203694) | Sediment microbial communities from Yellowstone Lake, YNP, Wyoming, USA - YL17G06_20 | ecosystem: Environmental > Aquatic > Freshwater > Lake > Sediment | place: USA: Wyoming | collected... | reverse complement strand
TGGCTGCTGCTTTTGTGGGCGGTACTTCTATGTTTGGTGGAGAAGCTAGTATCGAGGGTACTTTCATTGGTTCATTTGTTATTGGTTCTTTAGAAGCAGGTATTGTTGCTGCAGGCCTTTCTGGTTTCTGGACACAATTTGTTTGCGGGGTTTTAATTATAGCTTCAGTAACTATTCATACCTTAGTAAAGAGAAAAAAATAAGGTAGAGGTAATGTAATATTATAAAGCAAAAGGTAGGTTGATATAAAATTTAAAAAATGACCTTAATTATCGTAATTATAAAATAGGGGGTGAAAATGAATACCATTGGACTTATAGTAGGCAATAGAGGGTTTTTCCCAGTAGAACTTTGTGCTGAAGGGCGTCAGAGGATTATTAAAGTTTTAAAAAAAGAAGGATTTAAGGTTATTACTCTTTCTAAAGAAAGTACTCATTACGGTACTGTTGAGTCATATCAAGATGCAAGAAAATGTGCAGAACTATTTAAAAAACATAAAGATGAGATAGACGGTATTCTTATTACTTTACCAAACTTTGGCGATGAAAGGGGGATAGCTGACAGTATTCGTCTATCGGGATTAAATGTTCCAGTACTTGTTCATGCTTTTCAGGATAAGACAAACCGGATGAACATTGAAAATCGACGAGATAGTTTTTGCGGTAAAATATCAGTGTGCCACAATTTAAAGCAGTATGGCATTGCTTTTAGTTTAACTAAGCAGCATACTGTGGATCCTGAATCAGATGATTTTTGTAAAGAATTACATAATTTTGGAGCGATTTGTCGGGTAGTAAATGGCTTAAAGAAGGCCAGATTTGGTCAAGTTGGAGCTAGACCAGCAGCTTTTTTAACTGTACGTTATAGCGAAAAGTTGCTGGAGAGGATGGGTATTTCGGTAGAGACTATTGATTTATCAGAAATTTTGGGGAAAATTTCTAAAATTAATGATGATGATATAAAAGTTAAGGATAGGTCTAACCAATTAAAAGAATATGTGAATACAGGTGGTATTCCAGAAATTGCTATATTAAAGATGGCTAAATTTGCAATTGTAATAGAAGATTTCATTAAGGAGAGAGAATTGGTTGGAACTGCTATACAGTGTTGGACGGCATTGGAAGAATACTTTGGTATAGCGCCATGTGCGGTAATGAGTATGATGAGTAATGCACTTATTCCAAGTGCTTGCGAAGCAGATATAATGGGATTACTTAGTATGTATGCAATGGTGTTAGCATCAGGAAAGCCAAGTGCACTTCTGGACTGGAACAATAATTATGGAAATGATCAGGATAAAGCAATGGTATTTCATTGTAGTAATATTCCCAAAGATATTCTTGGGGAAGATGCAAGCATGCATTATCAAAAAATTATCGCTGGAACAGTGGGCAAAGATAATACTTATGGGACAATAGTAGGACAGATTAAACCACATGAGATTACCTATTGTCGAGTTTCTACAGATGATAATTGTGGTAAAATAAAAGCCTATTTGGGCGAAGGCGAAATTATTAATAATAAAGTTGATACCTTTGGGGGTTATGGTGTAGTTAAAGTTTCAAAGTTACAAAAGTTACTGAGATATATTTGCGAGGAGGGGTTCGAACACCATGTGGCGATAAATGTATCATCGGTTGCAGATATACTTGCCGAAGCATTTGAAAAGTATCTTGGTTGGGATGTTTACTACCATAAAGAGTAGAAATTATTTATATTAAATAATTTAAGATTGTAGTTAAAAGATTTGCAAAAACAAGAGGGTTAATAGATGTTATATTTTCTTTAGTTTTAATTTGGATGGAGAAAAGAAAAAATGATAAAACCTGATAAGCATTTGCCGAAATATTATCAACTAAAAGAATACTTAAAGCAGATGATTCAAAATGGAGAGATTATACCGGCGCAAAAGTTACCTTCAGAAAGTGATCTTGTCCGTCAGTTTAAAATAAGCAGACACACTGTTCGTCATTCTTTTAGTGAGTTAGAAAATGAAGGATGGATATATAGAGAACAGGGAAGAGGTACTTTTTGCGCTTATCGAGGAAATAAAAAAGAGCAGAAAATAGCGGTTCTAACCACCTATATTTCTAACTATATTTTTCCCTCTATTATTAGAGGTATTGAGGAAATATTGTGTGAATTAGGTTTTTCATTTAGTATTGCAAGCACCGGAAATAATAAACGCAAAGAAGCAGAATGTATGAAAAGGTTCTTAGAACAAGATATATCTGGCATAATTGTGGAGCCGACAAAAAGTGCTAAACCAAATATCAATCAAGAATATTTTCAGGAACTAGAGAAACGTGATATCCCATATATACTATTACATGCCACATATCCTGATTTAGATTCCGCATATATAATTATGGATGACGAAAAAGGCGGTTTTCTTACTACACAATATTTATTAAAGCTAGGTCATAAAGATATAGCAGGAATATTTAAATCTGATGATTTACAAGGCATAAGACGACAGGCTGGTTTTTTGTCTGCTTTAAATGAATATAATGTTACTGTAAATAATGAATTTTTAGGCAGTTATAAAACTGAGCAGATGTTTTCTTATCCATACCATTTTACTATGAACTTATTGCAAAAGAAAAATCGACCAACTGCTATTGTTTGTTATAATGACCAAATAGCTATTCAGGTTATGGAGGCTATTCGTCGTAGTAACTTAAAGATTCCTGGGGATATTTCATTGGTAGGATATGACAATTCAAATTTAGCAGTTGCTACTGAGGTAAAGTTGACCACTATTAAGCATCCAAAAGAAGAGATGGGCAAACGGGTTGCGCGCATGATAGTGGATATGATTAATGGGAAGGTCAAGAAACCGTGCTTTGTGTATCAGCCGGAGCTTATTATACGAAGCTCTTGTAAAATATTCTCGAAATAAGGTAAAATTTGCGGAGAGTATCTTCATAAGGAAACTTCCTTTGAGTTTAATTATATTTAAGATATAAGAAAAATTGTGTTGGGAGGACGATGAGCATGTTGGAGAATCTAAAAAAGGAAGTATACCAGGCTCACCTGAACCTTTGGAAGAACAGATTAGTTATGTGGACATCTGGGAACGTAAGCGCTCGAGATCCTAAAACTAATCTTGTTGTTATCAAACCAAGTGGTGTACCTTATAGTGAATTGTCACCTGATAATTTGGTAGTTGTTGATCTAAATGGCAAAATTGTAGAAGGACAATTAAGACCATCGGTGGATATGGCAACTCATCTTTACATCTATAAACATATGCCAAATGTTATGTCTGTAATCCATACACATTCTACTTATGCCAGTGCCTTTGCAGCTATAGGTGAGCAAATTCCAGTTTGCCTTACCGCCATGGCAGATTTTTTTGGTTGCAATATTCCTCTAGGTGAACTGGTATTAATAGGAGGAGAAGAAATAGGAAAAGAAATTGTTAGTAAGATTGGCGATTCAAAGGCTATAATAATGAAAAATCACGGACCTTTTACTGTAGGGAAAAATGTTAACGAAGCTCTACAAGCTGCAATATTTTTGGAAGAAGCTGCCAAAGTTTTAATTATGTCCAAAATATTGGGAGCACCACAACATATCCCAGAATCTATGGTAAATATACTTCATAAAAACTATACTGAAAAATATGGACAATAAATAAAGGAGATAAAATATTATGCGCAATGAATATCTTTTAGGTACAGATATAGGTACACAGGGTACCAAGACGGTACTGGTAAACCCTCAAGGTAAAATAATTGCCTCTGCATTTTCTGAGTATGATGTAATAAAACCAAAACCTTCCTGGGCAGAACAATGGCCTGATGTATGGGTAAAAGCCACCTTTGATACAATTAGAGATACATTAGAGAAATCAAAAGTGAAACCTTCTGATGTCGCCGGGATTGCCTTGAGTGGACTTTATGGTGGCTCAGGTATACCAGTTGATAAGGATATGAATCCTATAAGACCATGTCTTATATGGATGGATAGGCGCGCGACAGATGAAGTACAATGGGTAAAAGAAAATGTTGATAAAGATAAGATATTTAAAATTACTGGTAATTATGTGGATTCTTACTATGGATTTACCAAGATGATGTGGATTAAAAATAATGAGCCAAATAATTGGCACAAGATATTCCAGTTTATAACCCCCAAAGATTATGTTATCTATAAATTAACCGGAGAAAATGTGACGGATTTTTCCTCGGCTGGTAACATTGGTGGAATTTTTGATATAAAGAAACGAACTTGGTCTGAGGAGATGTGCGAGATACTTGGTATCCCTATGTCAATGTTACCCCAGCGAATTGTAAAATCTGCAGACATTGTGGGTAAAATAACCAAAGAAGTCTCGAAATTATGTGGTTTATTGGAAGGAACACCGGTTGTAGCTGGTGGTATAGATGCCCCCCTGGCTTCTTTGAGTGCAGGTGTTTTGGAAGAAAGAAGCCATGTTGCTATGGTGGGGACATCTATATGTTGGGGGGTCGTTCATAAAGGACAACATCTGTCTCCTAAATTAGTAAGTTTTCCCTATGTGGCTTACGACGACAAGATGATATATACATTTGGTGGAGCGGCAACAGCAGGTGGTATCGTTAGATGGTTTAGGGATCAATTTGGCGATAAAGAGAAGGAAGTCGAGAGAAAATCGAATATCTCTGCTTATAAACTCTTAGATGAACAAGCAGTAGAAATTTCTCCCGGAGCAGAGGGACTTTTATTATTACCGTATTTTATGGGTGAACGTTCACCGATATGGGATCCTGATGCAAAAGGAACCATAATAGGTTTGACTTTATACCATACCAGGAAACACGTTTACAGAGCAATTTTAGAAGGCGTGGCTTATTCTCTGCGCCATAATATAGAAGCAGGATTAGAAAGTGGATTAGAGTTGGCAGAAGAATGTATTATGGTAGGAGGGGCAACGAGATCTCAATTGTGGATGAAGATATTTTCGGATGTAACTGGATATCCGATAAAAACCCTGGTACAAAATGTGGAGGCTCCTTATGGAGATGCCTTACTAGCTGGTGTTGGAACAGGTGTTTTAGGTTCCTACGAAAGCATAAAAGATTGGGTACGATTTGATAAAACGATTTATCCTGATCAAAAAGCGAAAAAGATATATGATCAGTATTTTATAGAATATAAGAAGGCATACAAATCTTTGAAGGATACTATGAAAAGGTTAGGCAAGATAAAGTGAAATGCACTCTTCAAACTGAACCCTTACAGGTCTTAGCCAGTAGCTAGATAGAATATGGAGATCATAGGATAAATATGATCTCCATATTCTTCTATATCCCCCCTAAGTGATGATTTTGATAAGATCTTGGTTATTACTCATCTAATAGTTCGTTTTCTAAATATCTTTACATTTTGTTCTGTCATTGCGAGGAGCAAAGTAAGCCTACCCCATGCGAAAGCAGGGGAAGCAATCCCTTGATTTGTAAGGACTTGAGATTGCTTCGCTATCGCTCGCAATGACAAATCATTGTAACATTATTAAGGAAACGCTCTACTGGAATCATTAAAAGATACCTTCCCGGTAAGGATTGAAGTAACTAAACTTCTTGAAATCGGCTCCCGATATGAGATTATAAAAAATTAAAAAAATTATGATATTTTTGCAGGAGTTTATTCAACTATGTCGAATAAGTAATATACAGGAAGTTTGAGTCTATAAAGTCATTGCGAGCCCTGATTTATCAGGGCGTGGCAATCTCAGGTCGGGATTGCTTCGTCGCGTTGCTCCTCGCAATGACAAAAACCTATCAGAACAAATGCGGGACAGACAAATCCGACTACTATAGCAATAATCACAAATGTCAAAGGACCGTCCCCTGACCAAGCTGAGGGAGGGAGGTGAAGAAAAAATTTAATTAACTAGAAGAAAGTTACTATATTAACTTTAATTGAGATTCTATTAAATTTTAGGGAGGTTTGTATCTATGAAAAAGTTATTCACTATTTTTCTTTTTGTGCTTCTTCTTTCTGTAACAGTTAATGCAGCTGCTAACATGGAAATTACTTTCTGGACTCACGAAGACCCCAATAGAACGGAAATTGAAGATAGATATATTGCTGAATTTGAGCAGACTAATCCAGGAGTTACCATCAAGAGAGTTACCAGTGGTTCAGGAAAAATTCAAGAATTGGTTCTCACTGCCTTTGCTGCCAATCAAGGTCCGGATATCTTCAATATGTCTATTGAAGATGAATATGCTTATATAGTAAATGAACGTCTTTCTGCTGTTGATTTTGAAGCTGCCGGTTATCCCAGTCTGCAAGCAGTTTACGATGCTTATGTTCCAGGAGTATTAGACCCAGTGACTTACAAAGGGAAACTTTACGGACTTCCCTTGGAACTTACCAATTGGTGTATCTTTATTAATAAGAAGGTATTCAGGGACGTTGGGCTTGATGCTGAGAAAGATTATCCCAAGACCTGGGAGGAAATGGTAAAAGTATCAGATAAGATAGTTATACGTGAGGGAGAGATACTTAAAAGAAGAGGATTTGACTTCAGATATCCCTACTATCTGGTTGCTTTTGTCCCTATGGTCGAACAACTCGGAGGTAAGCTAATCAGTGATGATGGCAAGACAGCAATTGTTAACGATGAAGCCTGGCTTAAATTTTTAAAGTTTATGCAGGAATGGGGACCTAGCGGCAGAAATCTTGGTTCACCAACTTACACTAATGCCAGGACACTTTTTAATAAAGATAATAATGATATAGCAATGTGTACTACCGGTCTCTATCAGGAGGGAAGAATTAGAGCAGATAATCCTGATTTTTATAATAGTGGAGAATGGATGGTTGTCCCCTTCCCGGTATTTAAAGACGCAGTAAAAGATGTACCGAGTGCCTATTATGGACATTATTACATGGTTAACGTCCAGAAACCAAAGGAAAATCAGCAAATGGCCTGGAAATTTGTTGCCTATATGCTCAGCCATCCTGAAGAATATCTGACCAAAGTCAATATTGTCCAGCCTACAGTTGAACTTATGAATTCAGAGATCTATAAGTCTATGCCTTACTCTGATGTGTTTACAAATGATATGGCTAAAGCTCATGTGGTATACTATGGTGAAAATAGTGCAGAAATTCAGGCACTCATCAGAGAAGCAGTTGAATCTGTTATGTTGGCTGGAATTTCACCGGAAGATGCATTGAAAACATTAAAAAGAAAAGTTCAGGAAGTGCTCGAAGAAGGATAATAGTTTAATTAATCTACAGGGCTAGGCTATTAGCTTAGCCCTGTTTTTATCATAGTAAGGAGTATAGTTGATGAGTAGACGTACACCAAGCTATAGCATTGAACGAAAAAAATCCCGTTGGGGATGGATATTTGTTACTCCTACTCTTATCTTTTTTTTACTCTTTAGCTTCTATCCGATTTTTAATGCCTTTTATACCAGCTTATTTAATGAAAAGCTATTATCGTTGAAACCACCTGATTTTATTGGTTTTAATAATTATAGTTATCTTCTGAAATCTCCCGATTTTTGGAATTCTATCAGAGCTACATTGGTCTTTACTCTGGGGACTTTTGTACCCTTATTAATATTTAGTCTTATATTTGCTATTTTTATAATGTCGCGAAAGAGATTTCAAAATTTTTTCCAGATAGCTTATTATTCTCCGGCGGTTTTGTCATCTGTAGTGGCGGCAGTAATTTGGTTATTAATCTTTGATCCCCGGGGGTTGGGTAATCAGTGGCTAAACTTGATTATGAATACTCCTGGAATTGACCACAAATGGCTGGCTAATTCAGTAATGGTTCAAATGTCTACTATGCTGGTATATTTTTGGAAATATGTGGGGTACTTTACTATAATTTTTATTGTAGGATTGGCCTCGATTCCTCAAAGTATCTATGAAGCTGCAAAAATAGATGGGGCAAATGATTGGAAAAATTTTTGGTATATTACTCTTCCGCTTTTAAAACCAACTACTATTTTAGTTTCTATTATGTCTATGCTTCAGTGCCTGAAGACCTTCAGTACCCAATATTTATTTACTCAAGGGGGAGCCCCCTTAGCTCCCATAAATGTAATAACTTTAAATGTTTATAATACTGCCATAAGAGATCACCGGATTGGAAGAGCAAGCGCTATGAGTATTGTTCTCTTTATTATTATGCTGTTCCTTACCTGGCTACAGTTTAAATCTTCCCGGGCTGATGAAATTAGTTATTAAGGAGAAAATTTATTATGGACTATAACCTGACCAGAAAAAATAATAGAATTTCTAATCAATCCTTAATAATAGATATATTTATTTGGGCGTTTCTTATCCTGGCAGCTCTATTTATTCTTGCTCCTACCATATTTATGTTTACTGCCTCTCTAATGCCGGCGAACGATATCCTAAAAATGCCCTACCGATGGATACCTAAAAGTTTTTACTGGCAGAACTACTGGCAAGGTATAAGAGGAAATGATGGCAGTTTTATATACATCAGGAATATTTTAAATTCGTTCATAGTAGCTTCGGTGGTATCGGCCACTACAGTAATATTCTCAGCCCTGGCCGGATTTGGTCTGGCTAAATATTATTTCAAAGGTAGAAACCTGGTCTTTATGATGATTATGGCAACTATGATGATTCCTTTTGAAGCCATAATGATACCCCTTTATCTAGTGACCACTAAATTAGGACTTCAGGATTCGTATGCTGGATTAATAGCTCCCTTTTTACTAAATGCCTTTGGTGTTTTTCTGATGAGACAACATTTTATTACCTTTCCTGATGAAATACTTGATGCAGCCAGAATTGATGGGGCGAGTGAGCTGATGATCTTCAGAACAATCATTCTTCCTAATAGTATACCAGCTATGGCAACTTTGGCAATTCTTACTTTTAAATCCCAATGGGATAATTTACTTTGGCCCTTGCTGGTGGTGCAGAGTGAAGAGATGAAGACCATACCTTTGTATATTGTAAAATTTATGGCAGAAAAACATACTGATGAAGGGGCAATGATGGCAGTAGCTGCTATTGCAAGCATTCCCATATTGATTGTATTTTTTAAACTCTCCAAGTATTTCTTAAGTGGAGCAGATTTATATTCTTCCAGGAAAGGATGATTATGAAAAAACTTTTTATTTTCGATATGGGGGGTGTCTTGTGTTGTGACTTTAATGATTTTCACGTTATAAGCGATTATCTGGGAATTACTGAAGAAAATTTTTTTATTTGTGCTGGTGAAAATTTTAAAAAACTTCTTGATGGAAAAATTAACAGTAATGAATTTTGGGTAAGATTTTCTTTAAGATATGGAAAGAAAGTGAAAGAGGAATTATTTGGTAAATTTTTTAACCCGGGAATAAACCAGGAAACAAAGGATATAATAAAACAACTTAAAAATAATTCAAGGGTTGTTTGTGGCACTAACACTATTGATTCGCATTATTACTATCTTTTAAATCAAGGCGATTACGATATTTTCGATGCAGTTTATGCCTCTAATTTAATTGGCATATCCAAACCTGATCCGGATTTTTATTGGCATATTCTGAGAAGTGAGGGCGTTAAACCCGAAGAGGCAGTTTTTATAGACGATACGGAAGAAAATGTCCTTTCTGCGCAAGAAATCGGTATCAACTCTATTCTTTTTACCAATTTCGATTCTTTAAAAACTAGATTAAAGAATTTAATGATTATTCATAAAATTAAAAAAAACAAATGTAGGGGCTCGATTCATCGAACCCGCAGAAAACCGGGTCGGATAAATCCGACCCCTACAACATAATCATAAAGTTCGTAGAAAAGACATCTAATATATCTTTATTGTCTTTCTTTTGATTTGATTTAAGAATAGTTTTTATCTTTAAATATATATAAGATAATGTTATAATCAAAATAATTTCATTTAAAATGGGAAACAAAGAGGAGATAATGTGCTAAGAATTAAAAATGCCCGGATTGTGAAAAATGAAGAGTTGAAAGAAGTAAACATATATGTTGAAAGGGGGAAGATAAAAGATATTGTACCAGGAGATGAGGCATTACTTTTTGTGAAAAAAGAAATTGATGCCAAAGGAAATGTAGTATTCCCTGGCTTTATTGACCCCCATGTGCATTTTGATGATCCTGGATTTACCGAGAGAGAAGATTTTGAGACCGGGACTAAGAGTGCAGCAGCAGGGGGTATTACTACTATTATCGATATGCCTTGTACTTCTATTCCACCGATTACCACTGGTTCAAATTATGATTACAAACTAAATATAGTAAAACCAAAAGCTTATGTAGATTTTGCATTCTGGGGAGGGGTAACCCCGGAGCAAGTAGAAACAGGAGAATACAGGAAAAGTTTAAAAGAATTAAAAGATAGAGGTATCATCGGAGTAAAATTTTATACCATTTCCGGGATGGAGCTCTACCCCAGGATGCCGCTCCCGGATATGGATAAAGCCTTCAGAGTTCTCAAGGACTTAGAGCTAATTTGTGCGGTACATGCAGAGGATTATTATTTGGTGGAATATTATTCCCATCTTATGCAGGATATGGGGAGAAATGAACCGGAAAGCTGGTCTCTAGGAAGAACCTATGAAGCAGAACCAGAGGCCATATGGTCGGTAGTCGGGATTACTGAAAAAGTCGGGAATAAACTGCATCTAGTACACCTTTCTACCAAGGCGGGATTAAATATTATTCGCTGGGTCAAAGCTCATAAATTAGATGTAACTACAGAAACCTGTCCACAGTATTTAATTTTTACCGTTGAAGACCTTAAAAGAATGGGGTCAATTCTGAAAACTGCACCACCTTTACGTAGAGAAGAAGACCGAGAAGGACTCTGGGAAGGACTACAAGATGGTTCAATTGATTTTATTTGCACCGACCATGCAGCGGGGAAATATCCAGAGGAAAAATCATCTCCTGATATCTGGAAGAATTATGCCGGTATTCCAGGTACTCAATTAGTCGCTCCAACTTTAATTCATTTTGGCTACCACAGTGGTAGATTAAGCTTAACTGAAATTCAAAAATTAATGTCTGAGAATGCTGCTAAAAGATACGGACTTTATCCCCAAAAAGGAGCCATTCAAATAGAAAGTGATGCAGATTTTTCTGTTGTAGACCTGGATAAAGAATGGACAGTAGAACCCTCAAAGCTGGAGAGTAAAGGAAAATATTCTCCCCTCGCCGGGAAGACTTTAAGAGGGAAAATATATATGACTATTATCCGTGGGGAATTAGTATATAAAGACGATGAAGGAGTAATTGGGGAAAAAGGATTCGGGGAATTGGTGAAGAGCAAGGTAAAGTAATATTTAAAAATTAGTTTAATGAATAATTAAAAGATTTGGAATTATCTCCAATAAAATTTATCCCTAGAGAGGGGGGGAACAAATAAATGCAAACTATATTTAAAGGTAAGCATTTTATTACACTTCAAGATTGGACTAAAGAGGAAATAGACACCTTACTCGAAGTCTCTTTTGATTTAAAGAAAAAATTTGCCATGGGTATACCAACACCTTATCTACCATATAAGACCATATTTTTAATGTTTTTTGAGCAGTCAACCCGAACCAGAAACTCTATGGAAGCAGGGATCGCTCAGTTAGGTGGTCATGGTATTTTTCTTGATACCAGTACCATGCAAGTAGCTCATGGTGAAGTAGCTAAAGATACCGCTATTATTTTATCCAGATTTGGTCATGCTATAGCCTGTAGAAATTGTGTCTGGGAAGTAGGGAATAAATATTTAAGAGAAATGGCCAAGTGGTCTACAGTCCCAATTATGAATTTACAATGTGACTTATATCATCCCATGCAAGGAATTGCTGATTTGATGACCATGAAAGAAAAAATTGGAGATTTAAAAGGTACTAAAGTATCTATTATCTGGGCTTATGCAACCAGTCATAAGAAACCAATTTCAGTTCCGCTTACTCAAGTTCTTTTATTCCCAAGATATGGAATGGAGGTAACTCTTGCCTATCCAGAAGGTTATGATTTGCCAGATTGGGCTATTAGACAAGCTAAAGAAAATGCTGAAAAACATGGTGGAAGCTTAATCATAACCCATAATATGGAAGAAGCGTATAGAGAGGCAGAGGTAGTCATACCCAAGAATTGGGGAAGCTGGGTAACCAATCCAAAAAGCGAAGTAGTTGATGCTTTACTTGAGTCAGGTAAAAATTGGAAATGTACTGAAGAAATGATGAAACTTGCCCATAAAGAGGTAAGGTATATGCATGCACTTCCGGCAGATAGGGGAAATGAAGTTGAAAATTCAGTGATTGATGGGCCTCATTCCATTATTTACGACGAAGCAGAAAATAGATTACATACGGCAAAAGCAGTGATGACGCTAACTATGGGCGGTAGATAGAAACTGAAACGCATATCTATCCGCAGGGGGAGTTATTGCTAAAAATTCATAATTTCAGGAGGTGGTAGCCTAAATAAAAAGATAAGGTGCGCTGCTTAAGTAGGACTTAAAGTAGAAAAAATAAATAAAGAAGGAGAAAAATATGAAAAAATTAAAAGTACTGGTAGTGATACTTATGTTAGTTATGTTAGTCAGTATTTTGGTTGGTGTAGGACAAGCAGAAGAAAAGATCAAAGTAGCTTTTATCTATGTTGGACCTCACAATGATGGTGGATGGTCACAGGCACATGACGAAGGCAGACTCTATTTAGAGGAAAAACTTCCTTATGTGGAAACAGCTTATTCGGAAACTGTTCCAGAGGGAGCTCCCTGTGAAAAGGTGATTAGAGATTACTGTAACCAGGGTTACAAAGTAATCTTTACCACCAGTTTTGGATTTATGGATCCCACTTTCAATGCAGCTAAAGATTATCCTGATGTAATTTTCGAACACTGTTCCGGATACAAAACTTTAGATAATTTGGGAGTTTATTTTGGTAGAATGGAGCAGCCGGATTATCTTTCTGGTTTAGTTGCCGGGATGATGACCAAATCTAATTATATTGGTTTTGTAGCACCATTTTCTATCCCGGAAGTGATCAGAGAAATAGATGCATTTACCATTGGAGCGAGAGAAGTGAATCCTAAAGCCGAAGTACATGTTATCTGGTTAAACTCCTGGTTAGATCCGGTCCAGGAAGCCAATGCTGCCCAAACTTTTTTAGCTAACGGTGCAGATATTATTGCCAGTGGTATGGATACTCCTGCTTCCTTGCAAGTTGCTGAAAAAGCCGGGAAGTATGGAATAGGTTATGATAAAGATATGGCTGCTGCCGCTCCTAAGGCCTGTTTAACTTCCCGTATCTGGCATTGGGGTTTATATTATACCCAGGTTCTAGAAGCAGTTCATGCCGGTAGCTGGAAAGCAGGATCCTACTGGGGAGGAATGGAAACCGGCCTGGTTGAGCTTGCCCCCTATGGACCGATGGTGCCTCAGGATGTCCGAGATTATGCAGATAAGAGAAAACAGGAAATAATAGATGGAAAATTCGAATGGGCTAGCGGACCCATCAAAGATCAAAATGGAAATATAGCGGTGAAAGAAGGAGAAAAAATTACCGACGACGAACAATTGAGTCTGCAGTGGTTTGTTGAGGGAGTAGTGGGGACCATACCCAAGAGTGGTTCATAAATAAATAGTTAAAAACCCCGGAGGAATAGTGAAATCTATCTCCGGGGTAATTTTTTATTTTTATTTTAGAATTTCTGGAGAAAAAGATGGGCGAAGTAATCCT
>Ga0315279_10007317_pt1 | contig 13689 bp, 12 predicted proteins | sample YL17G06_20_MG_FD_203694 | JGI IMG/M metagenome (GOLD analysis project Ga0315279, IMG submission 203694) | Sediment microbial communities from Yellowstone Lake, YNP, Wyoming, USA - YL17G06_20 | ecosystem: Environmental > Aquatic > Freshwater > Lake > Sediment | place: USA: Wyoming | collected... | reverse complement strand
TTGTCCCACGAAACAGTCTCCACCGGGTTCTTCACGCCCTTGAAGTGGCTTGGGTTCGTGCCCGTAACCGCCTCGTATTGCTCCTGCGTCACTTCGTACTTCCCCATGTAAAACGGCTTGCTGATCGTCACCTCATGCTGCGTCTCGTTGGCCAAGCGGTCCTTCTCTGTCTTCGGACTGCCCATCAGGAACTTGCCGGCGGGAATGAGCACGAATTCCATTTTCACGCCGCCGCCGAGGTCAAGAGACATGGCTGGCTCCAAGCCATGCTCTTTGGCGTAAGCCGCCATGTCGGCGGGCGGCGGAGGGATGGGCGGCTTTGCGCTCGGCCCTGCGGGAACCGGCGGCTTTGAGCTTGGGCCAGCGCAGGAGGCCGCGAACAGGAACAGGAGTACCGTCAGTTTCGCAAGAATCCGCGTGAATGACATGGCAGTCTGTCCCTCCGAGAACAGGGGCCAACGCCAGCGTTAACGAGTTGCCGGTTTTCTAGCACCAATAGCGCGCAGGTCAACGGCGTTTCTGCAAGCAGGGCAGGCTTCGTGCGTTCTGGAGAACATGCCCGTGGTACATTTTTGGGTACGCACCACTCCGCCAATCCAAAATCCAAAATCCCTACAAGCCTTTGTACCTGTCCAGGTTCCTATACTGTATGGCTTCGCTCACGTGCGCCGCGCTCAGCTTCTCCGCGCCCTCGAGGTCGGCGATGGTGCGCGCCACTTTCAGGATTCGGCCATAGGAACGGGCGGAGAAGCCCAGGACATCCACGGCATTCTTGAGCATCGCGTCGGCTTCGTCATCCGTCTGGCAGTGGTCCTGCTGCTGGCGCTCAGTCATGGCCGCGTTGCTGTACGTGGGCGTGCCGGCGAAGCGCTTCTGCTGGATCACGCGGGCGGCAACAACCTTGGCCCGCACGTCCACGGACGAAGATCCGGCCCGATCGCTGGACAGTTGGTCGTAGGGAATGTGCGGCACCTCGACGTGCAAATCAATCCGGTCCAGCAGCGGCCCGGAGAGTTTCGAGAAATAACGCTGCACCTGAATCTCTGAGCAGCGGCATTCTTTCTTCGGGTCGCCGTAGTGCCCGCAAGGGCAAGGGTTCATCGCCGCAACCAGCATGATGTTCGCTGGGAAGACGCAAGTGGAGGAAGAGCGCGCGATGGTGATCTTGCGGTCTTCCATGGGCTGGCGCAGGGATTCCTTCACCTTGGCGTCGAACTCCGGAAACTCGTCGAGGAACAGCACGCCGTTGTGGGCCAGGGAGATTTCGCCCGGCTTGGGGTCCACCCCGCCGCCTACCAGTCCCGGATAGCTCGTGGTGTGGTGCGGATCGCGGAAGGGCCGGCGCGTCTTGAGCGGCTCTTGCGCCGTCAGCTTTCCGGCCACGGACCAGATCTTGGTGGTCTCCAGCGCCTCGCGCAGCGTAAACGGCGGCAGAATGGACGGAATGCGCTTGGCCAGCATGGACTTGCCGGAACCCGGCGGCCCGATAAGCAGGGCATTGTGCCCGCCGGCCGCGGCGACCGTCAGCGCGCGCTTGACGTGTTCCTGCCCGCGCACGTCGGCCAGGTCCAGAAGGCCATCCGTGCCGGGCCGCGAGAAGAGTTCCGCGAGGTCCACCTTCACTGTTTCCAGTTTGAGCAGACCGTTGAGCGCCGCCGCGGCTTCCGGCAGCATCCGCGGCGCATAAACTTCCAGCCCCTCAACCACCGCGGCTTCGTGCGCGTTTTCGGGCGAAACGAAAATGCCGCGCTTCTTCAGCTCTTTGGCCAGCAGCGCGAAGAGCAGCACGCCCTTGACCGGCCGCAGTTGCCCGTCGAGCGCGAGCTCCCCCACGAACAGGTAATCCGCGAGCCGCTCAGTCTGCATCTGTTCGCTGGCGGCCATGATGCCCAGTGCGATGGGCAGGTCGTACATGGGGCCTTCCTTGCGGCTGTCAGCGGGCGCAAGGTTGATGGTCAGGCGTTTGTTGTAGGGCCAATGGTAGCCGGCGTTGGTCATGGCCGCGCGGACGCGGTGCATGCTTTCCTTGACGGCGGCGTCGGGCAGGCCGACAAGCTGTTCGGTAGGCATGCCCTGGGACAGGTCCACCTCGACCTCAACTATCGAGGCGTCAACCCCCTGTGTCGCGGCGGACAGGACCTTGGAAAGCATGACACCAATGTAAAATGAAAAGGCAAAAAGGAAAAAGGAAAAAGGCAAAAGTAACGGCAGCCGGCTCTTCACCTTTTCCTTTTTCCTTTTACCTTTTGCCTTTTTACTTTGCCCGCCCCTGCTCGTGACCTTCGTGGGCCTCAGCTTTTTCTTCCTTGGGGCGCGGCTCCACCGCGCACGAACCGCCCATTCATGTCTTGACGCCGAACTTGGGCAGGACCCACTTCATCAGAACAAACCAGCCTGCAACCACGGCCAGCACAATCAGAATCTCTTTGTAAGGCATCGCTGTTCTCCTCATTTTAGAAACTCCCGCCAGCAAAGGGCCCCTTCTTCTCCTGCATTAAACAACATGAGACACCCCTTTTGCCAGTCAAGCGGCCCCGCAAGGTGTATATTGTGAACGACTGGCAACTGACCACGGACAATGAATAACTGACAGCGGCTTGGAGGGAGGGGTCATGAAAGCTTCACTGGTGTGCGCGCTGGCTTTGGCGTTGATGCTTTCCGCGGTGGCGCGGGGAGGCGAAGAGGCAGCCAAGCCGCTGTCGGAAGTCAATGCTCAATGGAAGAACGGCCTGCCGTCAGCGCCAGACTACTTCCCCATTGCCGTGTGGTGCCAAGCGCCTAAGAACGCGCAGAAGTTCAAGGATGCGGGCATCAATCTCTTTGTCGCGCTGTGGCAGGGACCAACGGACGAGCAACTCGCGGCGCTCAAGGCCGTGGACATGCCAGTGATCTGCGATCAGAACGCGGTGGGATTGAAACACAAGGATGACAAGATCATCGTGGGCTGGATGCACGGTGATGAGCCGGACAACGCGCAGGCGTTGCCTGGGAAGAACGGTTACGGGCCGCCCATTCTGCCCCAGAAGATCGTCGGCGACTATGAGAAGATCAAGGGCGCCGACCCGACGCGGCCGGTGATGCTGAACCTGGGCCAGGGCGTGGCTTGGGACGGCTGGTATGGGCGTGGCGTGCGCACGAACAAGCCCGAAGACTATCCCGAATACATGAAGGGCGGCGACATCGTCTCCTTCGACATTTACCCGGCGGTAAGCGATCGCAAGGAGATCGCCGGCAATCTGTGGTACGTGGCCTATGGCGTGGATCGGCTGCGGCAATGGTCCAATGACCAGAAGATCGTCTGGGACTGCATCGAATGCACGCGGATCGGCAACGTCAACCGCAAGCCCGCGCCGCATGAGGTCCGCGCTGAAGTGTGGATGTCGCTGATTCACGGCTCGCGCGGCCTGATTTATTTCGTGCATCAGTTCAAACCGAACTTCATCGAGGCCGGTTTGCTGGCCGACGCCGAGATGACACAGGCGGTGACCGCAATCAACAAACAGATCAAGGAACTCGCCCCTGTGTTGAACAGCCCCATGCTCAAGGACGCGGCCACGGTGAAATCATCCACCGCGGATTGCCCTGTGGATATCCTGGTCAAGAGCCACGGCGGCGCCACGTATCTTTTTGCCGTGGCGATGCGCAACCAGGACACACAGGCGGCGTTCGCTCTGCCCGGCGTGAAAGGCAAGGCGAAAGTCGAGGTGTTGGGTGAGGCCCGCAACCTGGAGGTGTCCGACGGCCAGTTCGCCGACGCCTTCAAAGGTTATGAAGTGCATCTCTACAAAGTCATTGGTCAGTAGTCATTGGTCAGTAGTCATTGGTCATTTGTCACTGGTCATTTGTCATTGGTCATTAGTCCTTTGTCATTTGTCCATTATGCCAATGACCAAGGACCAAGGACCAATAACCACTCACTCAACCTCTACTTCCGCCGGTGCGATGATGGCCGGGTCGGCGCCGGCGGGCCGCGGCGGCAGTTCCACTTTCATGGCCTTCCAGCCGGCATGGCGGAGCGTGCCGAACATCGGCGCTTTGTCCGCGACCTTGCCTGTCAGCCGAATGGCCGATGCGTCGTAGTTGCCGCCCAGAGCCACCACTTCGCCTTCTTTCTCCGGCAGGACGGGGACGATGGCCATGTACTTGCGCAAAGCGCGGCGGCACTGCGCGTGTATTTCCCGCACGGCCGCGCCGATTTTGTCGTCGTCCAGAGTATCAATATCCTCATTCAGAAAATCCACCAGCCGCCCCTCGTGTTGCAGGAGCGCCAACAGCAGCACGGGGCCCTGAGTGTCCGGCACGATCTTCAGCACCTCGCGCACTGTTTCTATGGGCACTTCCCTGATAGTTTCTTTTACAATCTCGCGTGGCGCTTCACGCACTACTTCCTTGACGACTTCAACCGGCACTTCCCTGACCACCTCCTTCACCACCTCGACCGGCACTTCCTTGACTACTTCCTTGATGATCTCGACCGGCACCTCCTTGACTACTTCCTTGATTACTTCAACGGGCACTTCCTTTATGACTTCCACTGGCACTTCGCGGATGATCTCGCGCGGCGGCGGAGCGTCCCGCATAGGCACGGCCACTTCGCGGATTACTTCGCGGATCTCAGGCGGGTCTTTGATGCCGTGCAGCGCCCGATGCAGGCGCACGGCGGGCTCGCCCCCGCCCAATGCAGACCAGAAACAATGAACTGCCAAGCTCAAGCTCATGGCTTCCTCCAAAGCAATACCTTTGCTTGAACGTGCAGGGTAAGACGGATGGAGTGAAACGCAAAACGTAAAACGTCAATCGGTCATTGGTCATTGGTCATTGGTCATTGGTCACTGGTCATCGGCACAACGGACAAATGACAAAGGACTAATGACCAATGACCAAGCCCTCAATTCTCTTCGTAGGCGACGACTTCCAGGGGGCCTGGCGCGGCGTACTGCCACTCCCACTCGCCCACTGGGTCCTCCACCAGGGCGACGGCGGCCTGGTCGAATTCCGAAGCGCTGACGGGCAGCGCCGCCACGGGAGCGGCAGGTGCGGATTGCAGTTCGATTGGCTTGTCGGCGGGCGCGGCAGATCTGATCTCGGGCGCCACGGGCGCGGCCTTGGCAGCGCTCTGGGCCGCATAGTCGCCGGCGGATTGCGCGACGGTCTCGGCGATCGGCAAGCCGCTGAGCAAATCGAGAAGCTCGTCGGGACGCGTCTCGGCGGGCGCGGACCCATCCGCAAAGAAATAGCTGTCTGGGACAGTCTTCAGTGGCACCAGGCCAAGGACGGAAACGCTTGAGGGAGGCGCTTCCCTCTCCCCTGGCTGGAGAGGGAGGGGTGGGGAGGCTGGGGGCACAACTTCCTCCAAGGCCCCTTCGCTACTTTCTTTAACGGCAACGGTTCCTACCCCGGAGAAATCGAGTTTGTCCAAGTCAACGTTTATCTTGGCCTTCTGCTCCTGCGGCCCGGTTGCTTCCTCTGCGGCCGCCCCGGCTCTCGTTCCGCGCCGGCTTAGACCACGCGGCGTCGTTTCGATCATCTCGGCGTGTGATTCGTCAAGATTCTCGAGGCCCTGGATTTTCGGAGGAGGTGGCGGCTCGGGTTCGTGGACTCGCCGCGCGCCTGATCCGCTCAGGAGGGCCTCGGTAACGGGCACGATGCCTCCCGCTCCTGGCTCCTCCCACGACTCCGGCTGCTGTGCATCCGCAGCTTGGGGCTCAGGCTCGGGCTGCGGCTCTTCGGCAGGCGCCGCTCCTTCATCCGCCAGCGCCTCTGCAGCCGGCGCGCCTTCATCCGGCAGCGCCTCTGCAACCGGCGCTCCTTCATCCGGCAGCGCCTCTGCAACCGGCGCCCCTTCGTCGGCCGGCGCCTCTGCCGCTGGCGCGCCTTCGCCGGATGGGGCCTCCGCTAACGGCGCTTCTTCGCCCGGTTGCGGCTCCTCCAGCGCCGGTGCCACGGCCAATTCCCCGCTCGCCGGCGCCTCTCCCGCCCCGGCATCCAGGCCCTCGGCCGGGACCTCGCCCTCAAGGGCTTCAGGCAATACGAAGCCTGCTCCCCCATAGGTGCGCTGCAGCAGTTCTTGAATCCTGGGCCAGGGCGCCTTGAAGGACTTGACCTTCAAGCGCGCCCGCTCTTCGATCTGCAGGATGGCTTTGCGGTTGAGTGGGTTGCCCATGACGAGGCAGAGCAATCCGCCCAGACGCTCAAACGGGCACAGCCGCTCCGCCTCGCACAGTTCGCGCGGCACCAGGTCCGCAACTGAAGGCTGGACCTGAAGCTCCTCGCACCTGACGTCCGTCACCTGGACCTGCTTAAGCAGCGCGGCGGCAATGGCCTGCGCGGAGCAGGCCTCCATGCCCTGCAGCAACTGGCCCACCAGGCCGCCCTGCTGCTCCTGAGTCTTCAGGGCCTGCGCCACCTGCTCAGCCATCACGTCGCTATTCTCAAGCAACAACTGGCCGAGCATCTTGGAACGCGCGGAGAAACGGGTGGATCGCCGGGATGAGTCAGCCATCGCAATCACTCCACAGGCCGCAGAACCTTGATGAGTGTGAGCAGGTTGCCGCCTCTAGGATTCCGCCGATGCTCAACCGTGTCCATGGCCGCGACCACGGACGCAAAGCGGCTGTCGGAATGAATCGTGCCGCCAGGGCCGAAATCAAAGGGCTTGCCGTAGTCTGAAATCTTGACCGTTAATGCGGAACCGCTGGCCGAAATCAGCATGTGGAAGACGCTGTTGACATCGCTGTCATAGGCCCGCTCAATCACGTTCTTGCAGGCGGCGGCCACGGCCTGGGAAATGGTGCCGGCCGAGTTGCCGTTGAAGCCGAGTCCGGATGCGTACTTGGCGGCCAGTTCCGCGGCCCCCGCGGCCACCTCAGGCTTACAGGGCAGCGTCATGGAGACCGGACAGGCCTTCTTGAGCGCGAAGAAGCGCACACGGCCGGTGGGTTCCACGGAGAGCACCGCGCCGCAGCGCGGGCATTTGTAGTGGCCGATTGCGGGGATGCTCAGCACGACCCGACAACGCGCGCAATTGCTCTGTATCGGAAAAGCCGCGGCAGGCGGCGCGGCGGGCGCCGCGGGTCGCGGTGCTGGCGGCGCCGTGGCAGGGCTTGGCGCCACCTCTGTCCTGACACTGATTGATGACGGCGGCGCCAGCTTGCCCGAAAACGAACGCAGGGCCGTGGCTTCGTCAGTCACGACGTTGAAGAGCGCGTTGAAGCCGAGCATTTCCATAACCAGCATCACCTTGCTGGGAACCCGGCAAAAGGCGATGTGCCCCCCCACGCTCTCGAAGCTGTCGGAGTACCTGAGCAGCGTTCCCAGGCCGGAGGAGTTGATGTACTTGACGTTGGTGCAGTCCAGAATCAGGTTCTTAACGCCTTTCTCGACCAGCTTGTCCATGACCTGTTGAAACTGCTGGATGGTAGAGGCGTCAATGGAACCGTCTATCTCGGCCAAGGTTGCCGTTGTGCCGTCCGATGATCTGATCACTTTTACGCGAAACTCAATGCTTGCCATGGCGACCTCACCCAGAACCGGACAACTGAACTGTCTCTTGCTCACCCCGTACGCCGCCCAACCTCCCACAAGCGGCTGGCGGCCGCCGGACTAGCTCCTGTGCACGTAACGCATCAAGGTAATCCTGTTCCCCGCGTAGTTGTATTCCAGTTTGTCCACACACTTCAGCATGAGCATGATGCCCAGGCCGCCATGCGTGCCCGACTGGTTGCGTTCCCGCGCCGTCTCAACCGGATTCGAGCTCACGCCGCGGCTGAGATAGACCTCGGTATCAAAGCCTTCCCCCTCATCCTGCACGGTGAGTGTGGCCCTTTCGCGGTCCAGCAGATACTGCACGTCAATGTAGCGGCTTTCATTGTTCTTGTTGCCGTGGCGCGCGCCGTTGTCCACCGCTTCGCGGAACGCGACGGCCAAGGCCGCCGCTGCTTCCTCAGTCAAACCGCTGGACTGCAGCAGGTGGCCCACCAGGTCGTTGGCGCGCTCAATGATTGCCTCTTTAGTCTGGAACCGGAAGTGCATTTCGTGCTCAAAGTAATTCCGCTCCTCCGTGCAGCGCGCCAACTCAGACTCCGCCAGTTTCACCAGGTCGCCCAACTCAAACGGTTCGTTAATGTACTCGTCCGCCATGACCGCGAGGTCGGTGACCTTCTGCGCGTCCACGCCTTCGCTGCAGATGGCAATGAGCGAAGTCAGGCTCGTCTCGCGGTTCTTCTTGACGGCTTCACAAATCCGCGGCGCGTCCGGCAGGCCCACGTCCAGGACCATCAGGTCGGGCCGGTTCTTGGCCAGGCTGTTCAGTGCCTCCTGTTCGCCCTCGACCACGGTCACTTCGCTGCGCGCGCTGGCCAGGCGGCCCGCCATGACTCCCGTGAAGAAATTCCTCTTCGGCACCACCAGCATCATCTGGTACAGGCCCGCCCCTTCAATGGACTTGCGCAGGCTCGCATCCAGGTCCACTTGCACCGCCCGCGCGGCGGGCAACCCCAGCGTGCTGCCAGCCTGGCTGGTGGTGGTGATCGGCTCTCCCTGCTTCACCTGCACGGACATCAACTGCGGCAGCTCGATGGCATTGCCACGCTGCAATTCCTTGCGCATGACGTCAATGGCCAGATCGAGCACCGCGCGCGTCTGCGGCTCCGGCGTGTTCAATTCCCGCGCCACTCGCTGGGCCAACTCGGCTGTCGAAACTGTTTTCATGTAGAGCCTTTTCCCACTGCTCTGGCGCCGCGCGCCGCGTTTGTCTGTGCGGCCGAGAGGGCCGCACTTAACGTTTCTTGCCTTCCAGCTTTTTCAGCAGCTCCTGCTGCGTAATCACCTTCTTCTCGATCAACAGATCCGTCAAAGCCTGTAAGACGCCCTGCGGCGATGCCCGCGTCTCGCCTTTCACCGCGCCATGAATCCCGGAGGGCAGGCCGGCCGCCTTTTCCGCTTCCTGGATCTCCGGGCACGGCCGGTTGTGGCAATAGTAGTCTATCGCTTTCAGGATGTCAGCGTGTGAAGCCACGGATGGCTCCACGCGCAAGCCCGTAAGAAAATGGATCTCATCCAAACCGTCAAGATCCAGCGGATCTTCTGCCGCCACGAACAAAGTATCGCCGGCGAGGCGCAGGGGCAGCAGGTGGTGTTTCTCAAGCACTTCAACGTCCAACAGCGCGGAGACTCTCGGCTGGACCACGAGATCCTTCAGCTTCAGGAACGGCGCCTTCGCCTGCTCGGCCAGAAAACTGGCAAGCTGCTCCTCATTCAGGTATCCCAGCTTCACGACAAGCGTGCCGAGTTTGCCGCCGATCTGCTTCTGTGTTGCCAGAGCGGTTTTGAGTTGCGCTTCGGTAATCCGCTTGCTGTTAAGCAGCAGTTCACCCAGCTTCACCTGGTCATCCATTGCCGCCCACTTCCTCTGTTCCTTGGGAATCGAGCCAAGCCAGCAACAAACAACCAAAATTGTCGCTAATCCCAGGCAGTTTTCAAGCCCTAAAACTTGAAACCGCGGATCAAGGCGGATGAACGCCCAAGGCCATCAGCCTGCACTCAACGCGGTTCGCCGGGCCAGAACGCGGAAGCATTCGCCGCGCTCCTCAAAATTGCGGAACATATCGAAGCTGGCGGCGGCTGGTGAGAGGAGAATGGCCTCGCCGGGCGCAGCGTCCCGGGCGGCCACTTGCACGGCCTGCTCCAGGTCCCGCGCGTGCAGAATAACGGGGCCGCACTTCAGCGCCTGCTTCGCTCGCAAAACCGCCTCCTGGATCATAGGACCTGTTGCCCCCATAAGGATCAGGCGGCGCACCCGGCGCGCGATAATGATTCCCAATTCGTCGAGCGGGCAGCCCTTGCCTGAACCGCCGGCAATCAGAGTGACTGGGCCGCTCAATGCGGCTAGTGCGCAGATTACCGACTCCGGCGTGGTCGCTATGGAATCGTTGTAGTACCTGACCGCTTGCGGCCCGCGCGCCACCATCTCCAGGCGGTGAGGCAGCCCGCTGAAGGCGCCCAGCGCCTCTGTCACATGCCAGGGCTGCGCGCCCAAGGACATGGCGGCCGCTGCCGCGGCCAAGGCGTTAGCCACATTGTGGTTTCCCGGCAGCCGCAGGGTCTCTCTGGCAGCGACGGTGTCTTCCCTTCCTGCCGTGCGGACGATGAGTTTTTCGCCCGCGAGGAACGCGCCGTCGCCCTGGGGTTCCTGTTTCACGCTGAAGCGCACGACTCGCGCCTGCGTGAAGCGGTCCCAGGTTCGCACCTCGGGGTCGTCATCGTTCAGCACGGCAACATCGCCGCTCTTTTGGGACTTGAGGATCGTCTGCTTGGCGGCCGCATAGTTCTCCATCGTGCGGTGGCGGTTGAGGTGGTTCGGTGAAAGGTTGGTGACGATCGCGATCTGAGGACTCATCAGGGAATCCTGCATCCATTCCAGCATGAAGGATGACAATTCCAGCACCACCGGGGCCCCGGCCGCAAGATGCGCTGTCTCGCAAAGCAGGCACTTCCCGATGTTGCCGCCGACCAGCGTACGGGGGTTGTGCAGTCTGAGTATTTCCCCGAGGTATGCCGTGGTGGTGGACTTGCCGTTGGAGCCGGTGACCCCGATTTTCGGGTTCCGTGGCGTCAGTTTGAAGAGCAAGTCCATGGAGTTCTCAATCTGAGCGCCGGCTCCGCGGGCCATGGCGACAAACGGATTGTCCAGAGTGACGTCCGGGTTGACACAGACGAGGTCCGCATTCCTGAAATCATCCGGCTCGTGGCGCCCCAGCACATAGCGGATGGGCAGGCAGCGCAAAGACACCAGAGACTCGGTCAATGCGTCCGCTTCCTTCTTGTCGGTGACCGTGACATGCGCACCGCGTTCAACGAAGAACCGCGCGGCTCCCGCTCCTCCGCCAAACAGCCCCAGCCCCATGATGGTGACACGTTTTCCCTTGTACATGGCTCTCCACCTCGCTGACCAGTTTATACTTGTTTCGTCAAGATGCGCGGCGCGCTGAAGTGCTTAAGGGACGGTTTCACGTTTCAAGTTTCACGTTTCAGGTTGTGCGCGTGCCGCAGTCAACTTGAAACCTGAAACTTGAAACCTGAAACCTGGGTTAGCGGCAGGAATCGCAGTAGCCGAAAACCTGGAGATGGTGATGGACGGGCCTGAACTTCATGGTCGCGCAGGCGTCCTCCTGGAGTACCTCCAGTTTCTGCGAGATGAATTCGAGCACCTTGCCGCATTTCAGGCAGATCATGTGCTCATGATGTTCGTGGCCGTAAACGTGCTCATACGATGAACCGTGCGGGCCGCGGAAAACCTCGCGCAGCAGCCCGACTTGGCACAGCAGCGCCAGGCTGCGGTAAATCGTGGCCTTGGACGCCTTGGCGCCGGCCCGGCGCATCTCCACGAACAGCCAGTCCGCATCGAAATGCCCGTGAGCAATCAGAATGGCCTTCAGGATTTCGCGCCGCTCCCGCGTGTATTTCTGCCCGCGGGACGCCAGACTGTGCTTGAAAATGGCCTCCGGCGCCTCCCGGCAGCCTTGAGCGACAGCGTGAAGCACGTCCGCTTCGGGTCGGCGGGGTTTCCGCGGCGCGCTGAACCGCTCGAGTTCGGCCAAGGTCCTCCGTGCCATATTTCTTGAGAGCCCCCTCGTTTATACGAGCCACAGTTCCAGTTTACGCGGCTTCGTACACCTCAACCAAGGGCATGTCCGGTGATTCGGGATTGGGCACAAGGCATTGGCGGCCCGTGTCAACGAGAAGGTCAAGCCCTTCCAGCGGGATCTGCCCCAGCAGTGCTGGTTGCCCGGTATGGCCGGCGAGGACTGAGACGGTTTCCACGCGTCCCAGGACGCGGATGAGCGCAGGGCCGTAGATGTTGCAGCGTTCTGTCCGTCCATCCGCATAGCGCGTCGTGGCTTGTTTAAGCAGCGGCAGGCCAAGTTTCTGGATGACATCCTCGGGGACTGAAAGCAACGTCGCGCCCGTGTCAACGAGAGCCGTCAGTTTGACGCGACGGATCTGCTCCGCTGCAAGCATCCCGTGGCGGTGCAGTACCTCGTCCCCCGTGTTGACCAACTCAATCTCCTGGAAGACTTTCCCCATGTACGCCTCCCAATCAGTTCCCGGCAGGTATCTGTCAGCTCGCATGTTCTCAATCCTCCGGCATTTTCAGTATACACTGCCCCGCGGCCTTTGCCAAAAAGAACCGCGGGCAGCCCGGATCGTGGCTGCCCGCGGCAAATACTTGCAGGACGGGCCTCTGGCCCGTCTGACGGACGGGACGCCCGTCCTACACTAGAGGGGCCGAATTACTTTGAGACTTCGACCTTCACCGGCGCGCCGTTCTTCGCGGCGCTGCGCCAGGCGGCCTCGGTAAGCTCGATCACGCGCAGGCCAACCTCGGGGGGACAACCATTCTCGCATTCGCCCAGTATCGCGCCGATGAAGTTCTTGTCAGGATCCATCCAATCCGGGCTGCTAGTCATCTCGAAGACCGGCTTCTTGCGCCCTTCCTGGAACATGATCTTGCCGTTGCGGTTGTACACGGCGCCTTCGGAGCCGAAAATCGTGAAGTCCTCATGCCACGCGGGCGCGTTGCCGATGATGGAGACGGTGCCGAGAGCGCCGTTGGTGAATCTGACGCGGATGGCGGAGTTGATGTCCACTTCGGTGCCAAAGTTCTCCATCTGCGCGCTGACTTCCTCGGCATGCAGGCCCGTGGTCCACATCAGCATGTCCAGGAGGTGCGAGCCGGAGTCGTTGATCTGGCCGCCGCCGGAGAGCGCCTTCTTTTGCCGCCAGGTTCCCGCCACCGCCTTGAGCCACTCCTGTGCCTGGAAGGCCGCGACGTACTGGACCTTGCCGAGCTTGCCCGAATCCACAGCGGATTTGAGGAACCGGTAATTCCCCTGGTAGTGCCGCTGGTAAGAGATGGCCAAAACCTTCTTGGCTTTCTTGGCCCTGGCGCAGACGTCGCGCGCGTGCGCGGACGTGCAGGTCAGCGGCTTCTCACATTGGACGTGCAGGCCCTGCTCCAAACACGCGCAAATCTGCTCGTAGTGGACTGTATGTACGGAGCCGATCTCGACGGCATCGAGCGGGACTTCGCGGAGCATCTTCTCCCAATCCGTGTATTCCGGCACGTCCTTGAGCTGCGTCTGCTTGCCTTTCAGCCGTTCGATGGCCTTCAGATCGGTATCCATGAGGGCCACGATCTCGCTCTGTGTGCCCTTCAACCGGTCCACGTGCCAATTCATGATGCCGCCGCTGCCGATGAAGGCAAGGCGCACCTTCTTCTGGTCGCAGGGACCTTCACAGGATTTCTTTGCCATTGCTTGACTGACCTCCTAGCAGTTAGTCCGGCGCGGCCAACGGGCCGGCGCCGGTGCTGGCTTTGGGAGACTACAAGCCTTCCCAGGAACTCCATCAGCGTATCGCGGTTGGGCGAAGAATCAAGAGGAACGAAGGTCTTGGCCGGCACTTCATCTGTAGATCAACGGGAACGCCTCCGGCCGTTCCAGGCAATCGAGGCATAGGTCAACGTCGAGGGCGGGCCAGCAAAGGTGGCCCTCATGCAGGAGTTCCACATTGACAATCTGGTCGAGAGTCGCATGCCGGAACCAAGGGAAATCCTCGTAGGGCAGGAAATACTCCTTGTCGGCGACTAGGAGCCAAAACCCGAAGCAGTCAATGTTCGTCACGGGTGGG
>Ga0315279_10007315_pt1 | contig 13695 bp, 6 predicted proteins | sample YL17G06_20_MG_FD_203694 | JGI IMG/M metagenome (GOLD analysis project Ga0315279, IMG submission 203694) | Sediment microbial communities from Yellowstone Lake, YNP, Wyoming, USA - YL17G06_20 | ecosystem: Environmental > Aquatic > Freshwater > Lake > Sediment | place: USA: Wyoming | collected... | reverse complement strand
CAATTGACGGTGTGATATCAGATCCAAGGCGTTTGGAAACATTTACAGGTGTTGAAGCAATGCCATTCGAGATGGTTTGATACATTATTTCGGAGTTCCCGTGGACATCATATACGTAAGCAAGATGGAGAATGTCGCGCTTATCTATTGCCATTGCCATATATCCAGTAATATCGTAAATCCCTGGAGTAATTTGGTGAGGAGGATTAAAAGATCCGCCTGTATTATTCGTATAAAAAATATTCCAACCAAATTTTGTAATATTTAAGCCTATCCAAGCTAGATGCACAATGTTTTTAGAATCCACGGCGATTGTTGGAAATAAGTTATAGGGAGAAGGAGAATTTACTACAGTACCTGAGTGAAAATTGCCGCCAGTGTTATTTGAATATACCAATTGTAATTCTTCGATTAAAAAGTTTTGACGCACCCAAATTAGGTGGATATTTCCAGATGGATCGACCGCCGCATCTTGTATCGCGTCTTCACCGTTTAAAAAGGAAGTGAGATCCACCTGATTTCCAAAATGTCCATTGAGATTATTATCAGAATAGATATGACCCCAGCCCGTCGCATCTCCAGCCCAGAAAATATAAACTTTGCCAGGTTGAGTAACCACGACTTTAGGTAACATGTTATCACCGAGATTGTTGGAAATATTCAAGGGGTAGGTCGCCATGATGCGGTACCTGACTTCCTGTATAGCCATTTCGGAGGTTGAGTCATTGGCAAATACTTGAAGATGGTAGGTCCCATCTAACCAAGGAATGGTATCATCGATATAATGCGTTCCATTCCAAAAGAGCGTTTTATTTGATGTCCAGCCGGTGCCTGTGGTGTATCGGAAAGCAATATAGTCTACGGATGTATATTTTGAGACAATGATTGGAATTGTTCGGTAGAGATAAGTTCGATTTTCTGGCGAATTCAATTCAATCCAAGGTCCATAGGTATCAACGGTAAACGACTCTGACTTGGAGAAAATTTTTCCCTGAGAGTTATTGGCAAAGATTTGAATGATATTAGGGCCATCATGCCAGATAGGAAAATAATTTATGAAATGAGTGGTATTATAGTTTAGGGTATAGTTGTTTGACCATGTGATTCCATTGGTACTATTGCGATACCAAGCCTTTTCGATGGGGGTTGAATTAATGATAATAATCGGGATTGTATTATAGTGATAAGTCTGGTTTTTTGGGCTTTGAATGGTGAAGTAGGGGATCGAGCGAAGAGGAACATTTGTCGCATCAACCACAATAGTATAGTAATACCCCATGGAGATATTGAATGTGCCTTGCATTAGGAGCCCTGAGGAGGTTTCATAGTATAAAACTGAATATCCGGACAGCTCAGTTAATTTCCAGCATTCCAATGTCGTATTGAGGATGTCCAAATAGGTTATACTCGATACATTGAAAGTCCTATCCGTCCCTATAGTACTTACTAAAACCTGATCATTCAACGTCACATTTTTTGGGATAAAAATAGGATCATGCACGTTTGAGCCCCAAATGCCTGTCGGGGTAGCGGTCAAGATCCGAGTGGCATTATCGGTAAACCAATCCCCATGTCCAAATCGGCTATCATAATGATTATCGTAATAAATATTGCCTTCAATAAAATCGTAATTCTCAGTCCCATTCCAAGGAGTATATATTACAAGATTATAGATTCCAGTCCAATTATAATACATTCCATCAAATAAACATGTCTCAGGAACACGTCCTATAATAAAGAATTTCGCATTATCTATTTTATTTGCGTTTCCAAGGGTATCATTCACCCAAATATCTATATAATAGGTGCCATTGACCCGTCCTGTTGAATTCCATACATTTGCATATAAGGTATCATTAAACGCACCGTCATTGTGGGTACCATCATCAAAGAGTGTTATATTTTGAATGTTTGTTTCATCGGGATATTGAATACAAGCAATAACGGTGTTGACATTGGTCATATCTGTCACGTTCGCTTGGATCCTGAAAATGGTCCCACTTAGGCCAACAGAGGGGACTACTCCTGGGTCTTTAACAGTGGGGGCAAGCCGGTCTTTTCCGGTGGATTTCCCTGCAAAAAACATTGGCCCACTTGTAATACTTCCCATAGCCATATCGGCGTATCCGGATCCCATGCCATCAGTGAAAAAAGCCATCATATTATACCAATTATCGCCAATCAAATCTGGGCAACCACTAAAGTTAAAAATCATATTATAACCATTGATATGAGCATAACTATTATCGAACTGGGGGGAAGACCTCCATGCGGTTCCATTCCAATATTGATGGTCCGATTCTCGTTGAATATAACAAGAGGATATTCCCACACTAACTTGAAATTGATACATAACTACATATTCATTTGTTGTATTGTCATGGTCCTTATCAATCACGGTTTCATAGACATACGTCCAGCCGGGCGTTGTTCCGGAGGCAGGAATACCAGTGAAAGTGACATTGAGCAGGCTCATGGAACCATTCTCATCAATTGTTGTTATATCTACCGGATTATGAGACGCAGGGCTGCCCAAAAAATCGGTCACGTCCCCTGAGGCATCGGTCCAAATAACCGTTTTACTATCTAATTTTCCATCAGGATTTAGCACACATTTCAACGAATCATGTAATAGAAAAGGAGAAAGTGGTAAAATCAATAAGGAAATAATCAAGACTGCAAAGAAAAAGTTTTTATAGTTTATTTAAATGCCTCCCTCATATTTTTAATGCTTTTATAATATCCTGTTGTTGCTCATAGGTCAATAATTTCAGCCTTGCTAGCAGATCTTTCCTTTGTTCCTCGGAAAGAAATGGAATAGATTGAAGAATTGCACTAAGCTCTATTTCTGTTAATGGTTTTTTCACAGGAATTGCAGGGGTGGTTGAGGGTGGCAAAGGCGCTTGGCCCGAAGGAAGAGGGGGGGTTAGTTTTGACGTTACAGCGATGGTCGGTTCTGCTTTTATATGATGACGTTCATCTTTCGGTGCAATTATTTTCTCCTTTATCGGTTTTAGAACTTGTTGTTGAGGAGCTTTTGGTGGGAGGTGCCGCTTTCTTCGTCCCATGATATAGGCGATGATGGGAATTGTAACTGCAAGCGCTATCGCAGTAATTAGCGCAAGAAGGATATCCTCGAATGAAAATTCGCCACCACCATTACCTCCAATCTGAATAGTAGGCCCATCTATTGTGCCCACGGCTGGGAATTGAGTGTTATTTGTCCCATCAGAAGTAGAAAAGTAGAATGTATGCGAGCCGCTAGTTAAGGGTGATGCAAAAATGTAATCGACGCCATCAACGAAGTTATTATCACTGGGATTGGCTTTTATCATTGAATGTAGAACACTATCTATTACCACATTGATATTTGTTGGGGAAGTGTTCTCAGCATCTTGGTAAGTAACCTTAAAAATGAAAATAGTAGAGGGCGCACCAATTGGGGGTAAAACCCTTCCATTTATCAATTGCGGTGGTTGGTTCGGAGGAGGATTAACGAGAGGGCCATCGAATGAGTTTGATAGTGGCAATCGAATAGACACATAGCCATCTGAAGCGTTGAAATAGTGAGTATAATGCCCTTCATCCAGAGAAATTGTATAAACATAAGTACAGCCATCTCTAAAATCCAAATCACTTAGATTCTGTTTTGACATTGTAAAGGTGCCAACACCATTAATAGTAAGGGTCATCTGGAAGGGGGGATCATTATTAGAATCGGTGTAATTAATCGAGAATGTGAAGACCGTAGAAGGAGTACCAGTTTCTGGGAATAGAATAGGATTAGATAGAATGGGAGGGTAGTTTGGAACGACAGTGGGTCCAGTAAAATTTCCACTAGATGGCAATCTAGCATTGAGTAGACCATCAGATGCTGTGAAATAATAATTATAGCTCCCCGCAGTTAACGCAGTTTTGAACTCATAAATACAGCCATCTGTATAATCAAAATCAGTGAATCGCTTTGTCAATGGGTGGCTGGTACCATTTATATAAATTAGAATCGAACTTGGGGAATTATTATCTATATCTGTATAATTCACCTCAAAGGTGAATTGGGTATAAACTGAGCCAGTTATCGGAGTCACTTTTGCAGTGGTTAGAAGGGGCGCATGGTTGATTGGGGACACTTGGCCTGGATTCCAATTCCGCCATGTATAGACATTCCAAGCAGAAATACTCCAATCATTTCGGGTATTAGTATCCACTAATTTGTTACGATACATATTTGATAGTACGGGAATATTAATGGAGCTGCCGAACCATAAGGTGCCAGGGGGAGTATCTGCCGAGAAGTTGTTCCAGGACATGAAATCAACTACTTCTTCGAGATTATTTAAAAGTGCCACAGCACCTGATTCACCAGCCCACCAGACCAAATTAGTTCCAAAACCCAAAATGGTGTCATTTACGTTAGCTCCATTCTGGAAGAGAATAAAGTCATTTTGATGGAAAAGTAAACCACTAGGAAATGTCACCGTCCAATAAGGATAATTCTGGCGCCAGAGATGCAAAGACCAGTCAGTCATATCCTGTTCAGGACCCAAATTCAAGAGCTCGATGCGTTCCATTCCTAAAGTAACTTCATTAATCAAGATGGTTTCTTTGTAGGCTTTTACTTCAGGTCCAATGTACAGTTGGCTCCCAACTGAATTAAGTCCATCGGATGTATTGAAGTAATATACATATGTCCCTAACCCTAATTTCATGGTTTCATTATAGAAATAGATCGCGCCGTCAATAAAATTGGAGTCAGTTGGATTTAGGGGCACCATTTGGTGAGTGGTGCCATTTATTGTTAAACTCAGATAAGTTGGCGGATTATTATCCAAATCAGTGTAATTGACATAAAACTCAAAGAGGGTTGGTTCGAATCCATGATATGGAAGCACTTTTGCATCGAAGAACATGGGACTATGAATATTAATGAGTTTAATAGGAGGCCCAGTTAAATTGGAAGAGCTCGGATATCGTGTATTGAAATATTCGTCATTACATGTGAAATAATATGTAAAATTAGTAGGAATATTAGTGGTATATTCATAAATACAGCCATCCACATAATAGCGATCCGCTGGATTTTGTTTAGCCATTGGGTAGGAGACCCCATTGATCACCACATTAATAGAAGCTGGTTTATAGTTTTCAGGATCCGTATAGTTGATTCGAAAGGTGAAGGGGGTGGTTGTGTTCCCTTGAGGAGGAGTTAATTCGGGATTGGATAAAACAGCAGGTAGGACGTTTGCATAAACACGCTGGGTTGCGTTATAATAAAACATAATCGCAAAATCATTGATGGATGTATTCAATCCATTGAATTCATTGTAATGAATGCCGTCGCCATAATTTAATCCGACCGTTTGGAAGCTATCCAATGCATTAACAAAATCGTATTGGAACTTTATGGCACCCGTTTCATATAAAATAGCCTCAAAGGTTGCTGAAATAGGGCCCCCGATTGCATTTATCCGCATGTTCACCCATTCTACAATGAACCGGTTCGGATTACTTCGAGTCGCCACATAAACATCCATTGTCTGGCCAGTTGCTACGGGATAAAAGTCGTCGAGATAGGGCAGAATTAAACGTTGATAATAACTATTTGGTAAACTTATATATGTTGAGGGAGAGGTATAGGATCCAAAACTCAGGAAGCCATTAGCGCCGATATTGACTTGAGTATAAGTTTGATTATAGAAGGGAAATAGAAAAGTGAGACCCCAATTTAAAATAGCCGAATACTGGCTTAAACGTAAATTATAACCAGTTGTTGCGTCATCCCATTGATATTGGACTGGAAAATACATCATATGATCATGCAATTCAGTTGTCACAATTGGTCCTTGGATTTCACCGGCTAACGGATACGAAGTGGAATAGACTCCATCGGAGGTATTAAAATGATAAAAATAGTTGCCATATTCCCCAACCATAATTTTGTATTCGTAAATAACGCCGTCCATCCAATTGATATCCAATTGATTTTGTTTTGCCATCGGATAAGAGGTCCCATTGATCGTTACTGTTATTGATGATGGAGGATTATTATCACTGTCACTATAATTAACCTGAAAATTGAAAACGGTTAAATCCCACCCTTTGGTTGGTATTACACGCCCATTATTTAGTATAGGGGGTGCGAGATTCCCGTATTGAACGAGTGGGCCAGTAAGATTGCTTGAAGATGGATAACGAGTTGTAAAGCGATAATCATTTGCTTCATAATAATAAGTAATATTGCCAGAAAGGACCGTTGTGAACTTGTAAATGCATCCATCTACGTAGTTAGTATCAGTCGAGTTTTGTTTAATCATTGGGTAGGTCGTTCCATTTAGAATTATTCTCATATAAGAGGGCGGATAATTATCTCGGTCAGTGTATTTCACGGTAAAGGTGTAGGGGATCGTCATATTTCCGCTGCCAGGATTCAAAGTCGTGTCTGAGAGAACAGAGGGGTATACATTATTAGTGATATCGATGGTATAGCTGCCGTTGGCGCCATTTTCATTGGTGATTATGAGGCCAAAGGCATTTAACGAAGAGGGGGTAATTAATACGGTTTCAGAAGCTCCAAGTCCACCAACAGATGAAGAATTGAGCGCGTTAGTAAGTCCACCAGTTGTATTAAAGAGATAGATGCTTATATCAAGTCCGCTGCTGGGAGTTACATTAATTTGAAATAACATATTATTTTCAAGATAGATTTGATATAAATTGATTAATTCAGCGCTAGTTATTGTTCTTTGATAAGAATTCACAGCATAAAGACTTTCGCTCGAGTTCTCCATTTCAATGCGATAGTTTCCCTCACCGAAGGTTTTCAGAACTCTGGCAAAACGGTATTGCGGACTCGTAATCTTATATCTACTAAGCGCTACTAAATCAATATTCGCCCCGGGTGTAGAAGATGAGGCAGTTAATTGGGTTAGGTTATAGGTGGAATAGAGGTCTAGGTCAAAATTGGCGCCTGTGGGAGGTCTCATTGCCACGGCGGCCCAGTATAATTGACTCTCTCGAAAATAGTATTGATCAATAGAATTAGTCGAATTAAGGCTATGAACCTGTGGAATGTTATTCAATATGCGGTAATATACAAACGGTCCTGAAAATTTACCAATTAGAGGGAGTCGAGTTGAGTGTTCAAGGTCCGAGGTATTAAAGTAATAGAAATAATTCCCTTCATTTAGATTGAGCGTCCGTTGGAAAACACAGCCATCTATATAATAATTATCGGTGGTGGTTTGCTTGGTCAGGGGATATGTAGTACCGTTTAGAATTAGATTGACAGAGAGAGGCGCATTATTGTCCAAATCGGTATAAGTGACTCGAAATATATAGGAACTAAGCGCTGATGAAAAATTAGCAGATAAATATCTATTAGTCAGAGTGGGAGTGAAAAGATTTGTATATTGAACCGTTGGTCCTATTATTTCACCGCTTGTTGGGTATCGCGTCCAGTAACGTCCTTCTGTAGCATTGAAGTGGAAGACATAGGTGCCATTAGGGAGATACGTGGTATATTGATAGAGTGCTCCGTCCGTATAATTAGTATCACTGGGATTCACCTTGGTCATTTTATAAGGTGTTCGGTTCAATGTTAAATAGGGCCCATTTAACGGCATATGCTCATCGGTGTAGAGCAGCGTGAAATTATAGAGGGTTGTAAGGTTGCCAGCCGTTGGAGTAACTTTACACTCACTTAGAATTGGTGGAGAATAATCGGGCGCGTTAGTGCGCGTTACAGCCATTGTATAGATATCGCCCACATTATTAGAATAGAAGGTGCCACTAATTAATAAACCTGAATTTTGATCATAATATGCAATACTACCCTGAGTATCCGTCAATTTCCAGCAGGTCCAATCCTTGCCTAAGCGATTGACGACACCAGTGCCAGTGATAGTAAAAATATGGTCGCCATCTTCGTAAACTGCAATCCTCGTAGAATCGTAAAAGGAAAGATTGTTCCAGATCCAGACCCAATCACGCGAATTTGACCCCCAATAGGTTGAGCTTGGATAAAAACGGGTTAAATTATTCACATTTTTCTGGTCATTTGACCGACCAAAAAAATAAACCCACCCATTATTTGAAAATACGTTTCCAACTGGATTTGAATAGTTCTCATTTCCATAAAAACTATAGGAAAGGAGACTGCCACTCCAAAAATAATACATCCCATTAAAAATCACCGGTTGGGCAGGGAATGTTGCTCTTACAGTGGGTCCTATAAACACAGAAGTATTACAATCAAAAATCCCATCACTCGCATTGAAAGAATAGAAGTGGATGCCAGGGGTAAGTTGAGTTGAATAAGTGTAAACTGCTCCATCCATATAATTAAGATCAGAAGGAATTTTGGGGGACATTTGATGAGAAGATCCATTTATAATTATATTTACAGAGGTTGGAGGGTTATTATCGGAGTCATTGTAGGTGGCTTCAAAGGTAAATGTAGTTAAAGTATGCCCATAACCAGGAGAATGCTTTCCATTATAAAGGTTAGGAGTTCCCAAATTAAACGAAAGAACGGGATAGGGTCCAGTAAGGTTGCTAGAAACGGGATATCGCACGTAATAACGCCCATCATAAGATTCAAAGTAAAATTTGTGTGTTGAATTTGCGACAGGTGTGATATATTCATAAATGCAACCATCATCGTAACGGGTATCATTTACATTTTGCTTTTGCATTCCATAGACATTACCATCTAGGTGTAGATTGACCCAGGTAGGTGCCATATTATCAGCATCCGTAAAATTGACTGAAAAAGTAAAATATGTCGAAGTATTTCCACCTGAAGGCATGACTTGACCTTTATTAATCAAGCAGGGGTAGAAGTTTAATGCATTCGTGGCTGTCACTCCAAGGGAATAAAAATAATAATAGCCCATTATAAAAGGATAGCGAAAATAGGCAGAGATCAATAGACCGCTCCGGTTTTCATAGTACGCGTAGCTCCCACTTGATGAAGTTAGATACCAGCAATTCCACGTTTTCCCGAGCGCGGTCCTCGTCGTTATGCTATTCACCGTGAAGGTCTGTTCCGTACTTTGTGGAATGGCAATAAGAACTGTGGAACCTATCGTAACATTTGGAAAAATCCAGAAAGGGTCATGTCCACTCCAAAGGCTTGAACCTGTTAGAATTCGCGTTAGATTATTCACAGTCCACGTATCATCCGAAAAATAAGTGTCAGTGGAATCATCCTGAAAAAGATTTCCACCTATAGAGGAAAAAGTCTCAGTTCCACTCCAATCGTACGATAATATCGAGGTTACGCCCCAGCTGCCACTCCAATAATAATACATCCCATTAAAAAGGATCGATTTTGCGTTTTCTTTACTGTTGATCTCATTATCTTGATTTAAACGATTAGAATTAGCATTTAGTTGATTCAAATTGAAAAATCCTAAATTTGAGAAGAGTAAAATGGTGAAAACTAAACCAAAATACAATTTTCGGGACCTAATGAATCGCATCGCTCTCACACCCAGTAATAGGTAATAATACTTCAACAAACACTTAATTATAAAGATGATTGGATCATTATTCCGCAAAAGATACTACAAGTAGGTAGATATGGTGGAGAAACAGTTACAGAAAAAAATTGAACGGATAAAAAATATTTTACAAGGAAAAAAGGTTCTGGTGGCATTTTCAGGGGGAGTGGATAGTAGCGTTGTCACACGTCTGGCATTGGAGTTCTGCGCAAAGGTTGTGGCGGTGACCGCTATTTTAAAAGTCAGTCCACCAGGGGAATTAGAGGGTGCGAAATACGTTGCTGAAGAATTGGGTGTAGATTGGAGGACCATTGAAATTGCTGTGTTAGAGGATGCAAATTTTACAGCGAATCCCCCGAATCGCTGTTATTTCTGTAAAAAAGAGTTAATGACCGCATTGTTGCAGCTGGCTGAAGGAGAAGGCTTAGATTATGTGATAGATGGAACAAATTATGATGACTTAAAAGACATTCGCCCGGGATATCAAGCTGTACAAGAACTGCAGATCCAATCGCCCCTTGCGGAGGCGGGTATAACCAAAAACGAGATACGCCAAATTGCGAAAGAATACCAATTAAGTATCTTCAATAAACCAGCCATGGCGTGTCTCGCCTCACGGATTCCGTATGGAAATGAAATTACTGAACGAAAGTTGAAAATGATTGCAGAAGCAGAGACCCTCATTAAAAATCTTACGGAAGTATCGGTTGTACGAGTGCGGCATCATGGGAATATGGCAAGGATTGAAGTGGCACCAGATGAACGTAGCAAGTTCTTTCGGGAAGAGGTATTAGATCAAATTGTTGTTGCATTAAAAAAGTTAGGATTTGTGTATGTCACGCTTGATTTACAGGGATATCGGAGCGGTTCTATGAATGAACCTTTAGGCGATACTCTATAAATTAGACCTCTATTTTTTTAGCGAATTCCAATAATATATAAACCCCCAAGTAAAGGTATTTGTTGCGAGGAACATTATAAAATTCGTCGGATAGTGTTTATCATAAAAGGTTTTTATCCGGTATATTTCAGAAATCAGGGAAATTACGTGTGCGATGTGAAGTTGAGAAGAGAAGCACCTTCTACAGAGGAGTTAAACCAAACAAAACAATATTTGCTCGATATTGCAAAAGAGGTTTTAATGAATAAAAAGGTGGATCATCTTTATCCATTTGAATTATTTGATATTGCGAAAAGAAAGAAAAAATTTGCAGAATTAGAGTTATTTCAGAGTATTTCTGAATTATATGATGAAAAGTGGATCGTACCGGGTGAGCGGGTAACTAAAGACAAGGTTCTTGAGATTCTAGACCACTTGAAAGTCTATAATTATATTAATGAACATCTTGGTTGCGATACCCTGGATATTATGATTGGACTAAGAATAAACTTTCGGTGGGCTTTGAAGAATTTAGAAACCCTCTTCAAATTTGGTTTTATTCGGGCAAGAGTGTATTCCCAGTATTATCTGTATTATCCAAGTGAATCACCTGAAGAATTGGATCTGGTATATCGTCTTTCACGGAATATCATAACCCGGAGGATTATGAAATATTTTGCAGAACGAAATACCGCGATCACCGTTGCAGAACTTACTCAAGCCTTGGAAATAGAGGAGGGAACCATTGTACGAAAATTAAACCGGCTGGTCCAAGCAGACATCATTTCACAAATTCCAGATGAAATACCGCTCCAATATGAAATTAAACTCAGCGATCCGGAGCGTTTTCGAGAAGCTCTGGAGAGCTATAAAGAGTTTTAGATCGACAAGGCGCCCTTTCGGTTTCCAAGTTCAACCACGCTTAGGCTATCACTTCTTGGACTTTTATTCATCCAAGTGATTCAACGTATTTTTTAATTCAAGCACACCTTGCTGTAGAAGGCCTATCGCACTCTGTAGAGATTCGAGTGCATGCTGATCTTCGAGTTTATCCTGCAGCTTCATAAATATTTTAACATGTTCTTCCAAATGTCTTATATTATGTTCGATATAGTCTCTTAATTCCGCCGCATCCACCGTTTCAGGACTCGTAGAGGGATGCTCATATTCATCATGCGAGTGAGGAGCCATATTTTATCACTTCCTTAATAGAATAAGAAATTTATTCAACTTAAAACTTTTAGTTAAGAAAGACAAAAGTGAGAAAAAGAAAAAATGGATACGAGTAAGCCCTTAAAAGTTAAATTTAAATTGGAAAATCAAGTTCTTGAAGAATTAATTGCAAATAATTGGACAATAGGGAAGATAAAAGGTAAAATTCGAAAAATATTTAAAATAAATTCCTATTATAACTTAGAATTTCTTTACAATGGGCAAATTTTGGAGAATTCCAAACAATTTAGAGAAATTAATTATAAATCGGATACGATAATTAAAGTCATGGCATCAAGAGCCTCAGAACTTTAGAATCTTTTTGATTTCTTTTAATAAGTTTCTGCATTATCTTCTTGAGTAATTTTGGCTTCTTTAACGATCTTAAAATCTTTGCTAACAGCCTCTAGATTGATTATTTTAACGAAATCTGCGGTATTTTCGCAAGAATCTGAAATGTCTTCAACATTTTCAATGAATTCATAGATATTTAAAGCAATAAAAGGAGAGATATCCTTATATTGGTCCTGTGTTAGTTCTTCAAGAATTTTATAATGGATTAGATCCACTTCATGTTCCATTCGGTTTATTTTTAGAACGCTGGCATCCACCGCTTCCGTCGCGCCTTCTAGTTCATTTTCGATGGTATCGCGCAAGATTTCAGTGGTCGCAATTGATTCATCTACCATTTCGATAAGAAGATCGTTTATTTTGGGGAATTGCTCAGGTTTGAGAATAGAAAGGTGTCGGGCGGCAGCATTGGCGGCATTAGCAACATTGTCGAGTCTACCTATTAAATGGGCGAGGTCATTGCGAACTTTTGGTGATAGCTCTCCTATAGCCAGATCATATAAGACTTTCCGCCGCAAATCATCGCATTCGTGCTCTATTTTACTTACTTTTTGAATAGAAACCGAAGCCGATTTTAAATCACTCTCAAAAAAAAGCATTAGAGCATCTTTAAACTGAGTAATGCAATCATATACTTTTTTAGCATCTTCCTTAATCCATCGAATTACTTTTGCCTCTCGTCTGTTGCGGAACCACTCTAATAATGTGCCCATAATACAGCCTCTCTTCTATATATTTTACAATTTTGTTTTTAAATAAGCAGAATATTTCAGGAACATAAACAATTTCAATTTTCGAAATATTAGTGAAAATTAAGAATTACTGCCTTAAAAAGATAAGGGAAATGTATAGGGAGTATAGGAAACTCAATAGTAGGGGTGAAAAAATGTCGAATCAAATTTTTAAAGAAATTCAAAGAAAAAGTAATTGAGAATTTTCTTACAGAAATAAAAGAGTATAGATACCAGAATAACCAATAATTGATTAATTTCGGAAGACTGTAGGCATAAATTATAAAGATTCGGAATGGAATGCTGATGGAGAAGAACAGGATAATTATATTCATACTAGTTGTTTTATTAGGAATCGGGCTTGGATTTTTAATTGGTTATTTGACAGGAGTTGCCACATCTTTAGTAGGATAAATAAGTGGATTTGAAAAATTGGGAGCCAAATTTCAGCGAATCCAGCGAAAAGGTCGTGGAATCCTTTTTGTGTTCCTGGTTTTGGGGTTAATAGTGGGGTATCAGCTTGGCTTCATGGTAGGGGCTGAAAGACCGACTGATGATTTTCTGACAATGGTTTACAGCTCTGAAAAAGAGGGTTGGATTGGAGATTTAATAGTCCCTTTTAAAGAATGGTATTTTCAACACTTCAATCGTACTATTTCGGTGAATTTTCGTTCTATGGGATCTCTAGAAATGGTGGTTGCCTTGCAAACTGGAGAGATTAAGCCCATGATTTGGAGTCCAGCTTCTGAATTGCAAGTTGGGTTTTGTAATGCAGCGATCCCTAATATAATTAATTATTCTAATGTTCGATCTTTCATTTATTCGCCGACCGTAATTGGAGTTTGGAGTGATTCTCGTTATGTGAATATGACTGGATTTGAAGACCTCCGACAATTTGCGAGGAATTATAGTCTGCGATTCGCACATACAGACCCACGGCTTTCAAATTCGGGGTATACGGGAGTGTTAATGGAAATCGCAGCGTATTTTAATTCTACAATGCATGCATTCTATAATG
>Ga0315279_10007314_pt1 | contig 13695 bp, 11 predicted proteins | sample YL17G06_20_MG_FD_203694 | JGI IMG/M metagenome (GOLD analysis project Ga0315279, IMG submission 203694) | Sediment microbial communities from Yellowstone Lake, YNP, Wyoming, USA - YL17G06_20 | ecosystem: Environmental > Aquatic > Freshwater > Lake > Sediment | place: USA: Wyoming | collected... | reverse complement strand
CAGTGCATACTGAATCTCAAAGGAGGCCCCTCATGGCACATTCGGTCACACGCCGTAAATTCATTGCCGCATCCGCCGCTACGGGACTGGGTTTAGGCCTGGCCGCGGACGGGAACGCCGGCGAAGCGAAGTTCAAGACCACGCTTAAAAAAGGGGCCATTCTCGCCAAGCCGACAGAGGACGCCCTCAAGAAGGCCAAGGACGGCGGCTTCGAAGGCGTGGAGAGCACGGACTGGGGCGTCGCGCCCGAGGAGGCCGCCAAGTGCCGCGAGGCCGCCGAGAAAATCGGCATCAGAATACACTCGGTCATGCGCGGCTGGGCGGAATTCAACGCCAAAGACCCGGCCAAGCTCGCCGACTCCGTGGCCTCCGCCGAGAAGGCGCTGCGCGCGGCCCAGGGCTACGGCGCGGACGCCATCCTTCTGGTGCCGTGCCGGATCGGGGGGGGCGGCATGGCCATGCCCGAAGCATGGGACTTCAAGATCGAGCTCGATGAGAAGAACGGGCACCTCAAGAGCGTCGCCGCCGGGGACAACGAGAAGTACAAGGCCTACATCGAGGCGCACGACTGGGCCACCGATTCCACGCGCGAAGCCGTGAAGAAGCTCATCCCCATCGCGGAGCAGACCAAGGTCGTCATTGCTCTGGAGAACGTGTGGAACAACCTGTGGGTCAGACCCGCTCTGCACAAATGGCTGGTCTCGTCGTTCGCGAGCCCCTGGGTGAAAGCCTACTTCGACATCGCAAACAACATTAAGTACGTCCCGGTTGGGCCTGAGGAATGGATCAGGACGCTCGGCCCGCTCCTCGCCAAGTGCCACGCCAAGGACTTCAAGCTCAACCCCGATGGCCACGGCGGCAGTTGGCCCAGCCTGCGCCAGGGGAGCGTCAAGTGGCCGGAAGTCCGCAAGGCGCTCGATGAAATTGGCTACAACGGCTGGCTGACGATTGAGGGTGCGGGCAGCGCCAAGGACCTGGATCTGATCTTCAAAGGAGAGTAGGAAGCGATTTTGGATTTTAGATTTTCGATTTGCGATTTTGGGTGGCGCGTTGGCGCGTGGGGCAAAACCCAAAGCCCAACGCCGGTGTATGTTTCTCTGGACGTTGAACGGCAAGCTGGTGGCTTGGGCAATGATGACCGTTTGGAGGACTGAAGATGGCAGCTAACAGGAAGTTTTCACGCCGCTCGTTCGTGAAGCATGCCGCCTTGGCGGCTGGGGCCGCGGCCTGCGGGCCGTACGTGATGGCCGACCCCGCGCCCAACTCGAAGCTGGGCGTGGCAGTCATCGGCGCGGGTGGCCAGGGCGGGGCCAGCGTCAATGAGGCGGTCAACGAACGGCTCATCGCGCTGGTGGACGCAGACGACGGCCACCTGGCGGGAAAGGTCAAGGAAGTCGCCGCCAAAGCGCCCAACGTCAAGGGTTATTATGACTATCGCAAGATGCTGGATGAGTGCCACAAAGACATTGACGCCGTCTTCATTGCCACGCCCGACCACCATCACGCTCCGGCGGCCATTCGGGCCATTGACCTCGGCAAGCACGTGTACGTCGAGAAGCCTATCGGCCACGACTTGTATGAGGTGCGCAAGCTCACCGAGGCCGCGCGCGCGAAGAAGGTCGTGACGCAGTTGGGAAACCAGGGACATAGCGGCGAGGAGTACCGCCGGCTTTGCGAATACATTTGGGCCGGGGCCATCGGAGCGGTGAAGGAGACCCACACCTGGACGACCTGGAGGTTCGGCGGCACGGACAACCGGGGCCGCACCAAGCCCGTGCCCGCGGGCCTGCACTGGGATGAGTGGCTCGGGCCCGCGCCCTTCCGCGACTACCACGACGGGCTCCATCCCTTCGGTTGGCGCTGCTACATTGATTTCGGCACGGGGTCCGTTGGGGACCAGGGCTGCCACATTTGGGACGGAGTCTTCTGGGCGCTCAAGCTCAAACACCCAAAGTCTTTCGAATTGCTGGCGCAGAATCGCGGCGGCAACGACAAGTGGCCCATTAACAACACCTTCCGCTATGAGTTCGACGCGCGCGGCGACATGCCGCCGGCCACGGTCTACTTCCACGACGGCGCCAAGCCGCCCATGGTGCTCGAACTGGAAAAGCAGAACAACCGCAAGTTCGAAGACCACGGCTCGATCTACATTGGCGAGAAGGGCGTCATGTATACCGGCCAGTACGGCGGCGGGATCCGCATTCTCCCCGAAGAGCAGCACAAGGCCACGCCGCAGCCGCCCAAGACTATTGCCCGCATCAGGACCAGCCACAGGGGCGATTTCCTGCGCGCCTGCAAGGGCGGCGATCCGCCGCCCTGCTCGAACTTCGATTATTCCGGCCCGCTGACGGAGTTCGTGCTGCTGGGGCACCTCGCCTACAGATCGAAGATTGGCCAGAAGGTCGAGTGGGACGGCGAAAACTTCAAGTGCAAGAACGCCCCGGAACTGGACCAATACGTGAGGCGCCAGTACCGCAAGGGCTGGGAAGTCTGAACCGGGTGAACGGCGAACTGGCGGACCTGATCGGCAAAGTCATCGGCGGCTGCCGCGTGGACCGGCAAGTGGGCGGTGGAGCGATGGGCGCGGTGTACCAGGGCGTACACCTGGCGCTGCAGAAGCCCGTGGCGATAAAGATACTGTCGCCGAAGCTGGCCAGCGACCAGCAATTCGTCCAGCGCTTCCTGACGGAAGCGCGGCTGGCCGCGCAGATCGAACACCCCAACATCGTCCAGGTGCTCAACGTCGGCAACGCGGGGCCGCTGCATTTCATCGTCATGCAGTTCGTGGAGGGCGAAAGCGTGGCGGCGCGGATGGCCCGCGAAGGGGCGCTGCCGTGGCGCGAGGCGGCGCGCATCGCGCTGGGGATTGCGCGTGGACTGGCCGCGGCCCACGCCAAGAGCATCATCCACCGCGATATCAAGCCGGCGAACATCCTCCTGACGCCTCAGGGTGAAGTGAAGGTCGCCGACCTGGGCCTGGCCAAAACCGTCTCGTCCGGCGGCGACCAGGACTCGCAGCTCACTCAGGTCGGGGAGACCATGGGCACCCCGCAGTATATGCCGCCTGAGCAGGCCGCGGACGCGCGCACGGCTGACGCGCGCAGCGACATCTACTCGCTGGGCTGCACGCTCTACCATCTGCTGGCCGGCGCGGCGCCGTTTTCGGGTCCCACTGCGGTCAGTGTGATGCAGCAGCACCTTACGGCACTCGTGCCCGACCTTGCCGCGCAACGCCGTGGCATCCCGCAGCCGCTCTCCAACCTTGTCGGGAAGATGATGGCCAAGCGCCGCGAGGACCGGCCCCAAAGCATGCAGGAAGTGGCGGCGGCGCTGGAGCAACTCCTCGGCGCCGCGCACGGCCTTAAGCGGTGGGCGGCGCTCCTGGCAGGCGCGGCCGCGGCCGTGTTCCTGCTGCTGGTGTTGGCGGCCATTCGTCCGCCGCCTGCGCAGGTCTTATACGAAAAGGCCCGGGCAAACTGGAAGAACGACCCGGCGGATTTCGCCCGGGCAGAGGCGGACTTTCAGCGAATCGCGGAACAGTTCCCGGGCTCGAAGTGGGCCGAAAAAGCTCAAGCGGATGCGGCAGCGGTGAGACAGGCGCGGGAACAAGCCGCGAAGGGCGCCTTCGATCTGGCTGGCAAGGAGGCGCAGGCCGCAGCGCAGGCCCGCGACTACGCCAGGGCGCTGAAGGCCTGGGACAACTTCCCGCGAGCGCTGGAGTCCGGAGAGTACGCCCAGAAGGTCCATGGGGCCAGGCTCAAAGCGCGCCTGCCCGTGCGTGTTGAAGGCTTCATGAGCGCCATTCAGAACCACGATAAACTGGACGCGGCATTGCAGTACCTTGACCCGGAGGAGGTCGCGGCCAAGGGGCGCGAGGCCACTCTGTTCTGGCTACGACTGATCCGCGGCGTGGTGGGCATGGCCGTGGATCTGGAAGGCTGGGAAATCAAGGACCTCGCCTTCAGCGCGGATTCAAAGTCCTGCAATGTCACGGTGGCCATGAAGCTGCTCAACAAGTTCTCCAAGCAGCGCGAGGCGAAAGACGACCCGCAGCTCTGGGTGCTCTATAAGGACGACTGGTATCGCCAGTTCAAGCCTGCGGAGGCGAAGTAGCTGGACATCATCCTGCGGCGGCGGGGCTGAGGCCTTGCACTACAGTTTCGCGGTATTCGCCGATTGAGCGCAGCTTGCCATAGCGCTGTTCGACGAGTTGGCTGACAGGGGTTGCTTGCAGTTCGCGAAGATTCTTGAGGATCGTCGCGCGCAAAGTCTTGGCCGCGGCCTGGTGATCGCGTTGCGCGCCGCCCAGCGGCTCTTGGATGATGCCGTCCATAACGCCGAGCTTGACGAGTTCGGGCGCGGTGATCTTGAGCGCCTCGGCGGCTTCCTCCTTGCGCTCCGCGTCCTTCCACAGGATGGAGGCGCAGCCTTCGGGGCTGATGACGCTGAAATAAGCGTACTCCTGGATCAACAGCCTGTCGCCCACGCCGATGGCCAGCGCCCCGCCGGAACCGCCTTCACCGATGACGGTGCACAGAATCGGGACCTTCAGGCCGGACATGACCATGAGGCTGCGCGCGATCGCCTCCGATTGCCCGCGCTCTTCCGCCCCTACGTCCGGCGCCGCGCCCTTGGTGTCAATCAACGTGACGATGGGGAGCTGCATTTTCTCGGCCAGGAGCATCTTCTTCAGCACTTTGCGGTAGCCTTCGGGCTGGGGCAGCCCGAAGTTGCAGACCGCGCGCTCCTGCACGTCGCGTCCTTTGTGCTGGCCGACGAGCAGAAAGCGCAGGCCGTCCATGAGCGCCAGGCCGCTGACAATCGCCCGGTCGTCAGCGAAGGCCCGGTCACCGTGCAGCTCGATGAACTCCTCGCACATTAGCTCAACATAGTCCAGCGTTTGCGGGCGGTGGACGTGGCGCGCCACCTGCACGCGTTCCCAGGCGGTGAGCTTGGAGAAGATTTCGACGAGCACTTTCTCCCGCGCGGCCACCTGCTGCGCGATGTCGGCGCTCAGGTCCATGTTGTTTTGTTTGGAAAGGTCCTCGAGCTTGCAGATGCGGTCATCATATGGTTTGACCGGCAGCTCGAAAGGCAGATAGTGGCTTGCCAGCGGACGTGTTGCCATCGGGACTATCCCAAAAGCCCTGTGAAGAACTCCGCCCCGCCGCCACAAAGCCCGCCTGGGACGCAACGAAGTTCCAGTGATTGTACAGAAGACGCTTTCAACAAGGACTCCATCAAAAAATGCCGGCCGGCCTGCGCCAGGCAACTGGCAGCACGAAAGCCTCGCAAGCCGGTTGTGAGTATAGTCCTTTTCCTGCGCGATTTCAGAGCCAAAGTTGCACTGGTGCATTTCGCAGGGTATCATTATCGAGTGGGCCGTTGGGGACGGCTCGGCTTTCTGTGGCAGGAGGAGAAAGGTATGAGAACGTTTTGTTTGGCAGCGGTGCTGCTTGGTTCCGCAGCGGTGCTTGGGGTTGAGTCCGGTTTGCAGAAGGGCGATGCCGTGCCCGTGTTCGAGCCACTGCACGTGGCAGGTCCGCTGAAGGGCAATTCCTGCCCAACGTGAATGTTCGGCGCAAGCACGGTGATTCAGGTCTGGATCATCCAGGATGGCGCGGCGAACCCCGCAGGCTTGGCCACGAACCTTGAGAAGTTTCTGGCCGCCAACCCCGCATTCAAGGGGTCCGTGATTTTCACTGACGAAAGCAAGCGGCCGGACCTTGTGAAGATGGCAGCCGCAGAGAAGATCGAGAAGGCTGATCTGGCGGTATTGCCGGCCGCAAACAAGGACAGCACGATGAAAGCGTTCAAGCTTTCGGCACAAGCCAAGAACACCATCCACGTCTACAAGGACAAGAAAGTGGCGGCCACTTTCGTGGACGTTGGCGATGCCGACTTCGCAAAGGTCATTGAAGCGGCCAAGGCCCTGTAGTTGGGCCGCCGCGCTTGACAGCTTATGTGCCACGAAGGAGACAAAGAGCACGAAGACATATCTTAACACTATATGAATGTCTTCGTTCTCTTCGTGTTCTTCGTCTTCTTCGTGGTTCTCTCTTCCTCGGGCACTTCGCTATGCTCTCCGTGGCCCACTTTTCGTTTGCTTGAACGGCTGTTCTGCACTACATATCTCCGCAGGTGTCCTGGTTGCGGAACAGCACATGATCCTGGTCATAGACAATTACGACTCCTTCACCTACAACCTCGTGCAGGCGCTGGGAGCGCTCGGCGCCAAGCTGCAGGTCGTGCGCAACGACAAGATTGATGTCGCCGGCATTGAGAAAATGCGTCCGGAGAGGATCGTCATTTCGCCGGGGCCATGCACGCCCAAGGAGGCCGGCATTTCCGTGGAGGCGATTCGCGCCTTTGCCGGCAAGGTTCCGATCCTCGGCGTATGTCTGGGCCACCAGGCCATTGGCGCGGCCTTCGGCGCCACGGTTGCCCGCGCCGACAGGCTGATGCACGGCAAGACTTCGCTGATCTGCCACGACAGCAAGGGCGTGTACGAAGGCCTCCGCAACCCCTTCGAAGCGACGCGCTACCATTCGCTGATCGTCAAGGAGGAAACGCTCCCTCCTTTCCTCAAGGTGGTCTCCCGGACGCAGGACATGAACGAGGTAATGGGCCTCCGCCACGTGGAATGGCCGCTGGAGGGCGTGCAATTCCATCCGGAGAGCTTCCTGACGACGGAAGGCACGAAGCTCCTGAGGAACTTCCTCGAAGGGGCCTTCTTCCAGTCCAGGCCGCAAGCCAGGAAACGGGATGCGGCGGAGGCGCCGTCATGGGCATAACGTACGCACCGGTGACGGTCACTTCTTCGCGTGGACGCCGCGCCCGCGTACGGATGCTGGTGGACAGCGGCGCCGTGTACTCGCTCCTGCCGCGAAAGACCTGGCGGCGCCTGGGCCTGAAGCCCAAAAGGAAGGAAGCCTTCCAGTTGGCCGACGGCAGCACCGTGGAGCGCCAGGTTTCGGAATGTCTGATCAGGTACGGGCGGGCGGAGGCGCATTCGCCGGTGATTCTCGGCGAACCGGGTGACGACGAACCGCTCCTCGGGGCTGTCACGTTGGAGACGCTGGGGCTGATGCTGGATCCTTTCTCGCGCCGGCTGCGGCCTATGCGTCTGGTGCTAATGGGGCTGCCCGTGCCGCGCTAGCTCCGATTTCTCACCGTAGAGGACGCAGAGGGGATTTCTACGAATGGATTTGCTGGTCTTCCCGTCAGTTTCTCCCCTGCGCGCTCTGCGTCCTCTGCGGTGAATGGGTGATGAGAAATGCGGGTTAAGGATTAGTCATTATGCGCTTGCCGATAGTCGCCGCCAGTGCCATCCGCGCGCACAAGCTGATCGCGCCAGGCCAGCGCGTCCTGGTGGCGCTCTCAGGCGGGCCGGACTCCGTGGCGCTGCTCCATTGCCTCATCGAACTGGCCCGCAAACGCGATCTGGAATTCAGCTTGGCGGCCGCGCATCTCAACCACGGCCTGCGCGGGAAGCGGGCAGCGGCGGACGAGGAATTTTGCCGCAAGCTCTGTGCGCGAAAGAGCATCCCGCTCCTGCGAGCGTTCGTCGACACGCCGCGGCTGGCGGCGCATCTGAAGCGCTCGAAGGAGGAAGCCGCCCGCATTGCGCGCCACTCTTTCCTCACCTCCGCTGCCGCCCAGGTGCGAGCGGCTTGCGTTGCCGTCGGCCATCACGCCGATGACCGCGTCGAGACGGTCATCTACCGCCTGTGCCGCGGCACAGGGCTGGCCGGCTTGCAGGGGATCGGCTGGACGGGGCCGTTGGCCCTGGATAACGAACCGGATGTCGCAGGCTGGATCCAATGGCGCGAGCCTGCCAGGCCGCTCACTGTCAGCCCCAGAGCCGCCGCCGGCTCGCAACCAGGCTTGACTGTCGTCCGTCCCTTGCTGTCCTGCACGCGCAAGGAGGTGCTGGCGTACCTGCGCGCCAAGCGCCAGAGCTACTGCACCGACGAGAGCAATTTCGACGTCCACATCCCGCGCAACGCGGTCCGCGGACTGGTCTTGCCGCTGCTGGAGCAAAAAGTGCATCCGGGCGTGCGCGCCTCGCTGTGGCGGCTGGCCGAGGAAGCCGAGGTCCTGGCCGAGAAGCGCGCGTGGAGGCGCGAGTGGCTGGCGGCATTCGCGCAGGCCGCCCGGACAGACCAGATCGCGCTGCCCGTGCCGCGGCTCGGTTCGCCGCCGGACTCTAGCGAGATCAGCGACGCCCTGGAGGTGCTGCGCTCCATCTGGGGTCTGCGCGAAGCCAGCTTCACCAGCCGCAATATCCAAGCCCTGCGGCACCTGTTCATTCCTGCCGCCGGGGCCAAGGGGATCGAGCTTCCCGGCGGGCTCACCGCCGCGCGCAGACACAGAGCAGTGGTCATCCGGCGCGGCTGAACCTGGCCTGCTCTTGCCACTGGCCGTAAAGCTGCCCGCGGCCCATAAGCTTATGCGCGGTGTCCAGCAGGCGTTTGCTCAGGTGGCTGGGCGGCTCGGCCGCGAACGCCGTCTGCGGCAGAGGCATGAAGGAGTGGGCGTGAATCCGCGCGCCCAGGGCGGCGAGTTTCGTCATCGCGGCGGCGGTCAGGTCCATGTCCCGCGCCGTTTCCCCGGGCAAGCCGAGGATGAAATCAACATTGACCTTGAAACCGGCTCGCAACGCCAGCGCCACGCCTGAGAAGACCTGCTCGACGGTGTGCCCGCGGCGGCAGCGCTCCAGAGCCGCATCGCTGCCCGATTGCGCGCCGACCACCAGGCTGCCGTTGTTGGCGTAACGTTTGAGCAGGCCGAGGGTCTCCGGCGTGATGTGTTCCGGGCGGGCTTCCGAGGGGAACGAGCCGAAAAAGAGCCGCCCGCGCGAACCGAGGATGCGCCGCAAACCGGAGAGGAGGTCCTCAAGAGCGGCCAGGTCCGGGCGGTTGCGGTCCGCCGCGCCATAGGAAAAGGCGCTGGGGCTGAGCAGGCGCACGTCCAACAGGCGCCGGCGCATCATCCATTCAACACACTCGGCCAGCCGCGCGACGCTGCGATGCCTGAACCGGCCGCCGAAAAGGTGCGAGGTCTGGCAGAAGCCGCAAGCATAGGCGCAGCCGCGGGTAATCTCGATGGCGCCGACCTTGCGATGCTTCGCCGCCCAAGGCGGGAATGCGTTCAAGTCAATCCATGGGCGCGGCTCTGTCAGCCGGGCGCGGCCGGATTCGTCGCGGAAAGCAATCCCCTTGACCAACGAGTAATCCGCATGGCCGCTCTGCTTCACCAATTCCTGAAATGTCACTTCGCCCTCGCCGCGCACAACAACGTCGAAACCGAGCGCCAGCGTTTCCGCAGGTTCCGCCGTGGGGTGCGGCCCGCCGGCGACAAGCTCGATGCGCGAGCCGAACTCAGCCTTGAGGCGCCGCGCCAGGCGTCCCATCCGCGCGAATTGCGGCGTCGCGAAGGACACGCCCACGAGGACTCTTGCCGCCCGCGCCAACGCTTCGTTCACTGCGCGGAACACGTCTTGTTCGGAGGTGGGGAAGCAGACAGGGACATCCTCAAAGGACGCTTCCGCCTCCAGTGCGCCGGCCAGCGCGTTAAAGCTGTGGCGGTTGGGCTTGTTGTAGAAGAAGACAACTGCCGGCCGGGCGCTGTTCATCCTGTTCGACCTTGTTCTTCAGTCGCTCAGTCCGAGCCGCGACTGTAAGGGAGCGGTCTCATTGGTCCTATCTGTCATATCTGTCCTATCGGCCGCGCCTTGCTTGTGGCCGTCTCACTGGACGACCCACCTGTAACGCGCGAAAATACCACTCCGTCGCGGACGCGCGTGCGCAGGTTTTCTCCGGCGGCTACGTCCAGCGGCGAGCGCACGATTTTCCCGTCGCGATCCCGAGTGGTCAGCGAGTACCCGCGCTCCAGGATCCTCAGCGGCGAGAGGGATTCGAGCCGTTCGGCCAGGGCGGCCATGCGGTCGCGCGCCACGGCCAGGCGGCGCTCGCCGGCGGGCGCCAGGCGCGAGAAGAGGTCGTCCAGGCGTTGGCGCAGCGCCGCAACCCGCTCCTCGGGACGCCGAAACGCATAGCTGCCGGCCAGCCCCGCCAGCCGTTGCCGCGCGTTCTCCAGGCGCTGCCTGAGGCCGCTCGGGAGCGCGGTCGAAAGCGCGCCAAGCCGCTCCCGCACTTCTTGCAGGTCGGGCACGACCAGCTCCGCGGCATGGGTGGGCGTGGCCGCACGGACGTCCGCGACGAAGTCCGAGATGGTGAAGTCCACCTCATGCCCCACGGCGCTGATGACGGGTATCCGCGATGCGGCAATCGCGCGCGCCGCGGCTTCCTCATTGAAGGCCCACAGGTCTTCAAGAGAACCGCCGCCGCGCCCAACGATCAGCACGTCCGGCCGGTCGGCCGGGGGGAGGGCATTCAGCGTGGCTATAGCCTGCGCGATCTCGGCCGCGGCGCCTTCGCCTTGGACGCGCACGCCGGCCAGGATGACGTCGGCGGGCCAGCGGCTGAAGATGATCTTGAGCATGTCCTGGATGGCGGCCCCGCTGGGGCTGGTGACGATGCCGATGCGCCGCGGGAAACGCGGCAGCGGCTTCTTGCGCGCCTCGTCGAAAAGCCCCGCCGCGGCCAGCTTCTGTTTGAGCTGCTCGAACGCGGCCGCCAGATCGCCGATCCCGAGCGGCTCGAGGCGCTCCACAATCAACTGGTAAGCCCCGCGCGCTTCGTAGACCGTGAGATGCCCGCAGGCCAGGACCTTCTTGCCGTCCTGCGGAGTGAAACGCAGCCGCGCGGCGGCGTCGCGCCACAACACGGCGGGCAACTGGGCGCTTTCGTCCTTCAAAGTGAAGTAGCAGTGCCCCGAGGTGAAGGTGCGGGCGTTGGAGATTTCGCCTTCGACCCACACGCTTCCGAAGTTATTCTCGATGCATTCCTTGACGTGGCGCGTGAGCTGCGAGACGGTCCAGGCCTTGGGCCGCTCCGCCTGCGGGCCGGGTTGAGGCGGGCGGCTTATGCCGTAATCAATCAGTCCGCGGCGAAGCATCAACTCAAAATCCCAAATCCCAAATCACAAATCACAAATCACAAACCACAAGGAAACAACCAAAGATTAAAAAGTCAAAGTCTGAAAGACGCTGTGGGCAGGAAGTTTTTATTCTTGGCTGTTCTTTGTGATTTGTGATTTGGGATTTGGAGTTTTATTCATGATGCGTCGGAGAACGAAGGCTCTTTCGGCAAAGGCACTTGAAAGCGCTCAATTGAAGTGGCGCGCCCCGTGGCGCTGTCTATGCGCACCACCGCCCCGCAAGCCCGCGGGTCGCCCTCGGCGACATCGAAGCGGGCCGGCATGGCCGTGCGGAATTTCCTCAGCACGGGCGCTTTCACGCGCCCCAAGATCGAGTCGTAGGGGCCGGTCATGCCCAAGTCGGTGATATAGGCCGTCCCTGCCGGCAGGATGCGTTCATCCGCGGTCTGGACGTGGGTATGAGTGCCCACGACGGCGGAGACCTTGCCGTCGAGATACCAGCCCAGGGCGATTTTCTCGCTGGTGGCCTCAGCATGCACGTCCACCAGGATGATGCGCGCTTGGGAGGCCGCGGCCGGCAGAATCTCGTCGGCCAACTCGAAGGGGCAGCGCAGCGGCTCCATGAAGATGCGCCCCATCAGATTGATGACCACGATCCTCGTGCTGTCGTTGGTGGTGTACAGGCCCCAGCCCTTGCCGTCGGCGGCCTTGGGATAGTTGGCCGGCCGCAGCACGCGCAGTTCGTTGATCACGCCGGGATATTCTTTGTTGCGGAAGATGTGGTCGCCTGTGGTGACCACGTCCGTGCCGTAGCTGAGCAGCTTGTTCAGCGTCGTGGGACTGAGCCCCGAGCCCGCTGCGGCGTTCTCGCCATTGGCCACCACAAAGTCCGCATCGTACTGCTTGCGCAATAGGGGGATGGCATGGGCCAGCGCCTGCCGCCCCGGGCGTCCCACCACATCGCCAAAAAACAGCACCGTTACGGTCGCCAAGCGGTAACCCTTTCTCTTTGGGCCCTGGAACACGCCCAGCCCCGTATACTATAGGCGGGAACTGCAAGTAAAAAGTCAAAAGTAAAAGGTCAAAAAGTGCCTCGTGCATGGAATGCGGGCTTCAGACTTTTGACTTTTGCCTTTTTACTTTCTACTTGAGGCGCCGAACCCACTGGCAAAGCGGCCCCCGCCCGCTACAATGTTTGGCCGTCGTTGGGTGGGCTAAGCACAGGCCTTTGGGGTGGGAGTGAGCATGAAACTTGAGTGGTTCCGTCAGCACAAGAGGTTTGTCTATTGGGTCCTTCTTCCGGTGGTGGGCATTGGCATGGCCTTCTTTGGCGCTACCAGCGCATTCAAGATGGCGAGCACCGCACAACGCGGCCCTTGGATGCAGTACAGGGCCAACCCGGAGGAGGGCTGGCATTACTTGAGTTCCTCCGAAGTGATGGCCTTGCGCTATGTGCTAACGCAGTACTTGTCTGGCATGGCCCTCACCAGGGATGCCGCGTACCATGAGGTGGCTTGGCATGCCGCGGCCGCAGCGGGGTTCGAAGTAGGCAACATGGAGATGCGGGACGAGCTGTGCGATGAGATCAAGCGCCGCACAGAACAGCCGTCAGCCTCCGACAAGCTCTACAGGAAGCTGCTCACCTCCCTGCAGCTCACCGCCGAGCAGTTCGAGGACATGACACGTGAGATTGGCCTGCGCACGAAGCTGGCCCGCTATCTGCAGAACGAGAGCAAGGCGAACGACGAGGAACTTTATGTGGCGTACGCCCAGGAAAAGGAAACGGTGCGGCTGCGCTTCAAGGAGTTCAAGAGCGAAGAACTGCTCGCCAAAGGGAAGGAGCAGTCCAAGGAGACAGTCAGGAAGTGCTACGACAAGTATATGGAATTGTGGGAGATTGAGAGAAAAGGCCCGGGGCAGCGGGTTGACCAAGACACCTTCGACAGGGCAATCGCCAAGGAAAAGGATGACTTCCGCCGCACCTACAAAGTCAACTTCAGTGATCTGACGGACGCGCTGATTGCCAAACCAAAGCTCTCAGCGGACATGGTGTTCCTCGATATCGGGAAGCTCACTGCCGGGGACATCAAGCCTGAGGAAAGCGCTCTGAAAACGTTCTACGATTCGAACAAGGCCCAGTGGAAGATTGAGCCCAAGCCAGGCGAGACGCCCCCCGCTCCAGGGAAGGAACAGTACAAGCCGTTCGAGGAAGTGAAGGCGGAGGTCGAGACAAAGTGGAGAGAGAAGGAACTCAAGGATTGCTACGACAGGAATAAGGCCGCCGAGTGGAAGGTAGTGCCCAAGCCGGGCGACCCCCCGCCCAAGGCGGGCGAGGAGTTCAAGCCGTTCGACCAGGTCAAGGCCGAAGTTGAGAAGAAATGGGAGGCGGAGCAGAGGAAAGACCGCGCCATGCGGCGCATGAGCACGCTCCAAAAGGACGAGGCCGATGCTGAAGCGGCTTACACGAAGGAGCAGCAGGCGAAGCCTGAGGCCGAGCGCAAGTCCTTCGACCTGGCTGTTTGGGTGGCTAAGTGGGCAAACGACCAGAAACTCGAATTGGTTTTCTGGTCCACCGATGAATTGACGGAGGCGCAATACAAGGCTGGAAAGAAGGAAATCAAGGCGCCTGACGCCGCCTGGGTGGCGGACCTTTTCAGGGTTTGGGAAGATCCCTCGGTCCGCATAAGAGGC
>Ga0315279_10007313_pt1 | contig 13695 bp, 9 predicted proteins | sample YL17G06_20_MG_FD_203694 | JGI IMG/M metagenome (GOLD analysis project Ga0315279, IMG submission 203694) | Sediment microbial communities from Yellowstone Lake, YNP, Wyoming, USA - YL17G06_20 | ecosystem: Environmental > Aquatic > Freshwater > Lake > Sediment | place: USA: Wyoming | collected... | reverse complement strand
CGGCGCAGGGGGTGCGCTTCGAGCGCGCCTACTCGTTCCCCGTCTGCTCGCCGACGCGCTCGGGGCTGATGACCGGGCGCTCGCCCATGCGCCTCGGCGTTTGCTACACCGTGATCCGGCCGTGGTCGGACTACGGCGTTCCCGTAGCGGAGCGCTTCATGCCGCAGGCCTTTCACGACGCGGGCTACCAGACGGCCATCACCGGCAAGTGGCACCTGGGCCACGCCTACAAGAAGTTCCTGCCGCGGTCGCGCGGCTTCGATCACGCCTACGGACACCTGAACGGCGCCATCGACTACTTCACCCACGAGCGCGAAGGCGGGCTGGACTGGAACCGCAACGGCCAGAGCGTGCGCGAAGAAGGCTATTCCACGTTCCTGCTCGGCAACGAAGCGGCCCGCTTTATCCGGCAGCGCGACCGCACCCGGCCGTTCTTCGTCTACGTGCCGTTCAATTCCCCGCACGCGCCGCTGCAGGCGCCGCCCGAGTACATCGAGAAGTATTCGAGCATCACCGAGCCCAGGCGGCGCAGCTTCGCGGCCATGGTCGATGCCATGGACACCACCATCGGCAAGGTGCTGGGCACGCTGGAGGAAGAAGGCATCGCCGGCAACACCCTGGTGCTGTTCTTCAGCGACAACGGCGGGCCGACCGGGTCGGGCGCTACCAACACGCCGTTACGCGCCGGCAAGGGCACCACCTTCGAAGGCGGCATCCGCGTCCCGGCCGTGATGCGCTGGCCCGGCCAGTTGAAGCCGGGGACCGTCTCCAACCAAGTCATGAGCATGATGGATTACTTCCCGACACTGGCCGCGGCGGCCGGCCTCAATCCGGGCAACACGCTGCCGCTGGACGGAAAGAACCTGTGGCCGTCGATCACCGCCGGGAAGGCGGAACCGCGCGAGGACATCTGCTTCTGCGTGGAGAGCGTGGGTGTGGTACGCCTGGGCATTCACCGCCGCGAGTGGAAGCTGGTGCGGGAAGCGCCCAGCTCCGGCGCTCCCACCAACCACCTGTTCCGCATCGATGAAGACCCGAACGAAACCGTTAACCTGGCCGAGAAGAATCCGAAGCTGGTGGCCGAGCTGGCGGAGTGGGTCGAGAACTGGCGGGCGCTGCACCCGGCCGGCGGCGTGCGCGAAGGCCCGATGCCGCAGGGCTGGAAAGCGCCCAAGCTGTGGGTCGAAGCGGCGCGCGAAGGCTGATCCGCGGATTCCGCGGATGAACAAGCGGGGAACGGGCCGAGCGACAGAGCCGCGAGCGTGTCCGCGCCTGCTGCGATCTGAGGGATTGAAGCCGGCGGCGGGGTCTTCGCCAGGATGCCGGAGCGTGGAATCAAAGGCGTCAGGCTGCGCGAGACCGGACCGGGCGACGGATCAGCCGGGCCAGGTCCTCCGTGGTGGCCCCGAGGCCAAGTAACCAGCGAATCAAGAGGTCGAGGCTGACGGACGGATGGGCTGCCTCTGTCTTGGCGACCCGCGACTGACTGGAGCCGAAGCGCCGCGCCAGTTCAAATTGAGTGAGACCCTGGCGCTCTCGGAGCCGGCGCAGCGCGCGGGCAAGCGCCAGTTTCATCTCTATGAATCGCTGCTCTTCCCGGCTGAGGCCCAAAAACTGGGTGGTATCACCAACGGCCCACCCGGCCCGCTGAAGGCGACGACGGGTCGAGGTCTTCATCGTGATTTCTCCTGTTTACGAACAGCCTTATACTGCGCCAGGCGTCGCCGGCAGTTCCGAATGACCGCGGCGGGAGTGGTCGCCGTTTTCTTACTGAACACGTCAAGAATCACAACCGCGTCGGCATCCAGGTGGCAGACAATTCGCCACTTTTGGTTCTGATCGACGACTCGCAACTCGTGACATGCTGGACCAATCGCAGGCATCGGCCGCGAGTGGGGCAGCCCCAACACTTCACCGTTCTGGAGCCGCCGTAACAGCAAACCTGCCTTGAGCCTCGCTTCGGCGCTGAAGGGCGGTGTCTTAACCTCGCCGCGGAGCCAAACCAGCGGTTTGCTTCTGCCCAGCATGCAGATGATTGATCGTATGTCATTTCGGACATAAAGGCAAGCCCGGCCTCACACCCAGGGAATCGGGAGCCAGCTTCAAGACGTGGACTTCGGGAATGACCCGCCGCGGGTCAGCGAGAGCAAGCGATGCCGGAAGGGCCGGGCGCTCCCGCTGACGCGGCGGCTGCGCGCAACCCTGCCCCGGCTGCGCAAACTGCATCCGTCCAAATCGAGGTCGACCACCCAGCACCCTTGCGCCTACAGTAGCGCCGAAGTTTCCCGCAGGAACAAGCGGGGAACGGGCCGCCTGAGCGGGAAACGGGCCTGGTAAACACATGGCGACTTTTCGCCGGTAACCCCTGATCCATGTCACCAACCGTGACCGAGCGTCAGATTGCCTCTCCGGAAGCTTACGATTCGTCCGTTGAGCCGGATCTGCAAACGACACGGCGTTTATCGCGGGCAATCGTCGCGCACAGGTGCCTGTACCGCGATCTTCGGGCCAGGGGCACTTCCACGAGGCGCGCCCTTTACGGCCGCGCAGGTGCGACACCGCCATTCTGATATAATTCACTCACAGTTGTCGTCGCAGAATGTCAGCTTTCCGCGGCGCCCGCAGAGCCAGCATCAGGTGAGAGGTTTCTGTGCCACGGCAATTCACATCCGACGCTTCGGTTTCAGTTGATGTCACTGGCTGGCTGACTCGGCTCTGGACCGAACTAGACAGCAGTGTCGCTGACCTGGCACAGACGATGAAGGCCGTGGAGGAGGGAGAATATGCTTCGCGCGCGTCTGGCCAAAGTTTTGGTCTTGTCCGCGTCGAATTTGACGCGGATCTCCCGGCCGGAGCGGCCGAGCGCGCCGCAGCCGGCTGCTTCCGGGCCGTCGTCGCGAGCTTCATAAGTTTTCTGGACAAGCTGATAGCAATCCGAAGTGTGAGTCAAGACGGAATCCGGATCGAGAGAGAGCTTCATGGTTATGAAGAGGCGATCGGCTATTTCCACGCCTATGTTACAAAGCGGATCTCCGAGACCGCAAGGAACCGGTCCCTAACGAATCCAAGAAAGATCGACCTGTTTCCATCTTTGTCGGGGTTCTCGAAGCGCGCGGCATTGGGCTACTTTGCTTTGCGCCGCTGTCTTGAACACCATCAGGGTATCCCCCAGGAAGATATAGAGCTGTGCATCCTGAACCAAACGGTGTTTGTAGATGACGTGGAGGTCACGACCTTGCCCTGGGTTATTAAGGCAGGTCAGGAGGTTAAGCTGAAGCTGGTACCCGCGGCGAAGCGTTTCGTGGCGGGCAGCCGTGTGGCGCTAAGCCCAGCCGATGCGTATGCAATTGCTTTCACGATTCGTGTCGCGCTCGCGCCGGAAGCGCTCGGAGTCCGCATGAAGTGGGTCCAGGGGCAACTGGAGCAAGGCGGACAGAATGCCGATGGACGCGAGGAGTGGAGCGTGAGGTATTCTCTTGCGCCGACTGAGGAGAAGGAAGGGGGCCCCGGAAACTCATAGGCTGGGATAACGTTGGGGCAGCGGTATCCTTCGACGCCGTTTAGGCAGAGCGCCGGGGGCGCGGCGAGCCCGAATTCGGGCGAGACGCCAGCGCTCCATAGGCGGCCGTTTATGGAGCGCTGGCGTCCCGCCGGCCCCCTGGGCGGGGCTGGGCTACTACGCCCGAGCGCAACCTGCACGGCGCCGCCCGCCGCATCCTGGCCGCGGGGCATTTCCCGTCGAGCTACGAGGAATGGTTGGCAACGTAATGGGCTGTAGGCTGTGGGCTGTGGGCTGGCAGCCCGCAGTTTCCGGCCTGTAGCCTGTAGCCTCGAGCCTGTAGCCTCCTGTAACATAGCGGCAGGATGCGGCGCGAATGGCGGCATGGGCGGGAGGCGATCGACTATTTTTTCGAGCTGTCGCTGTTTCTCTTCGTTGCCACGGGCTTTTTCTCCGCCGCCATCACGGGCAAGCTGGACACCGCCACCGTGCTGCTGGTGGGGGCGGCGCTGGCGCTTCGGTCGCTGGCCTTCCTGGGCCTTTCACGGTTTTCCCTGAGCCCGACGGCGGTCACCCGCCTGACCGCCGCTTACTTCTTCTTTTACGCCGCCGATGTTTTCCTCCTGTCGCGCTCCTTCGTTGACGCCACCGGGCACCTGATCTTCTTCGTGCTGGTGATGAAGCTGTTTTCGGCCCGGGTCAACCGCGACTACCTGTACCTGGCGCTGCTGGCGTTCATGGAGATGCTGCTGGCGGCGATCCTGACCATCGACACCACCTTCCTGATTCTCTTCCTGGTGTTCCTGCTGTTCGGGATCGCCACGTTTACGAGCTATGAAATCCGGCGGTCGTACGTGCGGGCCGTCTGCCCGGCGGAAGTGCAGGGCGGGCCGATGCTGCGCGGCCTGGGAGTGACGGCGGCGCTGGTGAGCGTGGGTGTGCTGCTGCTGGCCGGACTCCTCTTCTTCGTGATTCCCCGCTTCACCACCGGCTACCTCAGCCGCTTCGCTCCCAAGGCGCAGCAGGTCGCCGGGTTCGGCGACAACGTGGAACTGGGCGAAATCGGGGAAATCAAGAAGAGCAACACGGTGATGATGCGGGTGCGCTACGCCACGAACCCGCCCCGCGTCCAGGAACTGCGCTTCCGGGGGGTGGCGCTGACGCTGTTCGACGGCCACCGCTGGCACAACACCAACGCCGCCACCATTGTGCTCTCCGCTATTCCGTTGGTGACCGGCGACCCGGCCCAGTCAGGCATGGCGCGGTTCGTCTTGCAGCGGCGGCTGCGCCCAGAACCCGGCGCCGCCTGGCTGCAATACACGGTGATGCTGGAGCCCATCTCCACCGAGCACCTGTTCCTGATCCCCAAGGGGGAGCAGGTGGTGGGCCGCATCCGCCTGCTGGAGATGGACTCCAATGATTCGCTGCTGCTGCGGGACCGGAGCGCGTCGGCGCTGCGCTACGAAGCCACATCGAACATCTACCGCCCGCCCGCCAACCTGCTGCGCGCCGCGCCGGCCGACTATCCGGGGCGCATCGGGGAAAACCCGCTGGACGTATACCTGCAGCTTCCCCAGCTCGATCCGCGCATCCCCGAGCTGGCCAGGCAGGTCACGGCCACAGCCGATAACGAATATGACCGCGCCCGCCTGGTCGAAGAATACCTGCGCACCCAGTTCGGCTACACCCTGGATTTGCCTTTTACCGGCCCGGACCCGCTGGCCGGTTTCCTGTTCGACCAGCGGCGCGGCCATTGCGAGTATTTCGCTTCGGCCATGGCCGTCATGCTGCGCACGATGGGCGTTCCGACCCGCCTGGTGAACGGGTTCCTGCCCGGCGAGTTCAACGACATATCCAGGGTCTACATGGTTCGGGCGCGGGACGCGCACAGTTGGGTGGAAGTCTACTTTCCCACCTACGGGTGGGTGACGTTCGACCCCACGCCGGCCGCGGGCACGGAGGTGCAAGCCAGCCTGTACCGCATCAGCCTCTGGCTGGATGCCCTGCAAACGTTCTGGATGGACTGGGTGGTGAGCTACGATTTCAGCCGCCAGTTCCTGCTGGCGCGCAACCTGGATCGCGGCTCGCGGCGGGCCACCGCCGAGACCCAGAACTACATTCGCCTGCGGTACCGGCGGCTTTCCGACTGGCTGCGCGGCCTGCGCGGCCGGATGAAGTCGGACCCGCGGGCCCTTCCGGCGCTCATCGTGCTCTGCGGCCTCTCCCTGGCCGTGTTCCTGAGCGCCGGGCAGATCCTTGAGGCCTGGCGGCGCAGCGCCTCGCGGGCCCGGACCCGCGCCGGACGAGCCACGGCGCGCGATGCCACGCTGGCCTACCAGGACATGCTGGACCTGCTGGCGCGCCGCGGCTTCGAGAAGCCGCCGAGCATGTCGGCACGCGAGTTTCTCTCCACGGTCCGCGATCCCGCGCTGGCCCCCGTGTTCGCGCGCTTCACCGACGTGTACGAGCAGGCGCGGTTTGGCGGCCTGGTGAGCCTGGTGCCGCAGCTTCACGCGCTGGTCGCCGACGCCCGCCTAGCCCGCCGGAAGAGTGCGGAGTGCGGAATGCGGAGTGCGGAGTAACCAGTGGGCCCGATGGAGGCGGCGCGCGGCGGTAATTCCTCTCCGCACTCCGCATTCCGCTCAGATTTTCCCGGCGATGATGGCGGCCACGCGCTCCAGCAGCTCGCGGTCGGCGTCGCCGAAGGCGCCGGGCAGGGCGCTGTCGATGTCGATCTCGCCGATCACGCTGCCGTCGCGAAAAATCGGGGCTACAATTTCCGAACGGGTCTCGAAGCTGCACGCCAGGTAGCGCGGGTCGGCGTTGACGTCAGGCACGATGATGGTCTGCGCCTCGCGGGCGGCGGCGCCGCAGATTCCCTGGCCAATGGGAATGCGGGTATGCGGCGAGGGCTTCCCCAGGTACGGGCCGAGCACCAGTTCGCCGCCCTCCAGCAGGTAAATGCCCACCCAGGTGTAGCGCGGAACCGCCCGCTTGAGCGCTTCCACGGCCGCTTGCAGGGCTTCCGTTCCCTGCTTGCCGGCGATCGCCCGGGCAAGATCGGCAAGAATCGTTTCGTTATCGGTCACGTCGGGCATGGCGTGTTCAATTGATTTCCGCAAGGCGCGCGGATATTCTCGCAGCGGGTCTGGAACAACAGGCCATTGTACGGCAGATGCATCATCCCAAGCTGCTCGATCACTTCCGCAATCCGCGCAACGCCGGCGAGCTCGAGGGCGCCGACGCGGTGGTCGAAGTGTCGAACCCGGTCTGCGGCGATATCCTCAAATTATCGGTGAAGCTGCGGGACGGCCGGGTGGCCGCGGCGCGCTTCAAATGCCGAGGGTGCGTGGCGTCGATGGCCTGCGCCTCCGCGCTCACCGAATTGCTCCAGGGCCTGGACCGCGCCGGAATGAGAGTGTTGAGCGCGGCAGCCGTGGAGGAGGCGGTGGGCGAGCTGCCGGCGGCCGGCAAGCACGCCGCCGTGCTGGCCGTCGATGCCTGCCGCGCCGCTGCCGCCCGGTTGGGTTAATGGGACACGGAGAAACGCGGACCAGCGGAGCCGGAGCCGACAGCGGCTTTGCCGCGCGGCTGTGCGGAATGGCTTTGCCTTTCCGATCCGGCCCCACTCTTTTGAAGGCTACGCCTTCGGAGCGCGACCGGAGGCGCAGCCTCTAAGGAATAAGGGCACGGGTTCGGAAAGGCAAAGCCATTCCGCACAGCAAGGCGGCGGAGCCGCGGGCCAGAAATGGTGTTGGAAAAACAACATTCTTGCTGATTGCTACACAGATGCACCAGATAGCTGGAATCTGTGTGTATCTGCGTTCATCTGCGTCCCATGCCTTTTTGCTACCATGGGAACGGGTTAGCGTGCATGGCCGATCGCTTTTATCTGAGCTTGTGGCTCAAGGACTACGACGATAGCCAGATGCTCGACCGCTATCGCATCCTGCTGGAGACCTTCCCCTTTTCCAAGCTGCGGCCGCGCATCCGCGGGTTCCGCGTCTACCCGCTGAGCTGGAGCGAACACCCGGTCCTGGAGGAAGACTTCAGCGAAGAGGGCGCCGAACCGGGCTACATCCTTTTGCTGGCGTCCGAGTTCTTTCACGGCGACTATGGGTACGAGGCCGCCGGCTTCTGGGACCTCTGGACATTTCAGAAGAACGGGGGGCCCGGGGCCTGGAAGCAGGCGCCAGCGCCGGTGACGCTGCTCTGTTTCGGCCCGGAATTCGAGGAAGGGACGGCCGAGCGCGGCCACCTGGCAATCGATTTTGGCCCGGACACCCCGTTTCGCGCCGATCAGACGCTGCCCGACGCCGAATCGCGGATCATGGCGCGCCCGAATCGGGCACGCGAGTATCGGGAGCGGCTGCAGGAGAACGTCCGTAAGCTGCTCGGCTTCGTCCACGAGCTGGACCAGCGGCTGCCGATCCAGCGCAAGCTGTTGTGGACCGAGTCGGGGGAGAACTTCGCCGCGACGATCCGCCAGAGTTTGCAGTAAGCGAGGAGGCCGCCCGAGACGGCGCGGATTCCACGGCCGGATTGGCGGGCTTACTTGTCATCAGTCATGGCGCGAGCGCGCCGCTCGCCGTCTTCCACCAGCGCCAGCCAACCGGCGGCCAACCCGGCGCTTTCGTCGCGATAGCGGCTGGCGGCGCGCGCCCGCGCGAAGGCTTCCAGGGCGCGCTGCGGTTCCCGCAGCGCCAAATGCGCCTCGCCCAGCATGCGGTAACTTTCGTGGGCCAGCACGGCCCGCTGTGCGGCGCGGGCGAAGGCCGCAGCAGCCTCGCGGTGGCGCCCTTCGCGCCACTCCACGAGACCGAGCGCGTGCCAGGCCTGCGAGGACTCGCCGAGCGCCAGCGAATTGCGGTACTCCTGGCGTGCTTCGGTGGTGCGGCCGCGGCTGTCCCAAAGCTGGGCGATGCTGTAGCGCAGGTTGGCGTCGCGGCCAAAGATCTTCTCGGCTTCCTGGTAGGCCCTCAGCGCCTCGGCGTCCATGCCGAAGGCCTGATAGAGCTGGCCGGCGTTGGCCAGAAAGTTGTACCGGGCGGCCGGCGAAGCGCCGGTCGCGGGCAGGGAGGCGGGCGGGCAGGGAAGCGCCAGCCGATCGAGCCAGGCGCGATTCTCCGTGCCGGCCCGCAGCCAGACTCCCGAAACGTCGTCCATGTAGACCAGCCGGAAATCGGGCGAGGCGCACAGCTCGGCCGGCGAGAGCCGGTAGCCGCCGTAGCGCGCCAGCGAGATCAGCACGGTGTTGATGCCCCATCGATCGAGGAACTCCCGCCAGGCTGGCGAATCGATCGGGGCCGCCCGCATGGCGTGCTGCTCCAGCAGGATATTCGGCGTGAATGGTTGAGCGCGACCGTCGATGAATACCTGGTAACGCGGCCACAGCCGCCACATCATCCACCCGCCCAGGCTGTAATCGTGGTAGATGCGGCCGGGCAGGCGCTCGCGCCCGATGAAGTCCAGCGCCCGCTCCGGGAACCACCACGATGGACCGAAGCCGAACGTGGCGATGTCGCCCCGCGCGAGGTAATAGCGGTTGCTGGCCAGATCGGCCGAGCGCAGCGCCAGCACCGGCAGCAGCGCCAGTGGAAACAACAGAGCGGCGAGCGCCAACGCGCGGCCCGCTCCCTTACGGTCGCGGCTCTGTTGCCGCCCGGCAAAGGCCAAGGTTGAGGGGAGCACGACGGCGGTCACGATCGCCGAGAGCGCCTGGGCGCGGACGTACTGCACACCCAGCCAGCAAGCGCCGGTCAGAAGCACGGCGGACAGCCACTGCCGGCGGACCAGCGCGACGGCGATCCCGATCGCCGCAAACGCCAGCAACAACCACAAGCCGGCATCCGGATCGTCCAAGCGAACGGCATCCCTCAGCCGCCACCAGCCCCACGGCACGGCGGAAGCTTCGCCGATGAAGCCACGCTGAAACGCCATGTCCTGCCGCACCCGCCACAGCGATGTGTACAGGCGCCAGCCCCAAGGGTTGATGAGAACGGCCAGCGCGCTGAGCGCGCTGCACACATACAACCGGCGATGCGGCAACCGAGCCGTCCCGCCAAGCGGGATCAGGGAGCGTCCGCCTACCCAAGCATTCCAGGCCGTGGCGCAGCAAACCGCGGCCAGCAAGGCCAGGCCAAAGACGAAGCCTTGGTGCAGGTTGGCCCAGAGGAGGAACAGAAGAGGAAGTAGATGAAGTGGGCTCCGGAGTTGCCGGTGGAACCGCCAGACGATCACCAGCGCGGCGGCCAACAGCACGGTGGTGAACATGTCGGCCCGCGCGCCTGTCCGGTCGGCGATCACCGGCACAGCCAATGCCACCAGCCAGAGGCGCCAAACGCCAGGTGACAGGCGCGAGGTGTCAGGTGTCAGACGCCGGCTTGGACTGTTTCCGGCGTCGGCGAAGAACACCAGCGTGACTACTGAAACGCAGGCGGCCATGCCCAGCAGCGTGAGGGCGGCGTAGCCGCCCAGCCCGTAAAGCGCGTAGAACAGCAACTCCGCTCCCGCCGGGTAGACCCATTCCGTGCCCGCCGCGGTGTAGGAGAAGACGTCGTGGCGGGGGATGTGGCCGGTCTCGGCCATGTACCGGCCGGCCGCCAACTGCCATCCAAGATCGAAGTTCTTCAGCGTGTAGCAGGCGGCCAGCGCGGCATAGAGCAGCACCGCGGCCGTTACGACACCGTGAATGGACCGGAGTGGTTTCACGTTAAAGCTATAAGCTGATAGCTTCAAGCTGATAGCCGACAACATCGTATACTAGCCCGCGAGCGATGCCGCCCTCATTGCCACAGCCGCCGTGGACCACGCCCCGCCGGGCCGCCGCCGGCCTGCTGCTGCTGACGGCGCTGGTGTACGCCGGCGCGCTGGGCGGCGGCTACATCCTCGACGACGAGATGATCTATCTCGACGACCCGTCCATGCCGCGGCAAACGATCGGCTCTGCATTCTCCGGCGCCGTGCCGAAATTCTTGTGGCACCCGGCGGGGTATTGTTACTACCGGCCCGCTGCCGTGCTGCTTCACTCCTGGCTGGCCCGGGGCTTTGCCGGGCAGCCGTTCTGGCTGCACCTGTTTTCGCTGGCCGCTCACGCCGGCGCTGCCCTGGCCGCCTTTCTGCTGCTTTCGCAGTTTGTTGAGGCCAGAGTCGCATGGCTGGCCGCCGCGCTGTTCGTGGCCCACCCGCTGCACGTCGAGGCCGTCGCCTGGATGGCGGCGCTGCCGGAAGTGGTCGCCGGCGGGCTGATGTTCGTCAGCCTGTTCGCCCTGGTTCGGTCTCAACGATTGAGCGGACAAGCAAGTCCAAAGTCCAAAGTCCAAGGTCCAAAGTCCACTCGCGTCGTTGCAGCGTCGCCCAAACCCACTTTGGACTTTGGACTTTGGACTTTGGACCTGACAATTGCGTACCTAGCGGCGGTATTAGCGATGCTCACCAAGGAAAGCGCGCTGGCGCTGCCGCTGATGGCCGCGGTTTTTGTCGGCTGGCGCGCCTGGCCGTTCTTTGGCCTGGCGGCCGGATCCTTGCTGTTGCGCCGCATCGCCGTGGGCAGCGCCGCTGCTCCCCTGCCGCGCCACGTCGGTTGGGAAGCCATCAAAACCGCCGCCGCCGCTCTGCTCCATTACCTCTCGAAGCTGGTTTGGCCGTGGCCGCTGGCGCTCGATTACAATCTTTCGTTTTCCGCCGCATCGTGGCTGGGGCTTTTCCTTGCGGTGGCGCTCCTGGCCTGGCTGGGGTGGCGCTGGCCGCAGATGCGCCGCGCGGCATTATTGCTGGTCCTGCCGCTTCTGCCCGCTCTCGCCGCCACCCTGGTGCTGCCGAGCCAGGGCAAGGTACAAGACCGCTACGCTTATGCCGCGGTACTGGGCTTCGCGCTTTTGGCCGCGCACCTGGCGCGCCACCGGCGCCTGGCCTGGCTCGTCGCGGCGCTGCTGGTGGCCTGGAGTTTTCTTTCTATCGGCGCCATCCGGCACTGGCAAGACCCGGAGGCGCTGTGGACCAACACCCTGCGCGTGACTCCCAACTCGAGAAACGCGGCGCTGGGGCTTGGAGACTGGTATTATTCGACTGCGCGGTTTGAAGAAGCCGACCGGGTGTACCAGCAGGGTCTGGCGTTGCTGCCCGGGGACCGCGCCATTCTCGCCTCGCAGGCCGCAGTGCGTGCGGCCATGGCGCGCCGCAAGAAGTAGCGGCACGCGGAAGTTATGGTGTTTACTGCTTTCTGCCTTCTGCCTTCTGCCTTCTGCTTACCGCCCACCGGCCCCGCCGCCGAAATCAGTACGTGATGCTGCGCGCCCCGCCCAGCACCTTCCCCAGTTCTTTGCCGCGCAGCTTCACCTGAAGCTTGTGGCGCAGGGGCTGCTCTGCCGGCGGCGCGGGCGCAAAACCGACAACGTATTCGCAGCGGATTTGGGCCAGCAAGCCCGCCAGGATCTGCCGGACGACAGTCAGGTTGATCATTCGCGGGTCGAAGGAACGGCCGCCGGTCAATTCCCCCAGTCGCGCGAAATCCAGGATATCCCTCTCCTGTGCTTCGAGCCGTTGAAGACGCTGGCGGGCTCCCTCGTTCATGACCCCCTGGCTGTTGTATCCCGTCTCGTGCACCTGGCGGAATTGCTCCTGGAGCCGGTGATGCCCGAGCACGACGGGGTATATTGGAATGCCAAGCTCGGATGCCAGGCTGGCAGCGTCCTCGGGCTGCGAAGTGGTGGTGGGAAAGCCATCGGAGAAAACCACCAGCATGCGGGTGGCGTTGCCCGGCCACGCGGCGGCGTCCTTGGCCGCGGCCAACACGGATTCATAGATCCAGGTGCCGCCGCGGGGATCGGACTTCCGCTTGGGCGGAAGCTGGAGGCGAATGGTGTCCGGCCTGGGACGCGCGCCGGACCGGAAACCGACCACGCGCTCCAACGCGCCGGCCAGTTCGGCCGGATCGCGGGTCGGCCGGCTGAAGCGCCGCAGGCTGGAATCGAAGCCGTATACGGCCAGGCGGGCGTTGGGCGCGCCGTCCAGCAGCGTCCTCTGGTAAGCCAGCGGGTCCAGCAGCCCTTCCTGGGTCACGCTGCCGCTGATATCGAACAGAAGAAGGATCTCGACCGGGACCGTGCGCTGCGCCGACCGGCCGCCCTCGAACAGCGTCAGTTTGCGGGGCGAGCCGTCTTCCAGCAGCACCACATCGGCGGGCTTGAGGTCATCGACGTAGGCGTTCTTGCGGACCACGTGGAAGCGAACCAGGGCCAGCGTGGTCTCCGCCCGGAACACCGGCAACTCCCCTGGTGCTTGCTGGGGAGGCGGGCCCGGCGCCGCCTGTTGCGCCACCAGCGCCCCCAGAAACATCCACGCCGCCAGCATATGGAAACGGTGTTGGCGTCAGAAGGTCAGGCGCAGCCCGAACTGTATCTGCCGCGCCGCACGCGCCGCGCTGATGATGCCGAATCCCGGACCCTCGAAAATGTCCGCGGGCAGCCCGAAATTGGGGTGGTTCAGGATGTTGAACAGTTCTCCGCGGAACTGCACCTGCTTTCCCTCGGCGATGTTGAAATTCCGGATGAAAGAGGTGTTGATGGCGGCTCGCCCATCGGCGCGCACCAGGCCAACGCCCTGGTTCCCGAACTGATACGTCGCCGGCTGGCGGAAAGCGCCGGTGTCGAACCAGCGGTAAATAGTCCGCTGATCGGAAGGCAGATTCGGATCGCGGATTACGTCGGCGCGCTGGGCGCCGGCCGCATTGGCCTGCGTGGTGTTGGTCTGCGTGCGAACAGTGACCGGCGGCCCGCTTTGCCAGGTGACCACCGTTCCCAGCGACCAGTTGCCGATCAGGTGGCGCAACGGGTGCTGGGCCAAAAACGCGCGGCCCCTGCCGAACGGCAACTGATACGTCGAGCTCCAGGTGATGCGGTGCCGGATGTCGTTCTCTGCCGGGCCATAATCCATGCGCCGGTTGTAGAAGTTGGAGTAAGCATTCCCCTCGTCGCCCAGCACGCCTCCGCCGGAGCCGCAGTTGTCCAGGAACTTCGCAAACGTGTAGGTGGCCAGGATGTTCATGCCCCGGGAAAAGCGTTTCTGAAGCTTGGCCACGCCGGCATTGTAATTAGAAACGCCGAGTGTGGGATTGGCAATCGAGACGTCACTGAATTGCGGGTAAGGCCGCTGCGCGCGGCCCGCGCCCGGTCCCACCAGTTGGGGCGGACTCTGGT
>Ga0315279_10007312_pt1 | contig 13695 bp, 12 predicted proteins | sample YL17G06_20_MG_FD_203694 | JGI IMG/M metagenome (GOLD analysis project Ga0315279, IMG submission 203694) | Sediment microbial communities from Yellowstone Lake, YNP, Wyoming, USA - YL17G06_20 | ecosystem: Environmental > Aquatic > Freshwater > Lake > Sediment | place: USA: Wyoming | collected... | reverse complement strand
CTGTAAGCGACTATTTTCTACGACTTTGACCGCCCGACCGACCGTCCGAGAGTGCCCGACCGACACCCGACCGACCGTCCAAATGCACACGCACGCGCGTACACGCGTTCGGGTACGAGCACACGCGTACATGTATGTGGGGGCTAAAATTTAGTCCCAAAAGGATTTTTCAGGTGAATAACGTCTTTTCCTCAGGCCGATGGCTGTCAGCGTTAGGATTCCGAACAGCAGGATTGTTAAGGGCAATGTGAATTCAGGAATTGTTGTAGATCCAATGCAATAAATTTGATTCTGATCAGCGACAAACACGTGCCCATCGGCGACAATTGGGTTAATTGCATCGAAAGCAAGTTGGAACGACCACAAGTTTGTGCCTGTCAAAGTGCTTCGAGCGCGGAGTATATTGCTATTTTGCTCCACGTAGAAGAGTGTGTTTCCCGCGATTGCGATTCCATATGAGCCGTCTGCTGTTTCATCGCCCCATAAACGCGGTTCGGGGGAGCTGTAAGTATAGTTGCCTGCTGTAACGTTAGAATACAATGCGTATAATCCGCCTTGATTGATGTTCGTACAAACAAAGACAATGCCGGAAGCAACAGCTATCTCAAGTTCTTCATCGCTCTTGGATTTCCATGACCAGATCAGTTGTCCATTGGTCTTATCGAGAACATAGAGATAGCCATCACCACCTGAAAAATAGACTTTGTCGTCTTTTATCGTAATTGGTCCTGTAATTGAATTGCCAACAGTAAAGTTCCAGAGTGACACTGGTTGAGCACCTGATATGTTAAACGCATAGAGTTTTCCATCATTGCAGCCGATGCAGAAAAAGTCACCGTCTACTGCTGGAGCTGAATAGATTGGTCCTCCAAGCTCCTTACGCCATTTAAGAACGCCATCTTCAATGCAATATGCGTAGTTGTCGAGGGCACCGACATAGACTCTATTTCCACTCACTGTTGGTGGATGCCGAATTTGCCCTTGGGTTATGTTATAGGTCCATAATTGATCCCCTGATGTCGCGTTATAGCAGTAAATCGTCCCTTGCCCATAGATGTCGTATGACGTATAGTAGATGTTTTCCATAGCATAGGCTCCTCCAACATTGGTTTCATAACCACTGCCCGCACCCCCACTGAGGACAAAGGCCCCTGTCGTTTCATCGAGAACGAAGAAGCTATCGCCTCGAATTCCATAGACCCGCCCACCATCAACAATTACATGTCTAGCGCGCGAGTCTGAGCCACTGGTATCGTATGTCCAAAGCGTAGAGTTGTCGGAAGGAGAAGTGGATTCGCTCGCTCCTGTGTGTTGTGCGTCATGTTGATTTTGGCTCCATGGATATGTGGAGTTGTACCACGCTCGCCCCATTGCCACATAAGTCGACGAAAGCGACAGAAGAATCATGGCCGATACAAGTCCTAACACGCGCTTAGTTTTCATTTATTCCACCTTCTGATTCATCTTGTTATGTAGGTATAGCGTATGCGAGCGGCAGCGTTTTGTCATCCGCCTTTTTGGAAATCTTTGCGAGGGGGCATGCTGCTAATTGAAGTATAATGTGACAAATGGAACGTTTTGCCCGTAGTCGGCAGTGCCAAGTTTTCCAAACACCATTATGTTCAAAGGATATATCGCACCTGAGTCGATAAGTCCTCCGTCGAGTCCTGTTCCCGCAAAGAACACATCCACCGGTGTTTCATGTGGAAGTATGTATTGGACTGGATAAGTAGGATTTAGTCTAAAGCCGGTTGTGGCGTCTCCTGTTACGTTCACAAGCTTCCACGTGTCGAACTTAACAGTACCCGAGTGACTGCCGATAACGTATATGGCTGAGGGGAGCTTGACGTACATGGTTTGTGCAGTGGGATCATAACTGGTCAAGGTAACGTGGAAAATTGTATATCTACCTTGGGTAGTAGCGTAAGTCTTCGACCAACTGGCGAGTGGCCCGAGATTATAATTGTTGCTGGGAGTACTTGAACTATTGGTGTCATAATGGAAGAATTGTTTGAAATCGAATCCAATTATGCCTATTCCCATGCTTACGTTGGAAATCGTGGAGTATTCAGGGTAGCTGTAGTTTATGTTGATTGTTGCGGCGCCAAAAAGTGGGTTTATGTGAATAATGTTCCCTCTTCCACTGATGAACCAGCAATCGAAGCTCTCTCCAATTGAATTGGCTAGGGAGACGCTGGTTGTAGAGCCAGATAAGTATGTCACGTTTCCTGATTGCAAGGTTATACCCAGCGAATCTCTGTGAGCATAGGTTTTTTGACCAAGATTTTGCACCCACAACGTTGTGATTTGGGCTGATAATGGTCCTTCATTCTGAAGAGTTCCGTTGACATAGACATTATTTCCGTCAAGGCTCCTGACGGTGACATTTGCGACTATTCTTTCGTTTGAACGGTCCAAATCAGCTTGGTTAGCTTGTCTCACTGAATTGTTGTAACGTGTGTTTTCCGAAAGAGACCATACAAAAACCGCAGATATCAAAGAAATCATTATCAGTACTGAGAACACTGCTCCAACTATCGAGGAAAAACCTTTCGAATTGTGAATCAATCTTCTGCGTGTCTTATTAGGTCGCAAATGTGGCAACAAAACTTGATCCTCTCCCTGTTACGATTGTGATTGGATAATTCATTCCTGGAGCAAGAGTTGGAGAAGGAGAAATCGAAAAGTATCCTTCTTGCGTGGCGTTTAAAGAACTTGTCTGGGCATTATCGCTCAGAAGGCGCAGAGATGGTGAAGCATACGAAGCGTTGTTTATGTAAACACTGGCAATGCTGACGTCGCCTATGGTGCCGGAATTCATCAGGTAAACCGTGAGGTTTCCCGTTTCATAGTGGATGTACTCGAAGGCTACTCTTTCCCGTAGCTGATCAGTGTCAGATTTGATGGCATTGCCGTATAGGTTATTGTAATTTGAAGATTGGGTTTGACTCCAAACGAGCACAACGAATCCAACAGCTATGACTGCTGCTATGAGAATTAAGTTTGAAATCACCGCGCTAACGCCGCGTCTGTTCTTGAGCAGGTTTAGAGTTTTCATGAGCTTCATCTTGGGTTGTTTTTCAGACTGTAATGTATTATTGATGTACTAGGGCACGCACACTATTAAATCTTACGTCTTACGAAACTGTCAATGGTGCGCACTATCGGTTAGTTCCCAGTGTACACGGCTGCAGTTGGCGGATATTCAACGCTTATCCAAGAACCGCTGACTTGGCCGCTCGTTGTTTTATAGATCGGTGTTGTGTTGCTGAATGTAGACACCGCGCCAGACCAAATCGTGTTCAGTGCGTATGTGAAGCTCACAGAGGCTATTTCTACTGGATGCAGCTCAATCGTTCCAGCTGCAGCGTTCACTCTAAGACCTCCAGTCTGGGTTCCGGCCATGCTGTCAAAGCCGTAGAGCTCGTTGTTTCCGGCGTCTGTGAACATTATTCCTGCCCCATTTGTTCCAGAAGTGGAAATGAATTGGCTCCAATGGTGCGCCCAGACTGTTGACTGGTTGTAGAATGTGCCCGGTGCCGTTGAAACTATGGGGTAGCCGCCTGCTGTTCCATTCTCGGTCTGTGTCTGAGTTATTGAGCTTTGCAGTTTGATTGGGCACAGATCTGTGATGGTTCTGCTTTGTTGCGATTGTACGAACATTGCCCTTAGTTGATAAGTGTAATAAGTTGCGTTTGCCGGCAAAGTCAACACGATGTGGGCGTAAAGGTTCGGAGAGTTAGGAGCCCCATTGCTCCATTCAGCTTCCTGCTGAACAATGTCTCTCACCACTCCAGAGGCGATTACATATGCTGGACTGGCACCATAGGCACTCGCCTGGCCATTCAATCGCATGAAAGTGGCGGTACATGATGAGCTTCCAACGGTGGAGGTCAACGTAAAGCTTCCCCCAAACCGAAGCGTCAGCATACCGTTTGTCAGCGTCCCTGAAGAAGGCCTATCTCCTGTGAAGTATTTGTTGACGAAGGCGTACGGGGTTTGTGTTGCTAAGTCGCTTCCGTTCCACCAGATTGTGACTTTTGAAACATTGTTGTTCGCCAGAAAGACTATCATGTTTCCGTCGCCGAAAACGCTTGAATTGCCGGTCATGCCCAGCGGTACCAGGTAACCAGAGGCCCAATCTTCTATCTGGAACGGTACCTCAGAATCGAAGCCGTTTATGGTCTGGTTCACGTGTATTGATTTGACGGGAAGCGGCGGGATCGGCATTGCCTGCGTTGTCAATTGCAGGCTTTGTCCAAGCCATCGCATCGTGCCGTTTTGCAGGAGTTCTATGGTGAGCGCGGGCGACGTTGCATTTGAGGAGATGGATGGCCATATTAGGTTCATGGTGTATGAGGAAAATGACGAAGCTACGACGATTATGCCTCTTTTATCTTCTACTTGGAGGACGTAGGAATTGGCATCTATTCCCGCAGGGAGTTGAATTTGGTACGTCCCGTTTGTGTAAACCAATGGATTAGAGCTCGGAGAGACCAAAATCCAAGTCGAGTTTGCGGTTGCATACTTGAAGAATTTGAAGTTTTGCTTCTCAAGATCTGTTACTGGTTCATTTTGTTCTCTAGTTACTGTCACACTTGTTTGATTGTTCTGCGTCATGTTTGTGATCTGTACTGTTAGTCTGCTTGAAGGCGCATACTGCACTCCATTAATCCCAAGCTTTGTTAGGTTGTAAGTGACACCGAGATATCCTGTGCTATAACTGGTGCTGTTGAACCAGTATGTATGAATAGTCAAATTTGTTAGGCTAAAACCGGCTCCCCATTCTGCATGTGTATTTGCGACGTACTCCAGTCCGCTGGAAGTGTAATCGAAAGTGCTTTTGTTTGCAAATGAGGTGTCTCCTGTGACTCGGATGACGGAACCGAAATAGCCCACGCTGAAACCGAGTATTTGCTTTATTGCAAAGTTGGTTTCGTCGATGGCGGTCAAGACCTGTGGTTGAACCGGAATCGAATCGTTGCGTATCGCAGTGTATGTCAATATGACGGTTGATACGAGAATTACGGAAATGAGCAAAGCGGCAATAATCGAAAACTGTCCTCTGTTATTCATTTACTTCCCTCCAGCTAATCCGAGTTGTAGAACGACAAGTTTAGACGTGCCAGCAGTCGTGTACAGTGATTTGTAGAGCACAGGGTTGTAGTTGGACAAAATGCCTAGACCGACAAGTCTAATGTCTGGGACTCTTGTAACCCCCAACGCGAAAAGAGAACCTGTAGTTCTGTGATTGAACACTGCTCCTGCTATGGCGTTGTTCTTAACATTGAAGACCATAGTCGCTGTAGTCAAGTGGTACTGGGTTGTGATTGACGCGGGTAAGGCTCTGGTGGCAGTTTGCGTCGGAGAAGGGAAGATGCCATAATAGCTGCAATTGCTGATTGCTGTTGGGCTGAGGGTGACGACACCGACATCCGAGGTAAGCCAGCCATTATTATAGCTGTATGGTTGAAGGTCTATGCCTTTGAGGAATGCGTTGAGTCCAGCAGCCTCGACCATCTTCATTCCGTAAATGCCCCAACCGTTCTGGGTTCCACTAAGCGCTAGGGTGTTTGAAACATAGTACAAAGGGTAGCCGACTATGCTTACCCAAGTCCAATTGTACTGATTGACTCGCCTGCCTAACTGGTAGCAGTACTTTGCATAATCGCTTGAATATAGGCTGGCATAGCTCTGAGGTATCGGTACAGCTTCTCCGCACGTATTGATAACGATGGCATTCTGAACAGTCTCGTTCTGCAGAGGTTGTCCGCGGCCTGTGCCGTCTGCTGGTCCCAATAGCTGTCCAAGCTGTGTGGTGTTTTGAACCATTATGATAGAGGAAGGTTCAAAGTACGGTCTAAACATTTGTGCGATTTCTTGTGCAATGCTTTGGACGGTATATCCTGTGATCCACCAGCCGCTCGAGTCGCTGCAGTTCAAAATGTACAACGTAGCTCGTAGTTTCTGTGGTGTCACGCTGAAAGTTACGTTGGAAGAGGCAACTATGTAGGATGCAACGTCGGAGCCTAAGCCTAGGCTTGCAGCGTTAGATATCGAGCGTCCACCGGTTGCGTTGTAAAGCTGTCCATTCTGGGTTGATATGTCGTAGGCGGTTAGGTTGTAAACTACGTTTGGCGGTAGACAGGCTGAGAGCGCGATTTGAAGTTGATTCCAAGCAGTATCATTTGTCGTATCAAAAGCAACCGTGCTAAGGTCGCTTTGTGCATCCAGGGTCTGCAGCGTGGTCAATGCAAGTCTGCTCAAATTTATGGGTGAAACCTGTCGGGGCGAGGGCAAAACAGCAAAGAAAGAGGCTGTTAAAAAGGCTCCGGTCATTATGAGGATTACGATTAGTATTTCGACTGTTCGCATCATATTATCCAGTCACCCCGTAACCCTGTAGACTCCAGAGGGAGAGTTTCGCTTGATACGCGATGTCTCCGATGAGGACTTGGCGCAAGTCCGTTGCGACCCAGTCTTTTCCGGAGGGATTGGCACCGAAAGTCACGGGCACTCCTATCGAGTCAACTCCAAGAGCCGTGATCATCATACCGTAATGGTTTCCGTCGCCATATGCGACAACTAGGAAACCAGTCTGATTATTCGTTGTGATTTGCAGGTTCTGAGAGGGTGTGCCGCTATTCACATTGCCAGCAAAGTTTCCGGCTGGAATCGGCACGAAATTGTCGGGCAAAGCGTAGAAAGAGGCGTTGAAATACAAGTTGCCCATGCCGGTCTGCGGATTTTGGGCCAGGATCACGTTTGCTTTTCCAACGTCGTAGCTCTGGATATAGGGGATCAGGTTTCCGCTGTTCGTCACGGTTTCTTTTGCCAGATATCCGGTTCCGCTAATTCCAGTCGTGTATGCCTTTACTATGAACGTGAATGCAGTTCCACTGCTCAGGTATGGAAACTCTATGGAAGCGATGCCCGAAGAATCAGTTTGGAGGGCGTCAGATGTGAAATTGCAGTTCAGTATCGGAAAGCTACCTGAGGTGCTCGTGTTCGCCCAGAACATAAGGTAGTTCAAATATGCGTTGCTTAATGGAAACCCGGTCCCGTACACCTGAATCCTTAGGTTCAGATGGGCATCAGATACTTCGGATATGTTCACGGTCAGGGTCGGTGCGATCGCTAGTTGAAAATCGTAGATTCCATTTATTCCCAACAAGCTAGTCACGTTGTGATAGTCTATGCATTCGCTTGCTTGCAGGAGCAAGTATCCACCATTCAGATCCCATGACACGTTGTTGTATTGTTGGGCTCCTGGAGAAAGTAGTCTCGTGAGCGAAAACGGACTCAGTCTGTACTCTTGGAAATCAGGATCTTGCAAGCCAAAGAACGTAAGCTTCCGAGTGCTACTTCCAGAGAATCCCCAATCGGACGGAGAGCCCGGGTTTAACAATATGCTGTCGAGGATATCGCTGCACTTCGTTGAGATATGTTTGTGGTTTTGGTATACGATTGCAGTCTGATTCATTTGATTGAAGAATCCGATGAAAAGTAACAGGGCTGCTAAGAAAACCGTGGAGGCCACCAAGTGATCTATTGTTGCTCCTGTCACCCTATATCGCCTCCATTTACTCTCCAAAACCTAGCTTTATGGTTCCGTTCTGAAACTTTTCAGCGTAGGCATTCGCATTTGTGGAATTGCTAACAAAAGTTGTGGGAATATCCCACTGTGCGTTTGAACCCAAAAGGATTGAGGATGTCACCTCATATCTGGTGGTTACCAGTTCAACGGTTATCTTGAGTACTTGGCTCGAGGTTGTCGCAGTGCCTGAAGGTTGAAGAGTTGCCTTTGCCCTGTAAAAGTACCCTTCTATGTACGGGGGAAGCTTAAACTGGTCGGACATTTTTCCAGCTGGTGTTGTGGGATGATTGATCGCGAAATACATCTGCTGTATTGAACTGCCCATATTGCTGGCTGCCTCTTGAAGTAAAAGTGTCCTTCGTGAATCAACCCAGACATTCATAGAATAGCTTACGACTACGGGGAATAGGAAGATTTGTAGTATGAGAATTGGAATCATGATAACATGTTCGATGGCTACGTGTGTGATACATGAACCTCCTTTGGCTTTTCTAGGCGGAACCTCCTAGCGAAACAGCTACATTTCCCCCGTAGATTTCGACAACCGATTTAGGCCCTAGGGTTACGGTTTGGCTTGTAGCCGCAAAGTTGAAGAAGTCTGACGTTAAACCCATGCCTGCGCCATTGGGGAAGCCTATAGTGATCGTAACGCTGTTGACGTTGCTGGATATCTGATGGGGAACGTTTATTCCTGTCAGGGTTACTGACTGTGCCGATTGTGTGGCGGCACCCTGATTAAGAAGCGGCAAGTAGAACCGGGCATAATTGACACCATTTATCATGGCATTAAGCTGACGGACGATTGGCACCAGCACTATTCTGATGTAGCTTCCATCCTGCATGGGCAGTTTCTCGGTGGCAAAGACTCTGCAGACAGGTGCGGAAGCGCCGTTTTGCAGGAAACTGTTTGACGATGGAAATATCTCTTCAAAGTAATTGTTCGAAATAGAATATTCGGATATCGGTATGCTGAACATAATTGCGCCGACGCTGAAGTTGGCTACAAGTGTCCCGTCAAAGTAGAAGTTGTAGGTCAAAGCTGGAGATCGAAACGTAATTCCGCCGTATTTACTTGCATAAGTCAAAGTTTGAGTGCGTCCAGGAATCCAAGCTACATCATCCACTTGAAGACCGAGAGTCTGCATAGCCTGCTTCATAGAGTCGAAATCGTTCTGAGCGAGTTGTCCGTTTAAGCGGCTGTTTATGAAACTGATGGCCACAAGAAGCATCACTACAATAACGCTTGTCATTATAGTCGTAGAAATGGCAGGACTGACGGCTCGCCTGTTATTCCGCATTCGTCGCAGTGAGTTTTTCAAGGCCATACTTGGACTCCCCTCTCCGAGCTAGCGCCCGCGCTTGCGCCAAATTCGCTTTCAGCCACTCTTGCGTTCAAGAGGTTGTTTGCGAAAGTAAGTGTAACTGTAAGCATGGCTACTACGGCGGCCGTGAGAATTGCCGTGGAAATTGCCGGACTAATCGCTTTCTTGTCTTTCTTCAGGTTGCGTAGCAAGATTCTGTCTTGAGTCATTTCTTTGCCCCATCGCGTGCTATTCTCACCAATTATTCACGTCCTGGGTTCTATTAAATCTTGTGTCTCACGAAACACCAGTCACGTCCACGTAACGTGCGCTATAGCTTGATGAACATGGGCACTAGTTCCGACGCTACAGCTGAAATCACGACCAGAATTGCCGCATGCTTGAACCCAGATGATATTGATTCCTCGCTTATTTTCCCTGCAACAATGCCTACCATGTAACTGTAGAAAATGGCTGATGTCATGAAAATGTCTCTTATCCAATTCATGCCTGGTGGAGGTGTCGCACTGCCAACGCCTATCGTACCAGTCGTGAACCCTAGCATCAAAGAGGTCGTTATGACGAGGAGCAGCGCAGCAAAGTAAGGCATCATAATGTAGGGGCGAGTTTGGGATTTCTTTTCTTTTTCAACCTCTTGCGTGAGGTTGTTGAATCTGGCAAGCGACTCCATCATTTCAATCGTGCCACCCCCCACATCCACAGTCTCCACGAGTAGGAACATGACGATTTGCGTCATCCAACTCCTGGTTCTATTTATGAAATCCATCATCACCTTCTTCAACGGGATTCCCCAAGAGATTTCTGAGCTGATTTTGCGCAGTTCCTTACTGAACACACCGTATTCGCGGTGAGAGAGACTTTCAATACACCTTTCCGGTGAGAGTCCTGTTTTTCTAACCTCCGTAAGGTCTCTTAGAAAACTGTTCATACCCTCTTCCATGCTTGTTCTCTTGCTTGAGAGTCTCCCGTGTACGACGGCGGCGGGGGCAGTTGAGATGAACAAGGCTATGGCGATTGCCACGGGCAATCGGCTTAGTAGGCCGAAACTTCCGTTGAGAAAGAGAAAGAAGAAAAAGGCCATTCCTGCTATCGTGCAAATCACGAAGACTTTGTAAGGTCGCATTTCAGTAACCGGTGTCTTAGGCTGCATGCTGTGCGCCAAGTAGACAAACATGAGTGACAACATTGGGCTTAGGCCGAATGTGTAAAGAAGGATAGTTGTAACATCGCCTCCTCCGGCCGCGCCGCTTACGCCGATGTTCTGTACACTGAACATTATGTAGAAGCAGAGGGACATCATTACATTGACTATTATGAAAGTTTCGAGAAGCATACCGAGTCTTTCAGCCGCTGCTTTAACCCTCATTGCTCTGGCTTTGAATATGTCCTCGGCTTTTCTTTCAAGAAAGTGTCTGATGTCTCCACCGATTATCACGGTCGATGCGTATCCTGAAAGAAAATCTTTGAAAATGTCCAACGGGTTTTTCTTTGCAGCGTTTTCAATCGCCGTCAAAGGGTCGACACCGAAAATTTCAACATCTTTTATGATCTCTCTTGCTTCGTTTCTCATTACTGGCAACAGTTTGACATCGGAAAGACGTTTGAAACTTGTATATGGTGCTATGCCTCCTGCAGCCATGACGCTGATGTACGCCGAAGCAAAGGGCATCTCTCTTTCTAGATTGGACGCTCTTTCACCAGCTCTAGACATAGGAACCAGGATAAATCCAATTACTACGAAGAGTGGCATAGGAATCATAAACAGCAATGGGAGGAAGCCGGTGAAGAGAACGATAACTAGGCCCGCTACTGAAACGGGTATTGTCAAAGTGGCCATTAAGAGCATTAGTGATACGTAGGTTTCCGGGTAGATCTTGATCTTTGACCGTTCAAGGTAGCCTTCGAACTTAAAGCCGTTCTTCAGAAGGGATGGTGCTGCCTTGCCGAAGAGACGGAAGGACCAGGCTTCAAGAGTCTCTAGAAGCTGCAATTGGTCGGACCTCCTCTCCTGCAAGAACTTTGTCGTAAATCTGTTTGGGTCGGGCGAAGTATTCCCCGATTATTGCGGCTACGTCCTTGTAGCTTCTAATGTTGTGTTCCCTCATCCAGTGGAGCACGGTCTTGCGTCTGTCGATTTCAGCGGTCAGGTCTTTCTTGGTTGCTCCCATCCGTTCGGAAATCCCTGAAAGAAGGACGCTCTTGTCGAGAGTCTGGATCTGTTCGTCTTTGGTTGGATTCCAAGTGAACGTGTTTCTGTAATCTTCATAGTCTGCGATTTCGTTGACGTTCATGACTCGTCTAAAAGCCTTTCTTTCGTTATTCTTGATCAGGTGGACTCTTTGTATCGACAGAATAATGTTCATCAAAGGCAAATAGGCTGGCGAGATGTCCATTGGTTTTTGGGTAAGACGCTTGATTGCTGAATCCAAGTTTTCAGCGTGCATAGTGCACATGCCGCCGTGGCCCGTGGCCAAAGCTTGGAAGAGTACAAACGCTTCTTGACCCCTAACCTCACCCACGATCAAAATGTCAGGACGATGTCTCATGGAAGTCTTGACCAGGTCAAACAATGGAACTTCACCAGTATTGTCCCCCCCCAGACCGTAGCTTTGTCTAGCGATCATTGAGACCCAGTTATCATGAGGCAGGTTGAGTTCTGCAGTTTCTTCGATTGTGATAATTTTGCTGCCAGGTTTGATCAGACAGGCAAGAGCGTTCAATGCTGTTGTTTTTCCTGCAGCCGTTCCACCTAGAATCATAATCGATGTTCTATGCTCTAGACATAGCCAGAAATAGGCTGCCATTTCTTCTGAAAAAGTCCCTATGTTGATTAGATCGATTATTGAATAAGGGTCTTCCCTGAATTTTCTGATCGTGAAGGCGGTGCCGAAGGGAGTGATTTCTCGTCTGTAACAGACCGCAAGCCTGTGTTTCCCGGGCAAGGAAGCATCGACGATCGGAAAAGCCGAGCTCACGTGTTTTCCAGCCATGTGCACAAGTTTGACAACTATATTATCAAGCTCCTCGTCGGTTTGGAATTCGATGTTAGTCTCGATGCTTTCGAAATTCCTGTGCCAAATGTAGACGGGTTTGGTCACGCCGTCGCAGGAAATATCTTCAATGTTTGGGTCACGCATTAACGCGTCGATCTGACCGAATCCTACCAAATCTCTTTCCGCATGGTAGAGAATCTTGTACCATGAAACGTCTGGCAACCAACCGAGGCTGATTCGGTACTTGTCAACGATTTTCTTCGCCTCGTCGGCAAAGAATCTTCTTGGATCAAGGATTTCCTCTTTGGGAGATTCCATCTCGGCCAACAGCATCTCCAGAATTCTGTTATACACGCTTCTTTCAAGCGGATCGAGCTGCAGTTCGTCCAGTATGAATTTGTATTCTCCGGTTTTGGGATTTTGGGCGATCGCTACGTGGGCAAAAGGTTCATACAAGGGATATTTCTCGACAACTTTGAATCCCCTCGGTATGGGTCTCGGTGGGGGAGGCGAGACTACTTCACGGTTTTTTTTAGCGAAGTGCAGTCCTATTTTTATCGTTTTCAGTCTAGCCAATCTTGACTTGGGTTTGGATTCTGTCATTTTAGTTCTCCTGTTTCATTAATTTTGACATGGCGCGCGCTCTATCGTAGGGGCAAAACGAGTTTAAGCATTATGAATTCGGGATCAAGCTTTGAAATCTTTAGAAACCTTGGTTGCATTACTTTCATTGCCCCTTGAAGTGTAGTGTATATTGCATCTTCCTATATAATAAACCTTTTGAACCGAATGCCGTTTCTTTCCAAATCCCAGCAGATAAGAGATTTAACGAGCCAAAGAATTAAGATGTGAATCAAGAGAGGGAAATGGTTGCAGAGTTTTGTCGCGTACGGCCTGGAAGGCTTTCCATTGATCAGGGCAGGAGACAACGTTCCCAAGATCATCGTTGGAGTTTGTAGGGATAATGGTTTGGACATTGAGGACCATGATGTGATTGTTGTTGCCCAGAAGATCTTTTCGAAGGCTGAGAGAAGAATATTGAGACTTGAGGATATTGTTCCTTCAAAAAAAGCTAAGAAGCTTTCAAAAGTGACCGGAAAAGACCCGCGTTTTGTTGAGCTCGTGCTACGAGAATCAAAGACAGTGTTGAAAGCTTCCCGGGAGATCCTATTGGTTAAGGACAGACGCGGGTTCGTATGCATCAACGCTGGGATAGACAAGTCCAACATAGAGGGAGAAGAAAACTTTGCGCTTCTCCCCGAAAACCCTGATCATTCAGCACGAAAATGCCGTCTTGCTATCCAGAAGCTCACTGGGAAAAGCGTGGCAGTGATCATATGTGATACCTATAGTCGCCCATTTAGAAGAGGGCAAGTGAATTTTGCCATAGGAGTTTCCGGTATAGATCTTTTCAGGGATTATCGCGGAAAAAGGGACCTTTTTGGCCACGTTTTGAGAGTCAAGAACGTGGCTGTGGTTGACGAGATTGCGGCTGCGGCGGAGTTGTTGATAGGTCAGGGTGCAGAGGCAATTCCTGTAGTGATAATTAGAGGGCTGGAGGAGTCGGTCGAAGTGCGTGAAGATGGCAGCGTTTCTGAGTTGACGATTTCGGAAGATGAAGATCTGTTTAGAGGTGTCTTGTAGTTAGATGAACTCTTGTGTTCGTTGTTCGCCCGCGCTAGGAATAGTTCCAATAGCCTTTTCTATTTGCTAAACACTGTAGTACGACAACACATTCAAGGTTTGAAACACGATGGCTGAGACACCGAAGGAAACAGAACAA
>Ga0315279_10007309_pt1 | contig 13697 bp, 16 predicted proteins | sample YL17G06_20_MG_FD_203694 | JGI IMG/M metagenome (GOLD analysis project Ga0315279, IMG submission 203694) | Sediment microbial communities from Yellowstone Lake, YNP, Wyoming, USA - YL17G06_20 | ecosystem: Environmental > Aquatic > Freshwater > Lake > Sediment | place: USA: Wyoming | collected... | reverse complement strand
AGCACTCGCATATGACTAGCATTACACAGACACGGGCCATCACTCGACAAAGTTCCAGGAGTGTTTAGTCGAGCATCGCATTGAATAGCCACACTTGGAAGTTGGCGGGCCCGCAGGTAATAGCCACCTTCGGAAAGTGGCGGTACCTCGAAAATCGGATGAGCCGCGCTTTAAAGGCGGCCTGAACAGACTTGGCATGTCGAACCATAAGCCATGCAAGGAGCTTCTGAGTGACCGAAACGTAGCAAGCTGGCACACGAACCTTCAGGAAGGTAGCGAGATTACTGCGGACGTTTACCTGCGCAGGCTGAACAGGTTCTGCGAGGAGCATGAAACCACACCGCAAACCCTCGCCACGATGGACGCCAAGGACGCATTCACCCTACTGGTAGACAGTGTATCCTACTATCGTGCTAGAGGTCTCACTGGCTCAACTATCAAGGGATACATCAAGTCGGTGAGGAGCTGGCTCCTTCACAACGATGTCGCAATCACGAAGACGGTTAAGATTAAGGGCGCTAGCAACACGCCTACGCTCAAAGACGAGAAGACACCCGAGCCTCACGAGCTACACTCCGTTTGGAGATTCTGCGACGAACGCCAAGCCGCTGCAATCAGCATCATAGCCTTCACCGGATTTCGCCCAGGCGTAGTGGGCAATTACCGCGGAAATGACGGACTGCGTCTGCAAGACTTTACAGAATTACGGGTTGACAACGAACAGAAGGAAGTCACTTTCACAGCAATACCTACTCGCGTTGTTGTCCGCGAGGAACAGAGCAAGACCGGACGCGCGTACGAAGGGTTCCTATGTGAAGAGGGTTGCAGGCGACTGGAGATTTACCTCGTCAAGCGCATGAGAGCGGAAGAGAGACTCGGGCCACAATCCGCGGTCATAGCTGACGACCTGCGAGGCGGCAGAACAATCACAACCAAAGCGGTCTGCAAGATAATCAGGAAGGCGTTCAGGCATGCTGGACTCCATTGGAGGCCTTACATTTTGAGACGCTATTTCGACACGAGGATGGGACAGGCAGCTGCGAAGCCCGACATGGGATTACTCGAAGAATGGGTCCGATTTTGGATGGGGCACCACGGCGACATCGAGGCGACATACAGGCTTCACAAGAAGCTGCCGGACTCCCTGGTGGAACAGATGCGTCAAGCATACAGACGAGCATCGGAGACGATGCTTCAGACAGTCTCCGTGAATCGTCGAGACGGCATGATGCGACGGGAACTCAGAGCCACAGCACTCGGCATGGTAGGATTCACAGACGACGAAATCAAACACCTCGACCTGGAAGCTCTCACGGCGAACGAGTTTCAGGAGCTGGTCAAGAAGAAGATGGATCTCGACACAAGAAACCGAGGCAGCCCTAGCAGGCAGCTCGTCGTCTCGGCTGAACAGGCTAAGAAATACATCAACGGCCAAGGATGGGTCTTCAGAGGCTCAATGGCGAATGGTGAGGTTGTCATCGAGTCGACATCATCAAGTCCCACTGCTTAAGCAGCACCGCGAACTCTTCAATGAGGACTCTCTCGGGCTGAGCTTCAATGGCCACTCGGACCGGGTCGCTGGGTGGGAGGCATCTCCGCACCCACGACTTCAATTCCATGAGACTAACATATCTCATGCCTACGCTCATAGTCCAGCTTTAAAAGCCGCATCCCTGTCGCCACGCAGCAGAACACGCTCATCACTTTCAGGCGGGTCAGTCCTATCTGTCGTGCTCTGTTAACATAGCGAGTGGTGACTGGGTTCGGGATGTTCTAAGCTCGGTTGGCAAGCCGATTTCTCACAGCATCTTAAGTATGGATGGAGCAACATCAGAACTGAAACAAGTTGCAATGGAAACGCTATCTCTTGGTTCTCGCCAGCGGGGTGTTTTCGCTCTTGAGTGTCCTATATGCTGACGAGACCAAACAGGTTCTTAACGAGTTGCTGGGCAGGTTCTTTCATCTACCGCCCTCAGAGGCTGGGTACTATGCTGTTGTCGTAATGTTCGCAGTAATCTTCATTCTTTTTCTGGCCATGAGTGTCCACAGTTCTTATGAGTGGATTAGGCACAGAATGAAAACATCAGGTCTTCCGTTCCAAGACTTTATGATTGGACTATCTGGCAGACACGGAGACACATTTCTAGTAGGCGAAACTGTCCGATTAGATGCATGTTTCAGGGGCGAACTGAAAAACGGCTTCTTCACATGCAGAGTCGATTCGCCTGACCACAAGATCCTGCCAGACACCAAGAAGGATCATGTGTGGTGGGTGGACTACAACACAAATGATTGGAAAGTGGATACTGGACTCCTGCACGGGCGTGGTTCTTCTCGGTTCCTACGGTTCTTGAGGGTTCACAAATCTGTTTGGGGTCACAAGATTCCCTTGGGGTATCCGGAGGGAGAATATAGAGCGCGTGTGCAGGTCTATGATGACAAACCGGAGAGAACCCTTCTGCGGTCGAGAGAAATCACATTCAAAGTGGTGGGTGAGAACATACTTCCGCTACGTGGCGGAGGTGGTTTCGTTGAAGCCCCTACGTTTCACTGACAACAGCTCATTGAATGAGAATCCCTTCCACTTCAGGCTATGGCGGAATCACGAGCGGGAAGAAGTGGGTCGATTCCCCCTAGCCTGAAAACGGAAGAAGAACCGGATTAAACACCCCCGGCGCTAAACCTCGGGTTAAACTCCTGAGGATTTTCGCAGCTTCCTCGTTTGAGGAGGGCGGAGGCTCGTCGTATCATTACCCTGGACGCAGGGGGATGCTGGGAGTCTCAATCTAGAGACTAGACTCGTCTGGTTTCTGTCTCGCTGTGGAAGCGATACATGACACGAATAGGGAGAAAGTTGAGCGTCGCATCGACAACGTCGGTAGGTCTTTTTTTGAGACCTAATCCACTGCTTCGTCACAATGCTTGACCTATGTACGGAAATGGGCGCTTTTCAACCGTTTCTGGCATGGCAAATTTCTCGGTGATCGTCCGAGAAATTCTTTTGCGTGGCGATTTGTCACCAACTGGCAACAAATGTTTCCATGTTGGTGCTCTGATGCCTAAAGGTGAAATCTACCTCGACATCACCAACCTCAAGAATGCACGAGGGGACCGCGCCTACCTGAGAATGTTTCTGAAGAGGAACCCCGAGGCCTCCCGGAGGATGTTTCTTAGGTTTGACACTGATGGTCTGAGTTCGTGGAAAGCACTGAGAGCTCTCGCAAATGTGCGCCTTGCTGACTCCCACGTCCTACGATTCGTCGAGAGCCGCTCCGTTCGGCTCGTGGACGCATACGACTTCCATCCACGAGTTAGGCATTTGGCAGGCAAGCAGAAACTGTCAACCCCCGAACGCAATAGACTCAGGAGCCTCAGGAACGCTGTCAAACTCAAGATACGCGCCACTCGAGAAGTCGAGTCTCCGAAGAGGACATCGGAGTCCGACATTAAGAGAAAGCCTGACCATCGCCTATTGTCCAGCGATGCTCCTCCTAGGCAGTTGTTCTTGGATAATGTGTGGCCGCCTGAACCCGAACGAGACAACGCATATGGGAATTCGAAGTTCCCAGGCAACTGCAGCGCCACCGTCTGTAAGCAATGTCTCTGGCGATACACGAAGGTCGGAGATATCGTCCTGGACCCCATGACCGGAAGTGGAACTCTCATTGACGTAGCGAAGGCTCTTGGCAGGAAATGCATCGCATTTGACATCAATCCTGTTCCATACAGGGACGATATACGTGCGGGAGACGCGCGGAGACTTTCGCTCGAAAATGAATCAATAGACTTTGTCTTCATTCATGCCCCGTATTGGAATATGTATCAGTACAGCGACCCGCCCATGGAAGGCGACTTGAGTGCGATGGAGTTCGATGAGTTCCTTGAGGGCATCAGGGACGTATTCAAAGAGGCACTGCGGGTCCTTCGACCCGGCAGATTCGCAGCTGTTCTCGTAGGAGATATGAGAAGAGAGATGAGATTCTATGACATGCCCTCCGAGTTCTCCAGTATCGCTCGCCTTGTCGGGTTGGAACTTCACGACAAAATCGTCAAACCAATCGCTCGAGAGCGAAGCAGGAGTCTTCGTTCAGAAATAGTCGCTCGAAGACACAATTTCCACCTATTAAAATTCGAGACTATCTTAGTGTTCAGGAAACCAGGTCATGGAGCAAGCAGCGTTTCGCACGCCAGGCAGGAAGCGGTTTCGCGATGCTGAGGGAAATGTAGTGTGGACGGCCCCCGCACCCGCTTCAGCCAAGGTCCAGATGGCACAAGGCTAGATGTGCGTGCCAGAGCCCGTATTTTTCACGTCAGCGTAACGAATCTCCTCTTGAGCGCAAATTTCTCAGTGATCGTCCGAGAAATCCGCCTATCAGCAGCCTAGATAGACGCGAACCCCAAGGGGCGAAATGAGCCCGGTACCGCACAGACGACATAGACTTAACACGTCGATTCGCCATGGCAATTCTAGCACGTGAACTCCAACATATTAACGGTGTAAGACCACGAGCTTGGAAGTTGGAAGTCTTAACAAAGCCGTCTTGACTCTGTTAACACTTACAAGAGAATCGGGGGTTGATCTCAGTTTGTTAACTTTTTGAGGACACTTGGGACGGCGGAGCATTCCATTTACGCTTGTTAACTTGATGCTGGATCTTCACTCATCCCTTTCAGCTGCCTTCACGCAGGAGGCAATATCCAACAAAATCCTGTTCTGCCTCCTTTTAAGACGCGGAAAGAGACCTATAGATCATGCTTGAGCAAACTAAAGCAGTCAACACTGCTGCAATTCTCTGAGAACGATGTCCGAGCAGACACTCACCTATACATCGTTCGCCCAGGTGAAGACAGAAATGTGAGGATCGGGAATCACATTGTTCCCCTCTCTTTTCTGGCGGAATTGTTCCGTCTCTTCTTTAGCGGATCCTCTACACGTGATCTAGTAGACCACTTTGCCAAGCAAGGCTATGGCTTTTCATTCGTAACCTACTGGAAGTGGATTCAGACACTTTCCCATCTCCTCTACGTCTTCTGTTTCAGGATCAGACCCGCTGTGGCAGATCTATGGTTCGCAGACGAGATGCGAATTGGGAAGCGTTGGCTGGTCTTTGTTTCTGACAAGGCAACCCACTTCATCTTGTCGATCCGGGTAATCAAGTCAAGAAGCATCGCCCAGTTTCGGAAAATCCTAAAAACCGCTAGAACCGTAGCGGGCAAGTGCCCCGAAGAGTTCCGAACAGATGGTTGCCCGGCATATCGCAAATCAAGCGATGAAGTGTTCGGAAAGGATGTTCACGATTGGAAAACAAAGGACGAGCCTGGAGGCTTGGCTTTCACAAACTACCAAGAGGGAAGTCTGAGAGCGACGCGTGCACGGATCGATTCCATGACCAGCTTTCATGGAACCATAGCCGAGGACAATGATCTGGCGGAAGGCTACATGATTTACCATGACTACGTTGACAAGTCACCCTCGTTGACAAGTCCACTGCCAAGTCTCCTCCCTGAATCAATGGAAGAGACACGTGGCTCGGTTGAAAGAACACCTGCTGAGGCCGCCGCCATTCAATGGTTAGGAGACGACCCAACGCTGACTCTTCTCTGGAATGCGCTCGCAACGCAAACACACATACCACTAAGGAAGCATCAACCGCAAAGTCGGAAAAAAGTCACGCTAGCTCGTTGGATTTCGCCTTCAATCAAGGTGCTTCCTCAAGCTCAACGTCGCCGTTCGAGACGTCACCGTCGCAATATTCTCCGTGACGCAAAGATACCTGAATGGTGCGAACAGAAGAAAGCCGTCCGTGCCCGCCATTCATCTGATAAGGATCGTAGCGAATGTTCGCTGCTGACACAACGATGACTTGCTAATGTCTATGCTCTTGGGCTTTCATGCGGGTTCGCGATTGTGAGTCGGCTTGCCTTATTGAACGTAGCCATCCTTTGCCAAGCGACACCTTGGCCGCTTCAGCTGGGGTTTTGCCTAGCGCAGAATGCTTGCGCAAGTAGTTGTAGTATAATGGATATTCGTCCGCGAATCTTCTGAGAACCTTCACGTTGTTCACTCTCATTGTCTTAGTGCGCTCTCGCACTGTTTGGTTCAGTCGTTCTACTGCGTTGTTCTGTCCGGCCCGGGTAACGTGTTGGACTCGCTTCTTTCTCTGCTTGGGCAAAGAGCGAACTGCTTCTGGATAGGATGCTAGGCCGTCTGTCACTACCATTCCCGGAACTGCACTTGCGCTCTTGACTCCTTTGTTCAATGCCTGTTTTGCTTCGGCTTTTCTTCGGTGTTGCGTCACTTGACAGGCTACCAAGAATCGGGTCTTTGCATCCATTAGGTTCCATAGGTATTCGCTGTTACCTCCGGGGCTGTATTTCATTTCGTCACAATGCCATTTCCTGCCTGCAATTGGTTGCATTCGTTTGACGTGGCGTCTGAGAATCGCCATGTACTTCTTGACCCAGTTGAAGATCGCTACATGCGTCATCTGGACGCCATAGATATCTCTAAGATGCTCCGATATCTTCCGGTACGATAAGCCTTTGAAATAAAGATCTATCGCGGCCAGAACTGTTCTGGCGTTGATTTTCATCTTCTCGAAACTAGTCCTATCCGTGAAATCGGAGCCGCAACGTTTGCAGACAAGCCTCTGAACTAGTCCTGAACTGTTGTGGTAGGTTCCGGATCTTTCGATGTCGGCTCCATCTGCTTGGCATGAAGGGCATTGAAACTCTAATTGTGTCATGTCCGTGTTGATGTTCAGTTTGTTTGCGAACAGTACTGCAAAGATATGTTTGCATGTCCGTCGAGTCTTAGCGCTGAAAGGGCATTGGCATGACCAACGGCGGCCGTCCCAAACGACTTGATACCATTTATCCTTGGATTGCGACCGCACTAGGAATCCGAGGGCGGATCGTTTGAGTTGCCCTCCCCTGGCCAGTATGGCGAGGCCTGCGAGTTCTAACCCGCTAAACCATCCGAGCCTGGCTTGACGAGACCCGTCGTTACTACTGGTCCCCGATGTCATCATTTCTTCTCAATCCTTACAGGGAGCGAGCGAATTGCTGCAAACTTCGGCAAGTACAGGCACTTGTGATTCACACACGTGTTGCATACCCCGTCGCTCGGTGTGAAGGTTGATGCAGCCAAATCCGGCTGATTGATCAGCAACTCGCGAACTACCTCGGCTTGCTCCTGAACTCTTCTGATTTGGTCTACAGTCAGGACAAGGTCTCTGTCACCGTTGGAGACAGCTACTTCGTCCCATTTCGGCGTCCAATACAAGGCCGCCTGATTCACATGAACTTCGTTGAGTTCTCTTGCGGACTTTACTTCATGCATGCGCATTCTTCCTTGTGGCGTCTGAAACGAGATGTCTATCCTAGCTCCGTTCTCGCGTTGTTCCAAACCCAACAGTTTGTAACCAAGTCTCAAATGACGACGGACTACCTTGAGGACTGCGAGTGCGTGAAGCGCTTGGAAGCGGAATCGATCAGAGTCGTCGAAAGGAGCCGGCACGTAAGCTGTGCAAATCATTTTTCTTGACAGCAAAGATGGCGCAAGGCTGAACCTCACGGATGCCACCCCCGTTTCATCAACTTTGCCTGAAGCTCACAGAGGGGGACTCTCTTCCTTTCCTGCGCTAGTTCACGGAAGAGGCCCAAAAGGAAGAGAGAGTATGATTGCCAACCTCGCCTGTTCTGGAGCCCTGAGCCGCACGGAAAGCCCGCCCAACCGGAGCGGGAGCCAACAAGTTCCGGTTGTTTCTGCATGTCGGTTACCTACATAGACCGATGTAGCCCTATAGCCCCCGACATCCTTAAAAGGTTTACGTAGACTTATGTAGCCTTCGGGAGTACGAAACAATGGAGAGAATACTTGGCGTAGCAGCGGTCGTCCCGGTCAACGGTGACAAGCCTCGCAGCTATCGAGTAACGCTCATTGAACCGGTGGTCGAGACACTGAAACTTGACAAAGGAGACAAGATCGCCTTCATACTAGATGAAACATCCCGGAAGATCCACATACGGAAAGCATGATCCGGCGATTCGAAGCTTCTTGGGAAGATCGAACGACTGAAGCAGCAGTTCCTTCAACGACGACCCCTGTCGCATGCAACGCGCTCATGGATGCTTCAAGGACGATTTTGGCGTTCAGCCGCCGCACCGCTCACAGTTTCCGCACCTGACACAGCGGCCGTTGGCCAGTTAATTTCCACAGCATACGCATGTATCGTTCGAGTCCATACAGGCCATGTTGGTCTTGTTTAGTTGAAAAGGAGGAGAGGTTGCTGAATGCATTCGAGCATCAAGCGTAACTGTGGTTGGTAGGAGTCTGTTGCGCCAAATGGTTCGCATTGTGCCATTTGATGTCAGTTTCGTCGGCCTCCGCTGTCTCGCTCCTCATCCTTTCCCCGACATATCGATCAGATTGAAAGCCAGTCGATAGAGAGATGAGTTATGAACTCCGTCTCTGCTGTCGACCTCGGGAAAAGAATAATCGAACTCTTGGGCGTCAAGGAAGGCGATGTGCTCGAGCTCAGCAAACTCAGGGATGGGTCAGTTCGTCTTCGGAGAGCCGAAAGATGAGCTCAAGGAGCCTTGGACCCTCGACCTGGCAGGCACCGTATGACGTCGGGGGCATTAGCTTCATCGAGCCCAGTGGTCTCGCTCCCCATCCTTTGCCATCTTATCCGATAGGCTCTCGCCATCCTTGTGGGAAGTAGTGATGGGAAGGACAATTCCGTCATGGCGCATCATCGTTGAGCAAGAAATCGCGACGATGAGCAGGTTCAAGCAGTTCCTCAGACCGGAAGACCGAGCAGTCTTCGATGACCTCACTACTCAGTGTAAGCTCTTTGCGGCGGGGGGTGAAGTCTTCGCGTCTCCCGTGAAGGAGATGTCGTTGCTATTCTGGATGATCTTTGCTCAGCATAAGAGACTCATGGAACTTGAGAAACGCATGAATCAATCTTGTCCATAGTGCACTTGAAAGAGCAGAATTGGGTCCGCAGAATCGGTATTGGAGAGAGTGCCAGAAAGCTGCGTGCTATTGTTGGTCGACAACCATCGTCGAAAGCTAGTTAAGCACACGTCTGGTCACCATCTGCATGGGCGCTACTGACCGCGCCAGTTGTCTAGATTGTCACGTGAACCTGAGCTTAGCGCTCTTGCCAAGCAGCTCTTCACCTTTCTGATCAAACTGCCAGGTTTCGAGAGTTTCACGACATCTAGGGGATTCAAGCTCATTCTTGTCGAACATGACCTTGACACAAGCTGGACTGGGACTGCGGGGTCTTTGCAGGCAAGGGTTCTGCCCAGAGCTCTGACCTTCCTTGGAGAAGAGGGCGGGCACAGTCGAGAGACGCTTGTGTGGTTCATCAACAACTGTCTTCTCGGCACTCGGAAGGAGAAGACACTCGCGTTTCTAGACGATGTGTTGGGAAGGTTCCGCCACGTAACTTCATCCCCGATAGACCTCAAGGAACTGAAGGGAGTGCTGAGGCTATGTGGATACACCCCCGCTCAGATTTCCAGTATGAGACTCTTCAGTTCGGCAGCTGAGATTTCAAAGGAGACGATTATCACAGACGTAAGGCCCTATCAGGCCTACAAACAGCTTGGCAGGATCATTAGTTCCTGCCAGAATGAACTCAAGATCATCGATCCCTGGATTGACGAGGAACTCATCACTCTTTACCTTGAAAGTATTCCTGCGTCAGTATCAATTAGAATCGTCACCAAGAACTTGAGCGGCAAGTTTGAGCTCGTTGCAAAGAAGTTCAAGCAACAGAGAAAGACGTTCGAGGTTAGACTGGCCGACATACACGACAGGTACATCATTGTGGACGACCGTGCATGGATTGTGGGCCAGTCCATCAAGGATGCGGGAAAAAAGCCGCTGGCCATAATAGAACTGTCGGAGCCAAGCAAAGCAAGGAATCTATTCAGCAAACTCTGGAGCCAGGGCAAGCAGATCCTTTGAGATTTCCCGAAGTGCGAACTAGGAAATTGAAGCACTTGTTGAGAGTGAAACAGTTTTCCTAGGAAAATCGTGTACGCCAACCCATTTCATGCAGTCAGCGCTACCCTACACTAGGGGCTGAATACTGAAACATCATAGGGAAGTTCTTGCTCGCGTACTGGCTTCTCATAACTTTTTTAGGAGGAGGGCCTCATCCTAGGTCCATGTCTTTGGTCAACGGCAGGCCATCCTATCCACTGATGATCGTTGGCGTGGTTCTCATAGGTGTGGGGGTACTAATGCTGCTGGCCGTTGGCGGGATATCCCTGCCTCCCCTTTCACTCGTCGAGGTTGAGGCTGCAGGTGTGCGAATAAGGATAGGCGATATCCCTGTCGAAACTGCTGCAGCCTTGTGGGGAGGTGGATTCTTGATACTTGTGGGTATCATTTGTATTGCCATGGCATCCAGGAGATAGCCTGTATCCGTGACGAGAAAGGTCCATTGGAACCTCACGTGATGCCGAAAAGGCGGCAAACAATGCCGACGGCATCTATTTCGAATAGTATGATGACTCCTACTGCACCAATCAGCCCAATACGGGTCAAGCTTCCCAGATTCTCCCAATGAGCTAGGAAGAGGATAGCGGAAATGACAATCAGACCCGTCGTCGTCAGAAAAAGGGTGAGGTTCCATTGTGCGAACGCATATACCGACGCCACAGCAGAAGAGCTCAACAGAAGTGCAACAGTATACCGCCCTCTTTCCCTGAGGACATGAGGTCTTACACTGTATGGAAGGGATCTCCGTGCAGCAACGGCTTCGAGCATCATCGCGGTGAAGATGGGGATTCCTTCTGCCGCTTTAGGAACTATCAGGGCTATCGCGGCATCATTGAGAACCATGCATCGTCATGCCTATTGTGCGCCCGCCACCTATTTCTCCCTTTGCAAATGTGAGCATGGGCGCGAGTCGTAATCAAGAGGCTCCTCAGCGTTAGATGATATAGTAGATAACCTGGAGGGAAAACCCTGAACAAGATATCAGGAAGCTCGTGGTTTCTTTGGCTCTCACATGGAATGAACAACGGAATCTGAGATCGTCTCGGGCCTGGGACGGATGGGTCATGCCTTATTGGATAACTGGCCGCTGAGAAAGATGAACCTAGCGGCCGTGCTGTGTGGCCTTCATGATGGCTGAGGTTGCTTTGCTGAGTTTCCAAGCTGGGCTTTTCCAAAAGAGCCCCTTGGTCTGTTCAATGGCGAAGTAGAACTCGCGTCCATCATGCAGTGTGACCTGTACGCCGCGCCACTGTGCCTCTCTGAGACTGTATGTCCAGTCTGCTTCCTCGAACATGCCTCGAGAGATTCGGTAACGCCAATGTCTGAGTTTGAGCATGTGGTCAAAGGCCTTCAGCATCGGGCCTGCCGCTTCCCACGCCTCTTGAGGCAAGTCTGGCAGTTTGGCCGTCACGAAACGGTCTGGAATGAACTTCGCGCTCGTAATCTCCTTCGCCTCTACTGCAAGGACCCAGTCGTTGCGAGTGAGGCTCCACACATCTAAGCCTCGCTCCGTCAGCACAAGAAGAACAGGATCAACTTGCTTGACTCGCGACATGAAACCCGTCTCTGTAGCCAAGAGGGCAGGCTCTGTGGCCAGAACCTTTCCTCCACAATGGGGACAAAAGTTCAGAGACTCAGCGTTCTCATCTCGGTTTATGTTCTCTGTCAAACCTGGCCCTGCCGTCACGGGTCCCCGAGCACGGTGACTTTGTCAACCGACCATCGGCCGTTAATCGTTCGATTCTCCGTTATGGTACGCTCGAGTTCTTGCTGCAGTTCTACGTCAGAAAGGCCTGTCTCCGCATTCTCGTTGCAGGTAAGAACTACAAATGCAACCTTCGTAAGCCTGCCCCCAGCACAGAAGCGTACCTGAAAGAATTTAAAACCTACCATTCTGCCATTGTGGCAGAATACCACATAGCATGATCTACCAGGATCGAATGTACTCGGGAGGACATGACTGAAATCGTAGCTAACAGCCGCGTGCAACCTGGCTTTCGCATCACACTCACGAAGGATATCCGTAAGAAGCTCAAAGCGAGAGTCGGAGACATCATCGCCTTCATCGAAGACGAGCGAGGCAACATAATCATCAAGAAAGCTGAGCTGAAGACCGTCTAGACGGTTCTGGGTTCGACCTTCTCTATGACCACGCGCCTCTTCTTCTCGTCAATAATGATGAGGATCTCGTCGCCGCCCTTGAAAGGGAACTTGTCATGTTTTGAGAGCTTCGACGGGACGTAGAACGAGATCCCGCCAAATCACGGGTTCAACGCTCTGCAACCAGTTTCCCACTACTCTTTATCTCACTTCGGCTTCTCTCCCTAGATTCCATCTCGGTACCACGACGATGACTGTGAGTCAGAAGCCGCGAACCGATTCCCACTGAAATGAGGCCTCCGATCGCGATGATTGACAAGACAATTATCTCTAGAGAATACTTCTGAACAAATGGCTGACAGCTCACAACCATGCAGCGTTGTTCGTACTCGCCCTCATCGGCCCAAAACACCAGGGCTGCAATCGGAATCACAGTCAAACCCAACGCCAAAAGCCCTGACCCCAGAAGAGGCCGCACAGGCAACCTTCCTCCTCTGACAGCAACATTCAACACTACTCCGAAGACCAAGAGACCTAAAGCAATCCAATTCATGAGAACAGAGATTCCACCATATGGATATTGAATTTCGGGGAGTCCGTTTGGCTGGATTGTCTCTACCCTAATATTGACTAGGTTTGCCGCCAAGAATAGCAATACAGAAATCCCAAACGGTGCGATCTTGAGAACACTCAATTTCCTTTTCGAAGGATAATCTTTGGCCAATATCTGTACCACCACGACGAGTGCGACCTGGCAAACATAGTTAGACTGAGGACAAGATTACTGCAGCCCGCGCTAAAGGGCTTGCCCGCAGAATGCCTGGAGGTCAAGCTGATGTTGAGAGCCCCGGAACCAATGCCAAGGATGTCGGTCCAGCTTCTGCGGCTATTGATGATGGCGGGCCCGGTTAGGTGACAATTCACGTTTAGAACCAACGAAATCCTAGCGGATGAAGACTACGCCAATAGTCCGCAAAGCATCCGCAGATGACGCCTTCTCTTCGCATTTGTGGCGGTCTCTCCGTATGATCGTAATCTTGGCCCTTGGCGTTGTACGCAGAGTGCGCCCTGTTGTCGACCGCCTCGTTCGATGGACTATCAGTCTCCGCTTCCTGTCGCTCCTAGTGATGTCAGCCCTGACCGACCTATTCGACTGAGCGAACTCGACGGTAAAGGAGTAGTTCAGAAACGCTTAAGGAAAGCGCGCCATACCCTCATTCAACGACGAAACGCCGTTGAAAGCAGTAACGGTCGCCGTGATTCTATGCCTTCTCGCCGCTCAATCAGCCCTAACCCTCAATACTCTAGCAAATGCGGGAAGGCCCTTTGAGCAGGGATCATTGGAGCCTTTCGCCAGATGCAATGACGCGGGCGATGCGGGGGATCTGGTGTGGGATGGGAGCAGGATAGTGAGCCGAAGCGGAATTCATTATGACATTGTCGAGATCACTAGGCTTGTGTACGGCGGCGGTATCCCAGGCGCGATCGGTCTCAAGACTCCGATCTCTATCGATGGAGTGACTTTCAGCAGCCCAAGTCCGGAATCTTTCGGCAATGTGACCCTCCTTCTGGG
>Ga0315279_10007307_pt1 | contig 13702 bp, 15 predicted proteins | sample YL17G06_20_MG_FD_203694 | JGI IMG/M metagenome (GOLD analysis project Ga0315279, IMG submission 203694) | Sediment microbial communities from Yellowstone Lake, YNP, Wyoming, USA - YL17G06_20 | ecosystem: Environmental > Aquatic > Freshwater > Lake > Sediment | place: USA: Wyoming | collected... | reverse complement strand
CGCCCGCCGAGGCCAAGGCGGGCGAGGACGCCCGCCCCACCAATCCTGGCGCATTAGCTACGCGCGGACCAATAATCCAAAATCCAAAATCTAGAATCCAGAATCAACTTGGCTGCCGCGCCGTGCCGTCGTACTGGCCACGCGCGCGGACTCATGGGCATTTTTCAAAGAGGAAAGGGGAGGATGCAATGCAGCGATTACCCGACGTGAAACTCAGCGACGTGCAAGCTGTCTATTCCGGCCCGGAAGCCGACCTGTGGATGCTGCTGATGGGCGAGCAGATCCACATTGGGGGCTTCCGCTCTTCGATGGACCTCGCCCAGCAAGCCGGCATTCAGGCCGGCCAGGAAGGCGTGGATTTGTGCTGTTGCATCGGCGCGGGCATGCGCTTTCTGGTGCGCTTCCGCGGCGTCAAGCGGATGCGCGGCGTGGAGGCCACGCCACGCATGGTTGAGCTGGGCCGCTCCCGCTGCGCTCAGGAAGGCCTGGCCGGGCAGATCGAGTTCATCCAGGCGGATGTCTGCCGCAGCGGCTTGCCCGCCGCGTGCGCGGACTTCGTGTGGGGCGAGGACGCCTGGTGCTACGTGGAGGACAAGGCGGCGTTGATTGCGGAGGCGGCGCGGATCGTCAAACCCGGCGGGACCATCGCCTTCACGGACTGGGTGGAAGGGGCCGGTTTGACCCAGGCTGAAGCCGCGCGTTACATGCGCTTCATGAAGTTCCCCAGTGTGCTGACCGTCAGGGAGTACTCGGACCTGCTCGTGAAGAACGGCTGCGAGGTGGTGCGCGCCGCGGACACCGGGCGCTTCCCGTCCCACGTGGATCTCTACCTTTCCATGGTGGACAAGCAGCTCACGTACGACGCTCTCAAGATCATCGGCTTCGACACGAAGATGCTGGAGACGTTGAGTCAGGAGATGGTGTTCATGCAGGGGCTTGCCCATGCCGGCAAGATTGCGCAGGGGCTGTTCGTCGCACGAAAGAAGTAACTTTGTGAAACTACAGACGAAACGGATAAACACGGATTAGGAGGGAACGGACATGTTGGATTTGAAGTACTGGTCAATCAGTGCGCTAGGGTCCGCGGCAGTCCTGGCCCTGTGCGTGACGCTTGCGGCCACCTGCGCCTGCGCCATGGAGACGCCACGGTACTGCCTGGGCGTCGAAGGCATCAAGTGCGGCAGCGCGCCGCCGCCCGGCTTCTATCTGCGCAGCTACAACGCCTGGTATCACTCCACGCAGCTCAAAGACGGCAACGGGCACAACGTCAGCGTGGACTTCAGATTCGATCTCGAGGCCTCGGCGGAACGTTTCATCTGGGTGACGGACGCGCCCAAGAAGGAGTTGGGGTTCGATTTCGGCGTGTACGCCATCGTGCCGTTCATGGACTCCTCCATGAAGATGGGCAGGCTGGGGGTGGATGACAAGTCCCGGCTGGGCGTGAGCGACATTGAGGTATGTCCGGCCATGCTGGCCTGGCATTTCTCGCGCATTGATGTCACCCTTGCCTATGAGTTCTTCGCGCCGGTGGGGAACTTCAAACAGTATCATCCGGCCACGGGGCCCATCGGCTTTGAGTACTGGACGCATCAGCCCACGCTCGGCGTGACGGGGTACCTCGACAAAGAGAAGACCTGGAGCTTCTCGGTGCTGCCGCGGTATGAAATCCACACGGAGAAGCATAACGCGCATTTCCGCGCCGGCGACCAGTTCCATTTCGAATGGGGAGTGGCCAAAGCACTGCCGAAGCACGGCATCGAGGTTGGCGCTGTCGGATACTGCTCCTGGCAGACCACGGACGACCGAGGCTCCGGCGTCACGTGGGATAAGAAGGTCCATGACCGCGTCTTTGCTGCCGGGCCGGAGGTTGATTACTTCATCAAGCCGATAGGACTGAACATGGCCATGCGCTATGAACGCGAGTTCGGCGCGCGTGACCGCCCGGTAGGCAACATGTCAACGCTGATGTTCACAAAGAGGTTCTGAGCCAAGCGAATTTCGAATTCCATTCCTAACGGCGGAATCAGTCACCACGGCGCTCTCTCCGCACCCGGTAGAGACGCTCTGTGAAGCCGCCTTCCTTTTCAAAGGTGGCGGCTTGCGCCGCCAACTGACGATCCAGCAGGTAGCAGCACAGGTTCAGCAGGGACAGCGCGGCGTTGGCCACCAGTTCCGGTGAGCTGGGCACGGACGCCCAGGGACTAACACGGACAGGCACGGACATGGACGCAGGCGCGGATGCTCGCACAGGCGCAGGCCTGTCTGGGTTCGTCCGTGTCAGTCCGTATGTGTCCGTGCCCGTCTGTGCTCCCCGCCGTTCCGCCGCCGCAACCCACGCTCGCACCTGCTCCAGCGTGGCACAGCGCTTCGCCTTGAAGCGCACCAAGCCGGATGGTCCGGCGCCCACAGCGCCAAGCCCCGCTGCCGCAGAAAGTCTTCGTAGTCCAGGCGCAGTTCCTCCAGGCTGGCGCGCGCCACATTGGTCAGCTTGAGTTCGGTTTTCCTGGAAGTGCCCGAGGCCTGGCTGCCCTCGGCGATATTCTGCACGCCCGAACGCGCCGCCTGCACCATCTGGTCGCAGGTGCGGCTCTTGAAATCAATGTAGCGCTCGCAGAAACGCACTGTTACATCATAAACTAACTGGGCCACTTGGAAGCTTTTCAAGCGCCGGTAACCGCCGTGCCGGGGTATGAGAGCTTCCCGCCCCTGTGCCATGTCCCCCCCTTCAATGCCCAACGTTTCGGTCCGTGCTCGTCCGTGCTCTCCAGCCTCCCCCCCGCCGCCTGATGATTCTAGCCGGCGCACAAAAGGCCGGCAAGCAGGGGTTTCGGGGACGCGAGGGGTTTCGGGGGTTTCGGGGACGCGCACGAAACTTCTCCGCGTGCGCCCGCTCTGGGTTAGACCCTCAGCCCGCCCCTTTGAGGCTACGGTTTCCCGGGGGCATCCGCAACCAGGGGCCGCGCTGCGCCCCGCACCCGAGGGCATCCCCGCCGCCAGCCGGGACTTGACGGACGACGCGCAGCAGGGACAATGCGTCCGGTCAACTCAGGAGGAAAAGCCATGAGAGCGATGCTGTGGGTGCTGTCAGCAGGGCTGGCTGTTGCGAGCGCGGCGCTGGCCGCGGAGGAGTTCAAGACGGACCAGGAGGGATTCATCCGCGACTGGCTGGTGCTGGCGCCGATCCCGCTGGAGACCGAGAACAACGGCGCGGAGGAACTCGATAAGCAGCAGCTCAAGGACGAGGGCAAGCTGCAGCCCAAAGCCGGGGACAAGGCGACGGCCAACAAGAAGGAATTGACGTGGAAGAAAATCAAGACGAAGGATTACTACTTCGACTTCGCGGAAATCCTGGGACAGGTGACGGAACAGAGCGTTGGCTACGCCGTGGCGTACCTGGCCGTTGACGCCGAGATGCCCGGCCTGACCTTGCAAATGGGAAGCAACGACCAAGGCAAGGTCTACCTGAATGGCAAGGAACTGGTGAAGTTCGCGGAGACGCGCACCATCGAGAAGGACCAGGACCAGGCCCAGAACGTGACGCTGAACAAGGGCGTGAACACGCTGGTCTTCAAAGTGATCAACGAGATGAACAACTGGCAGGGCTGCATCCGCTTCACGGACAAGGCCAAGGCGCCGGTCAAGGGCATCAAGGTCAGGCTGGAGCCGTAAGACGCAGGCGCGGCCTGAAGCGAGGGGAAGGCGGCTGCGGGAAAGTCGCGCGCGCGTCCCCGATGGCCCCCCGATGGCCCCATGGCCTCTCAGTACTCAGTACAGCACCGCAGAAATTCCTGACTACTGGGTTGTAAGCTCCTGGCTCTTGGCTCTTGGTTACGGCACGGCGTGGCAATGCCAGGAGCCAAGAGCCAACAGCTAAGAGCCAAAGGATATTCGGTGACAGGGCGCTGCACTGGAGTTTCCGGCCAAGGCGAGCATGATAGCACATTCTTGGCGTCTTGAAAGGTTTGTGTCAGCTTGGTCGCATTTGTGGCGCAGGCTGTCCAGCCTGCGAGGACAAGGGCAGGCTAACAGCCTGCACCACATCTGGAGGAACGTGCCATGCCGATGTTTGAAATGCCCATGTCGAAGCTCAAGAGGTACAAAGGCTGCAACCCCTGCCCCAAGGACATGGACTCGTTCTGGGACGCTGCGCTCGCGGAGATGCATAAGCTGGACCCGCGGATTGAGCTGCGGCCGGCGCAATTCAAGGCGCCGCAGGCTGAATGCTTCGACCTTTTCTTCACCGGCACCAAGGGCGCGCGGATTCACGCGAAGTACCTGCGCCCGAAAAAGCTGGCGCCGGGCGCGCGGCTGCCCGCGGTGGTCCTCTTCCACGGCTATACCGGCAACAGCGGCGACTGGACGGACAAGCTCTCTTACGTGGGCCAGGGGTTCTGCGTGGCGGCGCTGGATTGCCGCGGCCAAGGCGGGCTGTCCGAGGATGTCGGCGGAGTGCGCGGCAACACGCACCACGGCCATATCATCCGCGGGCTGGATGAAGCAACGCCTGACAAGCTGCTCTTCCGGGATATTTACCTGGACACGGCGCAACTGGCCGGGATCGTCATCGGCATGCCGGAAGTTGACCCCAAGCGCGTGGGCGCGGCCGGCGGGTCGCAGGGCGGCGGCTTGACGCTGGCCTGCGCGTCGCTGGAGCCGCGGATAAAGCGGGCCGCGCCGGTCTTCCCGTTCCTCTGCGACTACAAGCGCGTCTGGGAGATGGACCTGGCCAAAGACGCGTACCAGGAACTCAAGAGCTATTTCAAGCTCTTCGATCCGCGGCACGAGCGCGAGGAGGAGGTCTTCACGCGGCTGGGCTACATTGACTGCCAGCATCTCGCCAAGCGCATTCGCGGCGAAGTCCTCATGGCGGTGGGAATGATGGACCAGATCTGCCCGCCTTCGAGCCAGTTCGCGGCGTACAACAAGATAAAATCCAGGAAGAAGATGGTCCTCTACCCCGACTTCGGCCACGAGGGCCTGCCGGGGATGAGCGACACGACATTTCAGTTCATGCTGGGACTTTGACGGATTTTCGATTTTTGATTTTCGATCTTCGATTGCATCGGGCTGGACGGTAAATCGAAGATCGCAAATCTAAAATCGAAAATGCGGGCTCTGTGCCTCTGCGGTGGAGTCCAGGCGCTCAAAGCAGCTTTGTTGAGCCTGGGACGCAGGTCGGGTACTTGCCGTCGGGGCCGAGTTTGACAGGCGGCTCCATGTCGAAGCTGCACTCCTCAGGCTTCGGCGGGTAGAAAAAATCGCTCGCGGCAACTTTGTCCCAAGTCACTTCCTTGCCCGTATAGCAGCTCAACTGGCCCATGATCGTGGCCAGCGTGCTGCGGGCCATGTGGTAGCCGCTGTTGAGTAGGTTGCCGGAGCGCACCGAGTCCAGGAGCGCCTTGATCTCCAGGTCGTAGGCATTCGCCTTCGGGCCCTCATAGCGCCACTTGGTTTCGCCTTCGATCCGGCAGGCCAGCAGGTTGCAGCGTCCCTTGGAGCCGAAGACAAGGCTGGAGGTTTCGTTGTAGCAATTGTCGGTGGTGCGGCAGAAGGCGTAGAGTTTCACGCCGTTGGCGAATTCGTAGATGACGGAATGATGGTCGAAGACGTTGCCGTAGATTTCATCGGTCATCGAGGAACGGCCGCCCAGGCCATGACACTTGAGCGGGGGTTGGTCGCGCATGGCCCACAGTGAGCGGTCCACGTTGTGAACGAGGGACTGCGGCACATCGTCGCCGGACAGCCACGTGAAATGGTACTGGTTGCTGCACTGGTACTGGACTTCGTTCAGGCCGGCCGCGCGCTTGTAGAGCACGTAAGGAGCGCGCAGGAAGTTCTCTTCGATGCTGACGATTTCCCCGATGGCGCCGTCGTGGATGCGCTGCATGGTTTCGCGGTAACCCGGATCGAAGCGGCTTTGCAGCCCGGAGACGACGCTGACTTTCTTCTCCTTGGCGAGTTCGCAGGCCGCGATAACGTCCTTGACGCCCTTGGGGTCAATGCCGTGGGGCTTCTCGACGAAGACATGCTTGCCCGCCTCGATGGCGGAGCGCATGTGGAGGGGGTGGAACTTGGCCGCGTTGGCGATAAGGACCACGTCAGCGCACGCGATGACTTTCTTGTAGCCGTCGAAACCGGCGAAGCAGCGTTCGTCGCTCACGTCCACCTGGTCCGGCTTCTGTCCCTTGAGGCCCTGGCGCTTATTCTGTACGCGGTCCATGAACAGGTCGCACATCGCCACCAGGCGCGCGCCCTTGTCCACACTCAGCGCGTTCGCCGCCGCGCCCGCGGCACGTCCGCCGCAGCCAATCATGCCGATCTTGATGATGTCGCTGCCCGCCGCGTGCGCGCGCGCGCGGATGGCCAGGTTGCTCAGCGCCGCGCCGGCGGCCGCGGCCGCCGAGGTCCTGAGGAAACTCCGGCGCGTGGGTCTCTTGGCCGGAGACTGCTTCTCGAGTTGCCGCATGGAATCCTCCCCTTTCTTGCCACGAAGGCGGGGCTGGAATGCTCCGCCTATGTCGTGGTTCACAAGGAATGCCTCAACCATTGGCCACCTGGATCATCCGAGACCCTATGGGTGGATGGACACTACTGGCAGCGACTTGCAGCGATGGATCGCCTTGTTGGGCCTCTCAGTAGTGACAAGTTCTTCAGCCTTGGCACGCAGCGCTGCGGCCACGTGACATGCGTCCACGGCGCCCAAACCGGAGACGCACGCTTCGGTGTAGGCTTCCGACAGGAGCCGTTCGTCAGGTTCAACCCATTGGGGCACAGCGGCGAATACCTGTCGGTATTCAGCGACTTGATCTGACATCTTCTGGTAGATGGGTTTGGGCAGAATCTCAAGTCGGACAAAGAAACTTGCCACCAACTGCCTGTCAGGGTCGTCAAGGATGTCGAGGGCCGCCCGTGCTCGCTCATCGTCGCCGGTTACAGCCCACATGAAGACGCCGGTATCAACGTAGGTCACCTTCATGCTTTTGGCCCGCGCTCCCGCATTGCATCCATTTGCGCATCCAATTCGTTAAGAGAGAGGAACTTAAAACCGCCGGCTGCCAGGCGCGCGCGTGCTTCAAGAATCTGTCGGCCCAGAACAGTCCGAGGGCGGTACTTGATACTCTTCCGCTCGATGGGCGGCGGTTCCTTCAGTTTGCTTCCCATGGGTATATCCCTCGTTGCGATGATCTCGGCTCAACTGTCTCTCCCAGAATCCTACTCCTTTTCCGACAGGAAGTCACGCGCACGTCTGAATCATCGGGCGCCTTCGAGGCCTATCCGTTTGCTCGTTGGATATCGTTCCCCGTTGCAGGTATACTTAAAGCGAGGTGCTGAGACCATGGACTGCCAGCCGCTGTATATCTGTGAGATTTGCCAGACGGTCCTCGAGCTGCGGCATGGCGAAGCGGTCTGTCCCAACTGTGGCCGCACGCTGGACTGCGGCGACCTCGCGCTTCTGCCGGCTAATGGGCTCCTGGACGAGGAAGACCAGCTTGTGCTTCGTCCCGGCAGCGACCCGGGCGAACTGATCCCGCGGTCCCCCGAGGCCGGGCAGGAAACTCATGCCCCTCACCGTTCCCTCTCCCCAGGGGGGAGAGGGTGGGGTGAGGGGGCCGGCGGCGAAGTTGCGGGACGTTCCTGAGTCTGCTACACTGTGTAAGTAACATGGGCGTGCTGCCCAGGATCACGGGCTGGGAGCCCGTGGCACGCGAGGCAAGAGGGAGAGCAGACGTGGCCTTTAATTTTGGTGATGTAAAAGCTTCTCTACAAGACACCAGCGAGCGGCTCGCTCAGTTGCGGGGGTCTCTTTGACGTCCCGGGGCGTCTCAAGCGGCGGCAGGCAATCGAAGGCTTGATGGAACAGCCTGAGTTTTGGAATGACAACCCCAAAGCACAGGCCCTCATCGCCGAACTGAAGAGCATCAAGAATACCGTTGGGGAATTCCCCGAATACGAACAGCACGCCAAGGACCTGACCGAACTGCTGGATCTTTCCGCGGCGGGCAACGACGAGGGCACGGCCGAGCAGGTGAAGGCCGAGGCCGCGCGGCTGGCCGAGAACGTGCGCCAGTTCGAGCTGCGCGCCCGGCTCAGCGGCAAGAACGACCACCGCAACGCCTTCCTCACCTTCCAGGCCGGCGCGGGCGGCACCGATGCGCGCGACTGGACCGAAATGCTCATGCGCATGTACATGCGCTGGGCTGAACGGCGCGGCTTCAAGGTCAGCTTCTTCGACGTGGACTTCAATGAGGAAGCCGGCATCAACTCCGCCATCCTCAAGATTGACGGGCCCAACGCTTTCGGCTGTCTGAGAAGCGAGGTGGGAGTGCACCGTTTGGTGCGCATGTCGCCTTTCAACGCGGATGCCAAACGCCATACCAGCTTCGCCGCCGTGGACATCACGCCGGAGATTGAGGCCGGGGACAACGAGATCGTCATACCCGATAATGAGATCGAACGCAGCACCTGCCGTTCCGGCGGGGCGGGCGGGCAGTACGTCAACAAAACCGAATCGGTCGTGATGCTCAAGCACATCCCCACCGGCATCACGGTGCGCTGCCAGATTGAGCGCAGCCAGCAGCGCAACGCGGTCATGGCCCTGGAATTGCTGAAGGCCAAGCTCGCGCGAAAAAAGGAGATCGAGCGCGACGCCGAGCTCAAGGCGAGCTACACCGAGAAGGGCGAGATCGCCTTCGGCAGCCAGATCCGTTCGTACTTCCTCCATCCTTACACCATGGTCAACGACCACCGCACGGGACTCAAAGAGACCAATGCCAACAAGGTCCTGGATGGCGAGCTCGACCCCTTCATTGATGCCTATCTGCACTGGCGGATGTCCGAGGAACAGCAGGCCGGGGGGCAGAAGCAAGCGTCCGTGGCCAAGGTGTAAGCGGTGTTGCCAAAGGCAGAGCGCTTGGCGGGAATGAGTGATGGGGAATGAAGGCTAAAGCAAGGAAGCTGCCTCTGGCATTGGCGAAGACTCGCGCCCGCGCCGCCGCCATGGCCGCGGCTACGCGCGGACGCAGCCGCGTCTTCAAGGACAAGCGGAAGGCGCACCCTCCTGCGCGCAAGCAGATTGAAGAGCAGATGACCTGACCCGGGTTATTCACCACGGAGCACACAGAGAAGGGATTTTAGATTTGCGATTTGCGATTTGCGATTTGCGATTGCATCGGGCGGGAAGTTCAAATCGAAAATTGCAAATCTAAAATCAAAAATATTCACTCTGTGCCCTCTATGGTGAACAGGCGCCAATTGCCGGATTGCGCTCAGCCCAAGCCCCGGTACAATATTGCTTGGGCGGACGTGGCGGAACTGGCAGACGCGCCAGACTTAGGATCTGGTCCCGCAAGGGATGGGAGTTCGAGTCTCCCCGTCCGCACCAACTCACAGAACCTTCATTGTCCGTCGTCCAGTTTACGACGCCGATGGCCTCAATGAAGCCGAGGGCTGTTATGTCCTTTCACCTTCCCGCGACGGGGCTGCCGTGACGCTTCAAGTCCATCCCTCCATTTTCCCCCATTTCCCCATTTCCCCATTTGCTCATATAATCCGCGCGCTGAAGCGGGCTAGAACCGGCTCAAGGTAACTGGCATAGGCAAATTCATTGTCAGCAGCGAAGACGAGTCCGATGGCTCTGGTACTTAGTGAATCAACAACTAATGCCCCCGAGTCACTGCTCTTGGCAAACCTGCCATTTTCTCCCTGGATGACGAGCAGATCGTTAAACATTGCCCATTGTCCCCGATACCAGATCTGCCGGTGTTCATGGAGACCACGGATTACGCCCCATGTCAGCCCACAACATCCGCTCTTTCGCACTCTCATGTCTTGTTGGGGCAAGAGTGGGGGCCCTACTACTCGCCCGATCCCGGCAACCTCCGGCGAAACCGAACCTGGATCAAGCACCTCCCCAATTGCTGCATCCATTAGATTGCCGGAATCAATGTGTACAGGCTCAAAGTCCGCCAAAGCTGCGATCTGCATAGTGCCGCCGCCCGGCGCCGCGACCTGGTAAATTGGAGAACCGAACGGCGCCTTATTCCAGTTGGCAAGGATGTGATTGTTGGACAATAGCACCACACTGCCACTGACGCTGCGCAATAAACAACCCAGCGTTCCCGTTTCCCCGTCTTGGATGCCGATTGGGGTTCCGCACGCAATTGGCGCGGCAAGCCCCAGCGCTCGTGCGCGCGTGACCTCAATCACATCAGTGGGCACACCCATTATTTCCCGCGGAATGAGCTCCTTGGCGGTTACCTTGCTCCTGGGAAACTTCTTCCGGACATATACACGGACCGCGGTGATTCCAGCGACGGCCTCCCCGTTGCAGTGCTTCGTTCCATAGCCAAGCCCAACGATATTATGGGACCTCTTTGATCTAAATCCATGCTCCGTCCAAAGTTGTTCGGCCCGTCGCGCGCCATAGAGGCGCTCGACTAAGGCGCGTTGCAGGCGCGCGGCTTTCCGGCGGCGCAGATCGAGTCCTCTCATCTTCGCCCTCCTTTGAGGCCGCCTCTTCCCGCAAGCTACTTCTTATCAGGCGCGGGAGGAACTATGCTGCCGCTGATCTTTTACCCAGGTGATTTCTCCTCGTCCTTCTTCTGGTCAGGCGGCGCAACCATAAATCAGTCCAGGTCCCTCCAGGATTGCTTCGTGGGGATTTGGATCGGTTCGCCTAGTGCTTGCTTTTCTTTCAGCCGTTTGGCAAGAATCCAATTGTTATGCGTCATCTCAACCTTTGAAATCTTCACGGTATACTTCTCTTCGCCTGCCGCGGCAGCCAGGCCGCCGAATTTCGATATGGCCTCCTTGATCGGCAGCTTGTCTTCATACACATCTTTTCGCCCAAATCGTAAGCATGGCAGGCTCCCGGGGCAAAATCGGGCGAATAGACGTCCGCGCCTCGCGAGCGAAGCACTTCGGCAGCCGCGAAACGGGCATTTCGAGGCCGGCAGTGCCACTGCACCAATGTGCATCGTCTTTTTCCAGAGATGGCCGCACCTTTTTGATGGCGACCGACGACAAAAGTGCATGTGTCACCTATGAAAGATGTGTATAAAGACAAGGGCTTGCGCCGTGGGCTATGATTGTTTCGCCGCTTCGCGGCTTTCACACCAGACGACTGAACGGTTACCAATTTTCATTTCTCAATTTCCGATTTTCAATTATCCCTTCCGTTGCCGTGGACACTCGTTCCGTCTCTACCTTGTTTCTGACCGTCTGCGCGACGGAGGCGCTGCTGCTGGCCATGACGACACACACTCAAGCCGCTGAGCCGCTCAGGCTCGAAAACGAAGCTGTCCGTCTGGAGTTCGATCCCGCCAGCGGCGCGTGGACCGGCTTCATGGACAAAAGAACTGGGGAGCAGTTGGTCGTGGAAGCGAGCCCCGGCGCGCCGGCGGGACTGGGAGGCAAGCCAGCCAAGGGCGCGCCTGAGCCGGGGATTGAGCTGGTGTCACACAGTGCGGCCCCCGAGCGGCATTCTTTGGCCATGACGCTGAAGGCCGGGACCTGGCTGGCACATGCCACGTATCAGTTGCCGCCAGGTTCCACTGTGATTGCACGCTCGTTCACGCTCGAGAACGCCGGTACTCAGCCGCAGACACTGCGTGGCGCGGCGCATGTTCTCCCCGTGTTGTCGGTGGGGCCAGGCATGGTGGCAATCTTCCCCGACTCACGACCGGTGGGAGATCTGCCGCTCGACAAGCTTTCCGCGGCCGGGACGCAGCCCACGTCGAAGGATGGTCTGGTCTGCTTGTGGAGCGAACAGGCGGGGCGCGGGATTGGCGCATGGTTCCACAGCGAGGATGAATACGCCTCGCTGCGCGTCGCGGCTGCCGGAGCGGGAGCGCGGATCGTGCACGGCCTGGAAGTGCTGGCGCCGCTGAAACCCGGCGAGAAGGCGCAGCTTGGCACACAGTACGTGTGGCTGGCACACGGCTCGCGGAACGATATTCTGTCCTCGGTGCAGCGCGTGTATGAGCGCATCGGTCTGCGCGCGCCCGGCGGAGCCTGGCCGCGGCTGGCGGAGAGCGTGATGTATTGCGCTCATCCCGGCGGCATGCCCGAGCAGGGCTTCATCGGTTACGGCGGGTTCAAGGCGCTTCAGGCTTATCTTCCGGCGCTGAAGAAGATGGGCGTGGACCTGTTGTGGCTCCTGCCGATCTTCGAACATGGCGACGGAAAGAAGTGGAACCTGTATTCGCCGTTCGACCATTTTCGTATCAGTCCGCTCTACGGCACGCCGGCGGAGCTCAAGGAACTGGCGGCAGCCGGCAGCGCGACGGGAATCAAACTGATGTTCGACTTGGTGCCTCATGGCCCGCCGGACGACACGCCTCTGGCGAAGGAACACCCCGAATGGGTGTGCCTCAATGAGGCCGGCAAGCCCACTTATGTGTGGGGGCAGTTGGCCTTCGATAACGCGCACACGGGCTGGCAGGACTACATGCGCCGCGCGGCGGAACACAATGCCCGCGAGTACGGCATCGTCGGAGCGCGGATTGACGTGGCTTCAGGCAGCCCGCCCAACTGGGATCCCAAGGCTGGTTACAGGCCCAGCCTCTCAACGCTCGGCGGCGGCCTGGGGATGTGCCGCGCCATCCGCGAAGGCCTGCTGCGCGCGCAGCCAGGTGTTATCGCGCTGCCGGAAGAGTACACGGGAGCGCACATCTTCTATCGCATCTCGGACTTGACTTACGATGCGCAGCTTTTCTTCGTGTTCGTGGACCTGCAAGCGCGCAAAGCAACGCCCGCGGAGTGGGCTGGCGTCTTGCAGCGCTTCCTGCACGACCAGGCGCTGACGCTGCCGCCGGGAGCGCTCAAGATGCGCTGGACGGCGAACCACGACACGGTCTCCTGGACCTTTCAGAAGCAGCGCACTCGCAAGGCCTATGGCTTCGAGCGCGCCCGCGCGTTGCTGGCCTTGTGCTGCCTGATTGACGGCGTTCCCATGATCTACCAAGGCGAAGAAGACCCGGCGCTCTATGGCGGCCAAGGGCTTTCGATCATGGACTATCTCGCCGGCGTGATCGCTTGCCGCAAGCGCCTGCCGGCTCTCTGCCGCGGCGCGGCCGATTACCAGGCGGTACAGGCGAGTGAAGGCGTCTTCGCTTGCCTGCGCAGTCTGGGCCATGAGCGCGCTGTTGTCCTGGTAAGCCTTAACCCCGCGGACGTGAAGAGCAGCCTCACGTTGCCGGCGGACTTAAGGGCCGTCAAAGCGTGGAAGGACGAACTCACAGGCGAGCAAGTCAACGCCGCCAGCGTGCCGATGAGCAATCACCAGGCCCGCGTCCTGACCCCGCTGCCGTGACGTGAATTAGCCACGGATGAACACAGATGAACACAGATGGGGAGGAAGGAGTTTCACGTTTCAGGTTTCAGGTTTCAGGTTAGATACTGCGCGGGGTGAACTTGAAACCAGAAACTTGAGACCTGAAACCATTCGTTCCATCTGCGTTCATCTGTGTTAATCTGTGGCCATGAATTCTCATCCCGACCCGTTCGCGGCGGCGCGGCGCGAGGGCGCGCTGCTGGTCGTGCTGCACGATAACCCGTTCAGGCCCAACGCGGGAGGCACTGAGTGCCACACACTGGACCTGCTGGCGCAGCTTAAGTTGAGGCATGCGGTTTTGGTGTACCCGTCCAGCACGCATTTTATCTCCGCCGCGCTGATCACGGATGGCGACATTCCGCGGGCGGT
>Ga0315279_10007305_pt1 | contig 13704 bp, 16 predicted proteins | sample YL17G06_20_MG_FD_203694 | JGI IMG/M metagenome (GOLD analysis project Ga0315279, IMG submission 203694) | Sediment microbial communities from Yellowstone Lake, YNP, Wyoming, USA - YL17G06_20 | ecosystem: Environmental > Aquatic > Freshwater > Lake > Sediment | place: USA: Wyoming | collected... | reverse complement strand
ACCAGAACCTAATTTCAGGTTGAATTAAGTAGTATTTAACATTTAGTAACGGTTGCACGTACGTGTCGCACGCGCCCGGTTTCTACACATTTCACCTCAAGCGTCAGCGGAGGTCATCTTTCTTCGCCGGAACTGAGGGATGCTGCCCGGGCACCGCATCCCGTGAAACGTTTCTCATAGGAGCGCGCAATATTTATTTTAGAGTTCGCAATAAGAAAGCGGCTCGTATGTTCTTTGACCCTTGGTTTCTCGTTGGGGTTTTAATTTACGTGGTTATCTTACTTTTCGCATACCTATACTCCAAAAGTAATTTAAATAAAAGAGTGGCTCAGAAACCTGAAGATAAGGATAGGATACTTAGATGGACTATTGCCTCACTGATTTTCTCAGTCTGCATACTTATCTTCGAGCCCATCTGGTTCCCTTCAGGTGGGAATATACAATATGATTTCTATACTATTCTTTTGTTAATAACCACAATAGCATCGATTTTTGCTACATACATATTAATTAAAAGAAATAAATGAATATGATGTTTTTTTTTAAATAAATCCAAAAGTTTAATTTTTAGATGTTACCGTGCTTTGTGGATTAGTTTATAGAGGTTAATGCTTAACCCTACCTACCCTATCCTCCCCCCACCCACCCCTCACATGTTCACCAGCATATTATACAGAGCTGCCTTACCCGCCAGCTCCCTCGCGATGTTCACCAGTGTCACCGCCATACAACCCTCCCCGAAGACCCGCTTAAACGTCGAATACGCCGTATCCACCGCCCACCTCCTACCGTACCCCGTGAGCCCAGCCCAAGCCTCGTGCCCCAGCTCCCTGATCCGACCCAAGGCCAGTCTCCTTCCCGGCGACCCCGTATCAGACCTGCTGTTCCTTCGGGGGGACTTGATGACCTGCTCGATGCCATTCGCCTCCAAGAGACCGTACACCTCCCCCGAATCGTAGGCCCTGTCACCGAGGAGCCTCACCACCCGGACGTTCCTCTCCGCCCTCTCCACCAGGCCGGGCAGCATCTTCACGTCGTGGGTGTCGTCGGTGGAGACCTCCATCGCGACCACCTCCTTAGATTCGACGTTGACGGAGAAGTGGAGCTTCACGTACCGCTTCTTCTTGCCGTGCACCCGCTCGATCCACGCTCCGGCCTTCTGGACATTTATGCCGGTGGAGTCGACGGCTATCGTAACGAGCTCCTGGGTCTCCCTGAGGCCCCGGTACGGGTCGATGTCTAGGCTTAGGATGCGTCTTCTGAGGCCGGAGTAGTCGCCGGTGGGGAGGGCGGGTACGAGTTTGTGTAGGGTTCGGGTGAAGCCTTCGAGCTGTCTGTAGGGCATGTCGTAGAGGTATCGTACTGCTGCTAGGAGCTATATGTAGGTGTTCGCAATTCTGTAGTGGGGTCATCTTTTATGAGTGTTCGTGGTTTTGAGTTCTTGTTTCCGGTTCTGGAGGAATTTATGGTCGAGGATGAGTTCGCCTCGTCTGATGAGCTCCTCATCGGTCTCCTTCCAGCCCATGGTTCTTAAAATACGCCTTGATTTATCTAAAACTTTATATTACTCCACAAAGCAATGTTACCGAATTAATGAAATATAATTCGTCAGAAAGAACTCAGGAAACAAGGAAAGTTTTAAATAAAAATTGAGACAAAACTACTTCAGACCAAAAATGCAAATAAAAAATATATCCTCGATACTTCTTCTAGTATTTCTATTCTTAACAATATTATACACATCATACAGAGCCAAACAGGGTAAGGTCCCACATATTCGAAAAATTCCTGCACTTGATGCAATCGCAGAGGCAGTAGGCCGTAGTGTTGAAATGGGAAGACCCGTGTACTATCCTTTGGGTGCAGCTGGCTTCGGTGATGCTTCGACCGGAGGCAAGATGGCAGCGTTTAGCTTAATTAGTTATACCGCGAGTCTCTGTGCTGAAAAAGGCGTCAAACTCATAAACGCAACAATTCATACCGCTGCAATTCCTGTGCTTGAAGATGTTGTATCACAGGCATATGCAGCGCAAGGAGTCAAAGATTTGCATCAGTTTTCTGATATTAGATATTTTCCCGACCAAATGGCGTACGTTGCGGGTACCGATACCATTTTCAAGTATGAAAAACCTGGCGCCATGATAATGATAGACACGTGGTGGGCGGAGGCACTCGCCTTCTGCGAAATCGGAAAGGCTGGTGGGGCGTTCCAAATTGGAGGGACTGACTATCGTCCCTATATGCCGTACTTCATTGCTACATGCGATTACGCACTGATCGGTGAGGAGATATTCGTCGCCAGCGCATATGTCAGCAAGGATCCGGAGCCAAAGGCCACTATACTATCCGAAGACATCGTTAAGTTCGTGATCCTAGGCATTACGTTCGTCTTCGGTGTTATTGCTATCGCTGGATATACCCAGTTTCTAAGCTTGCTAACAAGTTAGGGTGATGAAAAATGTCAACTGTTTTTAAAAGAACCATACCCATAATCCTGACGATACTCATAGTCCTTGTCCTGTGCGTGAAGGCATTCACAAATGAACCAAATTTCACCTTCTGGGGGCAGACATTCCAAACATGGAGCAGCCTAATAGTCACTTTTGCTACCTTCCTTGGTCCCATTGTTTTACTGATCTACCACTTCCCAAAAATTATGAAAAAGGCTAACGAGCCAATAAAAAATCAATGGATCTATAGTATCTCAACAGTCTCAATAATGATCATATACATAGTTGTTGGAGTGTCACTTGGCAGCACCTCAACAACGTATCAATGGCTATACAATACATGGTATGGCCCCGTCTCGGGATTACTAAACGCTGTAACAGCGTTTTTTGCGTTGTCAGCAATATATCGATCGTTCAGGGTAAGGTCATTTGAATCTCTGTTACTTATTGGTCCCGCGTTGATCATACTTCTTTACGACGCCCCAATTGGCGTGACATTATTCCCGCCCATAGGTCCAGTTTCCGAGTATCTCTTTGCGTACATCGGCCCAGCAGCTTTCCGCGGATTTACTGTAGCTGCCTCGTTAGGTTCACTGATATTCTGCATAAGGACCGCTCTAGGCTGGGAAAGGGGGTATCTTCCCTCGGAAGGAGAATCGCGTGGTGCATAAAATGGCTGAAACAAAATCAGATAACATCTGGGAAAGGATCCAAAAAATTCCGATTTTGCCCCTGCGTCTTTTGTTTATAGCACTTATAATAATACCCTTACTATTCGGCATAACCATCCCTATGACACCAAGCACTCCAACAAAACAATATTACGATTTCATTCGTAATATGCCAGCTGGCAGTGTTGTTCTCTTTGATTCACAGATGTATGGGTGGAACTATGGAGATTGTGCCCCAGGTTGTGCATCAACGTTGAATCTCATTCTAAATTCACCCAACAACCTAAAGCTAGTAATCGTCTTCGAGGGTTCCGACGGCCCGATGTGGTGGGCTACAATGCAAAAAGACTACAAAGTAACAATACCACAAAATAAAAAATACGGTGTTGACTACGTTCAGTATGGTTGGTATGTGGGTGACGAGCGAGGATTTGCAGCTCTATTGGATAACTTCTGGGGCTACTATCCTAAGGATTACTTCGGAACCGACACCTCGACAATCCCCATGATGCAGAACATACACTCGGGAAAAGATATCGGCGTGGTAATCTCGTCAACAAGCTTATCTGCGCTCATCGACTTTGAGGTTCGCCAAGCATACGGCCGATATGGTATTCCTCTGCTGAGCGCACCGGCCGGTATGACGGTCATGTCAGTCATACCCTATTACCCGTACGCTTACAAAGGCTACATCACCGGACTTTCTGGAGCAGCTCAGCTTAATTCCCTGATGGGTATCGGCGGGCTCACATCGTTGGAAGGTACCGCGTTCTCGTTCATGACATTAGAAGCCTTCATTCTGGCAATTCTCGGAATTGTGGGTGGCTATATGACGACTAGAGGAGGTAAAAAAACATGACGATAGCTGACCTTCTTTTACTATGGGTTCCAGTTGTAACCATCGTGATCGGACTATCATTCGTCTTCAAGGACTGGCCTGGATGGCGATGGGTTGAAACTATGATTATTGGGGGTGGAACTGGTCATGTAACAGTCATGGCGTTTCAAACCCTTAGGTCAAACCTATTCACTCCCTTGATTGGCGGGAATTGGATCTTATTCCCTGTCGTGATCTTCGGAGTTCTGATGTACTTTAGATTCGCTCCTAACAAGATTCAATATTTCCAACGATACGGTTACGCCTGGATAATTGGTAGTGGAATCGGACTAGTCATTTCCACCATGATTCAGGGTCAGATACTACCAGTAATAAAGCAGACAGTAAACATCCCAGGCGCAACCACGATTGACACAATAAACAATGCTATAGGGTTTGTGATCTTTGTGACAGTATTATCGTATTTCATCTTCACAGTGGAGCACAAGCCAACATTAGGAAATTCAGGAAGGATCGGGCGTTACTTCCTTATGATCGCCTTTGGACTAGGGTTCTCAACCCTTCTAATGACATACTTTGGGGTACTACTCGAACGTGTAATTTTCATCATGCGGAACCTAAGCCTTCTTTAAAACCCCTTTTTTTATTAAAGATCGAAGTATTCAAAAATGCTAAAAAGAGTAAAAAGAAAATGGTCAGAATAATCTTTCCCTCAATTATTAGCAGGGTGAACAAAGAGAGCGAAACAGAGGTATCGGCTGATACGCTACATGAAGCTATAAGCAAATTAGTTGATAAATATGGTGAACCTTTCAAGAAAATGATTTTTGAAGAGTCAGGAGAGCTCAACAGGTATCTAACCTTCTACGTTAAGGGCCGTTACCTCACTGGCGCTGACATTATGGAGACAAAGATTGGGATAGATGACGAAGTTGTCATAATGGTGATAATCGGGGGCGGCTGATCTACTTCTACAGGTTAGAGATAGCTTCTTTAAACTCACTTTCCTCGATCGACTTGTTGGACACGACGTAATCTATATAGTAAATGTTCCCTACCAAGTCCTCAGGTAAGTTATACAGTTTCCACATGATTTGCTTCGCCCTAACTAAGAGCCCAAGCATGTCTCTTTTAAGACTCTTTTCAAGATCCCCTGGCTGTTCATCGTATCCGAGATCGACGGCTTTCTTGAATAAGACGGCCAACTCTTCCCTGAAAAGATTCTTTTTAGCTATTCCCTGCGTCAGAGAATCCTTTGGTATGAAGCTTCCAGCGTAGTAGAGAGGATTCTCGATGTGAACCAATGCCCATTTCTCGATAGGCTTCTCAGACTCCTTATCCACGGGCTTAGCTAGGTCGAAGTCACACATAGTCAACCCTATGTCGTCAACAAGATAGTTGCCAGTATAAGAGTTTGAGTGTACATCCCTTAGGCCGAGGCTCGTGGCTCTGTCACCCACCCAGGTACCATGCAGAGAGCCTGAATCGTGGAATGTCCTGAGAAGGCGGCCACAGCTTGAGCCGAGCCACTCAACATATTCTCTTATGAGCGAGTGGTCGATTAGCTCCGTTATCCTGGGGAACATTAAGACGTAGAATAACTCGCCTACCCTTATGTCAGAGGGCACAATAGTGTAGATACTATAAGCTTTTGTTTTAATCCCCTTTTCCATGAAATTTTGATGAAGTTTTTCTCGCTCGGTTTTGTGGAGCTCTTCAAAAAGCTCGTTTCTATTTCTCATTCGGATGTAGTATGTATTATTAAAGCAGGTGGATCCAAGAATCTTTATCCTCTGCCCGAGCTGCTCCGCCTTCTTCGCACCATACAGCTCACAATTATACTCATCCTCCTGCATGAATCCCCAAAGGATGGATTTGTGGCACATGTTTGGCTCGTCGTAGAGCAGGTGTGTGTATATCTTGCCATTATCGTACATCGGCTTCGAAACCCCAAACGGGATTCCTATGCCCTTGGCTTTGAACCATCCCTCGCCTCTCTCGAATATAATAGAGCGGTTACCGCTCTCATAAGCTTCTAAGGATGGAAAATCATGATCTTGATAGAAATCGCACATTATGGGAACCTGATCTTTATCAAACGGATTTGAGCAATCCAAGAAAAAATCAGAGCTATTTTTAATGAGACTAAATCGTGCCTTATGTCTCAGGTTCCTAATATGATTCCCTACCAAGCTATTCATTCCGTTATATTTGGGGCTTGACATATAAAAATAATTTTGCGCGTGCGTTCTGGTACGCCACTGTTCTTAGAAGGATAGGAAAAATGGCTTTCATTTTAGAACTGTATCGATGACGCGGAGGAAGTTATCCCCTAGGATCTTTTTAACGTCGTCATCGGAATATCCTCGTTCTACTAATTCTAATGTTATGTTAGGCATCTTGCTGGTGTCCTCCAGGCCATCTGGGGGATAGGGTATTCCATCGTAATCTGATCCAAGGCCGATATGGTCGACCCCGACGAGTTCAACGATGTGGTCTATGTGGTCAAAGATTGTCTTAACCGTCGCTTTTTTCCCTGACGTTATATCCTCCCTCGGCAACAGGAAGAACGGCAGGAAATTCATCCCCATTACGCCTCCGCGCTCTGCAAGCGCCTTAATCATGTCGTCAGTCAAGTTCCTCGGATTGTTGCAAAGAGAACGACAGTTTGAGTGAGAGGCTATGAAGGGCCCCTTGTTGATCCCAACTACGTCCCAGAATCCTTCATCGTTCAAATGGGAGACATCGACGATCATACCCAGCTTGTTCGCCTGCTCAACAACGCTGACTCCAAAGTCAGTCAAGCCACCAGTGTGTCTGCTCTCACCGCTCCCGTTGCCAAGTTCATTTCTATTACTCCAAGTAAGACCTATAGCTCGTATGCCCAACTTGTAGAAGACTCTTAAAGCGGCTAGGCTTCCCAGCAAGGGCTCTCCCCCCTCCATGGAGAGTAGGCCAGCGACCTTTCCTTCCCTATTTGCCTTTTTAATTTCCTCTAGATTCAGCACTAAGGACAATTTGTCTCTATTAGTGTCCAAGGATTGGTAGAAGGCGTCGATGAGTAAAATCGCAGCATCTTGAGGCCTTGGCTCTCTGGCCGTGAAAACCGCAAAAACTTGGCAATCAACTCCTCCTTCAATGAGGCGTGGAAGGTCTATATGTCCTGAATTGCTCCTTTCTCCGAGCCTTCTTCTTTCGGGGAGAGGGCCTCTTATCATTGGCCATTCTACAACAAACTTCAAGGTGTCGCAATGGAAATCCGTAACTGTTGCCTCTTTATGAAGCGCTAGAGCTTTTTTTTCTGCCCCAGGTTTTACTCCTTTCATATTAAACACTAAAAGAGCATCTCATTAATAATTTAAGTATTATTATGAATAGTTCTTTCTCCAAATATCTAATCAAAAACATTGTATTCATGGTTATACGATCATATTAATAATTTTATTAATTTACGCCAAGATATTAGCTAAAGATGTATTTGTATTATTACATAATAATCTGTTTTTCTTCTAGAATCGTTATGTTTTTTGTTCAGACTTTTTATCAGGATTGTGCTTCGAATTTTTCTTGTCTTCATTCGCAATTTCCTCTAGGCGTTTTATTAGCTTCTCAACATTTTCACGCTTCTCAAAGACTGTGATGATCTTCTCACTTTGCTGATAGAATGTATCGCCAAAGGCCGGTAAGAAAGGAAATAAGTAGAATCGCCCGAACTGCCCTCCAATGTAGGTGAGGGGTTTTACGGTCTCCAGCATCAAGATAGCCGCCGTTTCCATGCCGTATACATGTATAGTCTTTGCCACTTTGTTGATTATCTCCTCTTCCTCTTCGGGGGTTAACTTAATGTCTCGGATCAAGCGTTCTCTACCCCTTTATTCTATTTTAGTCGGGTAATAAACGGGATTGGGAGAATTTAATGGTTCTTTAATCTTGGGCTAATTGGATAACATGCTAAAATGAAGGATGTGTTAGTTGATCGAAAATCGTTTCAAGAGACTAACAATTTCTTATTGAATCTAATGAAAGCTAGATCAGCTCTCCTTATTATTTGAATATAAAAGAACTCCATGCGCGCTGCCTTGTCCCTAAAATGGTTTTAAATGGTCTTAATTCCCCTCACCGGATTTGGGGGCAATCCTGAGCATAACACTGGTCCCTCAATTTCTTACAGAACCCGCCCTTCTCGAACCTACAAATCTGGCTCAGCCTACTGAAACTCAGCGAAACCACACCAGTCGACTCGTTCAAACGCGCCACCGAGACCTTCCTAGAGCCGGGAGCTGAGGAGTACGTGAACCTGGGCCTCCCACGCCCCTCAGCAGCCTGTTTATTCTTCACGATCGAGCCTCGATCCGTCAGCGAGTCAAGGTGGAGCCTAAGAGTGTTGTGTGAGTGGCCTATTATACTCAGTAGCTGTTTGAACTCCCTTGCTTTTCCGTCCTTGAGGAGATTTAAAATCTTCTCGTCGATGGGGTCCATTTGTTGACTTGTTAGGCGTAAGAGTATTTAAAACCATTTTACACCAATTTCGGGACAAGGCAGCGCGCGCATACATAATAAGAGACTGTTTTGATAGATATGTGAATTTACTTATACTTCCAGTATCTGACATTCATTCCATCGAAGGGTAAGATAACTAAATTAAGCTAGCTGAAAGAGGGGATTATCTCCCTTGCAAATCTCGTTACCGCGTCTAGGGGGCCAGGAGGCATTTGGTCTACTGAAAGGACATAATAATTGCATCCGAGTTCCATCAGTTGCTCCACTCGTTTTGAACCGTCTTCTAAGCATCCGCCAACGGCGAACGTAAACCCGCGTGTGCGTCCAACGGCTTTGTTATATTTCTGAAGTTTCTCAAAGATCTCACGCACCTTCTCTATAGAAGGGAGTACGCGACGTCCGAAGTTAGATATCCATCCATCCCCATATCTCGCAGCGAGCCTCAACATGTAGTCCCCTGCAGTTCCAAACCATATTGGTGGATATGGCTTCTGAATGGGCTTCGGCTCAAGTACTGCTCCTCTCGATTCGTAGAATCTACCTTGGAAGTCCACTTTGTCCTCAGTCCAGAGTTTCAGAATAAGCCGAAGTCCTTCTCTGAACTTTGCAACACGCACATCATTTTCGTGCCAAACACTATATGCATCAAACTCGGGCTTATACCATCCAGCTCCAACGCCAAAATTCACCCGCCCATTAGATAGCAGATCGATGGTCGTAATCATCTTAGCTAGGATAGCGGGCTGTCGGAATGGTATTGGTGTGACAATGGTGCCCAATCGGATTTGAGAAGTCTTAGCCCCTAAATACGAGAGAAATGTCCATGCATCCACTGTATCGTTTGTTGAAGGCCACATATAATGGTCGGGAATGAAGAAGCAGTCGTAGCCCAACTCATCTGCTCGAATAGCTACGTCAGGCGCAGCCCTCCAATCACGGCTGGAAAACCCGACTCCGAACTTCATGTTTTAAACTCCTAAGATCTACTAATTTGGGTTAACCATTTATATTTTGAGATTACCCGAAGCGCGCGCTAGCCTGTTTAGAAATACACCAACATAGACACCCCATCCTCACCACAAGAGCATACCCGAGAACAAACCAAACCCCCGCCACACTAAACCCCGCCCCAAACACACCGCGCGCGGTAGTTTTATAAACAAATTAATTAACCATATAAAAACATGAAGACCCTAACTAAAGTTGATCTGGAAGATTACATAACTGGTGCAGTAATTCTGGGATGTGGAGGCGGAGGCGAAGCAGAAGGTGGTAGAGAGCTTGTAAATTATGCTTTTGAGCATGGATACAAGTTCAAACTCACGGATATAAGTGAGTTCAAGAACGATGATATGTTCTGCATAGTCTCGGGCGTGGGTGGCGGTGTGCCCCAGGAGATCAGGGACAAGGTCGCACCATATGCCAAAAAATTCGTCTCGAATCAGGAGACGAGGATCAATCGTCTCAACAAGGCTACTGAGGAGCTTTCAAAGTACATTGGAAAGGATTTTGCAGCCTACGTCCCGAGTGAGACAGGCGGAGGGAACGGGGTTATGCCGATGTTTCTTAACGCCCGTGAGGGAAAGCTGACATTAGATGGTGATGGTTGTGGGAGAGCAAAACCAGAGATAGGTATTTCGCTAACACACGTTGCTGGAATACCAATCGCCCCAATATCAGTAGTAACGCCGTTCATGGAATCTATTATCATAAAGAGTGCAGTGGACGACTACCGAGGAGAGGACATGACAAGGTACTTGGCAGTGGCTTCTGGAGGAGGAGTAACAGCTGCTAGAAGCTCGGGCTCAGCTAGAGAATTCAAGAACGGAATCGCGCCAAATCAGGTCACAAGATGCATAAAAATCGGTGTCGCCATAAGGGTGGCGAAGGAGAAGGGCGACGATCCGTTGGTAGCATTTGAAAAAGCCGCTGGAGCGCACAGATTGTTCGAGGGAAAGGTTTCTTTGTACGAGGCGGAGGGTAAGGGCGCCTTCAACTGGGGGAACTGGCACATAAAGGGGCAGAACGCTTTCAAAGGGCACGAATTAAAGGTGTGGTACAAGAACGAGAACCTCGTTAGCTGGCTTGACGATAAGCCATACGTCAGATGCCCTGATCTGATATGTATTATTGATAAGAAGACCGGTCTAGGGCTATCCAACTTCGGACAGGCTAAGTATGAGCAGAAAGATGTAGCCGTTTTCGGTGTTGCAGCGATCGACAGATGGAGGACGCAAAAAGGCATAGAGATATTTGGGCCACGGCACTTCAACTTCGATCTTGATTATCTTCCATTGGATAAAGTAATAGCCTAAGTCCAATTTTTTTTAAATATTATTTTAGATTATATTCGATTATCAATAGATTTGGAACGATCCACCCACACTGTAGGTCAGAAATAATGGCTGAAACTTTTTATAAAAGGGATATTAAAAAAACACTAAGGATTTATCTCCCCATTTTGCTGAGTAAAAAAGTTAATTCTCGAAAAGTTCTGCCAGGGTCCTTGCACATACAGACCTCGGTAGTATCGTGGGCTTCTCAAGAATGTCCCTGACTATCTTCTTATGCGTTGTCGAGTAGCCGAGGCAGTCCATGTAAATCATATCGACATCGACATTCTTCATTTCTCGAACTGCAGGTATTATTGTTTCAGGAGGAGACTCGTAAGGATTTGCGTTCACACTGTATACCTCTCTGCCACCACCCCACCTAGGCGAATTCTCTAGCTTCTTAGGTTTGTTATCCCCCTTTGGCGGAGAGGGCATAAACATGCCTAACTTGCCTTCAGGGCCGAGTACGGAATCTATCGTTTTGTTGCAAAGATCTCCGGGCTTCATATAGGGGACTTTTGGCTTCAGGTAAGAGAAGCTGCCAGTGCATAGCTGGAGAATAGCTTTACATCCAGCTTTCTCGAGTCTTTCAACACATTTGGGCATTATGGGCCTTATTTTTTCTTCATCGATAAGAGTCCATGATCCATCCCTTAGCCTGCTGATCAAGCCGCCTTTGCCCTTGGCCGGCTGAATCTCACTCATCCTTTCCTTTGGAATATCATCCAAGGCCCCTAGGTGAATAAATTCGATGTTGCCAGGGATCGGCGAACCTTTAGGTGGTACAAGTGTATCCATGGGATTGTAGTTCTTAATTTGTTCCTGATGGAATTTCCAGTCGAGTAAAATATCCTCTCTTGGGCTTTGTCCTATGGTAAGTAAACCGACTTTGACCATAATGTGTCAGAATAGAAGTATGTTAATTTATTAATAAGCTTTAAGATAACAATCATCAAATCTAGTGTTTTTCGATTAGTATCCTTAGAGTGACAAATATAAACATTAGGATTACCACAACTTAGGATGTCATATCGACTGAGTTTTTCTTATTATCCATAGATTATAATTTATATATAGTTATTAATTTTCACCGTAATAATATATTGAATTTCGGTGGTATTTGAAACCATCATAATTTTGTAAGATCAAATATTTCTATAATGGTAGATGTAGCCCATCTTTGTTGTTTCGTATAACTTACACATGGGGCACTATAAGCTACTCGTTTCCAAAGAGATAATAAGTGGGATCACTGCCTGTTTTTATTTAGGAGGAAATTGTTCACTTACTTTTTCTCCACTCTTCGATGTAGATAGATAGGATCTCGTTGAGTAAATTGGTCTTCTCCTCTGGTGTGGCCAGGTTCCGCCGACCCTTTAATTTAGCCTTTATTATTTCGTAGAATTCTTTTCTATCAACTCCATCAATTCTCGAAGAAAGGTTAACGAGACTATCGAGTAAATCGGTCATCCGAAGGAAGGCATAACCGGGCTGATTCACGAACTCAAAAGCGTAGTTCACGACCTTCATCGTCAGGTCGAAGTAACTGTCGTCGAGAACAACACTCAACTAGATCCCTCCATATCCCATGCTTTCCCATACTCGTTCAGATACACTAGCTCTGAAAGATTCTTCTTCTTCGGCATGTTTGGAGTCGAATCAGGGTAGCCTATCGAAACTACAAGGATGGGCTGGAAATTGTCTGGTGCCTTTATCACCTTCTTTACTGCTTGCGGGATAAAGGAAGCTATTGCACATCCACCCAAACCTAGAGAATATGCTGCCAAGAGGATGTTCTCGGCGGCGAACCCCACATCTAGGATGCCAACGGTGCTGCTCGAGGTATTCGCCTCACCCTCTAAGCCGATTATGATAGCGACTGGAGCGTTACCATAGAAACCTGGTGAGCAGTTCTTTACCACCCTGAGGACCTGGGGTTCTTTAACGTATATGAACTTCCAGCGTTGCCTGTTACCACCTGATGGAGCAAGGCGGGCCGCGTCGAGAATCTCTGCTATATCTTCGTCTCTTACAGATTTTGGTAGAAAGCTCCTAATGCTTCGCCTAGTCTTCATTAACTCGATTAAAGTCATGATACTATCATCGATAGAAATTATTTAAAGTTAAGTTTGTATGTCGCGCGCGCGACTTCTATTCTCAGAACAGTCAGGACTTCGGGATCCTGGTCGGCGACGGAGATCAGGCAGGCGGAGCCGACGCGGAAAGCCTCAGCGACTACAAGCTCCAGCACAAGATCACGAGTCTGACTTACCTCGGCACAAACTGGGTTACGACGACGGAGGTCGGGGGCAACGACGACCTGGTTCTGAGCCGTGGCTTCTATAACGGCACCGAGGACCCCATCGACGTAACCGAGGTCGGCTTAGCCTGGATAAGCCTCTACGGACACAGCTACGGAGACCAAGCATATTACCTGATCCTACGAGACGTCCTCGCCGGAGCCGTCACCGTAGACACAGGAGACACGGCGACGGTCCAGTACACGCTGAGGACGAACGTCGCGGTTTAGCTGGCAGGCCCGATGAGGCCAGCGCGGTTGTGGTCAGGTACACGATCTTTCTGAAGAGAGAAATTTAGCCCGGTTTCTACGCATTTCACCTCAAGCGTCAGCGGAGGTCATCTTTCTTCGCTGGAACTGAGGGATGCTGCCCGGGCACCGCATCCCGTGAAACGTTTCTCATAGGAGCGCGCGTTTGGACCAGGATCGCCTTATCTGGGTGAGGGCTGATCACATTATTTAAGAAGACCTAAGGATTTCAGGGCCAAGGGAGTCAATTCATAAACGTAGCCTTTGGAAGATAACCTCCTACGTTGAATTATACCCATCATCCTCAATCGTATTCTCTCCCTTTTCCCAAGCTTAGTTGTCGTGTTAAAGTTGTATATCTCCA
>Ga0315279_10007304_pt1 | contig 13707 bp, 10 predicted proteins | sample YL17G06_20_MG_FD_203694 | JGI IMG/M metagenome (GOLD analysis project Ga0315279, IMG submission 203694) | Sediment microbial communities from Yellowstone Lake, YNP, Wyoming, USA - YL17G06_20 | ecosystem: Environmental > Aquatic > Freshwater > Lake > Sediment | place: USA: Wyoming | collected... | reverse complement strand
TAGTTACATACACATCCCGTATCCGCGGTAGTGTTGGAGCCTTCCGCACCCGATGAACAAGGCTGGTCTTTGCTGGCAGCCATCAAAAGCCTGCCTGGTCATTCGCCTGTTCCGGTCGTTCTGTGCAGCACACTAGACGAACGCAAACGCGGCATGGAGATGGGCGCTGCCGCATATCTCATCAAACCAGTCTTACCGACAACCTTACGGGAAACGTTACGCCAGGTCACTCGGAAGAGCTGACTCACCAGGCAACTCGGTAATTTAGCCAATGAAGGAAAGCCTGCTACATGCCTCAAGTTACTGTTAGCGATACTAGCTCAATCCTTGAGATCAAAAACCTCAAGACATATTTCTACCTCGAAAAAAGCACCGTGCGGGCGTTAGATGGCGTGAACCTGACCTTAAACCGGAAAAGCACGTTAGGGCTGGTGGGCGAGAGTGGCTGCGGGAAAAGTATCATGGCTATGTCCGTAATGCGGCTGATCCCATCTCCGCCGGGGAAGATCGTTAATGGGCAGATAAACTTTTATCGCAAGGGCAGTCAAGAAATTATAGACATTGTCAAACTCGACCCGCACGGTGCCGAGATGCGCAGCATTCGCGGCCGTGAAATTGCTATCGTCTTTCAGGAGCCGATGACTTCCCTGAATCCACTTTACACGGTTGGGGATCAAATTGCTGAAGCGGTGCGGGTGCACCAAAAAGTCGGGCGCAAGGAGGCGTTGGATCGCGCACTGGAAATGCTTACGAAAGTGCAGATCAGTACGCCAAAACAACGGTTGAAGGAATATCCGCACCAGTTAAGTGGGGGCATGCGCCAGCGCGTCATGATCGCCCTGGCGCTCTCGTGCAATCCTTCCATCCTGATCGCTGACGAACCGACCACAGCCCTGGATGTTACTGTCCAGGCCCAGATTCTAGACTTGATGAACCAGCTTAAGGCAGATCTGGATGCCTCCATCATCCTCATTACTCATAACCTGGGTGTGGTTTCGCAGATGGCCGCACAGGTTGCCGTCATGTATCTTGGAAAGATTGTCGAATATGCCGGGACAAGTGAGTTGTTCCACCATCCGTTGCATCCTTATACGGTTGCTTTATTGAGGTCGGTACCCGTGCTGGGTAGAAAAGGCAAAAATGTACTCAGGCCAATAAAAGGTATGGTGCCGACACCCACGGAGGTTATTCCTGGCTGTCCGTTTGAACCGCGTTGCCCCAACGCAATGCCCGTCTGTCGCGAAAAACAGCCACTGCTGCGCGATCTTCATCCTGACCACCATGCAGCTTGTTGGCTGTACGGAGAGTCATAACCCATTGAATATCGTAAGGGTGAGGACACCTTGCCCTTACCAGCAAGGAGGCATAACTTATAAGAAGATCCCCGACTCGAATACAATTTAGCTCCACCCATCGCCCGCAGACCGCAGTAATCCGTTCCTCGTTTTACGAGAGACTCATAACAATGTGGGCGCGCAGACAGTGAGATACAACTCTTTGTATACTCTAGGAGGAACCATGAAATCTCGTCATGTACTTTGGAATGTACTTTCTGTACTCGTCGCCTGCTCCATGCTCCTCGCGTGTACGACTAAGGAAAAGGTGGTCGAAAAGACGGTAGTCGTTCAACAAACGGTTGTTGCACCACAGACGGTAGTAGCACAGCAGACGGTAGTCGTCGAAAAAACGGTTTTAGCAAAGGAGACAGTCGTGGCACCGCAGACCGTTGTCGTGGAGGTGACCGCTATTCCACCAACGGCCGCACCTGTAGCCAATGTCAAGGCTCCTATTCAATACCCTGAGCCTAACCAGCTGGGACTGGGTGGTGCTGAAGTCCAGAAATTGTCCATGGACCAGATCGTCACCTATAAGGCTTTACCCCAATACCATCAAGCCCCATGGCTGGATCAGTTTGTTGCCTCGGGTGAATTACCACCGGTCGAGAAGCGCCTGCCCAAAGAACCGCAGGTGTACTTGACATCGGGTATGAAGGACGGCATCGGCGTGTATGGTGACCTGTGGCGCGGCTTTTCCGCCTGCCCCACGGCAGGTTATAACGATATGGCCGGTATAACGATGGGCTGGTTCGGCATTGAATCGTATACTTCCCGCTATGGCTCGCTGGTCAAGACCGGACCCTTGTACCGCGCTGACCAGGACATCGAACCCATGCCTGAGATTGCCAAGAGCTGGGAGTGGTCCGACGACGGCACACAGTTGACCATGCACCTGATCGAGGGCGCCTTTTGGTCGGACGGCGTGCCGTTCACTGCAGACGATGTGATGTTCGTCTGGGAAGGCTATATCCTGGACAATAATGTCGCCGCCCCGCGCCACCAGGATGCCTGGTCATGGGACGGGAAACCCGCTACACTGGAAAAAGTAGACGACTTTACGATCAAGTTCACTTTCCCTGTCGTCAAGCCGCTGGATGCCTTCTACCTGATGAATGAAGACAATTTCCATGTGATGCCTGCCCACCAGCTCAAGCAACTGCATCCGAAATGGAGCACGGCAGATCCCAAGCCGAGTTACAAGGACTTTTCCGATGCTCTACCGCCAGATAAACTACCCCTCGTGACCATGGGCCCGTGGGTCATCACCGAATACAAGGTCGACGAGTTGATGATCATGCGCCGCAACCCGTACTACTGGAAAGTGGATGAGGACGGCAACCAGTTGCCCTATCTGGACGAAATCCAATACCGTAAGGGCCCCAGCGGTATCGGGCGCGACCTGTGCACCATCGCCGGCGACTGTGACCACATGAACCTGGAGAACCCCAGCACCTTCGTCGAGGCCATGACCAAGGCACAGGATCCGTCCGCCAAGTACAATATCTCCTGGGGGCCTGAAACCTTGGGTTACTTTATCTCGTTCAACTACTCACTCGACTTTGGCGTCACTGGCGATCGCGACGTGGCCGTTCGCACCTTGTTCCGCGACCTGCGCTTCCGCCAGGCGTTGAGCTATGCCACCGACCGCGATGGCATCGCCCAGTCCATTATGAAAGGTCCGTTCCTGCGTGGCTGGGCAGGCGGCCTTTATCCGGGCGCCCCCGATTTCGACCGGAACTCGGTGGTGTACTATCCGTATGATCCGCCATCTGCCAATGCCCTCCTGGACGCGATCGGTCTGAAAGATACGAACAACGACGGCGTCCGCGAGTGGACGGAAGGGCCAATGGCTGGACAGTCCGTTGTCCTGCAACTGCTGGCCTCGCAAGACGCCAAGGAAACCCAGAGCGTTGCTGAAGCCCTGGTCAACCTGTGGGGTGCAGTGGGCCTCAAGATCAACATGAAAATCATTGACAGCGCGACGAGTACCGACGTTCATAATGCTGGCACGTGGGACATGTCAGCGAATCGTGGCGGACAGGAGTTCGCCCTGCCCTTCACGAATGTCACCGCCTTGGCTCCCATCACTGATAACTTCGACTGGAATCGTGTGAAAGCTGGCACTACCCGCCAGATGATGGACTTCGAAGCGAGCCTGGTGAATCTCGTTCAAAAGTATCGCTCGACCTTCGATGCCGAGGGCCGCAGGTCGCTGATGTACCAGTACAACAACATCTTCACTCAGAATGTATACGATTTGGGTGTCTTTGTCGGGCGCTACGGCCTGGGCATAGCCAAGCGCGTCAAGAATGTTCCGGCTGGCACACCAGTGTTCATGTACACCTGGGTGGAAGACGCCGTCCTGCTGGATATGCTCTGGACTCCTGTTGACCAACAATTGACCCAGAATCGCCCGGATACCATTCCGGTTTACAAGAAATAACAAGTAGTACTTGGAAGGGTTGGAGGTGCAATCCTCCGACCCTTCCCTTCTCCTTGACCCCCACCCTTTCCCAAACCCGCCCTGAGCGCCCCCAGCAAAGCTGGGGCAAGCGAAGGGTTGGGAGAGGGTGGATACAAGGAGATGATTTTATTATGGAGGTGGCATGCTGAACTATATTTTTCGGAGGCTGGTGATTGCTTTCTTCATGCTGATTGGGATCGGGGTCGTTTCGTTCGTCGTGATTAAGCTGCCACCCGGAGACTTTGCCAGCCGATACCAACAATATCTGATCGATCGGGGCACGCCACGCGAAGAAGCTGAACGGGCTGCCCAGATTGTGCGCCAGCAATATGGCCTGGATCAACCTACCACGACCCAGTTTTTTTTATGGGTTAAGGATATGGTCACCGCAGGCAAGTTTGGCTACTCCTTTGCTTATCGTAAAGACGTGGGGGCGTTAATTGCCGACCGCCTGCCCAAAACCCTTATGCTGGCTGTGTTATGCCACGCCATTTCAACGGTGATCGGTGTAGGCCTGGGCATTTTTGTAGCACCCAGGAAATACGGCTTTTGGGACAATCTCTGGGCAATCCTGGCTTTTATTTTCACCTCCGTGCCGCGGTTTTCAATCGCAATCATTATCATGTATATTGTGGTCATTGACCTCAAGCTGCCCAGTATGTCTTCGTTTTATTCGCCCCAATATGTGTTCGCGCCCTGGAGCTTGGGCAAGGTGTTGGATATGTTCAGGCATATCTGGCCGGTTCTGATCATCGCAGGCCTGGGTGGGGTGGCCCGCAACCTGCGCGTGATGCGCGCCAATTTGCTGGACGTGCTGGGCTCCCAATTTGTGCAGACCGCCCGATCCAAGGGGTTGAGGGAATCTATAGTCATATTGAAACACGCGGTACCGAATGCGCTGCATACTATCGTCGCCTACCAGGGCACGGTTCTACCCTATATGATGCAGGGGGAGCTGGAGGCCGCCATCGTTTTGGGCCTGCCGACCATGGGGCCCCTGTTCTACGAGTCTCTGGTCAATCAGGATATTTATGTCTCCGGCTCGCTACTCCTGATGTATGGAGCCTTGATCCTGATCGGCAATTTACTGGCTGATATCTTATTAGCTGTCCTCGATCCACGTATCCGTTATGGTTAGCACAGGGAGTGAAACGCGCATGGCCGATGAAAAATCAGATATCGCTGGGGCAAGCAACATTGGGTATAACCCCGCTATTGCCGGGCAAGAGGAAAACGAAGGTTACTTTCAACTCGTCTGGCGCCGCTTCCGGCGCAGCACGGTCTCGATAGTCGGTACATTCATGGTTCTGATGCTGGTAGTGCTGGCCATTTTTGCGGATTTCTTCTGTCCGACCTCCCTTTATAAAATTGACCTGAAAGCTTCTTTCATCCCCCCGCAGCGGATCCACTTTATCGATCACGAAGGAAAATTTCACCTGGTACCCTTTGTGTACAATTATACGTATACCTTGGACCCCAAGACATTCAAGGTCTATTGGGCAGAGGATCAAAGCAAGGCTTATGAAATCAAATTCTTCGTGCAAGGCCCAAAATACAAGCTCCTGGGGCAGATTCCTACCAGGATACATCTTTATGGCGTGGATAAAGGCGGCACTGTCTATATTCTTGGTACAGACAAATTGGGCCGAGACGTGTGGGGTAAAGCCTGTGAAGCCGGGCGCATCTCGTTGAGCATGAGCCTGTTCGGCACAATCATCAGCATTGCCTTCGGCTCAGTATTGGGCGTGGCTTCCGGGTATTACGGTGGTTGGGTGGATAACGTCTTGCAGCGCTTCACCGAGTTTGTCGCCGCCTTCCCGAATTTACCGCTGTGGATGGCCCTGGCTGCCCTCGTGCCTAAAACGGCCGATTCCTTCCAGGTTTTTGTGGGTATGGCGTGCATCTTTGCTTTGCTGTCGTGGACGACGCTGGCCCGCGAAGTGCGCGGCAAGGTGCTGTCGCTGCGCGAAACGGATTTTATCCTGGCAGCCAAGGAGATGGGCGCTTCAGATGCCCGTATCATCTTCCGCCATCTATATCCCAACACATTAAGCCATGTCATCGTGATTCTGACACTGACGGTTCCTGGCGTGATTCTGGCCGAATCCTTCCTCAGCTTCCTGGGGATCGGCATCACGGAGCCGCTGATCAGTTGGGGTCTGATGATGAGGAACACCCAGGATATTCAAACCCTGGGCCAGAACGCCTGGATTTTGGCGCCGATCGCGTTCATCGTCACGGCTGTGCTAGGCTTTAATTTCTTGGGCGATGGTCTGCGTGACGCCGCCGATCCTTACGCGGGAAGGTAATCAGGAGAAAGAATGAGAAAGGCAATGTGGGTAGTCTTTATCGGCGCTTTGCTTGTGCTCGGGTTGGTTGCCTGTCACCAGGCAAGTACGTTACCCCCAACGAGGCTTGCAGCGCATTCTCCTACTTCGACAGGGCCAGCAACCGCATTGCCGACTTCAGCCAGACAGCCCGTATCGTCGCTGCCAACCTCTACTGCAATCATCCCTTCGGCTACTCTCCCGCTGGCTGCAGCCTCGCCAACGGTCATGCCCACCCCAATAAACTTGACGCCGCTGCCACCAACCGTCTCCGGGTTCGTCATGGATGCGGAAGGGCCACTGGTGGGGGCAATCGTACAAATCCAAGGGACAGCGAACAAAACACAAACGGCTGAAAATGGTAGTTTCACATTTAGTGGGATCAAGGGCACGACACCCATCATCCTCACCGCGTGGTCATCTGGTTACTATGTGGGCTGGGTCACGCTAAACCCCAGCGCCTCGGACTGGAAGGGCGGCAACGGGATCAATATCACCTTGAAGCCACTCCCCGAAAAAGATAACAGCCAATACGCCTGGTTTTCATTTGAAGGCGTAAAAGGCACTGCCAGTTGCGGCCTGTGTCACCGGGAGTATAAAGAGTGGCAGGCTGATGCTCACTCCCAGGCGGCTCAAAACCAGCGGTTTATCACCATCTACGCCGGGACGAACGTGAACGGGCAAGAAAGCCAACCAGTACAGTGGGGTAACAATGGTGCGGCCCTACCGCCCGACCCGGCCAAACCCTACTACGGCCCGGGCTTTCGGCTGGATAATATTAACCGGGCCGGCAACTGCGCTACCTGTCACACCCCCGTGGCTTCAAAAGTGCCCAACCGCCTGAACTGCGGGTGGCTGGGCTGCCATACCGACCTGACCATCGAACGGTCGAGAGGCGTTATCGATCAGAGTACTACCCCACTCAATTTGACCGGGGATGCGGCCGAAGGGATCACCTGCGATTTTTGCCACAAGATCGGCGATGTCATCCTGGACCCCAAAACGAGACTGCCACTGCCCGACATGCCAGGAATCCTGTCCATGCGGCTGTATCGTCCTGATGAAGGTCAACAAGTGTTCTTTGGCACATTGGTAGATGTGAACCGCCGGGTCAGCTACTCACCGGTGGAATCCGAGAGCGAGTTCTGCGCGCCGTGCCATTACGGTGTGTTTGGTGGAGTGGTGGGGGTGGGGTCCGTGACAGGTGGGACATTGATCTACAACTCTTACGGCGAATGGTTGGCCAGTCCCTACAGCGATCCCAAGACGGGCAAAACCTGCCAACAATGCCACATGCCCGTATCGAGTGCAAACTGGTTCGTGTTTGCGGAGCGCGGTGGATTGACACGCGACTATGCCACACTCCACGACCACTATATGCCTGGCGCATCAGATGAAAAACTGCTCCAAAACTCGGTGACGATGACGAGTGTCGCCCGGCGCGAAGGCGACCAGATCTCGGTCGAGATCAACATCACGAATGATAAAACCGGGCATGATATTCCTACCGACGCGCCGATCCGTTCGATGATCCTGATAGTCGAGGCGCTGGCTTCAAACGGCAAGCCGCTGGTACTCCACCAAGGACCGGTGAACCCGGCTTATTCCGGCAATTACGGCGGGCTGCCGGGTAAGACCTTTGCCAAGGTGCTGAAGGATGAGTGGACCGGCGAGATCCCAACCGCGGCCTACTGGCGCCCGATCAGCATCGTGACCGATACACGGTTAGCAGCATTTGCTACAGATACCAGCCAATACACCTTCGTCGCGCCAACTGATGGCGCTGTAACCATCAAAGCACGCCTTATCTTCCGCCGAGCCTTCCAGCAGTTAGCGGAGCAGAAGGGGTGGAACGATCCCGATATTGTGATGGAGGAAGCAACCATCGTGGTAGCTGCCCCTTAATGAACTACCTCCGTGCATAGATGTTGAAGAGAGAAAAATGGATGGTAGGGATAACCTTATTGATCAGCGACAACGGCATGGTGGCATCATCAAACTTTCGTGGGAAGAGAATAATGATATGAGTGATCTGGATGTAAATAATATCATCCTGGATGTGAAAGGTCTCAAGCAGTATTTCCCTATCTACCGCGGTCTCCTGCAACGAGTAGCCGGTCATGTCAAGGCGGTGGACGGGGTAGATTTAACCATACACCAGAACGAAGTCCTAGGGTTGGTTGGCGAAAGCGGTTGTGGTAAAACCACCCTCGGGCGGACGATCCTCCGCCTCTACACTCCCACCGCTGGTGAGATCTGGTTCCTTACACAAAAAGGAGAAAAGGTAGAATTATCTCAATTCAGTCAAAAGGAGATGAAACCGCTGCGTCGCGAGATGCGTATGATTTTCCAGGATCCATTCTCCTCCCTAAATCCCCGGTTGACAGTCAAGGATCTTATCGGTGAACCGCTCATCATCCACGGGATCGCCAGAGGGAAGGAAGTGGATGATCGGGTAGCGGAGCTGATGCGCGAAGTGGGACTCGACCCGATCTATATGCGCCGTTATCCCCATGAATTTTCCGGTGGACAGCGGCAGCGCATCGGCCTGGCGCGAACTCTTTCGCTCAGCCCGCGCCTGATCATTGCCGACGAGCCGGTATCCGCCCTGGATGTTTCCGTCCAGGCCCAGGTACTCAATCTATTGCAGGAACTGAAAGAACAGCTTGGACTGACATTGCTCTTCATCGCTCACGATTTATCTGTGGTCGAACATGTGAGTGATCGTGTGGCCGTGATGTACGTCGGCAAGATCGTCGAAATGGTAGAGACGGAGGAGCTGCTTTCTCACCCGTTACACCCCTATACCGAAGCCCTGCTTTCGTCTGTTCCGCCAGCGGACCCAGATATACATCCCAGTCGCATCCGGCTGCAAGGTGAGGTACCCAGCCCGGCGAATCCGCCTTCCGGCTGTATCTTCCATCCGCGATGCAATTATGCCAAGCCTCAGTGTAGCGAGCAAGAACCCGCCCTGTATGATATTACACCTGGACACTTTGTGAGTTGCCATTTCGCTGCAGAGCTGCACCTTAAAGGTATAGGAGAGCAAACATGAACAGACCGTCCCGGCTCCCGGCTGTGTTGACCTACCTGGTCCCTGTCATCGGCTGGCTGTATGTAATATTCTTTCAACGCAAGAATTCACTGGCTATCTATCATCTCAAACAGTCCATCGGCCTAGTATTGTTCCTGATCGTTACTACAACCGGCTGGGCCGCGGTTGGCTGGGTAATAGCCTGGATTCCCTATGTGGCGGTCTTGAGCATTGCGTTGTTCGCGATCGTGATCGTCGCTTATCTTTATGGCGGCGTGGCATGGATACTAGGTTTGAGTAACGCCCTGAGAAACCGACCGGCTCCCCTGCCATTGTTCGGGGAATGGGCCAGCCGCCTGCCCATCAGTTAATCGGTAACTCGACAGGAGGTATTCCTCATCATGGTAAAAATCGCCTTCATCGGCGCGGGCAGCATCGTCTTTACCCGCAACCTGTGTAGCGACATTCTACTCACGCCTGTACTCCGAGACTGTACCATTTCGTTGATGGACATAGATGCTGTGCGGTTGGAACGCAGCCAAAAATTGGTTCAAGCCATCATCGACCGGCGCGGTCTCGAGGCTCGCGTCGAGGCGACGATGGACCAGCGCGAAGCAGTCAAGGATTCCCGATACGTTATCACGACCTTTCAGCAGGGCGGGTTGGATGCCTACGCGCTTGATATAGAGATTCCACGCAAGTATGGCATCGAACAATGCGTGGGCGACACACTCGGGCCAGGGGGCGTTTTTCGTGGCCTGCGAACGATTCCTGTGTTGCTCGAGTTGTGCAACGACATGGATGAAATGGCGCCTGATGCGTTGCTGCTCAATTATGTTAACCCGATGGCGATCAACTGCTGGGCGGTGGCTGATGGATCGGGTCGCCCACATGTGGGTCTTTGCCACAGTGTGCAAGGCACATCCGAGATGCTGGCGCGTTGGATTGGCGTACCCTATGACGAGATCTCGTTCCTTTGCGCGGGCATCAATCACCAGTCCTGGTTCCTCGAATTCCGGCACGGCAAAGAGGATCTTTACCCGCGCATTTGGGAAGCGATCGAGCGTAAAGAGATCATGGATGAGGAACCTGTGCGCGGCGAGTTAATGAAGAATTTCGGCTACTTTGTCACCGAATCGTCCGGCCATGCCAGCGAATATGTTCCATATTTCCGTAAGACCACTCAGATGGTGGACGGAGAACTATCGCCGCGGTTCAAGAATCCAGCAGACTTTTGGTTCGACTTCGCACGCACGGGTGGTTATTTGCGTCACTGCCAGAGGCAGCTTGTTTTAGCTGAGCAAGAATTCGGTGAATTGAGCGAGGGTGTCAAAGACCTGCCGACCCAACGGACGCATGAGTATGGCTCGTTCATCCTCGAAGCAATTGAGACGAATAGGCCGGTTCGCATCAATGGCAATATACCTAATGATGGCTTAATCACGAATCTACCGTATAGTTGCTGCGAGGTGCCGTGCCTGGTGGATGGCAACGGCGTGCAAGGCGTGTTCGTTGGCGATCTGCCGACGCAACTCGCGGCGATCAACCGCACCAATATCAACGTGCAAGAACTGACCGTTGAAGCTTCGCTGACTGGCAGCAAGGAAGCGGTACATTATGCCATCATGATGGATCCACTGACCTCTGCTGTGTGTACCCTGCCGCAGATCCACGCGATGGTGCACGAGATGTTAGAAGCGCAAGCCAGGTGGCTGCCCCAGTTCCAGGACTAATCCTGCACAACCGCACATAATATAACGGCCTGCGTCTAGCGTGCAGGCCGTTTCCCATATAAGACTTGTGGTGGTTTATGGAAGAATATTATGCAAATGCTGGCAAGTTATCAATGGGATAGAACGGTGAGGTTATCATGACCGATCAAAAATTAGTTGTAGACTTATCTTCCAATACGGGAGCCCTCAAGCACGGGGCTTCCGGCTTTCTTTACGGCCTGGGCAATGATGGCATTCCCAGTATCAATATGCTGGCTCCTCTAAAACCCCAGGTGGCGGCGCAAAAGCCAGAAGGCGGGTTACAACATCCCAACGGTGATGCCCTGAATGTTGCGGATACTTACAAGGCAGCGGGTGGCAAAGAAATTGAAATCTACATCCAGGATATTTATCCCAATTGGCCTTATGATTCATTAGGTCTGGAGGATTACCTGGGCAAAGTGGAGCAAGTCGTCCGACAAGTAGCGGTCAGCCCAAATCGTAGTTCATTTTCCTATGTGCCCTTCAACGAACCCGATCAGATTTGGTACAACAAAGGCGATAAAAAACAAACTTTTCTCGAGGATTGGAAGACTGTTTATCAGAAGATCAAGTCCATAGATACGGCTGCCCGGATCGTTGGACCCAATTTAACCGCTTATGACAGTGGTTTTTTCTGGGACTTTATGGTTTTTACCAGCCAATGGAATTGCTTGCCTGATGTGATCTCTTGGCACGAACTGAACAATGAGTTTTTCGGCGGTTGGTACAGCCGTTATGAAGATTTTCGCTGCATCGAAGCCAGCCTGGGCCTCCCCGCCAGGGAGATTTGCATTAATGAATATTGCCGGATGACCGGCGATTTGGGCATCCCCGGGCAATTGGTCCAGTGGATCGCCCGTTTTGAGAACAGCAAGGTAGATGCCTGCCTGGCTTACTGGACAGACGCCGGTTCACTAAACAACCTGGTCGCTCGTGACAATTATAACCAGGCCACCGGCGCCTGGTGGTTGTACCGTTGGTATGGTGGCATGACCGGCGACACATTGAGAGTGACCCCACCCGACCCAAATGCCGAAGGGTTGCAGGGCCTGGCCGCGCTGGATAAAGCAAAAAAGCAAGCCCGCATCATCCTGGGCGGTTATGCAGGCGATGTTCAAATCGTTGTTACCGGATTTGAGTCTGCTCCTTATTTTGGAAACGAAGTACACGCCGCGGTTTGGATTACTGAGCAAACAGGCCGGAATCCTACCAAAGGTCCTACGTTGGCCATGGATAAGAATTTTGCCGTGACCGACGGGCAAATCATAATTCCTGTTAATGTGGTGAACACGGCTGCCTACCAGGTAATCCTCACCCCGTTTAAGGCGCGGCACCTGCCTACAAATCCTCATTATTATCCTGCCGAATATGCCGATCTTTCAGGCAGTGCATCCATTAATTATGCCAGCCCTACAGTTGGCGCTTATGTGAATGGCTATAACAGCAGCAGCGCCTGCACGACCTTTGTTGTAACCGCACAGAAGAATAGCTTTTATGAAATCAAGCTAAACTATGCAGCCGGCCCTATCAATAGTAAATACACTGTCAGGACGATCCGGCTGGCGCTGAATGGCTCACAATTGGCGGATGTTTCCATTCCAGCGACAGCCGATTGGGATGCCTGGGCCGATTGGCGTATCAATCTCTTCCTGACCACCGGGATTAATCAAATCGCTTTCGAGGTGTTCACAGGCAACGGGTGGGATGCAATACATCTTCGTTCGATTGAGTTAACCCCTGGCAGTGGCTGGACCTGTTCCTATGAAGCAGAAGCAACACAGAATACCCTGCGCGGAACCGCGGCCATTATGGATGATCCCGCTGCATCGGGCGGAAAATATGTGGGCGCACTCGGCAACGGAGAGGCCAATTCACTCGAATTCGGCGACATCATCGTTCCGCAAAATGGAAGTTACCTTATGATGGTGTATTTTGCCAATGCTGATTTCCGAGGCGGGCATTCTTACAACAGCCAGATAGTGGACCGCCATGCGGATATTCGGATCAATGGGGGAAGACCCCAAAGAGTTTATTTCCGTAATACCTTCGCCTGGGATAACTACCAAAGCAGAATAGTACATGTAATCCTGCTGGCTGGCAGTAACACCATCCAGTTCTTCAACAGCGATACCGAGGCATATGCCCCCCACATTGATAAAATTGAAATCGCCACACCGTTTTCTGTTTCATCATAGGCTGAGGTCCAGGAACGAAAGGGCGTGAACGAAACCATGCTCATCCGAGTGACTCTACAGTGCCTGACGCCCGGGAGAAGAAACCAGGCGCATCAACGCAGATATCCCCGCCTGGATGGTGGTATCTTTGGATGTCGAAAGACGGTATCACCGGCTGGGAGCGCCACCCAAAGAACCCAATTATTATTCCATCTGAAAACGAATGGGATGAGGATTCTTGTTATAAGCCATACGCCGTGTTCGATGGCCATGTTTGGCGATTGTGGTACAACGGGCGGCTTGGTGGGCTTGAGCAGATTGGTATGGCCATCCATGAGGGGGATGATTTGGGCTTCTGAGCTGTAGCAGCATCAATGGTATTTTATAGGTCAAAAAATTTACCACATAATGATAATTGTCTCTCCAGATTAATGACATTTTTAGGTTGTTACCTGTGTCTTCCTTGGCTACAATGTATCCTATAAAACGGATGGAGGTTTGGAGTAGAAGATATGAGGATTACCGGATATGCTCATTAAACCGATCAAATTAGATATACCAGTATAAGTAGTTCGTACCATTATTTTCTTATATAATAACCTTTAGCCACCCACCAT
>Ga0315279_10007303_pt1 | contig 13708 bp, 11 predicted proteins | sample YL17G06_20_MG_FD_203694 | JGI IMG/M metagenome (GOLD analysis project Ga0315279, IMG submission 203694) | Sediment microbial communities from Yellowstone Lake, YNP, Wyoming, USA - YL17G06_20 | ecosystem: Environmental > Aquatic > Freshwater > Lake > Sediment | place: USA: Wyoming | collected... | reverse complement strand
CCGGGTACTACGTGGGGACAGCGGGGCCCTCGTTGATCCATTCATGCACGTCGGAACTTACCCGACAAGGCATTTGGCTACCTTGAGAGAGTCAGAGTTACTCCCGGCGTTTGCAGGCCCTTGGCCCGGTTGGACCCAGGTTTCAGGTACCTGTACTGGCCAGGATTCAGAAACCGTTCACACGCTTTCGCGCTTGCGGTTTCCTGTGTTTTTATTAAACAGTCGGGACCCCTTTGTCACTGCGACCTGCTGTTCCAGCCAAAGGCCGAAACTGCAGGCACCCCTTATACCAAAGGTACGGGGCTAAATTGCCGAGTTCCCTCACACTAGTGTATACCCGACACGCCTTAGGTTTCTCGCCTTGGGACACCTGTGTCGGTTCTAGGTACGGACACGAAGGGTCCATCCCAACGCCCTTTTCACTGGCTCCAAGAATCGGCCGAACCGCCCTAAAACGGGCGGCTATTCCCGTTTTCACCTGGTTCTCGCCATTACGGCACTTCCCAGACTTATATGGTTAAACAAGGCGACAGCCTTGCTCAGCCTACCTCGAAGCGTCAGACGTTGAGCTTGCGTTGCCGCGCGTACCTTCGTGGTTCCGGAATTTTAACCGGATTCCCTTTCGACATGGTCGGTTAGGACACATCTTAGGACCGACTTACCCCCGGCTGACGATCGTTGCCGGGGAACCCTGGCCCTTTCGGCGGAGGGGAGTCTCACCCCTCTTAGCTGTTACTACCACCGGGATCTGCAATCCTGATCGGTCCACTGGACCTCACGGCCCAGCTTCTGTCCAGTCAGGACGCCCTCCTACCAACACAACATCGCTGCTGTGTCCTGAGGTATCGGTAGCTGGCTTAGCCCCGTCCATTTTCGGGGCCGTCAGCCTCGGCGGGTGAGCTGTTACGCTTTCTTTGAAGGGTGGCTGCTTCTAAGCCTACCTCCCCGCTGTCTGAGGCTGACGACGCCCTTTAGTTTGACATTTGGCCAGCATTTGGGGACCTTAACCTCAGTCTGGGTTGTCCCCCTCTCGGTCGTGGACCTTACGCCCACTAACCCGTTTACCAGAGTCTACGACGCCGACGGATTCGGAGTTTGAAAAAGAAATGGATCCTTTCGGATCCTTACTTCCTAATCAGTGCTCTACCCCATCGGCCGCCTCGTCCGGCACTGGGCTGCGACCCACTTTGGAGGGAACTAGATATCACCAGGCTAGATTGGTCTTTAGCCCCTAGCCCCAGGTCTGAAGAACGATTTGCACGTCAGCACCCTTGCGAGCCTCCACTAGGCTTTCGCCTAGCTTCGCCCTGCCCAGGGCTAGATCGCCTGGTTTCTAGTCTCAAAGCTGTGACTCCGAGCCCTTTCAGACTCCGCACCTAGCCAGACAAGCTGGTTGCGTGCATGTTGGTTTCCCTACGCCTACGGGTTTCTAACCCTTAAGCTTGCCACAGCTATGAACTCCCCGGCCCGTGTTTATAGACGGAACGTGCCACCCTGGTCCCCTTTCTTCGTACAACCACCTCACGGCGGGTTCCTTCAGAAAGGATCTATCCTTCTGGGCTGCACACGTCTGTAACCGTCTGGTTTCAGGCACTTTTCACCCCCCTTCCGGGGTACTTTTGATCTTTCCGTCACCGTACTAGTGCGCTATCGGTCTTGAGTTGTATTTAGTCTTAGGAGTTGGTGACTTCCAACTTTCCGCACCCACACCAGGGTACGGTACTCCGGGACTCCAGCTCAGCTCCTTCCAGCTTACCCTTACGGGGCTTTCACCCTCTATGGCAGACCTTTCCAGGCCACTTCAGTTTAACTGGCGAGGAGGAAGCCGGGCCCATAACCCCACATTTCCCACAAGTTTCCCTGCGGGATTCAGTTTGGACTTTTCCCTCTTCGCTCGCTGCTACTGAGGGAATCCCGTTTTGGTTTCTTTTCCTCCCCCTACTAAGATGCTTCCGTTCGGGGGGTTCCCGCTCCCTAATGGGAGCATCAAGGTTCCGAAGAACCCTGATAGGAAGTCCCATTGAGGAATCCCCGGTTCTAAGGCTGCATGCGCTTACCCGGGGCCTTTCGCGGCTTGCCGCGCCCTTCTTCAGCACTCAAGCCAAGCCATTCTCCAGACGGCGTAGCATATCGAACCTTACGGCAGTGTCTGTTTGACGTTTCGGTGAAACTTCTGTGCAGGTTACTAAGTCTATGCATGGTGTCATCACGAGCATACGCTACAGCGTGCTCATTTTCACCCTTCACTCCTCACCGGTCGATGGGGAGTTGCATCTTTTTTATGGCTACAAGTAAGTAGCCAAATTACTTCAGAAGCGCCTCTCGCAGATATAAGGATTACGTAGCAAAGAATTAGTGCTTCCGAGCATGTTTTTGTCGAGCTTCAAATTGTTCCTAAGTCAAAATCACGGAAGTGTCTCTGGTTGGTAAAGCGGGTGCTCCGACATCTAGCGGGCTGCGTGAGCTATGCGACAAAGACAACGTGAAAAATTCTTCCAAAAGTGATATCTGGAGGTTATACTGTCGTCTTATTGGGAGCCACGTTGTTGTCTAATGGAACGATTAAAAAAGTAATGATTACCGCGCTTCTGTTGGCTTGCACAGGAATTTCGCTCTTTGACAATGTGACCGCGCGAACAGACGAAGCTGGAATGAGCCTCTTGCAGCAGTCTGCTCTCATGAAAGAGAAAGGAGACGTTTCGCTGCTTCATGTTTCAGTAGATACTGCCAAGATCCTGGTAGATCCAAAAGACAACGTATATTACTCTTGGGAAAAACGTATCAATGATATCATAGGGATCAATGTCACGGTCGCCAACATAACAGGATTGTTCGGTCTTTCATTCAAATTGTATTTCAACAGTTCTCTTCTCAAGTGCACGAGCTTCATCGAAAACCTGTTTCGCTCAGTGACGCCTCCGAGCTCTTGGGACAACATCTGGAGAATCAAGAGGAAGATCGACAACGAGGGCGGCTATGTAGAATATGCATATACTTACATGGATTCAAATCGGGCATTGAGTGAAGGTTATGCGCCGATAAACATAACGGCGTCAGACTACCCAGAAGGAAAACTGGCAGCAGCAATCCTCACGTTTTCAATCGCAAAAACGCCGCCTCCGAATGGCTACGTCGATTGTCCTCTTCATCTTGCATCCGTACAACCGATTGATATGTTGGGAAACGTGATCTTGTGTGATTTAGTCGATGGTTATTACAGGCTGATAAGTCCAACTGGAGACCTAAACGGTGATAACGTAATAGACGTCCACGATGCCATTTTGTTCGCCAGTGCCTTCGGATCTGTTCCAGCCAGTCTAGATTGGAACCCAAAGGCAGATTTGAACAACGACGACATAGTAGACTTGTTTGATGCTATAATCTTGGCGTCCAATTTCGGAAAGCCAACCAGCTGAAGGAAAACTGCAGTCAAACCCTTCTATGCCATCTTCGACAGAAATGCACAAATAGACTCAAAAACCAAATAACCTTAAATCAAGCCTCGTCAATCAAAATAGGATTGGAAGTCTAAATGCCTCGATAGCTCAGCTGGTCAGAGCGATAGCCTTGTAAGCTGTAGGTCGCGGGTTCGAATCCCGCCCGAGGCTCCATGCAACCAAGGCAGTGATGTTTTTCGGTTTGTGGGCACGATTCGCGTTGAAGAGCAAACAATAACTCTCAGAGAAACTTCCAGTAAGTGGCGACTGTTGATGCGAGAATTCATCTTGTATTCACGAAAAGGTTACACTGGTTCGAGGTTTGACAACCTCCGGGATGCAGGCAGATTGGACGTGGTTCATGAATGTGTTGTTGCATCACTTTTTCTTTCCCATGGGTTGCGGAGAAATGTTGTGTTCAACGCCATACTGAGTGGGCCGCCAAATCCGCCTTTGCATTTGAAGGTTGACGGGCAGGCACTGTATGATGTGCGGACTGATCAGAAAACCTGGGAAGACATCATAAGAAGAGTTTTGTCGGGCAGAAACCATCCGGGCATATCTTTGCAGAAAGCGAGTTTTGAAGCATTGTTGAAAGAAAAGGCTAAAGGTGGGAGAATATTCGTGTTGGAGGAAGGTGGGAAAGACATAGAAGTTGTTGAAATGGGCGACCGTCCAGTCTTTGTTTTGGGCGATCACATTGGCTTGCCTAAAACCGTTGAAAGCTTTGCGTTGAGGTACGGCGAAAAAGTCAGCTTGGGAAAGCAGCCTTACCTTGCGGCTTCTTGTATAACAATTCTTAACTTCATGATGGACAAGAGAAAATTGTGTTAGGACTCTTTTGCAGTTTACGGGTTGACCAGATGCTTTTGTGGCTTTTCAACAGGATGTCGGCACATGTGAAATAGTGAAAGAGTGAGACTAGAAGAATAGCAATCAGGATTTAGACTTAACAACGCTTTAATTTATGCTTCTCATTTTGAGGTCGTGATTGACATGATTGAACGAAAAGACAAGCGTGCGTCCGAGACTGAGAATGTTGAAGTTGACACGGAAGAAATGGCTTTCGTCGTGGAACCATCGCATATTGAGGTTGGTGCAGGGTACAGTGTTGCTGTCAGTCATGACGAGGATGAAAAACAGGTTATTGATGTCAAGACTTATGGTCAGGTAGATACTGCATATCTGCGAAAAGAGATAGCGCGTGCTTTTCCGAATGCTGAAATCCGAAGATTCAACCAGTCACACTCGGTAACAGTTGTAAGATCTGGCAGCAAGAAACGCAGCGGCAGAAAAAAATAGAGAACGCATTATCGCCCAGAATTTTGAAATCAGAAACGAGACTGAAATTAGAGCACAATGGCCCTGATATAAGTATTCCCTCGGCTCGCGCAAAACTGAACATGTGAGAGACATTTTTGTCAGATCGGTGCAGACGCAGGAGATCTAGCATTTCTTAAAGCAAAGCATACCGCGATGAGTTTTTAAGGCGCCTGATCTCTCTAATTGAAAATCTAAGTACAACTTGCAGCGTGAAGATTACGACCGAGGAAAAAGCAAAGCAAACAGAAAAAGAAGCAAACCTGAAACCTCTTTACACTCGATCAGTCGTCAACTCCTTTAGCAGTGGCATGGTTAACCCATTCACAGGGGCATACGCAGTGAGGCTTGGAGCCTCATCGTCGGATATGGGTTGGTTTCAATCCTCGACAAACCTTTCAAACAATTTGATGCAGGTTTTCTGGGGTAGACTAAGCGACAGAATCAAACGCAGAATACCCTTTGTGTGGTTGGCACCACGGTGCTTTCTGCCCTCTGGATTCCAATGATATTTGTGACCAACGCGACCCAGCTGATCGTGTTGCTCGCAGTTCAAGCCTTGTTAGGTTCAATGGCGACGCCCGCATGGACCGCGCTAATAGGGGACCTTGTGCCGTCGCTTAGGCTGGGAAGAGCAAACGCGTCAATCAACCTGTGGTCTGCAGTTGGAAGCGTGACGGCAACTTTGGCATCAGGAATTCTGATGATCTCGATAGGCGGGTCGATCCACCAGATTCTCTTCATACCGCTGATAGTCGCTGCTTTCTGCGGAATTGCGTCTTCACTGGTGATCCTTAGAATAAGGGAGAAAAGGAATGGTGAGAAACTCAACCTAAAACAGAATTTGACCTCAGATATACTGAAGGTTGTATCGCACGCGAGGAGGACGCCGCGTTTTCTGAAGTATTGCTACGTGGATGGGGTAGTTCAGTTCTTCATGTCTATCTCATGGCCTCTTTTTGCAATAACTGAAATCAGAGTTCTAAATGCATCGATGCTTCAGCTCGCATTTTTATCGGTCGGACAGACGGTAGTGAGCATAGTCTTTCAGGGCTGGGCGGGACGACTGGCTGATTCTGTTGGGAGACGACCGTTGTTGATCTTTTTCAGATTTGGCCTCATTACTGTGCCGCTTGCCTACGCATTAGTGCCTGACATTAACACTTTGATAATTGTCAGTCTCTTTTGGGGGCTTGTGAACGCTCTAGGAGCGGCATCCGCAACAGCTTATCTTCTTGACGTCTCACCTCAAGAAAGCAGGGGAAGCTTCATAGCAGTGTACAATCTGATTGTCGGAGTAATCACCTTTGCAGGTTCATTGGTCGGTGGATACCTTTCAGACTTCACAATAGGCTTTTTCGGGCTGATTGTCGGATTGCAGATTGTCTATCTTGTCTCAATTGTCGGCAGAGGAATAGGTGCCACGTTGCATGTGACGTTGGTAGAAACTTTGAAGAAATAGAAAAACCAAGTTTCAATTCTTGAAGTGTTCATACCCTTCTCGCAGTATTGGAATCCTCTTCCCAGCGGTCTCAAGTAGAACGCTTTTTTCAGTAGTCACTTTTCCTATTCTGAGAAGTTTTCCGCCTGTCTTTTCAACTGCTTTTTCAGCTTTTCTCCATAGTTTGGGCTTCACCGTCAGTACAAGCTCGTACTCTTCTCCGCCGTGAAGCACCAATGCTGCTGCGTCCAGCTTGTTGACAACTGCAAACCTTTCAGTCTCTCTTGCTATTGGTAATGATTCTATTGATATGCCAACTTCGCTAGCCCTTGCAATTTCATGAAGACTCCAAGCCAGGCCGTCACTTGAATCAATCGCTGCACTTACGGCTTTTGTCTCACAAAGGGCTAATCCTTCCTTAAGCCGTGCATGCGGCATGAGAACCGCTTCAACAAGAGCCTTCTTGATCTCTTCCGGAGTTTCAAGATTTTCGACAAGGATTTTCAATCCTGCTGAAGTCTTGCCAAAGACACCTGTCACCGCGACAATGTCCCCAGACTCTGCTCCTCTGCGGAGCATCAGCTTGTTTTTCTTGGCCATGCCAAAAAGTGAAATGGCGACTACGAGGTCTGAGGACTCGCCCGTGTCTCCACCGATTACATATGCACCATATTCGCGAGCCCCAGCGTTCAAGCCTTCCCCTATTTCTTCTATGTCTTTTTCGGTGAGATTCTTAGGCAAGCCGAGAGAGACAAGCATTGCTATGGGTTTGACGCCTTTTGCTGCGAAATCGCTGATGTTCATGACGATGGCCTTGCGAGCAGCTTGCCAAAGAGACATGCACTTTGGAACATCAGTCTTATCCACAAGCATATCGGTCTTCAAGACAACAAGATTGCCACCTGCTAATTCACAGGCAGACACGTCATCACCGAAAGGTACGGGCATCCTAGGCATCTGATCTAGGTGCTCCTGTATGATTTCTATTATCCGACGCTCCCTAAGTCTCTCAGCTCTTCTCAATTCGAATCGCCACCGTAACCTTCAGTTCTTGAGGAATCCCTGCTTCTTGAGAAATTCCGTTAATCTCGAGTTTGTAGTTTTTATGAAATCTTCTTTGTAGTGGTTTGAATAGGATTTCCCATAGTTTCGTTCTTTGAGGAATCTTTCAACAATTTCTGGCGAGACTATCTTGCCGCCCCGCTTCAAATCACTCAGCACAATCTTCTTCCAATATTCCAGGACATCATTCGCTTGTATGTCCCTGTAAGCATCTTCGCAGACTATTATCTCGTAGTTCCATTTCTCCCTCGTTTCAGGCTTTCTCTTCGGATATCCAATGCATAGTATACAGAGTGCGAGGCAGTGTTCAGGCAGCTTCAAAATCATTCTCGTTTCTTCAGGGTGCTCAATTATCGATCCTATCATCACGCTACCCAACCCCAAGCTTTCAACAGCTATGGTCATGTTTTCAAGTGACAATGCAACGTCCAAGACGCTCATAGTGTATGGAAGAATACCTGTATAATCGTATTCTACACCAGTTACTCGTGCAGCCTTCAGGTGACGGTGAAGATCAACACATACTACAATCCAAACAGGGGCATCATTCATAAATGCTTGATCCTCACAGAGTTCGTACAACCGCTTTCTCACAGCCTCATCCTTGGCTATTATGAATGTTCTGGGCTGAATGTTGCCCGCAGATGGCGCTCTGATCCCGGCAACCAAGATTTTTCTCAAAAGCTCTTCTGGAATTTTCTTGCGTTTCTCGAAATTCCGTATGGATGTTCTTTCCAGAACTGCTTTCAATATGTCTGAATTTTCCATAGGCAGCTCGTCCAAGGGCTATTTCCGAACATCTTAAAAATAAGGGTTCCCCTCACTAGTAAACGCACATGCCTCGGTAGCTCAGCTCGGTAGAGCGGCGGTCTCGTAAACCGCAGGCCCCGGGTTCAAAGCCCGGCCGAGGCTCCTCAGATCTTCTTATGTGTATTTCTGTTGGACATGTACACAGCAAGATTTATTAAATATTAATATTAACGATATATAGCAGAGGTCTGTGAAGAAATGAAAATGTCCTCATTACACCTCCATGGCGGGTCAAAGCTAAAATGCCCTTACAATGGATGTCGCAAATCGTTCGAAAGGCCAACCATCCTCACAGACCCATCCACAACGCCTAGAAAAACGTCTTACGCGTGCCCACATTGCATGTCAAAAATAGACATACAAGTCGAAAATCTCAAGGTTGTAAATGTGAAAGCAATGGAATACGGCGAGGTTTTTGACTCCCCTGCAAAATGCGCCCACTACTCTAGCTTTGTGGATGCCATATCATACGACATGACCGTACCGGACGACTGCCTTGTGTGTCCGAAGATTCTTCAGTGCGGCACCAAGAAGTACCGATAGGCTATTCTTCAATAGGTTAGACTGCGCTTTTGCGTGATTCTATTTCGCCAAGCATAGATGTTAGAACAAATTCAGTACCTCGCGGACGATGTTAAGAAAATCTGCACTTGGCGTAATTCTTCTGTTGTGTACGTTTGCATCTGTTGTGTCAGGCAAGCTTGTCTAAGCAAACACGCAATACCCAGGATTGACAGAACTGGCAAGACGAGTTGTGAATAAAACTGACTGCAAGTCCTGCACATGAACTCAAAGAATTGCTCAGTTTTCTGGAAACTAACCATTATTGGCGGTGATTCGATCAGAGGGTTGAGCGGACTCTGTCAAGAGATCATCAGGCGCTGCTTAAGGTTTTTATGATTGATACAATATCATCGTTAGGGACTCCAAACTCCCTCATACGGGGCTGTCGGCTAGTTTGGTCTAGGCTTGGAGACTTGGGCTCTCTAGACCCCGGTTCAAATCCGGGCAGCCCCACCACGACGAATGATTATCAGTTGAATCAGAGTTATTTCGCGCGCGCGCGCGCGCGCCACGTCGGCATAGAATTCATGTTTGAAACCTAATGCGCCAAATCGACAGAGGGCTATCGAAAACAAGCGCGCTAGACCGTACTAAGTCTACCACCTTGTCAACGAGACAACCAAAACATCTTGTGCATTGATTCATCCTTTCCTCTTTCTGCGCGTCGTACTAGAAGTCTTTGAACGTAAAAGGTTTTATTTGAAATTCCAACACGTTAAAATGTGCCTCACCAAAATCACGAAATGCGTAGCTCACGCTTTCTCCCAAGAACACTTCGGTTTCAGATGATGAGAAGAGCAGGGATTAGAACATCCGGCTGTGATGACAGCAATTGGTTGCTGATGAAACCTCATAACTCTTTGATATTGCAGTGGCGCGTATTTCGTGCTCACGTCTTCTCCAAAGTTCCTTGGTTTTTCTATGGTCTTACACATTCGGCCTTAGGCCTGTATGGTCGCTTTCTCGTCCGCCTTTGTTTGTGATACTCACATTCAGAAACGCGAATAACCATGTACCCTTTGTCTTGATATTTGCATCCGCATGGCAAAGTAGTTACTTCTTCCGTCACTTTCCCACTTTTCTTTCCAAGTTATCAGGGCAGAAACTGCTTGTAGACAGGGTGCCCCTTGAATCGCAAAGTGGTTTCAGATCTTTCAACGGTTCCACTCGGCAAGCGCATGCAAATGGAATTGACGATCGCTCCGTTGGGAATGAAACGCACACCATCCAACAGTTCGCCTTTTGTCACGCCCGAAGCCACGAATACCAGTTCCCTGCCCTTTGCCAACTCGTCTTCACAATATGTCTTGTCAACATCAACGCCTTCTAACGCAAGCCTATCCATCCTTTTTGGATCATCTTTTTCGTCTCTCCAAACCTTGACAAGCATCGCACCGCCTAGACACTTCATGGCGGTTGCAGCTATCGTTGCTTCAGGACCAGCTCCCGCACCCAAAAGAAGGTCAACACCTGAACCAGACCTGCAGGTCACAACTGCACCCGCAATGTCACCGTCAGGAATCAGAATTATTCTCACACCCATCCTTCTCAGAAGCTTGAGAATATCCATATGTCTGTCTCGTTCCAGCATTATGACAGTAAAGTTCTCGAGAGGCAACTCCTTTTCATGGGCAACAGTTCGCACGATCTCCTCCACCGACATGTCAAGGGAGATTTTTCCTATTGAATGGTGATCAGTGGCCACTTTGAAGTAGTACCCGTCGTCTGGAAGTACCTGAAAACAGCCAGAAGGTGCACATGCAAGAGCAGAAATAGCGTCTTTCCTGCCTTTGGAAGCGGCAGTCGTACCGTCAACAGGATCAACCACAAACTCGACCTTCGGACCCTTCCCGGTTCCAACCTTCTCCCTGCGTAAGAAAGCAGGCGCATTGTCCTTGGGTCCTTCACACGCAATCACTTCGCCCTCCACATCCGTCTGAGCCAGAATAGCCCTTGAAAATTGGACAGCCTTCTCGTCTATCAAGTCACAGTTGCCTTGACCAATATGCAATGCCGCTCCAACAGAAGCCGCTACGGTGATCCGCGTTAGGGAAGGCGCCAAAGCTCTAAGGGAAACCAAACAACACATCCCCAAGCCTAAATAGCCCTTGCGATACTAAAGACTTTTCCATTTGCCCTCAAAAACCAGCAACTTCGGCGACTATTCAGCAGACACTGTTTGACTCTTCCTCAGTCCTCTGAATCTCAGTTTTACCGTCAGAATTTTTTCTGTTGCAAACAGTCGCGAAGCCGCATACATGATTACGAGGGTAAAAGCTGCAACGTAGATTATGCCCAAGCCAGCGGTCAAATAGTCTCCCATCGTGACCGCTTTAGAGGCTATGATGGGTTGGCTGAAAGGAATTGCATAGAAGACGGCCCTGAGCCAAAACGGTAACACGTTGATGTCGAGGTACATTAAAGCGAGCGCTGGAACGAACAGAAACGGGTAGACGTAGCTTACCAAGGACTGGGCGCTTCTCACGTCTTGTGCGAATGCAGAGAGAATGACTGCTAGCGCCAAAGCCGAAAGTAAGGTGACGAAAAGAGATACTCCTAGAAGTAAGTAGCCGAAAAGCGAAGGAACCAGCCCTAGGGAGACCAAATCAACAGACGGTCCTGCTGCGATCGAGGATGTGAAAGAACCTATGTAGTAGTTGAACCCGAACATGTAGGCTATTGCGCCTACGCCTGCAACGATGATTGAGCCCGACAGTTTCCCGGCGAGAATGGCGAAGCGGTCCATGGGCAGAGTCAGCAGAGTTTCTAGCGTTTTCTCTTCTTTCTCCATGGCTACGGAGGTTGCTGCTATCTGCATGGAGTAGGTCAACAAGATAATCATGGTGATAGGCAGTGCAAATGCTTGTGAAAGCACAAGGCTTGAAAGCATGCGTGGATCCACGTTTTCAACTATTTTGCCTTTGACAATGACGGATTGTTCTGGAACCAGCAGGTTTGGAGCCACGTTTCTGTTGAAATTCTCAACCAGCTGGTCAACGATGGAGGAGCCTATGCCTTCAAACAATCCGGAACCAGAAAAGACAGCGTAGAATTTCACGTCTACGGGGATTCTTGAGGTGACGTTTTGGCTGAAGTCTGCTGGGATTTCTATTATGCCGGTTGCGCTGTAATTTGACATGAGGGCAACTGCGTCGTCCACCGTTGGAACATTGACAATGATGGCTTTCATTGAAGAATTGAGAAAAGTGATGAATTGTGTGGAATTGTTTCCTGAATCACGGTTCAGCACAAGCACCGCGGCGTTGGAAGCGCTTTGTTGGGCTGTCTGCATTGAAAGATTCATGACGTAGCCAAGCACGGGAAACATGATCAACGGGACAATCACGAAACCTAACAGTATTTTCGGGTCTCTGATCAGTTCTTTAAGTTCTTTCAGAAGGAGAGTTCCAAAACCTTTAAGCAAAACCAACCACCTTTGCAAAAACTTCTTCCAGGTTTGGACTTCCGAACCTTTCCTTCAATTCCTGCGGTTTGCCTTCAGCGACAATTTTGCCCTTGTTGAGCAGGGCAACACGCTCGCAGAGGTGTTCAACTTCAAGCATGTTGTGACTGGAAAGAACGATTGTTACGCCGCGTTCCCTCGCGTGGCGTTTGATTATTTCTCTGACGTGGTATGACTGTAATACGTCTAGGCCGCTTGTAGGCTCGTCTAGAACCGCTAGTTTAGGTTTGGTCATCAAGGCTCTGGCGACGAGTAGGCGGCGTTTCATTCCTTTGCTATAGGTTTTGGCTTTGTCTTTCAGACGATCGCCTAGCCCGCAGATTTCTGCTGCTTCGTTTACCATTTGGTGGGCTTCATCTCTGCCTTTTGCGGTGAACCGTGCCATGAACTCTAGGTATTCATGTCCGGACAGGTTGGGATAGGGGCCTGCTTCTTCGGGAAGGTAAGATATTATCTTGCGCACTTCTGCGGCTTGTCTGAAAACGTCTAAATCGAAGATTTTGACTGTGCCTGATGTTGGCAACAGCAAAGTTGCGATTATGCGTAGGGCCGTTGTTTTTCCGGCGCCGTTGGGGCCGATGAGACCGAAAATCTCTCCTGCGTCTACGGTGAAATTCAAACCGTCTAAGGCGCGTATGTTGCCGAATACTTTGACGACTGAGTTCACGTCTACCGAAGCGTTCAAACGGGAACACCTTCACGGCTAGAACAACTATCAAGGATTAAAAACTTGCTTTCTTTCATGGGTTTCTTTGTCTTTCAGCAATGCGGATGGGTCTCGCCTGTGCCATAACGGATCTGATGTGTAGGCCTACTCAACATGGTTTTTGGTTGAAAATCAGTCAAAAAAGACCTACCCCCCTCCCCCTAGGTTTTTGTTGCGGATAGTACTTGCAGCGTGGTCTTTTGCGGGTATTGTTGAAGTATTCTTTTTTGCGAAATTGTTTCCGTAACATGGTTCTGGCATCGTTTTTGGAGGCATTGTTTATTGTGTGTTAAGGCTGATTTTTGACTATGATGACGTCGGCGGTCACCAGCAGGCTTGCTCCAAGAATGGTCAATGGAGAGGGGATTTCAAGGAATATTATGAATGCGGCTACTATTGATATGAATGGTTCTAGGAGTAGAACTATTGACGTGCTCTGTGCGAGTATGTGTCTTAATCCATAGTAAAGCAATGTCCCTCCGCTGACTCCTCCTAAACCCAGAAGCAGAACAATCATGATTGAACTCGTGTCGGGTATGGCTGAACCGCTCAGCAAGAAGAATGGGAACATCACCAGCATTCCCACAGAGGTTCCTAGGAAAGTCAAAGAAAATGGGCTGTATTTGTCTTTCAATTTTCTTCCGATGATCTCCACCATAGCGGAAGCAAAACCTGCGAGTATGCCGCTGATTATTCCAACAGGAGCGATAGATCGAATTAGATTCCGAGGATCGAAAATCAGCAATACGCCTATGAGTGCCAAGACGAGAGCTGCCACGATAGGTTTGTTGATGTGTTCTTTCAAGAGGAATGGCGACAAAACTATCACAAAAATTGGAGTAGTCATGTACCCAAGCACAGCATTAGCTATTGACGTATTCATTATTGCAAAATAGATAAGAAAC
>Ga0315279_10007302_pt1 | contig 13709 bp, 14 predicted proteins | sample YL17G06_20_MG_FD_203694 | JGI IMG/M metagenome (GOLD analysis project Ga0315279, IMG submission 203694) | Sediment microbial communities from Yellowstone Lake, YNP, Wyoming, USA - YL17G06_20 | ecosystem: Environmental > Aquatic > Freshwater > Lake > Sediment | place: USA: Wyoming | collected... | reverse complement strand
ATTCCCTTGTTTTCGAAGATCTTTTATTGCCAGCCTTGCCGTGCTTGTAATGGACCCTGCTGTCACAATAACAACCTCTGCATCTTCAAGCATGACAGGCTCAATAATCCCATAGCCCCTTCCAAAGTCTTTTTTAAATTCTTGATCGACTTGCACTGCAATTTCTTTTACAGAGTCCATGGAAGCCTGGGCCATATACTTATACTTCCGGTATAATTCTGATGAGACCACCGGGACGAGAAAACCAGGTTTGTCAATATCGAACTTATGCGGAAGATCAATAGGGGGAAGGAACCGATCGACCTGCTCCTGTTCCGGAATGTCCACAGGCTCCATAAAGTGGGAAACAAAGAATGCCTCCAGAGCGATCAACGCTGGAAGGTATACCTGCTCTGCTATTTTATAAGCCTGAATAACAGTGTCCAGGGCCTCCTGGCCATTCTCACAATAAAACTGGATCCATCCCGTATCTCTCTGTGAAAGGCTATCCAACTGATCGGCCCAGAATCCCCATGGTGCTGCCAGGAGGCGATTCACGTTGGCCATAACGACTGGAGCACGACAGCCGGCAGCAAAGTGGAGCATCTCATGCATGAGGGCAATCCCCTGGGAGGAAGTCGCTGTAAAGGTCCTCACTCCGGTCAAGGAGGCTGCGATACATGAGGCCATCGCCGAATGCTCGGACTCTGTCCGCATCATGATCCCTTTCAGCACACCTGATGCTTCCCATTCAGAAAGTTTTTCATAGATGGCTGTCTGAGGTGTAATGGGGTAGGCGGCAATCAGGGGAGTGCGACAAAGTTTAACCGCATGGGCAACGGCATGATTTCCGGTTAGAAACTCCCTCATGATAATTCCTTCATCACCACGACACTTCTCGGGCAGGCCTTTGCGCAGGTCCCGCATCCTTTGCAATGGAGGTAGTCAACCACTCTTGTCCTATCAAGAGGGTTGAGTGAGATGACCCCTTCAGGGCAGAAGAAATAGCAATTGTAACAGTAATTGCACGTTCCGCAGGAAAAACATCGCGAGGCTGAAAATATGGCTTCTTTGGCATTATAACCCAAATTGACTTCTGAAAAACCCTTCAAAACTTTATTCCGCTGGCGTTTCCTCATCCTGACCCTTCTGCTCGGTTCAAAATAGAGGGTATTGATCTGCTGATATGAAACGACTTCTTTTTTTTCTGGCCATTCTCCACTGTCTCGACCTTGAAGATAGGCCTCCATAGAAAGAGAACCTTTCCCCCCAATGCTTATCTTTGAAAGATCCTCACCATCATCGTCCCCTCGGAGAAAGAGGTCGATGGAAATGGCAGCCCTCTTTCCTGAAGCAATGGCTGTGACAATGGTTCTCGGTTGGGCAACGGCATCTCCACCTGCAAAGATCTTGGGAGTTGAACCTGGTTCGATCAAATCATCTTTAATGAGTTTTTTTGGAATCCATGAAAGGTCGACTAATTCACCGACAGCGGTAATGAGACGATCCGTTTCCAAGGTTAAAAAATCACCTTTTACCGGAATGGGTTTTGGTCTATTGCCTTGATCCGGGGAGGTAAGTTTCATCCGCTGGAAAGTGACCGCTACTCTTTTCTTTTTGGTCATATTTATTTTCACCGGCTGAACTAAAAATTCAAACCTTACCTCTTCTCCCTCGGCCTCAACAATTTCGTCTTGGATGGCGGGCATTTCATTCCTGGTTCTCCGATAAGCAATCGTTACTTTGGAACCAAGGCGCAATGCTGACCGGGCAACATCCATGGCCGTATTGCCTCCACCGATCACAATCGTCTCTTTTCCTAAATTGATTTTTTCTTTTGAGTTGATTCGCTCCAAAAACTCTCCACCCTTCCAGACCCGTTCCGAATTTCCCCCTTTCATGAAAAGGGGCGCATTCATTCCAGCGCCTGGAGAAAGAAAAATGGCGTCAAATGGGTCCAATTCATCAAAGAGAATATCTTTGCCTACTCTGACACCTGTCCTCATTTCGATGGGAAGGCTTAATATCCTCTGAATCTCTTTCCGTAATATTGATTTCGGAAGTCGGTATTCAGGAATTCCCCAGCGCATCACTCCTCCGGGTTCTTTTTGGGCCTCAAAAATAGTTGTATGATATCCCAGAAGTGAAAGAAAATAAGCACAGGAAAGGCCTGCAGGACCTGCCCCTACGACTGCCACCTTTTTAGAGTTTCTGCTGGAGTGTAGCTGGATATTCTGAATCTGATTCGATGTCACATCTGAAACAAATCTTTCCATCGCATGAATGGAAACGGATTCATCGTATTGAGCTCGATTGCAGTCGGCCTCACATGGATGAAAGCATACCCTTCCGCATACACCAGGCAAAGGATTCTCTCTTAAAATGGTAAAAAGGGCCTCATCGTACATCTTTTCCTGGGTGAGATAAAGAAATTGAGGGATATGAATCCCCGCAGGACATGCCTCCTGACAAGGGGCTGTCATGAAGGCCGTGTGGGGTTTTTGGAAACCCCACTTCCCTGTTTCGATAACTTCCGTGCTTCCATAAGAAATGGGAATCACAAACTCAGAGGAATGATCGGAATTCGTTTTCATGATAAGCCTTTTATTTCTCCCCTCTCTCACCCACTGCGTCATTCTGAGCGACCCCAAGGAGCGAAGAATCTCCTCTTTTGTCTTGGAGGGTATGCCCTCTCAAGACGAGATTCTTCGTCGCTTTGCTCCTCAGAATGACAAACCTCAAACCTGCCACGATTCTTCTGCTTCATAGACTTTCGTCTGTTGATAAGCCTCACGGGCTGTTTCAATATTTGCCTCCACCTTGGAAGGCACCATGGTCTTGATTGCCTCAATCAATGTCTCCAACCTCACCAAATGGGTTAACCGAACATAGGCTCCTAACATAACCGTATTGAAGGTATCTCCTAACCCTACGCTTCTGGCAATCGGACCGGCATTGATCAAACCCATTTTGAACGTTCTCAATTTTTTAAAGGAATCTATCTCCCTATTTGTATTGATCAGGATCAACCCACCTGGCTTGAGCTCCTGCAGGATTTCCATTTCGTCGATTAAGGAAAAATCAAAAATAATCATTTGGTCAGGATGATAGATCTGGCACTTCAAGAGAATGGGTTCTTCATCGACACGCAGGAATCCAATGACAGGAGCCCCCCGGCGTTCTCCACCAAAAACGGAGAAACATTGAGGGTATTTCCCTTCTAAAAAAAAGGCCCTCCCTAAAATTTCGGAAGCAATGACAGCCCCCTGCCCTCCACGGCCCCTAAATTTGATCTCGATCATTAAAAATTATCTCTTTCCTTTGGGAGTCTCTTTGAAGGCGTATCTCAAAATATCGCTCTTAGATTGCTCCATATGATGTCGGATGGCTTTATTGACCTCTTCCAAATTCCGTTTTTCTACTGCCCTAAGTATCCCTTTATGGCCATTAATTGCCCTTAGAACATTATCAACCGAATAAATACTCTGAATTCTGTATCGTAACATATGTCTTCGTAAGGTTTGGGCCAGTTCGAACAAGCGTTTGCTCCCGCTAAATCGGGCAATGATTTCGTGGAATCGAGCATCCAGATCTATGAATGCTTTAGCGTCTCCTTTGGACACCTTCTCATCCGAGATGGAAATATTTTTTTTCAGTTCTTCAATTAATTTTTTATATGCCTTCTCCATTGCCCAGCAAGCTGCCAACCCTTCGATGGCCATCCTGATTTCACATATCTCTTCAACTTCCTGCTCACTGATGGACTTTACGACATAACCCACCCTCGGGATCGATTCGATAAGACCTTCCAATTCCAGACTATGAAAAGCTTCCCTGACCGGTGTTCTGGATGTCCCAATCTCATTGGCTATCTTGGCCTCTGTCAAATGCTGACGCGGGGGGATCTCTCCGTTCAGGAGCTGTTCTCGAAGATATTCGTAAATCCTCCTGCGGATTGTTTTTGTATCCTTAATCACCAGCCTTCGCATCAGGGGTACTGTACCCCAGTAATTTTTATTTTGTCAAGTCTATTTTTCCTTATAAATAAACATTGCGACATGCCTCTCTATCCCCATTTCAAAAAGCAAAAAATGAATTTCTCCTGGAGACCTGGTTGTATCTTTGGGAGCGAAATGTTAATATTTTCAGAAGTCACTCAAGTTCGCATTCCAGGTAAGAAAAGAAATATGAGCATGGCCCATTATGTGAACTATGGCAATGAAAAGATAGATTTCTCGCTTCCGAAAGGCTGGAATTTAATTTCCGCAGAGGATAAGCCTCCTGTTCCAGGCGTCACCGACCCGATACAAGAAATCAAACGTGCCCTGGACCATCCCATTGGTTCACCAAAGGTCGAAGAGCTGGCGCGTCCGGGAATGGATGTCGTTTTGCTCTTCGACGATCTTCAACGTCCAACACCTGCCCATCTCGCATTACCAGAGATAATGAATCGATTGAACAGGGCAGGTGTTCCGGACGAGCGGATCATCGGTGTTTGCGCTTTGGGGACCCACCCCAGTCCCACCATGGACCAGTTAAGAAAAAAGGTGGGCGAGGAAGCTTTTTCTCGTCTGGAGGGTCGCCTTTCTGCTCACGATCCCCGTACCTCTGATAATATCATTATTGGCAAGACCCATCGTGGAACAGTGGTGGAAGTGAATCGTTACGTTGCCTTCGCCGATCTGATCATCGGTGTGGGAGAATGCATGCCCCATCCTTGTTCCGGATTCGGAGGAGGATGTAAAATCATTATGCCGGGGGTGTGCTCCTATCGGTCGGTAGCCGACCATCACTTCACCTGGATGCGCCATCGAAACAGCAAGGTGAATTTCCTTGACGGAAACTCTTTTTACGAAGAGATCGTGGATGCGGGTCGCATAGCAAGATTGTCATTCAAGCTCGATTTCATCATCAATGACAAGAAAGAGGTCGTCCGGGCTTTTGCCGGGGACCCCGTTGCAGAACATAAAGAAGCCTCCCATTATTCGACGACCCTCTACACGATTCCTCTGTCGAAACTGGCTGATGTCACCATCACTTCTGCCTTCCCCTTAGAAATAGGAGTGCAGGCCACGAAGGCGTTGGCTATGGCAGGATTCTGCACTCGATCCGGAGGAGCGATCATCTGGGTTGCCCCGCAGAAAGAGGCAGGCTCGGTCCTACCCTTGATCAAGGAAATGGCAAGCTCGGAAAGCGCCGGTGACTTTCACCGCAGGCTTCTCGAGGACAAGATACCCGACCATCTCAGACCTTTCGGAATTTCATATATTATGCAGGTCGTCTACTTCAAAGAAGTGGCCGAAAAATTTAGGGTGGTTCATGTCACCGAGGGGCTTTCACCGGAACAGGTGAAGATGATGAAATTCTCATACTCATCCAATATTCAGGAAGCGATCAATCAGGTCTCGCAAAAAATGCCAAAGGCGGATGTAGCAGTCTTTCCATCAGGAGGCAATATCATCCCTGAAGTCCGATAATACTCTATTTTCCCCAACACCTCTTCCAAGAACGAAGGATCAAGTTATTTAAAAAATTTGATTACATCCCCAGTTCCCCACGTCCAAATTCTTGCCGGGACCTGCATGGATGATTATATTTACTTTAGGAGGGATTTTAGATAGCCTCGAGGTACAGTAAAATTAAGAAATAAAGGAGGGATAAATATGAAAAGGATCACACATATATCGGTTGTTGTCGCATGCTTGCTACTTGTAGGTTCTTTTATGGCTTATGCGGGGCATGGTGGAGGAACCCCATATTCCGGTTCCAAAGAGTATGAGCGCATGAAACAGCTTATTGGTGTATGGGAAGGCACTTCCAACATGGGTAAAGAGGGGCAAACGGTAAGGGTAGAGTACCGCCTGACGGCTGGGGGTAGCGCAATTGTCGAAACGCTCTTCCCGGGTACTCCCGAAGAGATGGTTTCAGTTTACCATGATAATAAGGGGAAACTTTTAATGACTCACTATTGCATGCTCCAAAATCAACCTTCCATGAAGCTCCGAAAGGCCGGTGCAGACACGTTCGATTTTGTGTTTGCTAAAGGGAGTGGCATTAATCCGAAGAAGGACGCTCATATGCACGCCTTAACCATTTCATTTGTCGATAAGGATCACATCGTCCAAAATTGGACTTTGTTTGAAGATGGCAAAGAAAAGGGAGTGACGAGACTGAATCTATCTCGTGTGCATTAAACGTTAAAAAGAACAGTGATTCAATATTCTCCAAATTAGGGATGTAATACAGACAGAGGGAAGCCCCTCTTCTCTTTGGATTCGCTCGAGATTAACTTTTTCTACAGGTATAACGACTGAAATCAGCGGACGTTTTATCGCATCCGCTGGAGTGGGTTGTTATCCTGTTACTATGCCGCTTTTTTGAGAGTGACATGCATACCGGCTCTCGTCGCAAGGGTGATAAGCATTTCGAGGCTAAATCTTTCCCATTTGCCTCTGATCAAGTCTGATACCCTAGATTGACTAACGCCAAGGATTTCCGCAGCCTTAGCCTGCGTTAGCCTCTTGGTTTTGATGAACTTCCGGAGATCGGCCATAAGATCGGCACGCATTTGAAGAACTGCAGCTTCATCCGGTGAATACCCGAGATCAACGAATACGTTTCCAGAAGAATTAACAACAGTCTTACTCATAAGTTACCTCCAATCTGCCTGTACCGTTGGCGAGCTAAGTCAATATCATGTCGGCTCGCTTTTCGTGTCTTCTTATGAAATGCATGAAGCACATAAACCTCATCGCGAAGCTTAGCGATATAGATTACTCGCCACTCGCCCAAAACGTGGATACGGATTTCTTTCACGCCTGGGCCGATTACCTGCATTGGCTTCCAATCGCTTGGTTCAAGTCCGTTTTGAACCGCACGGAGTTCGAAGCCTGCAGCACGGCGAGCTTCATCGGGAAAGTTCCGAAGATCATCGAGGCTCGATCCCACGAAATTCAGCCGCTTCATAATTACCAGAATATTATATAAGTTTTTATATATTTTGCAAGTTCAATGATCAAGTTTTTATTGTATGGGGTAACGAGTCTGTAGAACAAGCCCGATTCTGGCTATTTTCCGATTCGAGGTATTTCATTTCATTGATAGCTGGTTTACGAAAAATGACTTTTCCTACAGACTAAACGACCAAAATCAGCGGTGGCTGTAAGCCATCCGCTGGAGTGCTTTGCTATAGGCTCAACCGTAATTATCTGTTAATTGGCCGCCTTCCATATTCTCCCTATTTAAGTGACTTGTTTCGCATTTGTCTTAGACAGTATTATGGCGGTTATCCCTAAGAAAATAATGACCATATCTATGGCAAAGAAGTATTTAAATGCAATGGAAATACGACCCTCATAATGTGGGGTAAAATTTTTCAAAGGATCAAGATATATTCTTTCATACTCCCTGTCTTGTTCCATATATTGTTTATACTCCTCAGAGGTCCTTGGAACTGGACGTGGTGCTTCTGCTGGTTTAGGCGGAATGTAGCCTGGCGGATAGGGAAGCCAAGTACCTTCTTTTAGAACTATTTCCATCTTACTTACACTTCCAAGTAATCCAAGTTTTTTGTCGTAATGTGAGACGAACGCAAAAGAAATTAAGAGCAAGCATATCCCCATGAGAAATAGGATAATACCAATCTTTCTGGCTTTAACCATCTGTGCCTCCGCTAATAATGTGGTGTATTGCCTATAACGATCAAGGCTCAGCGGGCGCTATTAGCGATCCGCTGCAGCCGTTTGTTGGCAAACCCTGTTCTTTCTAATCGTTTGCCCTTGTCAGTTCCTAACTCCTAATTTCTTCCCATGACAGGACTTTCGGGTGTAAGGTCCTGTGGCCCTTCATCGGGCATGTTCTCGTGAGAATGGTTGACCGCCCCTCTTCTCTTTATTTCAGCTTTCCAGTGTTTTCACGCCCTTTGAAGGGAAGTGTTCCCTAACCCATTTGTTATGCCCTTCGACGAACCCAGGAGTCAAAACGTCATCTCGGAATTTTATTGTATTGTTGAGCTTTCTTCTAACCTTCCAATCTTCTCTCTCGCCGCAATCTTCGTTCAGAAACGTAATAGCACCTGATACCTGGCCCACATTAAGATCTGCCCCCCTATTCACAATGCTCAAATAGAAACATAGGGCTTTTACCCAGTTAAACGCATACATCTTTTTCACCGGTCCCATTTTGAGAGGAACCTCATATTCGATTATGATATTCAAATCGTGACTATACTTCTCAATTTGCGGCAGTATCTTTTCACAACACTCCTCGCTGATGCAGCAGCCGATCCAGTCTTGTTCTTTTTCGAGTCGAAAAGCTTCAACAATCGGCTTTCCTATTACCACATCCTTCGACGTATAGATTTCGCCAAAGGTAACTGCGCCTCTTAGTCTCAAGTTGTCCCTATTGGCAGCTATGAACAAAGAGGCGCAGCCGAGCATGAGCAATAAGAAAGGGTCTTTTGTGTTTGTTTTCGTATCGAACGTATAAATCACAAAGGTATCCGAAAAGCTTTTGAACGAAATAGGAAGTCTGCCGGACAAAACGGTTCCGGTTGCCGTAAGGATACTCTTAAACTCCTTGCGCATTCTCCTGTAAATCGCAGTAACTCGTGTCAGCTCCCGATTCTTCACCATCTCGCTAAACCCGAGTATATCGAACAACGCGACAAAACTCTCGACTGGACCCAATTTATGCGTTGTATTCATCACCTAACGACCACCGACACCAGAGTTTTTTTTGCCTTTCCAAAGGAAAGGGTCAGGTCTTGCAATCATACATTCAGTTCCTGCGAATTCAATCCATAAAGGTCTTGCCATGGGAGTACCATGTAAAACAAATGTACTGTTGTAAGACCCGACCCCTGTTAAGCCCATCTTTAAACCTAACTGCTAATAGACCAATTTCCGATTTGGTTAAAATCGCGTTTCTTGTCTTATTTCTTTATCACTTCTTGGGTCTGTTGTCTATAAAATTCTACAATTACAATTTTCTTTCTTTGCTCCAGAAGTTGTTGTACTATAAACTTATGTGGTCGAGAAGAATATTCCTAAAAATAGGACTTGGAACCTTTTTGTTGGGTTGGAACTTCGTCTCGAATGTCTGGGCTAAAGCAAAGCAACTCCTCCCAAAGGGATTCCCAAAGAACCAACTGTTAAACATGAACCCCGAAGAGATTGACAATCGAAATCTCGAAGTCGATCCCATCGAAAAATTCGGGACAATGGGTCCTACGGATGTCGCGATCGACTCAAAAATTTATCGACTTAAGGTCACGGGAAAAGTGGGACGCCCTCTCTCGTTGAGCTACGATCAAATTCTCAAGTATCCCTCATTGACGGAGGTGGTCCTCCTCATCTGTCCTGGTTTCTTTTCCAATAATGGTCGCTGGACAGGTGTAAATCTGAAGAGTTTAATTCAGGAAGCGCAGGTTAAAAAAGAGGCTCAATATATCGACATTAACGGAGCCAATGGAAAGGGTGTCAGAATTCCTTTAAAAACAATCGATCAAAAAAAGATCTTTTTAGCCTACCGTGTAAACGGTGAAATACTTCCTCAAAAACACGGTTTTCCTCTAAGATTGGTCTATGAAGACGCCTACGGATATGATTGGGTGAAATATGTGGACGAGATCGTGGTCTCCTGATCCTTAAAAAACCGGAAACCACGATAACACAACAGCAAACACACCAAGAATAACTGATAGAGCTGTGAAATAAGAAGGCAGAGCCATTTCTGACCCTGCCTTCTTTGAATGTTTTGATCAAGTCAGGCTGAACTTAAGCTCGCCCAGCTTCTCAATGGTCATGGTGATCTTGTCGCCCGGCTTCAGCCATACCTGCTTTTCCTTCGGATAGCCCGTGATCACGCCCTCTGGCGTCCCGGTGAATATGATGTCTCCGGGTTCCAGCGTCATCAACTTCGAAGCATAGCTTACGAGCTGGGCGCAGTTGAACACCATGTCGCTTGTGTTCGATGATTGCCGCACTTCACCGTTCACGGTGCACTCGATCTTGAGGTTGTTGGCATCGGGCACCTGGTCGGCTGTCACCAGATAGGGGCCGATGGGAGCACACCCATCGCATGTCTTGCCGATCATCCACTGGCTGCTGCGCATCTGCAGGTCGCGGACACTAAAGTCGTTGCCGTTGCAATAGCCAAATACGTATGAGAGCGCTTCAGCCTCGCTCACGCTTGCGGCGCGCTTGCCTATCACGATCACCAGTTCGGCTTCGTAGTCAAATCGCTCACCGGGAATACTCGACACCCGGATCGTCCCCTGATGGCAGTTCAATGTATTGTTATATTTATTGAACAGGATCGGAAGTTTGGGAATGGGGTTATTGGTCTCTCGGGCATGTTTGGCGTAGTTGAGCCCAACACAAATGATCTTTTCGGGATTGGTAACGCAAGGGCCGAACTCGATCCGGCTTTCCTCCACGAATAGCCCCTTGCCGTTGGAGAGGGCCTTCTCTATGAGTTCGGTCAAGCCCTGGTCACCTCGCCGGATAAGGTCGTCAATCGTTGTCGGCGCCCCACTCTTTAACGCCTTTGCGGCTTTTCTCACATCGAGAATGCCCTTCTCCGTTTTTACACCGAGGGTGTAGTTCTCACCTCTCCGCATCGTCAGCAAAGTCATCCGTCGCGGCATCACCGGTGCACCGGGCTTCGCTCCCTTGCCGGCACCCATTGTGCCCGCCTGCGCCGTGGGGATTGCCAGTTTGCTGGCAACAATAGCCGCCGCACTACCAACACCAATCTGCTTCATAAACGTTCTGCGATCGTAATCCATGATGTCTCCTCCTTTCTTTCTCTAGAAGGTTTCAATATGAGAAAAATATCAAAACCTGATATCCGAACTTAATGCAACCCCTTTATGGGTTACATTCTTGGTGAGAAATTCCAAAATGAGCCTTGCCACTTCCTCCGGTTTTTGCAGCTGCAAATCGTGAATCCCATCTCCAAATGACACGACCTCTACATGGGGAAGGTGAATCTTTAAAAAATCGGCATTCCCTTTTGCCATATCGTAATAATCGGAGTTTCCACCATAAAGGTAAAGAATCGGGATGGTGACAGTCTTTGCCTCTTCGGTAAAATCCTTCGAGGTCTTAAGGGTACGGATAATATGGTACCATGAGGCTCGCGAGGCCGTTTTATTATTTTGAGAGACGATCTCATTAATTTCCCTTTTTTCTGTCCCACTCATCTGCTCCCATGCCTTTCCCATCACCGACTTCACCACGAAACTATCCGCTAATCCGGAACGAATCACTCCAATAGGAACCTCTCCTATCACAGGGAATCTTAACAATTCTTCCATAGGACCATAGGATATCTTTTGGTGTTTATTACCATTGATGCCATTCCCCTCTATGGAAACGATCTTGTCCACCTTTTCCGGGTACCGAGCAGCAATGTTTAAAGCAATGGCTCCGCCATAAGATACGCCCACGATATGAACTTTGGGGATCTGTAATTTTTCCATCATATTGGCGATTAAATCGGTCTGCTCCTCTATGGTATATTTAAATCCAGATCGAGGTTTGTCTGAATCACCAGCGCCGAGGTAATCCATGCAAAGCAGTTTATAATGTTTTGAAAGATACGGGATGACTCTATTCCAATGCCTGTACGTGCTAAATGCCCCAGGGATGAGAAGGATGGGTGGGCCCTCCCCTGCTTCAACATAATGGATATTATAACCCCTGATCACCACGAATTTATCCATACCGTACTTAGCTTTTGAATAAATCTCGTGTTGGTCATTTTTCACCATGTAGCTACAGCCACTATTCAAAAACACCCAAGAGAACATCAGAAGGATGAAGCCTATTTTTTTCAATCTCATTTTTACCCTTTTCTTTTTACTACAGTTTTCAAAAAATCCAATCACCATCCTCCCAGTAAATGAAGGTGAAGATGAAAAATGACCTGACCGCCACCCCGCTCCACATTAAAAACCAATCGATAACCTGATTCAGCGATAGAATGTTCTTTTGCCATTTCCTTCGCCTTCACCACCATCTTGAAAATGGTGTCCTTGTCTTTTTCTTTTAGATCGTTGAGGCTCCGAATATGTTCCCTGGGAACGATGAGAAGATGAACCGGGGCATGGGGGCGGATATCCTTGAATACAACCAAAGACTCATCCTGATATAAAAAATCAGCAGATTTTTCTCCTTCCATGATCTTACAAAAGGTACAATGTTCTTCCATAGAATCAACAATTTAATTACATGGGCTGATGGATAATTGATTATCTTTAATATTTATAAGACGAGATGTCAACGGGGAATTTAATACCTATGGAAGGGAATTTGGAAAAGCTCTGAAGCATTTGCCGTAGTTTGTAATGCTATAATAAAAAGTTCTAATCTTTTTAACCTGTCCAACTCTTCCAAATGAGCATGGCTATCCACTAAAGGCAGCTTGTACGGTTCCCTCTCCATCTCAAACTAATAATACCCATGCAAAAAATAAGATCACATCACCCTCACCTCTCCGAGCCATAGGCTCTTCCGAGCCGGAGGCCTATCCCTTCCCTTTCGAGGGGGAGGGGGGTGTCGGGGTGGACTCGACATCGTAGCACCAGCAGAGCATTCCCCCATCGATGTTCTTCACATTCTTAAACCCTTCGTGCTGGAGTCTGAGGCAGGCTTTATAAGAACGAAGACCCGATTCGCAGTGGACCGCTATCTCTTTCTCTTTATCAAGTTCACCGAGACGTTTTTTTAATTCCCCATAGGGAACCCAGAGGGTATTGGGAATCCGCTTCGCTTTAACCTCGTCCTCTTCTCTGACATCCAATACCTGAAAATTTTCTCTTGAGGTTTCGAGTTTCTCTCTCACCTCAGAAGTCTGAATCCCTTCGACCTTGCCCTCCAATTTGTTCGTGAGTACGTTTGCCGCCACAATGATGGGTGAAAGGACTGGACTAAACGGAGGGGCATAGGCCAAATCCACATTGGCCAGCTCCCGGCAGGTCATCTTGCCATGAAGAGCCATGGCCAGAATATCGATGAATTTATCCGAAGGTCCTTCTCCGACCGCCTGCCCTCCCAGAATTCGACCCGTCTCTTTATCAGCAATAACCTTGAGTGTCGATTCTTTTCTGCCCGGATAAAAATGAGCTCGATCATACCCCCTGACAATGGCCTGAACAGGATGGAATCCCTCTTTCTCCGCTTCTCTCATACTTAATCCAGTCTTGGCGACATTCAATTCGAAGGTTTTGAAGACCGTTGTCCCCATGACCCCTGGAAAAGTGGCATTCCCACCGCAGGCATTCGTTCCGACCACTCTCCCTTGTTTATTTGCTGTAGATCCCAAAGGGATCCAGACCTTTTTCCCTGTTATGAGATGGATCGTCTCAGCACAATCGCCTGCAGCATAAATCCCTTCGGCACTTGTCTCCATCCTCTCATTAACCCAGATGCCTCCTGTCTCACCTATCTTCAGTCCAGCTTGTTTTGCCAGTTCAACCTGCGGGCGGATTCCGAGGCTCATTAAGACTGCATCTGCTTCTATCTCTCGGGACATTGTTTGGACATGGGTGACCTTTCCCCCCTTCCCTTTTAAGGCCTGAATCCCTTCTGAGGTGAATATTTTAACCCCTTTCTTTTCCAGATATTGTCTGAGGACACCCGCGAAATCTTCATCGAAGAGTGTCAGGATTTGTGGGGCCAGCTCCACAATCGTCACGTTCTTGCCCAAATGGACAAGGGACTCAG
>Ga0315279_10007301_pt1 | contig 13710 bp, 9 predicted proteins | sample YL17G06_20_MG_FD_203694 | JGI IMG/M metagenome (GOLD analysis project Ga0315279, IMG submission 203694) | Sediment microbial communities from Yellowstone Lake, YNP, Wyoming, USA - YL17G06_20 | ecosystem: Environmental > Aquatic > Freshwater > Lake > Sediment | place: USA: Wyoming | collected... | reverse complement strand
CTGGCCGCCGCGGGCGTCGCCGCGGCGGTCACGGTGGCGCGCTGGGGTCTCGGCATCGAACTGCCCGTGGCGCCCCTCTATGCTCTCGCTGGAGGCCTCGCCGCCTACAACGGCCTGCTGTGGGGCGTCGGCAAGCGCCTGCGCGAGTCCGCGCCCGGCTTGGCCTCCGCCGTCGCCAACCTCCAGCTCTCCGTTGACCTGCTCTTCCTCGCCGCCATGCTCTATTTCGCCGGCGGCGTCGAGAACCCGTTCGTCTTCTACTTCGTCTTCCACATCGTCATCGCCAGCATCTTGCTCTCGCGCCGCGCGACCTACTCGCAGACCGCCCTCGCCTGCGTTCTGGTCTTCCTGCTCGCAGCGACCCAGACCACCGGGCTGGTTCACCACTATCACCTGCAGGAGGTTATCCCCGAGGCCGTGCACCTCGGCGCAGTCCTCGCCTACGGCACCGCCTTCGCCGTCGCCAGCACCGTCCTTCTCACCGCCTACTTCGCCACCTCGATCACCGCCCGTCTGCGCGAGCGCGAGGCCGAGATCCTCTCCCTGAGCCGCTCGCTGGAGCAAAAGGCGGCCGACCTCAGCCGCGCCAACGAGAAGCTGCGCCAGACCGAGCGCGCCAAGTCCGAGTACATGCGCCGCGTCGCCCACGAGCTGCGCTCACCCCTGGCGACGATCGACCAGATGGTGGGCCTGGTGGTGGAGCAGCGCAAGGGCGACGTTTCGCCGGCGGCCCAGGAAACGCTCGCCCGCGTGCGCGCGCGTCTGCGCATGCTCATGGAGGTCGCGCGTGACCTGCTCGTCCTTTCCCGCGCGCGCGAGGCCGACCTGTCACAGCGACTGAAGGACGTCCGCCTCGCCGACATCGTCGCAGCACTCGCGCCCGACCTCAACCAGCGCGCCCAGGAGGCGGAAATTGCCCTCGACATCAGCGTCCCTGCCGACCTGCCCCTCATCGCCGGCGATCCGGAGTCGCTGGCTCAGTTGGTGGTGAACCTCGCCTCCAACGCAATCAAGTACACGCCGTCCGGCGGCTGGATCAGAATCAGCGGGCGCGCCGCCGACGGTCGGGTGGAGCTGGCGGTCGCCGACTCGGGCATCGGCATCCCGCGTGAAGAGATCGGCCAGGTCTTCAACGAGTTCTACCGCGCCTCCAACGCCCGCGAAAGCTCGGAGGAGGGCACCGGCCTGGGGCTGTCCATCGTCAACGCCATCTGCTACACCCATCGCGCCGAGATCACCGTGGACAGCGAGGTCGGCCGTGGCACCACCTTCCGCATCCGCTTCCCGGCGAGAGCCGCCGCCTAGCCGCGGGTAGCCGCGGATTCTACCGACGGGCATTGGGCGCGGCGTCTCCCGAGGTCGCGCTTACATCCGCGTTTATCGGCGACTAGCTTCCCCATCCCGTGTCCCGTGTTTCCCACTCTGCGTGCTCTGTGGTTCAATTCTCTCTTGACATCCCGCCTCGATGTGGTACAATATGCAAACAAATGTTTTCAATGTAGGGCAGGAGCTGGCCTCCTGCCCAGCTATCCCAAATGATCGGCTGCCTGGTTCTGCCATACCTATATACCGAGACCGAGGAGCAGCGGCACCCGCAACTGGCTGGGCGTCCCATTGCAATCCATGCCCGGGGCCGGGTTTCCGCAGTCTCCCCCGCGGCCGAGCGTGCGGGCCTGCGCCCAGGCATGCCTCTCGGCCAGGCATATGCGGTATCCCCCGACGCCGAGTTCCTGCCCTATGACGAGGATACCTATCGCTCCGCACAGGAGTGCGTGCTCAAGGTCTGTGCGGCACACGTCCCGGCGATCGAGCCGCTGTGCCTGCACGAGATCTTCCTCGACCTGGCAGGAGCCGGCCGGCCCTCCGAGATAACGGCCACGATTGCCGATTTGGTGCGCGGGCAGGCCGGCTTCACCTGCCAGGTGGGAGCGGGCGCCGGCAAGCTGGTGGCGCGCATTGCCGCATTGCAACAGCCGGGCGCGGTGGTGCCGATAGGGCAGGAGGCGCGGTTCCTTGCGCCCCTGCCCCTGTCCCGCCTGTGGCTGCTCGATGACGATGACATCGAGCATCTGCAAGCGCTTGGCATCACCACCATCGGCCTGCTCCAGGGGTTACCCCGCGCCCATCTGGCGCAGCAGTTCGGCCGCGACGCGCGCCGGGTGAGCCGGCTCGCCCGCGGCATCGACGACTCCCCCGTCAAGCCCGTCTATCCGCCCAGCGCCGTCGAGGCCCGCCTCGCCCTGCCCGAGGGCATCGCTGACGCCGAGACCGTGGATCGCTGCCTGCGCAAGCTGTGCGCCGAGATCGCGACTCGGCTGCGCGAGCGAAAAGAGGCGTGCTCCCGCCTGTCCATGCAGGTGGAACCCGAGGGTGGGCGGCAGGTATCGCGCACCCTCAAGCTGCGCTCACCGGCCGCCGGGGAGAGCGAGCTGTTGCTCGCCGCCAGGCGCCTGTTGGGCCGCATGGAGCCGGCGGCGCCGGTGACGGCGATAGCGATGCAGGTGTCGGACTTCAGCCGCTGCTCGGCCGTGCAGCACGACCTCTTCAGCGACCCGGCTCCGCGCGCGCACAGTCGCCGGCGCGCGGTGGAGGCCCTGGCCTCGGTGCAGGAGCATTTCGGCAGCCGGGCGGTGGTGCTGGGCGCGCAGGTGGAGGTGCCGCGCAGGGAGCGCATGCTTGCCGCCCTTGCGGTGGAGACGGTAGGCCGGGCGTCCTCGCCTGGCCGCTGCGGGGAGCCTTGGACAGCCGGGACGGCTGTCCTACCGATAGCGACTAATGAGCAAACGCCTTGATTTACCCCTGCGGGTGGTGGAGGAAAAGGACGGCCTGCCGCTGGCGTTCCACTGGCGGGGCCGGCGCATCGTCGTGAGCGAGATTCTGGATCAGTGGGAGGAGGCCGGCTGCTGGTGGCAGGGCGAGCAGGCGCGCCGCGTTTATCGCGTGCAGCCCGCGGGCGGGGCGATTTACGAGCTGCATCATCAGTCCCCCGCCGGCTGGCGCCTCTACCGCAGCTATGACTGACATGGGCTTAACCACAGAGAACACAAACATCCGCAGATTCCGCGGATTACACAGATTGGGAATGAAACCACGAAGACACAAAGACTAGGCAAATCGCGATCTCTCTTTCTTTGTGCCTTGGTGGTTCTAACTAATTTCCGAAAATCTGCGCCATGCACCGCAGGCGCACAAGTCTGCGTAATCTGTGGATAAACGAGTTGTGTGATGTTCATTCACCTCCATGTCCATTCCCCGTTCTCCTTCCTCGATGGCGCGAGTTCCATCGAGAACTTGGTCGCGGCCGCCGCGGAGTGCGGCATGCCGGCCCTGGCCGTGACCGATCACGACAACCTCTCCGCCGCCGTCGGCTTCCACCAGGCGTGCGAGGCGGCGGGCATCAAGCCCATCATCGGCGCCGAGGTCACCCTCGACGGAGGGCATCACCTGACCCTGCTCGCCCGCGACCCTCGCGGCTATGCCAGCCTCTGCCGCATCCTGACCCGCGCCCACCTGGAGCAGCCGCGCCTGCGCCCCGCCGCACCCTTCGCCGCCCTGCGCGAGCACGGCGAGGGCCTCATCGCCCTCTCCGGCTGCGCGCGCGGAGAGATCCCCTCGCTCATCTCCAAGCGCAGATTCGCCGAGGCCGAGCAGGCGGCCCGGCGCTATCGCGACATCTTCGGTACCGACCGCTTCTTCCTGGAGATGCAGCACCTCTTGCTCCCCGGCGCCAAAACCCTCAACGCCCGCCTGGCCGAACTCGCCGAATCACTCGGCCTGGGCCTGGTGGCCACCAACAACGTGCATCACGTGCGCCGCGACGACTTTCCCATCCACGACTTGCTCACCTGCGCCCGCACCCTCACCCGCCTCGACGACGTCCATCCCGAGCGCCGCCTCAACGCCCAGTGCTATTTCCGCCCCGAGCGAGAGATGCGGCATTTTTTCCGCGACCACCCGGCGGCGGTGGATACGGCGGGGCGCATCGCCGAGATGTGCGAGTCCGCCCTGCGCCCCGGCAAGTACCGCTTCCCCGCCTACCCGGGGCTCGACGGCGAGACCGCCGACGCCATGCTCCAGCGCCTGGCCCACCAGGGCGCGCGCCGGCGCTACGGGCGCATCACCGCGCAGGTGCGGCGGCGCCTGCGCCACGAGCTGTCCGTCATCCGCCAGCTCGGCTTCGCCGACTATTTCCTCGCCGTGTGGGACCTCGCTCAATTCGCCCGCCGCCAGGGCATTCGCTATGCCGGCCGTGGCTCCGCCGCCGACAGCGCGGTCGCCTACTGCCTCGACCTCACCAGCGTTGATCCCATCGCCCGCGGCCTGCTCTTCGAGCGCTTCATGAGCCTCGAGCGCGCCGCCCCCCCCGACATCGACATCGACTTCGAGGCCGAGCTGCGCGACGACGTCACCAATTACGTCATCGCCCGCTACGGCCCCGAGCACGTCGCCGCCGTCGCCACCTACAACACCTTCCGCGCCCACAGCGCCGTGCGCGACCTGGGCAAGGCCATGGGCTTTCCCCCCGAGGACCTCGATCGCCTCGCCCGCCACATGCCCTACACCGCGGCCGACGCCATCGCCGACGCCTTCGACCGCGCGCCCGAGCTGCGCGACAGCGGCCTCCCCCGCGAGCGCTACCACAAACTGCTCGACATCTGCAAGGCGGTCGCCGGCTTCCCCCGCCACCTGTCCACCCACCTCGGCGGCCTCGTTATCACCGGCGACCCCGTCACCGACATCTCGCCCCTGCAGATGGCCGCCAAGGGCATCCCCGTCATCCACTTCGACAAGGACGACGTCGAGGACCTCGGCCTGGTCAAGCTCGACCTGCTGTGCCTGCGCATGCTGTCGGCGGTGGACGACGCCGAGCGCTCCGTCCGCACCCGCGACCACAGCTTCGACTACGACGCCATCCCCCACGATGACCAGGCCTCCTATGCCCTCGTCGCCTCCACCGAGACGGTCGGCGTCTTCCAGCTCGAGAGCCCGGCGCAAAGAGCCCTCCACGCCCGCCTGCAGCCCGATCGCTTCGAGGACCTGGTGGCGGCGGTGGCGCTCATCCGCCCGGGGCCGATCCTGGCCGACATGGTGGAGCCTTACCTCGAGCGCCGCGCCGGCCGCGCGCCGGTGAATTACCTGCACCCCGACCTGGAGCGGATTCTAGCGAAAACCTACGGGGTGGTGCTTTTCCAGGAGCAGGTCATCGAGATCGCCACCGTCATCGCCGGCTTCACCCCCGGCGAGGCCGATCGCCTGCGCCGCGCCATGACCCATCACCGCTCGTGGGACGAGATGGAGCGCATCGGCGAGCGCTTCGTCGCGCGCGCCGTCGCGCGCGGCGTGACCGAGCAGGTGGCGCGCGAGATCTTCTCCTACCTCCACGCCTACGCCGGCTACGGGTTTTGCGAGGCCCACGCGGCGGCCTTCGCCGACACCGCTTACAAGACCGCTTACCTCAAGGCGCATTACCCGGCGGAGTTCTACGCCGCGCTGCTGTCGCACCAGCCCATGGGTTTCTACCCGCCGAATACGTTGATATGGGAGGCGAAGCGGGCAGGCATCCCCGTCCTCGGGCCGGACGTCCACTACAGCCAGGCCGGCTTCACCGTCGGGCGGGGGGGCGTGATTGTAGGGGCCGATCTCCCGATCGGCCCGTCCACCTCCGACAAACCCGTAGGGCAGGAGCTTGTCTCCTGCCCAGAACCCTGTGGCCCAGCCGCCCCATTCGGCAAGCTCAGAGCAAGCCCCGGCTGCGGACGGACGCCCGCGCAGCACGGGGCGATCCGCGTGGGGCTGGTGCAGATACGGGGGATGGGGGAGGCGTCCCTCAAAGCCGTCCTCGATGCGCGCAAGGCGGGACTGTTCCGCTCGCTGGAGGATTTCTGCCGGCGGACGAGGGGTGGGTCCGGCCGTTCACGGGTTGACCGCGACCTCATCCGCGACATGATCTTATGCGGGGCCTTCGATTCCCTGTATCCCAACCGGCGCCAGGCGTTATGGGAGCTCGACGCGGCGCTGAGCGCGGCGAAGCGGCAAGCCTCGGCTGTGTCCCTCTCGAACGTAGGGGACGATCTCCTGATCGTCCCGTCGGCGGGCCGGGGCAGAGCCCGGCCCCTACGTAGAATGGCAGGCGAGACGCCTGCCCTACCATGTGAACCCGATGATCGGCTGCCTGGTTCTGCCATACCTATATACCGAGGCCGAAGCGCAGCGGCGCCCGCATCTGGCCGGGCATCAGGTGGACAATCCAATGCCCAAACCTCCGATTTCTCCCCGCGTGAAAAATGGGCCTACGAATTCGACATCCTGGGCATCGCCCTGCGCGAGCATCCCGTGGGCCTCATCCGCGAGCGCCTGCGCCGCCAGGGGGTCATCACCACCGCCGAGGCCCGGCGCGGCCGCAACGGATGTCGCGTGAAGGTGGCGGGGCTCATCATTCGCCCCCATCGCCCGCCCACCAAGAGCGGCCGCACGGTGGTCTTCCTCACCCTGGAGGATGAAACGGGCATGCTCGATGTGACCGTCTTCGATCGCATCTATCAGCGCTGCGGCAAGGCCATCTTCACCCAGCCCATCGTGACCGTCACCGGCCGCCTCGACCGCCGCGGCGACTCATCGGCCCCGGCCTCGCTGGTTGCGGACACGGTGACCTGAAGACGGCTTCCTCATGCGGCACAGCCGCCCCGCCCAACGGCCGGCGGGCAAGCCCCGGCTGTGTCCCTCATCCATGAGAAAAGGGCAGGAGACAAGTCGCCACAGGCGACCAAGGCTCCTGCCCTACGATGGACGGGTATTCAGGTAGTTACCCGCGCCCATCCGCGGCGGATCCCCGCCGCCTGGTTCGCCCCTACTTCTGCGGCTCGGGCGACAGGTAATCGCTGAGCTTGAAGTGCACGTACTCCCGCTCGTACGCGCCCTGCGAGCCCTCGGCATAGGCGACCCACATCTCGCGCGAGGTCGCGTCGTACACCACGTCCATCAGGTTGGCGCCGCCGTGCACCATCCGCGACAGCTCGATCATCTTCTGCGCGTCGTACTTGCCGTAGTTCTTGTGCAGGTCGGCCCAGCACGCGTCGTTATTCATCGTTACGTAGACCGCGTTCTGCATGACCTTGGGCATTAACTCGTCCTTGGGGTCGTTATCGGTCCAGATATCGAGCCCGGGGGCGAAAGCCCTGATCTTCACCGCCTTCAGGTCGTCCCCGTCGCCGACGACGTAGTAGTACTTCTTGTGCCGCTTCGCGCCCTGGATCATCTTCGTCGCCTCAGACAGGCTGCGCGCGTCCTGCAGGATATCGCGGAAGAGCACGAAGAACGGAATCCCTTCGAGGGCGTACGGCATCTCATTCTGGGGCGTCGCGCCCTTCTCGGTCAGCGCGATGCCCTCGGCGTTCATGCCCGCCATGCTGCCGACGTAGCCGGCGAAGCCGACGTTGGCGTGCGCGACCCCGGTCTGCGGCAGATACACGGAGATCACCGGGTACTGCTGGAGCCCCAGGTCGGTGCCGAAGTCAAGGTTGCGGATCTGATAGAGGTGCCCGTTAGCAGAGGCACCTCCCCACACCGCGATCCCGCTGCAGGCATAGGGCATCAGCAGCGACAGGCAGTGCTCCCGTCGCACCAGGTCGTAGTCCACGCCCGCGCCGTCGGCCAGCCCGCGCATCTCCTCGATAAAGCGCTGGTTGACGTAGGGCTTCACCGTCTCCCACGCCTGGTCGAGGGCGGCGTCGGACGCCAGCGGCCCAGCCTGGGCCCGAACCGCGCTGATGTAGGACGCCAGCGTCGCCTTGATCTCCGGCGCCATCAACTGGCCGTAGGTCTGACCCATCTCGTAGGGGGTGCCGCTGAGCACCACCACCGTGATCTGGTCGGCGCCGCTGCCAATCGAAGTGCGGCGGCCCGCGGCGTGCGCCGAGCCAAGCGCGGCCGCGACAATCATCAGGCAGACGGTGAAGCTGAGACATCTACGCATGGTGGAACCTCCGTGAAGCACATTCGTGCGGCGAGCCAAGCTGGTGACGCACTCAACGGGGGGCGCCGCGGCGCCGGTCGCCGCCGTTCCTTCTCACTGCAGCTATTCCCCCCACGCCTGCATGTTCCCTGCCTGCGCGGTTGGTGTCCGCGGCGGCCCCGCGCGCGGACTGGCGGAGTCGCACCGGCCCTTCCCGCATTATCCCGGCGCCGAGTTGGTGTAGCGATTAGTTATCGGCAATCGTCGGTCCTTGCCGAAAGCCTTGGGCGTGATCTTGAGCCCGGGCGCCGCCTGCCGCCGTTTGTACTCGTTGCGGTCCACCATCCGGATCACCGCGCGCACGGTCTCCGGCTCGAACCCCATCCCCACGATTTCTGCTATCCCCTTGTCCTGCTCGACATAGGCGTGCAGGATCGGATCGAGGATGGGGTAGGGGGGCAGCGAATCGCTGTCGCGCTGGTTGGGCCGCAGCTCCGCGGAGGGCTCCTTGGTCATCACGCGCGCGGGTATGATGGCGCCTTCCTGCTGCGCGTTGCGCCAATCCGCCAGCTCGTACACCAGGGTCTTGGGGATGTCCTTGATCACCGCGAATCCGCCCGCCATGTCGCCGTAAAGGGTGGCGTAGCCGACCGCCATCTCGCTCTTGTTGCCCGTGGTCAGCGCCAGCCAGCCGAACTTGTTGGACAGCGCCATCAGCAGGTTGCCGCGGATGCGCGCCTGCAGGTTCTCCTCCGCGACGCCGGGCTCCGTGCCGGCAAACTGCGCGCGCAGCGCCCCGAGGTATGCCTCGAACACCGCCTCGATCGGCAGCACCCGCAGCTCGATGCCCAGGCTCCGCGCCAGCTCCTGCGCGTCCGCCAGGCTCTCCGGCGACGAATACGGCGAGGGCATGGCGACCCCCACGACGTGCTCTTTCCCCAGCGCATCCGTCGCGATGGCGGCGGTGAGCGAAGAATCCACGCCCCCGCTCAGCCCGATCACTACCCGCTCGAACCCGTTCTTGCGCACGTAGTCCCCCGCGCCCAATACCAGCGCGTGGTATATCTCCGCCAGGCGGTCGAGCGGCTCCGCTGCCGCGGGCGATAACGGCGGCCGGTGCGCGCCGGGCAGGTTCCGCGCGATGGCCGTCTGGGCTATCGCCGCGCGGGAAGTGGTCGCGTGCCGCGGCGCTGCGCGGAAATCGAGATCGGCGACAACCAGGTCTTCCGCGAATTGCTCGCCGCGGGCGAGCAGCCTTCCGTCGGCGGCGAAGATCACGCTCTGGCCGTCGAAGACCAGCTCGTCCTGCCCGCCCACCAGGTTGACATAGGCCACCACCGCGCCGAGTTCGCGCGCCCGGGAGGCAAGCATGTCAGCGCGCTCGCCCCCTTTGCCGGCGTGGTAGGGGGAGCTGGAGATGTTGAGCAGAAGCTGCGCGCCCCCCTCGATCGCCTGGGTGCGCGGGGGGCCGGTAGGGTGCCAGATGTCCTCGCACACACTGACGCCGATGGTGACGCCCGCCAGGTCATAGACCTGGCGCCCGTCCCCCGGTTGGAAATAGCGCATCTCGTCAAACACGCCGTAGTTGGGCAGCAGCGCCTTGCGATAAACGCCCATCAGCCGCCCGTCGTACGCCACCGCGGCGGCGTTGCCCACGTTTCCCACGACGCCGTAAGGCACCCCCAGCACCGCGACGATGCCGGCAGTTGCCTCCAGCGTGCGCCCCAGCCAGGTCCGGCAATCCGCAAGGAATCCCGGCTTGAGCAGCAGGTCCTCCGGGGGATAGCCCGACAGGGCAAGCTCGGGGAAGGCCACCAGGTCGGCGCCGAGGTCGCGTGCGCGCGCGATGTGCTCGGTGATCTTGCGCGAGTTGGCCGCGAGATCGCCGAGCGTCGGGTTGATCTGCGCGAGAGCCAGTCTCATAGGCCTCTGCCCTGGCAGGCGTGCGAGCGGGTCCGCGTTCCACGTCGCGCCCTTGCGACCGGAACCCGAACCCGCCGCGCCGCCGGGGTGGGGGCGCACGCTTGCCCTGAGCCTGCTTGCCCTGAGCTCGCCGAATGGGTCGAACGGGGCCGTGCGCGCCTACAGGATCGGCAGGTAGCGCTCCAGCTCGTAATCGTGGACGCGCGCCCGGTAGTCGCGCCACTCGATTCTCTTGTTGGCGATGAACTTCTCGAAGATATGGTCGCCGAGCGCCTTGCGCACGATCTCACTGCCTTCCGCCAGCTCGATGGCGTGACCGAGGTCCTCGGGCAGGCTCTCGATGCCGCGCGCCTGCCGCTCCTGCTCGGTCATCTCGTACACGTTCTCCTCCACCGGCGGCGGGCACTCGTAGTTCTTCTCGACGCCCTCCAGGCCGGCGGTGAGCATGGCCGCGAACGCCATGTAGGGGTTGCACGCCGGGTCCGGCGAGCGGAACTCCAGCCGCGTCGCCTTCTCCCGCCCCGGCTTGTACACCGGCACCCGGACCAGGTCCGAGCGGTTGCGCTGCGCCCACGATAGGTACACCGGCGCCTCGTAGCCGGGCACCAGCCGCTTGTACGAGTTGACCCACTGGCTGCACACCAGGCAGATCTCGCGCGCGTGCTTGAGCAGCCCCGCGATGAACTGTCTGCCCACCTGCGACAGGTGGTACTTGTCGCCGGGATCGAAGAACGCGTTCTTGTCCCCCTTGAACAGCGACATGTGCGTATGCATGCCGCTGCCGTTCACGCCGTAAATGGGCTTGGGCATGAAGGTCGCGTACAGCCCGTGGCGCAGCGCGATCTCCTTCACCACCAGCCGGTAGGTCATGACGCTGTCGGCCATGGTCAGCGCGTCGGTGTAGCGCATGTCGATCTCGTGCTGGCTGGGGGCGACCTCGTGGTGGCTGTACTCGACCCCGATTCCCATCTCCTCCAGCGTCAGCACCGTCTCGCGGCGCAAGTCGTGGGCGACATCCAGCGGCGTCAGGTCGAAGTACCCGCCCCGGTCCAGCACCTCCGGCTTGCCCTCCGCCGACCGGAAGTAGAAGTACTCCAGCTCGGGGCCGACGTAATAGGTGTAGCCCAGGTCCTGCGCCCGCTTGAGCGCCTGCTTGAGCGCCCACCGCGGGTCGCCCTTGTGCGGGGAGCCGTCGGGCTCGACGATGTCGCAGAACATCTTCGCCACCGCGTTGTGTTCCTTCGGCCGCCACGGCAGCAGGGTGAAGGTCGTCGGGTCGGGTTTCGCCACCATGTCGCTCTCGTCGATGCGCGCGAAGCCCTCGATGGACGAGCCGTCAAAACCCATCCCCTCCTCCAGCGCCCCCTCCAGCTCCTCCACCGTGATCGCGAAGCTCTTCAGGAACCCCAGGATATCCGTGAACCACAGGCGCACGAACTTCACGTCATGCTCCTTGGCCATCTTCAGCACATACTCTTTGTCCTTCGTCTCCATCCCTGCTGACCTCCTGTTAGTTGATTGCCAGTCCCTCCACTGTCACAGCCCTAAGCCGGTCACACCGCGTCGTCGCCGCCCTCGCCCGTGCGCACCCGCACTACGTCTTCTATCGGCATCACGAACACCTTCCCGTCACCTTCTTCGCCGGTGCGCGCGTTGGCCACGATCGCCCGCACGATCGCCGGCACGTCCTCGTCCACGGTCGCGATCTCGAGCTTGACTTTGGGCAGCATGTCCGCGACATATTCTTTTCCGCGCCACTGCTGGCGCACTCCCTTCTGCTTGCCGTGCCCTTTAACCTCCGTCAGCGTCAGCCCGGGGTACCGCAGCTCCTCCAGCGCCCGCCGCACCTGCTCCACCCGCTCCGGGCGGATGATGGCCTCTACCTTTTTCATCGCCGCTTGCTCCTTGGGCGCATGATCGCCCACGTCCCTTGCCGGCCCGGTCGCTAGAAGCCGTAAGCGGCTTCGCTGTGTTGCGACAAGTCGAGCCCCATCTCCTCTTGCTCCTCGTGCACCCGCAGCCCCAGCGCCAGGTCCACCGCTTTGAGCAATACCAGGCTCATCACGAACGAGTAGGCCACCGTGGCGCCCACCGCCACTGCTTGTGCGAGGAGCAATGACGGGTTGCCGAGTATCAGCCCATCCGCGCCCGCCGGGTTTATCAGTGTCGAGGCGAACACGCCCGTGGCGAGCGCGCCCAGGATGCCGCCCGCGCCGTGGATTCCCACGACATCGAGCGCATCGTCATATCCGGCCCGCCATTTCGCCTGCACCGCGCTGTAGCACGCCACCCCGGCGAGCGCGCCGATGGCCAGCGCCGGCATAGGCGCCACGAAGCCCGACGCGGGCGTGATCGCCACCAGTCCGGCTACCGCACCCGAAGCGGCGCCCAGGGTAGTTGGCCTGCCGTGGCGCATCCATTCAGCCAACGCCCAGGACATCGCCGCCGCCGACGCCGCCAGGTTGGTCACCACGAACGCGCTGCAGGCCAGCCCGTTGGCGGCGAGCGCGCTGCCGGCGTTGAACCCGAACCAGCCGAACCATAGAATGCCCGCGCCGAGAATGGTTAGCGGCAGGTTGTGCGATGCGAACACCGCGGAGCCGTAACCCCGTCGCGCCCCGATGACGAGCACCGCTGCGAGTGCCGCGGCTCCAGAGCTGATATGCACCACAGTCCCGCCCGCGAAATCCAGCACGCCAAGGTTGCGGATCCAGCCGCCCGTGCCCCATACCCAGTGGGCGATGGGCGCATAGACCAGCAGACTCCACAAGGCGGTGAACACCACGAACGACGGGAAGCGCACGCGCTCCGCGAACGCGCCGGTTATGAGCGCCGGGGTGATGACCGCGAACATCGCCTGGAAAATCATGAAGGCCAGGTGGGGGATGGTGGCGGCGTAATCCGGGTTGGGCGCCTGCCCGACTCCCCGCAGCCCCGCCCATGCCAGGCTGCCGATGAGGTGACCGCGGTCGGGGCCGAACGCCAGGCTGTAGCCCACCAGCGCCCACAGCACCGACACCAGCGCGACGATGAAGAAGCTCTGCATGATGGTGCCCAAGACGTTCTTGGTGCGCACCATTCCACCATAGAACAGCGCCAGCCCCGGCGTCATGAACATCACCAGCGCCGCGGCCATCAGCACGAATGCCGTGTCTCCGGCGCTAACTTGGCTCGTCACCTTGACCACCTCTGTCGCGCATCCGCCCTCACACGCGGCCGTCGCATAGCCGCAGCAGGTAGGACAGGTAATGCTGCACCAGGTCGAGCCGCTCCAGCGCCGACCCCGGCGTCGCCTCGTCGCTCAGCAACTCGTTCACCACACCGCCCGCGTCCCGCACCAGGCTCCTCACCGTGCCGCGGAACAGCCGCAGCTTCCGGTCCTGGATTGCCGTGTCGCGAGCCACCTGCGCCAATTCGCTGCTTGCGTAAGCCATCGCTCCAAACCTCTTTGCGCCACCTTGGCCAGGCTGAGTTGATTGCGTACATCGAAAGCATACCTTTCCAGTGTTTCGGGCACGTTTCGCCGGCGTGAAATCGGCGTGAAATCCGGCAGAGACGGATTGAACCACAGAGGGCACAGAGAGCGCAGAGAGCAGATAGAGGAGAGATCATCCGCAGATTGCGCAGATTACGCAGAGGGAATCAAACCGCGGATGCACGCCGATAGACGCCAACGAAATCCGGAGGTCTAACCGAGATTATGCATAGGAAAAGGTCAATGTCATTCTGAGCCCTTCGACTGCGCTCAGGGTAAACTCCGCGAAGAATCTTGGTAGGGAATGTGCAACCGCGATGGCAAGACCCTTCGCTTCGCTCAGGGTGACATCACTCGCTGG
>Ga0315279_10007299_pt1 | contig 13711 bp, 6 predicted proteins | sample YL17G06_20_MG_FD_203694 | JGI IMG/M metagenome (GOLD analysis project Ga0315279, IMG submission 203694) | Sediment microbial communities from Yellowstone Lake, YNP, Wyoming, USA - YL17G06_20 | ecosystem: Environmental > Aquatic > Freshwater > Lake > Sediment | place: USA: Wyoming | collected... | reverse complement strand
GTATCGGCGGCAAGCATCTTCTGTCGAAAAACGTGCCTCGAATTCTGTAAGCGTCCGGGGATAATCTTCCATGACCCCGTACACTACATCTTGTGCTTACTTGAGTCAAGTGAATACCCCCTTTACTGCGGTTTCGAAACCCACCACAATGTCATAAAAGCGGCATTTTCGACTGTTCGCGGACTGATTGTGATAGAAGACATACCTGCGTTGTTATGTGACCGATGCGGGGAGCAGTTCTTCGAAGAGAAAATACTCCGATTGGTCAAGCAGGTAATGACAAGTCCTACCATCAGACCCAAGCGGCAAATTTGCATACCTGTTTTTTCTCCAAAGGAGCTTCAAGCCGCGAATTGGAGCGGCGATGCTGAAGCATCAGATGAGGGACGTACTATGTCCTTTGGGTCAACCCGTTGTTGGCCAAACCGGGCGTTCCAATCGACTACCGTGGACGATGACGTTCGAGATACTTTCTTGTGCAGGTATTGTGGTTCTCAGACCGTTGAGAATGTCGTCAAATCAGTCTTCTGGATTGATAGTGAACCGATTGTTGTAGAGGGTATCCGAGCGAAGGTCTGTCAACGATGTGGTCAACGGTTTTATGACGATGAGACTGCTGAGAGGATCGCCACTCTGGAGGAAAGCCGGTGTGGAGCAGCAACAGTAAGTAAGAAGATGTTAGTGCCGATCTTCTCTCTAACTGACATTAAAGAGTCACCCTGCTGTGAGGGGCACGGTCTTGCGAACGGACGAATCGGCGTGGCGGTGACCTCAAATCATCTGCCTTAAGATTCGACGACCATCAAAACGTACAGTTCGTGAGGCCTCAGCTTCAGCAACTCATCTGGATCGATCGCGTGCGCCTGGCCGGTTTCGGGATTAAGCAGAAGCCGTTGACCTTTGACAGAAGTCGTAAGTAGAAATGTGATTTGCTCTTGTCCCTCGTTAAAGACTGTGTAGAAGTGTGCTTGGTTTTTTACAACGTGACGTACCCGTAAGTCGGGCATAGCAGGGGAAACACGTACATCTTCTGGCACCAGACGGTCGATGTGGCGGAGCAATGACTCGTCGTTATCTATCGCTTTCCAGAGAATAAGACGACCGGAACGCTCCAACACATCCAGCGATTCTTTCGCCTTTAGAGGAGGGTCAAATTCAACAACGAGCGCCTCATAATGCATGCCCGCTATCTGGATACCGTTAGGCCCGACCTCGGCGTCTTCCCATAGGTGGCTGGCTTCAAGATAGTTAAAGTCACGCTGGTTTTGGAAACAGACTTTGGCTGCCTGCCACGGCAAGTAATCATTGAGGCCGAGGATAGCAAGTGCGCAGATGTGCTTGCTGTCTGCGTTCAGCCAGCATAGACGACGACACGCATCGGCAAAAGGTTTGTACTGGCTCCACCATGGGCTATTCGGACCAACATCTGGTGGTCGCTCGTCAATGCGGGGACCACGAACCGAATAATAGAAAGCATGGGGCACCAGCATATTGCAGCCGCGCACTATTAACCAGTTAGTCAACCATTTCATCTGATCAAATGTGAAATCGCGTCCGTACGCGCCACAGTACTCGTTCATGTTGCGGCGGCGACCAAGATGAACCATGGCTGACGATGCACATTTAGCTTGTGTCGATTGTGCCCCTTCTAAAGCACTGGCTTTGCCCGGCTCGATGTAACGCCAGACGACATCCTGTCCGGGTATTTGAAAATATCGCAGATGACCGATATCATCCGGTGCAGCCGGATGCCCAGTCAGGGCAATACCGTGGCAGTCACACCACTCGGAAAGCTGCCTGTAGAACGTCTCACCAAGCCTTACATTCAGCGCGCGGTAGTAATCACGCTGGTATCGGGCAGCTTCAGGTTCGTCTTTATTCCAAAGCGCCGGCAGGTATGGCGTGAAGTCGTAACCAAGTATTCGGTTAACGTGTTCGAGAATCCCGGTTGTGCCGGGAACCGCACCTGGCTCAGCACGTCTGGCAAGGAAAGACGGCTCGTCTGTAAAAATCGCGCGAACCGTCTTTCCAAAATGGTCTTTGAATTCATCGTAGTAGCGTTGGTACACAAGGCGAATGAAACACGCCACAGCCTCGGGATTGAGAATGTCGGCGGCGGGCGGCGCATTCTCCGCCACTTCTTTGTGGTCCGCTCGCCGAGATGGGTCGTCTTCGACAAAATGCAACCCGCGAATGACAGAGTACCCAGAGCGGATAGCCCTATCAACCACGGCTATCCGATGTCCATCGCTCCTGCGTCTGACGACCGCAACAACATGCTGGTCTTGGGCCAGTTTCGGCTCGCCATCGCTGCCAATATGCACGCCGTACTGCTCAGTACCAGCTCCGGCAATATCCAGATCGATGGCAAAAAGGCCTCGTGTCCGAAACGTAGAGTTCTGCTCTACTACCTGACCGCTGGATGAGCCGCTCGGATACATACCTTCATCGTACAGTACCACCCACATATTGCGTTCGGCTGCCTGCTCGATAGCGAAACGCATAAAGTCAATCATGCTCTTACTCATCCAGCCGATGGTACGGGGGAGTCCAGCCCGCGGATGAATCACAAATCCATAGATACCATGTGCCCGAAAATCGTCCATTTGACGCAGTATCTCTGGCTTCGATAGCGCATCGTTCCAAAACCAGAAGGGACACAGAGAAAACTCGGCAGCCGGGTCTATCCAATCAGCGGGCAGATGATGCCGGCCAATACTTTGGTCCTCTGCCTGCATCCCATTTGGAGCGATGACTGTCATAGGCCTTAACGCCAGCATCCCTGCCGATATGAGGAAACATCGCCGATCTATATAGTCCGTAGCGTGTAGGTTCGTGCGGGTCATTCTTAAGGAACCTCCAGATAGCCGCAAGTGTCCACACTGTGCCAACCCACATTCTGCATGCAACCAGCGAATAAACACCACGATACATCCCATCTTATTGCCTGTCAAATCTATGTTATGTCGATATTGCTTTGTCAGACCACTTCTATATGTTAGAATACTGAATTGTACAGATCGAAACAACGAATCCGGGTCCGAGGAGCGAATCTTTAGTGAAACAGGAAGGTGAAAAATGCTCCGCTCTGCGATAATCCGATGGCTATCTTTGCTGACGATCCTATTATTGCCAAATCAGCTAAGAGCCAATTGCCCGGCTGGTGACCTAAACAATGACTGCGGAGTGGATCTGCTGGACCTGCAGGTTCTAGCCGAATGCTGGTTGGCTCGCGGAAGCTTGGCGGACCTGGACGGCGATGACAAGATCAGTATGCGTGACTTTGCCCTGTTGGCTGATAATTGGCGCACTAAGACAACTACTTTTTTTGTAAACGAGTTCATGGCCGTCAACACCAGCAGACCACCGCTGGGAGAAGGTGATCTGTTGGACGAGGATGGCAGCTCCTCCGACTGGATCGAGCTATATAACCAGACACAAACAGCCGTCAATGTTGAAGGATGGTATCTGACTGATGATGTCGATAACCTTACGAAGTGGGAGTTCCCCGCCTTGGAAATTGTTCCTTACGGGTTCCTGGTGTTGTTCGCCTCCGGAAAGGACCGCGACGATCCGGAAAGCGAATTGCACACTAACTTCAAGATAAGCGGCAAAGGCGGCTTTCTTGCGATTGTCATGCCCGATGGAAAAACAATCGCCCACGCGTACAAATACCCCGGGCAGTTCAGCGACATCTCCTATGGTTTAGCGCAAGACACAATCGGCACGATAGATTTATTGTCAGCAAGGCAAGGCTTCTTTTTCAGTCCAACGCCCGGCAAAGCTAACGGCCCAATTGTTGCCGACCTTGGTCCAGCTATCCGCGATGTAACTGAGAATCCGACACCTCCTGCTCCCGGCGAGGTTTTGGTAATCACAGCCGAGGTCAAGGAGACGCTTAATCCTATCAGTGAGGTCAGGCTTGTCTGTCGCGTGAATTTTGAAAGCGCAAATCGCTGGCTGCCGAGTAACGGTCTACAGATGCTGGACGATGGTATGGGGCCTGATGCAGTTGCGAATGACGGTATCTTTACGGCCGCTATTCCTTCCATAGCCTATGGTCCTGGCGATATGGTCCGCTGGTGTGTAATTGCAGAGGACACCAAAGGCGTCGCAAATCGTGAACCGAGGTTTTTGTTCCCGACCAATTCGCCCGATTACCTCGGTACAGTTGTGAAAAACCCATCCATACACACCCAACTTCCCTTGATTCAGTGGTTCGTAGAGAATTCTGCGGCTTCGGAAACCGACTCCGGCACGCGAGGGGCAGTTTATTTTCTCGGTGAATTCTACGACAATGTTGTCATACATCGTCGGGGCGGAAGCACCGCAGATATGCCAAAAAGGCATTTCAAGTTTCGATTCAATCACGGATATAAATTCAAATTCGATCCCAGATTACCGGGCGTAAATGAATTCAATCTCAACAGTACTTTCAGCGACAAGGCGTATCTTCGACAGAACCTTGCATTTGAGGCTTACGATTGGTGTGGATGTCCAGGCAGTATTTCTCTTCCTATGTGTGCTTATCGCAACGGCCAGTTTTACGGCGTACAAATATTTATTGAGGAGCCGGAAGAGGAACTGCTCCAGCGCGAGGGTTTTGATCCTGACGGTGCACTCTATAAGATGGACAATACCTTCGATGCTGGCGGTAGTGCCGAGAAAAAAACCCGTCGCTGGGAGGGCAGAAGCGATTTAGACAATTTCTGCAAAAGTATCAACAACACCTCAGGTACTGCAAGGCATAATAACATTTTTGACCAGGTTAATCTGCCTCTTACACTGGATTATCTTGCCGCGACTGTGCTTGTACACCAGAATGACCACCCGCACAAAAACCACTATCTATATTGTGACTCGGATGGTTCGCGCGAATGGCTTTTTCTGCCGTGGGACCACGACCTTACGTGGGGTTCAAATTGGACGGGCAGCTCTTTCCACGATTACATATATGCCGATGACGACCAGGTGCCGGGCAAGCCAACAGATGTAAAACCATCGCATCCTTTTATCGGCAAAGAGGACTGTAAGGAGTGGAATTTCCACTGGAATCGTCTGATTGACGCCCTTTTGAATGACCCGATCGTCAGAGAGATGTTCAAGCGCAGACTCCGCACGGTTATGGATGAATTCCTGAAACCTCCCGGAACAGGTTATAGTGACCTATACATTGAGAACCGCATCGACCAGCTCGTTGCACTGATGGCACCTGACGTTGCTCGTGATTATGTAAAATGGGCCAATCCGTGGCCCTGGGGAGGACAGGGCGGCTATCCCGCAGACCAGTCGTTCGAGTACGCAATTAATGTAATCAAAAACGACTATCTATCAGCCAGACGTTACCACCTGTTCGTGAGGCACAATGTCAATAATGTGGCCGCCTACGATATCCCCGGCTCATATTCGGCAGCATTAGCGAATTCTCAGCCTGCTGACATTGTCATTAACTTCGGCGGTTACGACTACAATCCGGCCTCCGGCAATCAAGATGAAGAATACGTAGAACTGATTAATCCCAATAATTATTCCGTTGATATTTCAGGCTGGCAACTTACAGGCGGTATACAGCACACTTTCCTGCCCGGGACCGTTATTGTTTCAGGCGGCAGCCTCTATGTTTCTCCAAACGTGGCTGCCTTTCGCAAGCGAGCCTCCAGTCCGTCCCGTGGCGAAGGACGATTCGTACAGGGAAACTATAAGGGCCATCTATCCAGTTGGGGCGAAACAGTAAACTTGCTGAATAAACAAGGTGTCTTAGTTGGCAGTATGAGCTACCCCGGCAGCCCCAGTGACCAGCAGCGTTTCCTTCGCATCACAGAGATAATGTATAATCCCGCGGCAGGGGGAGCTGTTGGCAACGAAGAGTATGAGTATATTGAGCTGAAAAATGTTGGAACCGCCACGCTGTCGTTGCAGGGTGCAGAATTTACTGATGGGATTCTTTTTGCATTTCCGAACATTAGCTTGCCTGCGAACGGCTACGCGGTGATAGTAAAAAATCAAGCTGCATTTGCTTCGCGGCACATCGTACCCGCCGGCGTACAAGTCTTAGGTCCCTATGACGGCCGACTATCCAATAGCGGAGAAAAAATCAAATTGGAAGACTCAACTAACAGCACGATTTTGGAATTCACCTTTAGAGACGATTGGTGGGAGACCACCGATGGGCAAGGCTTTTCTCTTACTGTCGTAAATCCAGCCAATCCCGACATAAATAGCTGGGGCGAGAAAGATTCCTGGCGGGCAAGCGCCTTTTATGGCGGCTCGCCAGGCTGGGACGATACCGGCATTGTGCCTGAGCCTGGCTCAGTGGTAATTAACGAAGTATTGGCCCATTCTCTCGCTGAGGCTTCGGAGTAGATAGAGCTTTATAATGCTTTCGGTGCAGCGATCAATATTGGCGGCTGGTTTCTAACCAACGCAACCCATCCTGACACCGAGATCGGCTCACGTCGATCGGCCCGAACAGCGTGACGACCGTTCGGGTCCGGCGGTCATGTACTCGCTCAGAGCCAAGCAATGTCTGATCCAGGGCCTCAAGCAAGACCGCCACGGCTTGCCCCAAAATGTTACTGCTCCCGAGGGCAAGTTGAGGATTGCCTCGCCTGTCTCCTGCGGATATTATATGGCATTATCGTGAATCAGGTACGTGCCAGGTCATGTCAGAGTGAAGGTTGCTTAAAGTTATACCAGAGGGTTGTATTATGACAAGAAAAGGAATCACTCGGCGTCAATTCATTAAGAGCACCGCTGCTTTAGCCAGCGTCACCTTTTTGTCATCCTGTGCTACCGGGCCTTTAGCAAAAGGCCGCAAGCCAACTGCGGTGGATCAGGTTCTGCTGGGTAAGACAGGATTAAAGCTCAGCCGGCTTGGTTTCGGCACCGGCACCAAGGGCGGCAGCGTTCAGCGAGCTCTGGGCTCCGAAGGGTTTAACCGGCTGATACGATATGCGTATGATCAAGGGATTACGTATATCGACACCGCTCAAAACTATGGAACCCACACATTCGTCCGCGAGGCGATCAAGGGCTTACCGCGAGAAAAGCTCTTCATTCAATCCAAAATGCCAGGCGTGCCTGAGAAGCCTTTGGAGGTGCTCGATCGCTATCGCAAGGAGCTAAACGTCGATTACATTGACAGCCTGCTTGTTCACTGTGCTATCACCAAGGACTGGGACGAGACTCACAAGAGGCTGCTGGACGCCTTGGCGGAGGCCAAGACCAAGAAGATAATACGCGCCCACGGTGTCTCATGCCATTCGTTGCCCGCCTTGACCAAAGCCGCCCAGTTGGATTGGGTTGACGTCAATCTGGTACGGGTCAATCCCCAGGGTGTGTTCGTTGATACCTCGGTTGAGGGATGGAATGCCAAGAGCGATGCATCGCATCTACCCGCGGTGCTGGAGCAAATGAAGGTCATGCGTAAGAAGCGCCATGGCATCATCGGGATGAAGATTATGGGCGAGGGCAATTTCACAAACCCAGAGGACCGCGAGAAGTCCATTCGCTTGGCCATGCAGGGCGGCTTGGTGGACGCGGTCGTGATAGGCTTCAAGAGTGCTGCGGAAATAGATGAGGCCATTTTGCGTATGAATCGCGCTCTTGTGGAGACCGCATAAGAAATGAGTGTCAAGTGTGCAAGAGCCTTTTTCCTGGCGGTTTCGGCGTCTTTCTGTTTGCTATCACCGCAACGCCTGTACGCAGTATCCGTTCGGGATGGTAACGAACATAAAACGGCTGAAGATGGTACTGCCGCAAAGAAAGTCCTCGACCTTCGTTACGCAGGCGAGAATCTGCTTGACCCAAATGCCTGGCGGCCGTGGGACAAAGGCTTCGAACATCGTGATAACATCTTCACTTGTGACAATGGGTCCGACTCCCACATCCAGCGAGGTATTTCGCAGAATGTTGTCTTGAACCAGACTAAGCCCGAACCAGTCATAGCCATGGCCTGGAGCAAGGCTGAGGACGTAGGTGGTGGCCAGAATAGTGACTATTCGCTTTATCTGGACCTTGTGTATTCTGACGGCACACCCTTGTGGGGGCAGGTTGACCCGTATAGTGTTGGCAGTCACGACTGGGAAAAAGCGCAGGTCATAGTATTTCCGGAAAGGCCGGTCAAATCAGTTTCTTTTTATATGCTCTTGCGGCAGCACACCGGTAAAGCTCTGTTCCGAGATCCGCAACTGCGAGTAATAAGGCCTCCAACTGGCAGCTATCTGTTCGACGGCGTACCCGTGTCACCTACAGGGCTGCTAAAGGAGGGATTTCAGGTCCGGGACGTAGCGGCTGGCACTGATTTCGTCCATATCCAACATCAAGCGCTTGGCCTTGAACTTGAGTATCAAAGGCAGCAAGTCGGCAGTACTATTCTCTTTGATGTTACTATCTCTGACAAAACGGGCAAAGACCGGGCCATCACGCTGATATATGCTATCCCACTGCCTGCGGAAAAATGCCGCTGGTTGCAGGACCCACGTCATAGCTTAACGGTTGAGCCAGATCATGAGTACATAAGTGCCGGCAGGTTTTCCGCGGGCGCCAATGGCCGAGTGTCACGTTATCCATTCGGGGCTGTAGCAACTGCTGACCGGGGCATAGGTCTGGGCATTGACATGGCATGGCCAGCCTTTTTCCGGGTGGGCTACAACAGCGGAACGCACGAATTATTTGTCGCCTACGACATTGGCCTTGCTCCTGAAAAGCCTGAAGCACACTTACGATTTTGCAGGTTTGATTTCGACCCTAAATGGCAATTTCGCGCGGCCCTGGCACGGTACTACGATATCTTCCCCGAATATTTCCGATGCCGCACGCCGAAGCCCGGTCTTTGGATGCCCTTCGCCAAGATAAGCGATGTCAAGGACTGGCAAGACTTCGGCTTCAAATTCAAGGAGGGCACTAACGAAACGCAGTGGGACGATGAACACCAGATAACTACCTTCCGCTACACCGAGCCAATGACCTGGTGGATGCGCATGCCTAAGGAAACGCCCCGGACACTTTCGGCTGCCCTGGCTGAGGCAGAACGCCTTGCCAAGGAAAAGAATGACTCACCTGCCCGAGCACTATTGACGAGCGGCTTTCACGATGAAAGAGGTGAGTTTCCGGCCCGCTTGCTCGATACGCCGTGGTGTGACGGCGCCGTTTGGAGCATCAACTCCATGCCGAACGTTCAGGGCGAAATCACAGATTTCAAGAATAAGTGGAACCCGACACTCCGCGAGAAGCTCTATGGTTCCCAGACTACCGGTGATCTGGATGGCGAATACATTGACTCAAGCGAAGGCTATGTAACAGACGAGCTCGACTTTCGGCGTGACCACTTTGCTGCCGCTGAAACACCTCTTACATTCTCACTTGATGATCACAAAGTGGGCATTTTCAGGGGCCTAATAGCGTTCGAATACGTCCGTGCAATAGCTCAAGATATTCGGGCGATGGACAAACTAATGATGGCTAATGCTACTCCAATCAGCTTGTGCTGGCTGGCGCCTCTGCTGGATGTCATGGGCTCTGAAACCGATTGGAATCCAGGCGGCCTCTGGCGGCCGATGTCCGACAGTGACCTGCTTTATCGCCGGGCTTTGTGCAAAGGCAAACCATATTGCTTCCTGATGAATACTCGATTCGAAGAGTTCCCACATGAGCTGGTTGAGAAATATATGAAGCGATGCCTGGCCTATGGCATGTTTCCGGGGTTTTTCAGTCACAATGCCTCGGGGGGTCATTATTTCACCCGGCCTGAGCTGTACGACCGGGATCGAGACCTCTTCAAAAAATACGTCCCTTTGTCCAAATTGGTGGCCGAAGCAGGCTGGGAGCCGATTACAAATGCCCATTCAAGCGATAGCCGGGTTTATGTGGAGCGATTCGGCGATAGATTCTTCACCATATTCAATGACAGTACCGAACGTCGCCCAGTGACAATTACTCTGGAGCAGAAAACAACCGCTGACGTCCGCGAATTGGTTAACGGCCACACTATTAGGTTGCAGGCGGGACAAATCAATCTCGTGCTTGAGAGTGAAGACGTCGCAGTAATCCAGACTAATTGATGAGTGCTCAATAAATGCAAAGGTCGATTTTATTGGCTGTATTGGCTCTGGATTTGGTTTACGTCGCCGACCCAGGACGGGTCGGATTAGCCCTGCCACTTGTGGCAGGGGCTCCCCCGGCACACGTGCCGGGGCTAATCCCAGCCGAACGCAAATCCAATGTAGTCGCGCCCCAACCTCTTGAAAAGGATTTTGATATAGCGCGGTTCGCCCGTGTTGTGACATGGGATCCAAATCGCGCTGGCAGTCATCCCAGCCGGATTGAAGAGCTTAAGCCGGGCGAGATATTTCTTGAGACCGATGTTCTGCCTGCTGCTGATGGAACGTACGTTGTGCCCCTTGCTCTCAACGGTCTGAGTTGCATCGGTCTACAATGGATGCAACGGATTGAGAGCAGCATCTTGAAAGAGCTGGTGTTGGAATTTGCTGAGGGTTCGCCAACACCATCGGCAGGAGAAATTCGCGTAGAGTGGTGGGTTGGTGAGTCAGCCTGGCAAGGAGACTGGAAACTGCTTCCAGTAAAGATAGAACAACAGGGGAACCGGTGGGTTTTCCGCGTTGTCTGGGGAACAAGTGGGCCAAGTTGCATCGGCGTAGAAAAGATCCGCTGGGTATTTCCTTCATCTACCAGGCCTTTTATTGTCCGAAAGATAGAAGCTTTCACGCTCTGCCAATGGGATACGGTCGTGCTGAATCTGGAATTGGAACAGCCCAAAACGGGTCAGGTCGGTAAGATCGACGTATATGACGGTGAGATAATCGAACCACCTGCTACAGGCTCTTCTCTGCATTGCGAATGGGATTTAGCCGGTCCCCTTCAACTGAAAATACGCTATTGCAAACCGGAAAGCAGATTACTTAAGAGCGACCGCACTTTAATTACAGTTCACTTACCAGCGGGGGCATTTAGCGTGTCAGTTAACGATGTGCTTGAACACGGATGTGTCTATGTGCCAGCCTTTGGATTCTTTATGGCTAAAGATTCCGCGGGAGTAAGTCTCGACAAATACCGCCAAGAAATCTCCGCACGCAAGACAATTCGCCGGCGCGTCCGCCAGATGCCGGACCAATCCTTCACACAAGCAATGGAAAAGGTGCATCATAAGGTTCAGGACAACGGGCCTACGATGCTGTCTCTGGCGTGTGACAACCACAAGTTTGTCGTGGAGCGGACAGGAGATATTTGGGTATTCGAGGGCGGCTTTAAGCTCATCCCCAAGTTTGGCTCGGGCAAAAACCAGAAGTTCACACGTAACCTGTATGGTGGCTGGCTGCCGGTGCCTGCAACGATTATGGAAGAAGACGGCCTTCGTTACCGGCAGCGAACATTTGTTGCCCCCTATGGGCAAGAAAATCCACAGTATCATCCATGGCTGCAACGTCAGCCGATTTGTGTGGCGGAATTCATCATAGAAAACCCTTTGCCCGAAAGTCTCGATGCCACGCTGAGTTTGAGGTTTTTGGCGGATGCCGGAAAAAATCAGCCTGCTGAACTTCTGCCGGTTCAGCGCGGAACGCTCATACAGAAAGAAGGCCAGCTTCTGGCTTTTGTCGATACGACAGAGATTTCATCGCTGAGCATACAGACCCAAAGCGGCGACTTGATGATAAGTGGGGCTATACAGGGCGAGACAACAACACGTTGCTTTGTCTATATTCCAACCTGGCAAATCAAGCCGGATGAGTATGCCTTGCTCAAGAACGGGACGAACTTACTTTCGGATACAGAAGCTTACTGGAATAATATAATGGCATCTGGAACACAGATTGAAATTCCGGAGCCATTGCTTTTGAACGTCATACGTGCTTCGCAAGTATACTGCCTGATGGCCGCCCGGAACGAAGAGCACGGCAAGCGGATCGCAGCGTGGATAGCATCGGACCGTTATGGGCCATTGGAGAGCGAAGCTCATTCTGTCATTCGTGGGATGGACTTAGTGGGGCACGAAGATTTTGCCCGCCGGTCGCTGGACTTCTTTGTCAACAGGTACAGTCCAGCAGGTTACCTTACCACTGGCTATACTGTTATGGGCACGGGATGGCACCTGTGGACTCTGGCGGAGCACTATCAATTGACGGAAGACTCACAATGGCTCAGAAAGTCGCGCCGGAGGTGGCACGAGTGTGCCAGTGGATAGTACAGCAGCGGGAGAAAACCCAAAAGATAAATGCCTATGGTGAGAAAGTGCCAGAGTACGGCCTTATGCCGCCTGGTGTGGCGGCAGACTGGAACCGTTTCGGATACCGCTCATACAACCAGGGCAATTTCTATGCAGGACTATATGGTGCGGCGTGCTGCTTAGCCGACATTGGCCACCAAGATGCAAATTCGCTGCTCGGTAGCGCTGTCCAGTTCCGGGGGGACATCCAACGCGCCTATCAGTGGACACAGCAGCATTCACCCGTAGTACCGCTAAGCAACGGCACCTGGGTGCCCTATTATCCGTCATTTGTATATGGTTTCGGCGAGGATGCCTTCCCGGGTGAGGATGGTGGCAGGTCCTGGTGTTACGACGTCGAAATAGGTTCGCATCATCTGGCAGTCCTGGGTGTGCTGGATGCGTCCGACCCAAACATCAATTGGATAGCAGACCGCATGGAGGATTTTTGGTTTTGCCAGGATGGTCTGTACGATTATCCTGCCCAAGAAACCAGTAAGGACTGGTTTAATCTCGGTGGTTTTTCGAAGGTGCAGCCATACTACGCTCGCATCCAGGAGCTCTACGCGTTGATTGATGATATTAAGCCGTTCATTCGGTCGTACTTTAATGCCATTCCTTCATTACTCAATACGGAGAACCTATCTTTCTGGGAGCATTTCCACAATGGTGGTGCGTGGAACAAGACACATGAAACCGGCGGTTTTTTGACCCAGACGCGCATCATGTTGGTAATGGAACGCGGCGACCAGTTGTGGCTGGCACCTTTCGTCACAAATCACTGGATGAAAGATGGTATGGTAGTAGCCGTCCGAGATGCGCCCACCAAATTCGGCAAGGTCAGCTACAAGATTACCTCTGCTGTTAGTAAAGGGTATATTGAAGCGGTGATTGAACCGCCGACCCGTTCGGTGCCCAAGACATTGGTGCTGCGTTTGCGCCATCCTGACGAGAAACAGATGAAGGCTGTGACTGTCAATGGCAAGCCGCATAAAGAGTTTGACCCTCAGAGGCAGTGCATACAACTGCGGCCAACTACCGGGAGCATCGTTGTTCGCGCACAATATTGACAGCGGAAAACCTCTTTTATCTCGGCAAAGATGGAAAAGAAAGGGCTTTCATCGCTGCTTTCGCCTGAATCGCGCCAGCCAAGACCAGAGTAACAATTAGCAAGGGTTCATCCGCTGCTATGTATAGCGCCACGTGTTCTTCATGGTCTTGTATCGGCAAAGCGAAAAGACCTACTGCTATGCGTGGCACGGCCCTACCAACAGGCGGATTGGCGTTTTTACAACTCGCGATACGGCAAATCGAGAAGGGTTCATCAGCCGTTCCTCATAGCATATGCTCAGTAGATGAGCATAGTAGTTGTACTGTCTATTTTCACTAAAGTCTTGTAAGTCTTTATTACGAATATCTTTCCATGGGAATGGTCCCAATGGAAAGGAACTGTCATGGAGCGGCGATTTGAGATACGAAAACGCGAAATTC
>Ga0315279_10007298_pt1 | contig 13713 bp, 19 predicted proteins | sample YL17G06_20_MG_FD_203694 | JGI IMG/M metagenome (GOLD analysis project Ga0315279, IMG submission 203694) | Sediment microbial communities from Yellowstone Lake, YNP, Wyoming, USA - YL17G06_20 | ecosystem: Environmental > Aquatic > Freshwater > Lake > Sediment | place: USA: Wyoming | collected... | reverse complement strand
CTCATGCTCTCTCACCTCCCTCCTGCGATCTGTGAGGGGCGAGATGTGAAGACGAAAGTCGGAACGCAGGAGGGAGGTGAGAGAGCATGAGCAGGCTGACCAAATTTCTCGGGAAGTTAGCTACCAGCGCCAGCTTCGATGAACTGAAAGAGCGGCTGGGGCCGGAACTCACCGAGTTCGTGCCGTTGCTGGAGGCGATGGCCCGAGATGATTGGCAGGCGGCCGCTTCCGAGTTCCGCGGCTATGCGGATGTGCAGGAAGTTTTCCAGCGGGTCTACGCGGCTGCCGACAAGACGGCCGCGGGGATCATCGCGATGGTGCCAGAGGCCTACCGGCCCGAGATGCAGACGCGGCTCGCGGAGCTCGAAGCGAAGTTGCGCGAGCTAGTCGAGAGCAGTGTGCCAGACCTGATGGAGGGCCTGGACCGGGCAATCCCGGAGGAGAGCATCCTAGCGTTCCTGCGGGCCCTGAGCATCGGGGCTGCGTGAAGTCGGGCTGTTGGTGGCAGCGGCGGCCGGCGGGCCGCCGCTGTGACGAGGACCCGATCACGGAAGGCGAGGCGATGCGGCGAGGGTTCATTCCGGCAAGCGGGCATATGAGGGTGATCTCCCGGCCATCCCTGGCCGACCCCTCCCGCTGGGCGCGTCCGGGCAGCAAGCTCTGGCGCGTCGCCAACCGCCTCCTCGCCGTGCCGGGCCGCTGGGTAACCGGCCTCGAGCTGCATGACGCCTATGGCGAGCGCGGCTGGTCGCACGATTCGGCGGTGGCCCAGCTCCGGGCGAAGGGCATGGTGATCGAGAGCCGGCCCATCCCCGGGCAGGACCAGTTCGAGTACCGGGCAGTGCTGGCCCCGGAGCTCCAGCCGCACCTCGCACGGACTGGCTTGGAAGTCGAGCGGAGACGAACGGAACTGCGGGGCGGGTTGGCCACAAGCCAAACGGTGGCGGGCAACGGGGCGCTCTCACCGCCTCGGGGCAGCGGAAACGCTGCCTATCCGAAACGCGCCCCCGCCCCTCAGCAGCCCAGACTGATCTAGGAGGCGAGGATGCGAAAGAAGCGCGGGAGGAAGGCGGACAAGGAACCCCAGGCGGAGCCGGTGGTGGTGTCGAGCCCGGACCGGGCGACGGCCCTGCTGCGGTTCGCGGGCCAGATGCAACGGATCCTCGCGGCCAATGAGGCGCGGGGTTGGCAGTTCACCGAGGATGACCGAGGCCGGACCCTCGGCCTGCTGGATAAGCAGCACACCCAGTTGATCGAAGCGATCGCCGCCGGCGAACTGCAGCGCGCGGTCCAGTGCTGCACGGATCTCTCGAACATGGCGCTGATCGTGGCCGAGACGATCCCCGCCGCGCACTGGCCCGAGGCGGGACTGCCGGCCTTCATCTGCCCCCACATCTCATCGGACGGCTCGGTCTGCTGCGCGCTCGATGCGCATGTGGCCGACGTGGTGGGCCGGGTGGAGAGCCTGCGGCGGCAGCAGCGCGAGGAGGAGGCGGCGACGGTCCGCTTCGCCGCGAAGTTCAAGGGCGCATCGCTCAACGCGGACGGCGAACTCACCGTCGCGCTGACCCCGAACGTGGCCGATCCGTGGGCCCTGCACCAGGAGTCCGTGACGCGCAAGGGCCGCACGGTCAATGTCAGCCTGCTCTTCCCGGTTGAAGAGACGCCGGCGCCAGCCCCGGAGGACCAGCAGGCACTCCCCCTGAGCGATACCCCGGCGCCCGAGCCGGTGGACATGATCGCCTGCCGCAATCCCGCCTGCCGGAAGATCGTGCGCACCGAGGGCGCGGAGCCAGGCAGTATCTGCGGATTCTGCCTGGACGGAGAGCTGGCGATCGTCGGCGTCATCCCGCTCTACTGTTCGAGCTGCCGCCAGCCGCAGGAGCTGGCGACCGCGCGGCCCGGCGATGATTGCACCCTCTGCAAGGAGGGGCGGTATATGTCGGGCCTGCCGACTGCAGGCCCATCCCAACCCGAAGGAGCTGATGACGTGTCAGCACCATGCGAGACGGAGGAGAAGAAGGCCGAGCCGACCTGCGAGGACCCGAGTGGAGAGGTGAAGCCCACGGAGGAGTGCGGCGAGAAGCCAGCGGGCGAGTGCAAGAAGGACGCGCCGCCGGCCGAATCCGACCAGGGCGAGGCGTAGAGGAAGAGATGGGGGCGGCCCTGAGGCCAGAAGGCCGATACAACCTGTAGCTCAGGCCCGTTGACAATCAAAGCCATGAAAAGAGCGTGCATAGCCGAGCAAACGCAGGGTCCCGTGGCGAGGGGCCTGAGAGTCAACGGTGTTCCGGTTAGGCGCGAGCCGGGCCGTCCCCGTGAAATGAGATGCCGGAGGTTGATGCCGTGACCGATTCCGAGACGATAGCGGGGCCCACGAGACGCGAGCAGATGCACGAGGAAGCCGCGGCGCGGAAGGCTGAACGTGCGGCGAAGGCCACATTGAGGCGGAGAGGGCTGCACTTCCACGTCTGCATCCGGTCCCGGTCGGGCGGGATCTTCCCTGGCGACGGCGTGCGGATCAGCCGGGGGCGGTTCGCCACGAGAGCAGAGGCGGAGCAGTTCGCGAACGGCAGCCCGGCTTCATCCGACCCGTTCGTCTGCGATGAGAGGACGACGGCATGACCTCCATCCGCGGTCCGACCGACAAGTCCTGCGGCGACTGCGCCCACCGCGATCCGGCGACGCGGCGGTGCGCGCGGTGGGACTGCAAGCGCGGGAAGTATGGGCTGACGTGCGGAGAGTTCACAGCAAAGATCAGAGGCCGGAAGGGGCGAGGCAGTGGCAGCATTCCAGATGAACGGCAGTATCTTCAACAACGGTTGGGATGTGAAGACGATAGCCCTCGCGGCCTACCTCTTTCACCAGGGCCACCTCGACGGCTGGGGCCTGATCCATGAGAAGCCGAGTCGGTTTGCAGCCGACCTAACCACCGCGCGCACCCCCGTCAGCGAGGCGGACGTGGCCGAGGCGCTCGCAATCCTGGTCGAAGCGAAGGCCTTCTTTCGGTATACCTCGGGAGGGGAGCCATACCTAGCTACTCGCAAGTACCAGGACCACCAGCGGAGGGGGTATTTCCCCGAGAAGGGTCCTAGCTGCCCCGTGCCGCCCCTTGCTGTTTTGCGAAAGCTCTCCCCCAAGACACGGGAAAACTTCGCGAAATGTTTGGAAAGGTTTTCGTCTGCAGTTGCAGTTGCAGTTGCAGTTGCAGTTGGCCTTGCTGAGGAGGATGCCGACGCGCCAAAAGGCGCGACCGGCTGCCCCTTCTGCGCCCGCCCGACGAAAGGTCCCTTGCAGCACTACCACGACGAGGCGAAGCGGGTCCTCGGGCGCTGCCTGGTGATAGACCCGGCCGCCTGCGGAGCGCTGATCGCCCGGCGGGAGAAGGCGCTTGGCCGGGCACGCTGCCACGCGCTCTTTGCCGCCTACCTCGGATCGGCAGACCCATTCGTCGCCAAGCAGGGCCACTCGCTGAAGCTATTCTGCTCCGAGAGCACGATCAACGGCCTCGGAGCTGCAGTAGACGGAGGTTACACCCATGGCAAACCCGGAACCGGAAAACGCAAGCCGAACCCCACGGGGTGGTAGGCTCACCCGCGTCGGCGATTCCCTGGCGGCGCCGGACCCGAGCACCCGGCCCGAGGCCGGCTTGTGCGAGTACTGCGGCCGGGGGATCGAGCCGCTGTGGCTGCCGATCTCAAGGCGGCCGAGGTGGCACATCAACCGGCTCTGCCCGGGCTGCGCGGAGGGCCAGCGGCTGCAGCAGGAGGCCGAGGCGAGGGCCCTGCGGGCGCAACTATACCTGCGGGAGCGCATCCAGAAGGCCGGCCTCGCGTCGCCGCACCGGGCGACGAGGACCTTCGAGAGCTTCGCCCTGGTGGAGGGAACGGAGGCGGCGCTGGGGACCGCCACACGGTTGGCCCAGCGCATGATCGAGGGGCCCGGAGAACCGCGCCGCGGTCTGCTCTTCTGCGGGACCAACGGCTGCGGCAAGACGCACCTGGCGCTGGCGATTCTGCACCGCGTGATCGAGTCGGACGCGGCGCGCAGCGGCCTGTTCGTCGAGTTCGCAGACTACCTCGGCACGCTCCGGCGCTCCTTCTCCCGACCGGCGGAGGAGGAGGCGGCCGATCCCGACTGGCTCCGCTGGGCGATGTTCGAGGTGGAGCTGCTGGTGCTCGACGACATCGGCGCCGCGGCCGCGAGCCGGGGGGGCTGGGACGCCGAGGAGATGTGCCGGCTGCTGAATCGGCGGATCGAGAGCGGCCTGCCGCTGATCGCGACCACCGACCTGGGGGCCGATGAGCTCACCGATCGCCTCGGTGCTCGCGTGGTGAGCCGGCTGTACGAGGCCTGCGACATGGTGCGGATCGAGGCGGGAGACTATCGACGGAGGAGTCAGGGGTAATGCGACCGCTCTTGCCGCCCATTCCCGAGATTTTGCGCGGCCGGCTGGACGGCAACAACAAGGCCCAGTTCGAGGCCCTTCGCGCTTGGGAGAGGCGAGCAGAGGCCGGCGAATGGGATCCGCCGCAGCAGCGATACGTCGTGGAGGTCCCCATTGCCGGCTCGCGTTTCTACGAGGTCATGGCCACGGATAGCGAGGATGCCGAGATCCTGATCGCGGACGGCGAAGGCACGCTCATGGAGGACGACGTGGAGGAGATGCGCGATTTCGGGACTGCCCAACTGGCGCGAGGTAAGTCCTGATGCCCCACGCGGTCGAGATCGGGCGGCTGGTCGAGGGCGGAGGAGCGCTGCGGCTGGACGTGCCGGCATTGATTGCGACGCGGCTGCTGGTGCAGGCGATGGCGGGCGGCGGCAAATCCTGGACGCTCCGCCTGCTCCTGGAGCAGACGCACGGGCAGGTCCAGCACATCGTGCTCGACCCCGAGGGCGAGTTCGCCTCCCTGCGCGAGCACTTCGATTACGTGCTGATCGGGAAGGGCGGCGACCGGGCGGCCAAACCCCAGGAGGCCGGGGCCCTGGCCCGCTCTGTGTTGGAGCTGCAGTGCAATGTGATCTGCGATCTCTACGAACTCCCGGTCGGCGAGCGCAAGCGGTTCGTGCGGCTCTTCCTCGAGTCCCTGGTGAACGCGCCGAAAGCGCTGTGGCATCCCGCCCTGGTGGTGATTGATGAGGCACATTCCTTTTGCCCCCAGAAGCGCGAGGCCGAGTCGGCGGAGGCGGTGATTGACCTGCTGGCGCGGGGCCGCAAGCGCGGCTTCGCCGCCGTGCTGGCCACGCAGCGCATCGCCAAGCTCGACAAGGACGCGGCGGCCGAATGCGGCAACGTGATGGTTGGCCGAACGGTGCAGGATGTGGACCGGGCCCGGGCGCTGGACATGCTGGCGGTTTCCCGCGATAGAGCGAGAGAGATTGATCGGGGGCTGATGACCCTGCCGGCCGGCACGTTCTACTCGATAGGCATGGCCTTCGAGCCGCAGGCCCTCAGCTTCTTCCGGGTCGGAGCGGTGCAGACCAAACATCCGCAGATCGGGCGAGGCCAGCTGGCCGCGCCGGCGCCGCCGCCCTCCGCTCGGATCAAGGCCGTACTGGATAAGCTCGACCATATCTCCCGCGATCAGGAGGAGGAGGCGAACGAACGGGTCCGGCTGGTGCAGACCATCGGCGAGTTGCGGGGCGAAGTCAGGCGGCTCGAGGCGGCGGACCGCGCGAGGCCAACGGCAGACCCGGAACAGATCGAGCGCCAGAGGGCCGAGATCCGCCAAACCTCGACGGCACTCGCTGGTGCTGATCTGATCATCCGATCGCTGCGGACCGACCTCGCGGTGATCGCCAAATCGGCAAAGCGCGGACTGGACGCGATCGAGGGATCGCCAGAGGCAGTCCGTATCCCGCCCGCGCGGGAGAAGTCCCTGTTCTTCGGGTCGAGCAGGGAGAGGTCGCAGAATAACCCAGCCGCCGAGAACCCGCGCCGCGGATTCTCGCCGCCGAAAGTTGCCCCGAAAGTTGACAGCGATGGCCCCCACCTCCGCGCCGGCGCCCGGCGGATGCTGGAGACGCTCGCCCGGCACCACCCGATGGTGATGACCCGCAGCCAACTCGCCACGCTCAGCCGCTTCGCCCCGCGCGGCGGGACCTACGGCACCTATCTCGGCGATCTCAAACGCGCCGGCTACATCGAACTCGGCGGCCGGGAGGTCAGCATTACCGCTGAGGGCCTGGCGGGCTGCGATCACATCGCCCCGCGTCCCATGCGGCCGGACGAGATCCTGGAGACCTGGCGAGGGGCGCTGCGGGCGGGTGCCCGCCGGATGCTCGACGAGCTGGTGGCGATCCACCCGGAAGGCATGATCCGATGACCCGGTGCCGCATCCGAATCTTCGGGATCGAGGACCTGGGCGGGGGCGACTGGGAGATCCGCTTCACCTGGTCGGGTGATGATTGGCAGGCCGCGGTCGAGGCGGTCAAGCGGGACATCGACGCGGACCTGCGGACCTACGATCCCGAGACGCGGCAGTGGAGCGTCCAGGCCACCGCCCACACCCAGATGACGCTCAGCACGATCTTCGCGAACCTGTGGTCTGCGCTCGACGCGGCGCAGCATCCCCAGGAGACGCTATTTCAGGAGGCGGTGTGATGTACTGTTTGAGCGTGCAGTTGCCCTGGGCCCTGCTGATCGTGGCGGGCCGGAAGAGTATCGAGGTCCGTTCCTGGTCCTATCGCTCACTCGGCCGGGCGCAGGCCCTGATCGGTCAGCGCGTGGCGATCCACTGCGGCCAAGGCATCGGCCACAATGCGCCCGCCAATGTGGTGCGGATGGCCGATGAGATCAGCGGCGCGTGGCAGGGGTTGCGCGGCAACGTGATCGGCAGTGCGGTGCTGGTTGCCGCCTTCCGGTTCACTTTGCAGACTTGGGAGGAGGAGTCCCCGAACCACCTAAACCCGCTCGCCTGGTGGGGAGGAGGCTTGGTCGGCTTGCAGTTCCGCGAGCCACTCCGGCTCAACCGGCCGGTGCCGTGCCGGGGCCAGTTGGGCTTCTTCGACTTGCCGGCAGAGATCATAGACCTGGTGCGAGAGGCGAGGAGAACATGTCAACAGCAGTCGCAGTCTGTAAGTACCTGAGATCGGGGAACGACGGGCAGACCTCCTGCGCGATCACCGGCGCCACCATGCCGCGGGACTGCGCCGCGCCCAGGGAGGCGGACCCGGATTCCCGCAGCTGCGTGCCGGTGCTGGCGCTGCTCTATGCGAAGGGGGAGCGATCATTCCTCGCGACCCTGGACCGGCTGACCCGCGACGCCGTGATGGCCACCGCGGCAAACGTCAAGCGCCGGCTGGATGCCGGATTGATCAACGCGCGCCGGGATAGGCCGGCGGAGGAGACAGAACCGATGAGAGCAGAGCAGGGCAAAGCCGAACCGTCGCCGGGACGGCCGGTGGGCGGAAAATCCATGTCCGAGATGACGGCCGCTGAGCTGGATACCCTCGCAAGCGCGGCCCGGAAGTTGGCGCGGGAGAAGGGCTCGGCCGAGAAGCGGGCGGCGCGCGCCCTGTCGGCCCTCAAGGCGGCGAAAGGCCTGGCCGAGTCCCGGGTCGAGGCGCTGGAGGTGGCGATCGAGGAGGCGGAGGCCGGGAAGGCGGTGGACCTCAAGGCGCTCAGGGTGAAGATTCCGCGGCGCGTCTCTCCTACCCCCACGACCAGAGAGGCGATCAAGAGGACTTGGACGCCGGAGCGACGGGCTGCCCAGCGAGCGCGAGCACTGGAGACGAACGCGAAGCGGCGGAAGGCGAAGCTGGCGAAGTGAGGCGGACTCACGCCGACATCACCATCGTGAATGCCCGCGACCTCGGCCCGACCAAGGACTGGCCGGGATGCTACGTCTACGTCGGCCGGGCCAACATGCGCCGGCGGTTGGCGGCGAGTCCCCTCGCCAATCCCTATGTGATCGGGCAACGCGTGGATCCGGCGCTGGTGCCCTCGAGCCAGGAGCTCCGCTGCCGGACGCGCGACGAAGCGGTGGAGTGGTATGACGATTGGCTCCAGACGGAGATCGCCCACGGGCGGCGCGGTCCCGAGATCGAGGCGGAGTTGGAGCGTATGGAGGCGATCTACCACCGCCACGGCAAGCTCGTGCTGGTCTGCTGGTGCGCGCCGAAGCGATGCCACGCCGGGATCATCCGGAGCATTCTGGAGGATAGGTTCCGATGAGACGCAGCCGCGCGGAGAGGAAGGCCGGCCGCGGGGCCGAGGTGATCTCGCTGTCAGTGGCGCGGCTGCGGGAGATCGTCCAGACCGTCCCCGAGGACTCAGGCCTCTGGCGAGTCCAGTTCGGGCGCCGCGGCAAGGCGGAGATGCTGATCCGGCTCGCGCGGGTGGAGCTGAACAACCGGACGGTCGTGGCGGCGGTGCGCGAGCCGGACGGGATGCTGAGGGTGAACCTGTGAGGCACATACCGACCATCGCCGTTGACTTCGATGGGTGTCTCTGCGAGCACGCGTTTCCTGACTGCGGGCCGCCGCGCCGCGATGTAATCGAGCTGGTCAGGGCCCTCTGGTTGAACGGGTGGGACGTCGTCATCCACTCATGCCGAGCGAATAGCGATTGGGTCGGCAAGGGGGCCGGCGAGGCGGAAGCGCGGGCGAAGGTTGACGAAATGCTCGCGTGGCTGGCCAAGTACCATGTTCCCTATGGCGCCATCTGGGGGATCCGCATGCTCAACATCGGACGGGTCACGAATCCCGCGTGGGACTATAGCGGCGTTTCTGGCAAGCCGGTGGCCGATGTCTACCTTGATGACCGGGGGTTGAATCCCAATCTCACCGGCGAGAAGGATGTGTACAACGCATTGCTGGCCCAGTGCGAGGAGATCACGCGGAAGGCCGGCGATCCGCTGGCATTCCACCGATCGCTGGGGAGGTCAGTGCGGTGAGAGTCTGCGGCATAGACCTCGGCGGCCCGGGCGGGATTTGTGTGCTCACCCCCAATGGCGAGCTCGGTTCGGTGCTTCACTGGCAGCGGCTCGCGAAAGGCCTCGACCTGAAAGGATTGCGGGCGATCGTGGCGCGCACCCTGGAGCAGTTCGAGGTCGGCGTGGTGGCGACGGAGCGCCCCTTCACGGGCCGCTGGGATCCGCGGCCGAGCATCGGGATGGGCCAGCGGGAGAAGGCGGCGATCGTCAAGGAGGTCTGCCAGGAGCGGCGCGTGCTCTTCGTGCAGTATCCGCCTGCGAGCATCAAGGTCGCCGTGACGCAGAACGGGCGGGCGACGAAGGAGCAGGTCGGCCGGGCGGTCAGGCGGGCGCTCCGGATCCCGACCGATGATGGCCACGTCCTCGACGCCGGGGCGATCGCCATGGTGGCCCTGAGTAGGGAGGGGCGGCGGTGAGACGGACGCCGCGAGCCGAGGCCATCGTCAATGCCCTGCCGGAGGAGGCGGTGGTAGGAATGGCCGAGGACCTGCTGGAACTGGTGGACCGAGGCATCACCAGGAGAGTGGCGCGACAGGGCAATGCCAAACGGAAGCAACGGACGAGGGATGAAGCCAGGCACATACGCGCGCTATAGCTCGGACCTGCAACGGCAGGCGAGTATCGAGGATCAGCAGCGCCGGTGCACGGCCGAGATCGAACGCCGCGGCTGGACCAGCCCCAGGCAATTCTCCGACTCTGAGATCGCCGGCAGCGTCGCCAAAGCGCGGCCGGGTTACCAGGCACTCCTCGCCGCCGCCCGATCGGGCGAGATCAAGATCATCATGGTGGATGAACTCTCCCGCCTCACACGCGACCCCGAGGAACTGGCCGGCCTGCGCAAACGGCTGCGGTTCTGGGACTGCCACCTGATCGCCCTGCTGGATGGCGTTGACACGCTGACCGCGCCGGCGGCGGCGGCAGCAGTGATGCTGCTGGGCGCGTACCGAAACGAGACCGAGATCGAAGCGATCGCCCACCGGACGCGCCGGGGACTCGAGGGTCGGGTGCGGGCGGGGATGCACGCGGGCGGGGCCATCTATGGTTACCGTACCCGCGCCGTGCACGCCGACCGGCCGGGCGATCCACTCGGCACCGGCGAGGTCATCGGATATGAGTATCTGATCCAGGATGGAGAGGCGCAGGTGATCCGCGACATCTTCACCTGGTACGCGGGCGGCCTGTCCTGTCGGACGATTGCCCATCGGCTGAACGAACGGGGCATAGCTTCGCCCGGGCGGCGCTGGCGAGATGGCCGGCATCTCCGGGGCACCTGGTGCCACAGTGCGATCCAGGGGTGGGCCGATGCGCGGACGGGTCTCCTGAACAACGAGAAGTACATCGGCCGGCTGATCTGGAACCGGACCCACCGGCCCCGGGATCCCGAGAGGGATGGGAAGAAGACCCTGCGGCTGGCCGGGCGCGACGAATGGACGGTGGTGGAGGCGCCGGAGCTGCGCATCATCCCGCAGGGACTCTGGGAGGCGGTGAAACGCCGACAGCACGCGCGCTCCCTGGCCGCTAATGGGACGCGAGCAGTGGCCCGGACGGTCCGGCTGCTGACTGGCTTCCTGCGGTGCGCGAAGTGCGGTGGCGCCCTCTCGATCCGGGGGGCCTCGACCTACCGCTGCGCGGCGCGCTATGACCGCGGCCAGTCGGTCTGCGATGCCGCGGTATCCGTCAATGCGCGCAGGGCCGAGACGGCGGTGCTGGATTTCCTCGGCGAACTGCTCGCCACCGATCGCGTGATCGAGTCTGCAATGGCGATCTCGAAGGGGCGCAGGAAAGCCGAGGCGCGGCCGGCCGCCCAGGGAGGGATGCTACTTCGACAGATCGCGGAGGCCGAAGCCGAGGCCGGCCGCCTGGTCGAGGCGCTGGGCCGCGGGGTGTTGGTGTCGCAAATCGAGGGGCGAATGCGGCAAGTAGAATCGAGGTTGGCTGATCTCAGAGACCGGGTCGCCGGGGCGGAAGATGAGGCGCCGGCGCAAACGATCCCGATCATGCCCGGCGCGTTGAGGGCGATGGCGGCCAACCTGCGAGAGGCGGCGGCGGCCGGTGATGTGGACATACTCAAGCGAATGGTGGGGCGGATAGTGGACCGCATCGAGGTCCAGGAGCGCCCGCAGGTGGGTCAGAAGCGCGCGGGCGCGTTCCTGGCCGTCGCCCTCAAAGGGGAAATGCAAGCGATGCTGGGACTCCCGAATCTTACCAACGTACATGCCCAGGAGGCGGTTTGTACGCTGGTAAGCCTGCCCAGGGTAGTGAGTGGTCGCATTGAGGTGGGGCTGCGGCCCGAGTTCGGGGGGAATCGGTGATCTACCTCCACGACGGAGTCCACCTGATGGCCGAACTCGGGGCGAACGAGCGTGGCCAGATCGTCTCGGCGGATACGCCGGAGCTCCACGACTTCGCCCATCGCATCGGTCTCCGGCGATCATGGTTCCAAGGAGACCGATTCCACCCCCACTACGATGTCTTTGGGTCGAGGCCAGATGCGGCGCTGAAGGCCGGGGCTATCACGGTGAACGTCGCAGCATTGCGGGACTGCATGGCGCTCGCACGGCGCGAAGCCCGGATGGTCACCATCATGGAGGTTTTCGGGGTATGAGGGCGATCTACGAACCCACCGGCGCCGCCCGCGAGTACGCGCCACTCGCCGTGAATCTCTACCGCGGCTGCACCCATGGGTGCCTCTATTGCTATGGGCCGGCAGTCCTCCGGATGACCCCGGAGGACTTCCACGCCAGCGGGCGGCCGCGGCCGGGGATCCTGGACGCGCTACGCCGCGATGCGAAGCGGCGTGCCGGCAGCCCCGACCCCGTGTTGCTCTGCTTCACGTGCGATCCCTACCAGCCGGGTGAAGCCGAGGAGGAGATCACCCGTCAAGCAATCACGATCCTGCGAGAGTGCGACATCCCGGTCCACATCCTGACCAAGGGCGGAATGCGGGCATCGAGGGACTTCCCACTGTTGGCGGGGCCGGGGTGCGCCTTCGGCACGACGCTCTGCTGGACAGATGACGCGGACCGGCTGCACTGGGAGCCGGGGGCGGCCCCGATCCGGGATCGGGCAGAGGCGATCAAGCTGGCACATGCCCTGGGGATCCGGACCTGGGTAAGCCTCGAACCCGTAATCGTGCCGGAGCAGGCAGTCGCGTTGATCGGAGACCTATCGCCCTGGGTGGACGAATGGCGAGTCGGCAAGTTGAATCACCACCCCCTCGCCGAGGAGATTGACTGGGGGTACTGGACACTCGAGATGCTGCGGGCGCTCCAGACCAGCGGGCGTGACTACCTGATCAAGGAATCGTTGAGGCCATACCTACGGCCGACGGTCGAGGTGGAGCGCACAGCTGCAGTCGCATGACGTAGGGACCGGGAGGCCGTGTTGACGCACGGCCTCCCCAGCCACGCCCCTGAAACCAGCAGGGGAGTGACCGGCGGGCATAGCCCGCAGGAAACTCTTTCCGCACTTCAGGGGAGTCTCTGAGATGGCAACGGGGCCGAAGATCGAGATGGTAGGCATAGACCAGGTGGAACTGAACCCAAGGAACCCCAGATTGAACGAGGCAGCGATCGCGCCGGTGGCCGACTCGATCCGGCGCTTCGGCTTCCGGCAGCCGCTCGTGGTGAACCGCCGGACGAAGCGGATCGAGGCCGGGAATACGCGCTGGCGCGCGGCGAAGCAGCTCGGCCTGGCTCAGGTTCCGGTGATCTGGGTGGATGACGCGGAGGCCGAGGCGATGGCCTTCGCGATCGCCGACAACCGCACCCATGAGTTCTCGACTTGGGATGAGGCCACACTGGTCGGTCAGCTCAAGGAATTGGACGCCCAGGCATGCCTCCTGGCATCGGCCTTCAGCGAGGATGACCTGGGGCAGTTGCTGGCCAGACTGGAGGCCGAACAGAAGCAGGATCGGGAAGAGACCTTCGATGCTGAGCAGGCGATGGCGGAGGCGCAGCAACGCCGGGGCCCGACCCGCGTTCAGGCTGGCGAGATCTGGGAACTGGGTAAGCATCGTCTCTCGTGCGGTGACGCCACGGATCCGGAGAACTGGCAGAAGTTGATGGCGGGGCAGAAAGCGCAGGCAGTCGTCACCGATCCGCCGTATGGGATCAACTATGTGGGCGGGCGGGCGGTCCAGCAGAGGCGGATCTCGAAGCGTCGGCGGGGAAGCCGAGTCGAACCCGGCGATGCTTACTGGGACGACCTGACTCCGGAGCAGTACCGATCGCTGCTCAATGGCGCCCTGGCGCTTGCCCATGAGCACTCGGATGATAAGGCGCCGCTCTATCTCTGGTTCGCCAGCAGCCATCTGCGCAGCGTGCTGGAATGCATGGCCGGCACGGGGTGGGCAGAGCGGAATCTGATCGTCTGGGTGAAGAACAACGGCGCCGGGGCCCTCTTCGCCCAATACAAGCACTGGTATGAACCCTGCTTCTACGCTTTCAAGCAGGGAAAGACGCCCCGTTGGCACGGGCCGACCAATGAGCGGACGGTGTGGGAGCACGACAAGCCCCTCGTCAATGACCTGCACCCCACCATGAAGCCGCTGGCCCTGATCGAGCGCACGATCCAGAACGCCACCGAGCTAGGCCAGCTGGTAGTGGACCCCTTCCTGGGATCAGGCACGGCGATCATTGCGGCCGAGCGCACCGGCCGGCGCTGCTACGGCTTCGATCTCGATGCGCGCTACTGCGACGTGATCCTTCAGCGTTGGGAATCGTTCGCAGGCCTTCGGGCGAGCCAGCAGGGGCAGTCGGGCCGTCCCGCGCGGCAG
>Ga0315279_10007297_pt1 | contig 13713 bp, 11 predicted proteins | sample YL17G06_20_MG_FD_203694 | JGI IMG/M metagenome (GOLD analysis project Ga0315279, IMG submission 203694) | Sediment microbial communities from Yellowstone Lake, YNP, Wyoming, USA - YL17G06_20 | ecosystem: Environmental > Aquatic > Freshwater > Lake > Sediment | place: USA: Wyoming | collected... | reverse complement strand
ATGGTGGGATTTCAAACGAGACTCAAGATAGAGGAGCAGAAACGAGTCTTCAGAATGATTCCGGGTCTTGAGCGTGCTGAGTTTCTGAGATATGGTAGCGTTCACAGAAACTCCTTCATAAACGCACCGATTTGTCTGCTGCCCACGTTCCAGACAAGAAAGAATCCCGCGATTCTCTTTGCCGGGCAGATTTCTGGAATCGAGGGGTACGTCGAATCTATAGGCACCGGGCTTCTGGCGGGAGCGAACGCGGTGAGACTGGCAGAGGGCAAGAGTCCGCTCGTTCCTCCTCCGGAAACAGCGCTTGGGGCCCTTTGTAGGTACGTCTCATCTCCTGGCGTGGCTCCCTTTCAACCCATGAATTTCAACTTTGGCCTTCTCCCGCCGCTTGCAAAGAGGGTTCGAGTGAAACTCCATCGAAAAGAGGCCATGGCTGCGAGGGCCATGAAAGCCGCAGGGGGATGGCGGGAGATGATCGCGTGAGACGGGAGTCGCGTGCGTAAGAGGGAGATTGCCTATAGGACGGGAGGGCATCATATGAGACGTCCGCTAGAAAGTTTCGTCAGATATCTTCGGGACCAACGGGCCTATTCTCGCAACACGGTGGACTGTTACACGAGGGACATAATTCAGTTTGCACATTTCACGAAGCGCCTTTTGGATTCGGAACGTCCCTCGACTTCGGACGTCAACGTGAAAAACGTCAGGCCTGAAGAGGTTCGGGCCTTTCTGGCACAGCTTGGCGTGATAGGTCTGTGTGAGTCCTCAATCGCGAGAAAGCTGGCTTCGATCAAGTCGTTCTTCAAATTCCTGGTGCGCGAAGAGGTTGTTGCCTCGAACCCGGCTGCGGGGCTTAGGTATCCGAGGAAAAGACGCAAGCTCCCGACGTTTCTGAGCGTCTCTGAGCTAGAGAGGTTTTTCAGTTTTGACGCCAACGATTTTCTTTCTTCGCGGGATCTTGCTATACTTGAACTCTTGTACGGAAGTGGTATTCGAGTGGGCGAGCTGGCCGCGCTCGACCTGGTTGACGTGAACCTCACCGAGGGGCTGGTACGGGTTCGGGGAAAGGGTAAAAAGGAAAGGATCACGCCCTTTGGGGGGTGTGCGCGCCGGGCCCTCGAGAGCTATCTTGTTTTCAGAAGAGAAAACCTGGCGCGTCCTTCTGCAGGAAGACCGCATGTGCACAAGGATGCGGAGGCCCTCTTTCTCAACCAGAGAGGAGAAAGGCTCACGGTCCGCACTGTTCAGAGAATGGTCGGCCGTCGGCTTGGTAGTGCGGCGAGAGAAAGATCTCTCAGCCCCCACGTTCTGAGACACTCTTTTGCGACGCATCTTCTGGATGCAGGCGCAGACTTGAGGGCCGTCCAGGAGCTGCTCGGTCACGCGAGTGTGGCGACGACCCAGATCTATACTCATGTCTCCTTGAGGCGCCTCAAGGAAGCATACGGTAAGGCTCACCCGCGTGCGTGAGATAGCGCAACGAAAGGAGCAAGGGAATGAAACCAGGAGGCAAGATAAGGCACACAACGATCCTGGGATTGAGAGTGGGCAACAAGGCGGCCATCGGTGGGGACGGACAGGTGACGGTGGGTGAAACCGTTATGAAACAGAACGCGCGAAAGGTGAGGAAGCTCTTCAAGGGAGAGGTGCTGGTCGGCTTTGCCGGGGGCGCGGCGGACGCGCTCACGCTTTTCGAGAAATTTGAAAGCAAACTTGACGAGTTCAAGGGCAACGTGGAAAGGGCCGTGGTGGAGCTGGCAAAGGACTGGCGTACGGACAAGATTCTCAGAAGACTCGAGGCACAGCTTGCGGTCGTCAGTCCGGAATACACATTTCTTGTTTCTGGTACGGGAGACATCATAGAACCCGATGACGGGATTGTCGCCATTGGAAGCGGTGGCCCCTACGCACTGGCTGCTTGCAGAGCCCTTATGAAGCATTCGAAGCTTGAACCGCGTGAACTCGTGCGCGAATCCCTGGGGATTGCGGCTTCGATTTGTGTATTTACTAACGATAACATTGTGATTGAGGATCTATGAGTTACACATCAACAGACGAGAAGAAGTGTTCGATTCCCCTGGATGCTCTCACGCCGAAGCAGATAGTTTCAGAACTGGACGAGTACGTCATAGGCCAGGACAAGGCAAAGAGAAGCGTGGCTATTGCACTCAGGAACAGATGGCGCAGGCAGAGGGTTGAGGGGGAACTCAGAGAGGAGATAATGCCCAACAACATCATAATGATCGGCTCAACAGGCGTGGGGAAAACGGAAATCGCAAGGCGCCTGGCCAAACTCGCCCAGGCTCCGTTCATAAAAGTTGAGGCATCAAAGTTCACCGAAGTGGGCTACGTCGGCAGGGACGTGGAGTCTATGGTCAGGGATTTGGTGGAGCTCGCGGTCAACATGGTGAAGAGCGAAAAGGCTATCGAAGTGGAAGAGCTTGCAAAGGGGCATGCGGAAGAGAGGCTTCTGGATTTGCTACTCCCGAGGCCCAAGAAGAAGAAAAAAGCGGAAGAAGTAGAGTTGTTTTCCGACCAGACAGCGGGGAGTCTTGAGGAAACCAGAAAGAAGCTGCAGGGACAACTGAGGGAAGGGATGCTGGACAAGAGAATGGTCGAGCTAGACGTTGCTTCGAGAGTCTTCCCTACGATTGAAATTTTCTCGAGCGCCGGCGTGGAAGAGATGGACATAAACGTTCAAGAGGCGTTCGGTGGCCTTTTTCCGGCCAGGAGGAAAAGGACCAAGGTTACGGTGGAAGATGCAAGGAATATTTTGTTCCAGGAAGAGGTTCAGAAACTCATTGACCTTGACAAGGTGGTGGCGGAGGCCCTGGACAGGGCGCAAAACTCTGGAATAATCTTTATCGATGAAATCGACAAGATTGTGGGCAACAAATCGGGCGTGGGCCCGGATGTTTCAAGAGAGGGCGTCCAGAGGGACATTCTTCCTGTGGTCGAAGGTTGCAGTATTGCGACGAAGTATGGAATGGTGAAGACGGACCACATGCTCTTCATTGCAGCGGGCGCTTTTCACGCGCACAAGCCTTCCGATCTGATCCCTGAGCTTCAGGGACGTTTTCCGATAAGGGTAGAGCTCGACAACCTGACGAAAGAGGACTTTGTGCGCATCTTGCTTGAACCGAAGAATGCCTTGCTCAAACAGTATCAAGCCCTTCTCGAGACTGAAGGGGTCAAGGTGAGCTTTACGAAAGATGCCGTTGAGGAGATTGCCTCGATCGCAACGCGCGTAAACGAGCAGACCGAGAACATAGGCGCAAGAAGACTCCACACCGTAATGACAACGCTTCTGGAGGACCTTCTTTTCACCGTCCCTGAGAATAGGAAGAAGAGAATAGACATCAGCGCTGAGATGGTTCACGAAAGACTGGGTAAGATCGTAGAGGACAGAGACCTGAGTCGCTATATTCTCTAGTGTATGCGCTCCAGCCTATGCTCTCTTGGGTATGCGCTCTGGACGATATTCTCCGGCTTGAATTCTTTGAGACCTGATTTTGTTGCCTGGCCTTACGTCTTGCACTCACGTAAGCCGCGGTTTGAAAAAGGAGGAAGAATGGTAGAGGCTTCAAAAGGCTTCAAGCGTTCGGTTCGCAGTTTTCTTTCGATCAGGGACTTCTCGAGAAGCGAAATACAGGAGCTGTTCGTACTTTCTGCAAAGAAGAAGAGGGAACTCAAAGAGGGCAAGACCAGTATTGACCTTGCCGGAAAAATCCTCGCTCTTGTGTTCCACAAACCCAGTCTGCGGACGCGAGTGAGCTTTGAGGTGGGCATGCACCAGCTTGGTGGAACCACAATATATCTTACGGATCAGGAAATCGGGGTGGGTCAACGGGAATCGATACCAGACGTGGCAAAGGTTCTGTCGCGATACGTGGACGGCATAATGATAAGAACCTTTGATCATTCAATCGCTGTTAGTTTGGCCCGTGAAGCCTCCGTGCCAATAATAAACGGTCTCACAGGTCTACTTCATCCTTGCCAGGTGCTAGCTGACCTCTATACGGCATTTGAGAAGGGGAAGGACCTCGATTCCATGCGCGTGGTTTTTATCGGCGACGGCAACAACGTGTGCAACTCCTGGCTCAACGCAAGTACGAGGTTCCATTTCGAGCTGCGCGTGTGCGTACCCGAAGGATACGAGCCCTCGGCCGAGATTACGAAGACCGCCCAGAACGAATCGCGTGGCAAAATAGAGTTGTTGCGGGATCCGGTGAAGGCGGCGCGCGATGCAGACGTAATCTACACGGACGTGTGGGCAAGCATGGGCCAGGAGAAAGAAGCAGGCAAGAAGAAGAAGGACTTTTTGGGCTTTACTGTGAACGATAGAGTGGTTGCCGCGGCGAAGCCAGATTGCCTTGTGATGCATTGTCTTCCCGCTCACAGGGGTGAAGAAATAACGGACGGAGTAATAGACGGACCGCGCTCGGTCGTCTTTGACGAAGCCGAGAATCGATTACACGTCCAGAAGGCGATTCTCCTGAAACTCCTTACCTAGAAAGTAGACGTGCGAAAACTGTTTCTTCTCATTTTTCTCCTCGTACTATGTTCGTGTGCTCGCAGGGGAATTCCCCCTGGTGGTCCTATTGACCTCGAACCACCTCGGGTAATTTCGTCCCAGCCAGACTCTGGGGAGGTCCGTGTCGGGCAGGTATCCCAGATCTGCATAAGTTTCAGCGAGCCCATGGACAAGAGAACGGTGCGCGATGCGGTCGTGGTGAGACCCAAGGCCAAGGTACAAGAAGTACGCTGGCGGAAGAATACTCTCTGTATCCTGCTGACCGATTCACTTCTTCCATCTTCCACCTACTCCGTAGTCGTGATGAGTGGGTGCAAGGATGTCCACGGTAACGGCATGAAAGTTCCTCGTCTCTGGGCTTTTTCGACCGGCGACACCCTCTTTGCAGGCACAATTCGCGGAAAAGTGCAAGCAAAAGGACTTCCGGCACCAGGAATACCGGTCTGGGCATTTGACTCGGTAAAGTGTCCCACCCCCGACTTTACCAAGGATGAACCGCACTATGTCTCGCAAAGCGGAGGGGACGGAGGCTTGGAGTTGATCGGTCTGCCTTCCGGAGTCTACTTGCTCTTTGCATTCAAAGACAAGAACTCAAACAGGGCCTACGATGAAGGCGTTGACTTTGTGAGCCCCGCGCCATCCAGCGTTGTGATTACCCCCGAGGAGCCTGTATTCACAGATCTTGAGATTTTGCTAGTAGATCCCAATGAGCCCGGAGGAATAGACGGCATCGTAGAGCACTGTTACCCTGACACCATCCCGATAGTGGTGCGCGCCGTCTCTGTAAAGGACTCGCTGGGTTCCTTCACTAGCGTCGCGAGGGCAGACAGCAGCTTCAGTATTGGCAAACTCGCCGCAGGTCAGTACCGCGTTGACTGCTTTGCGGATCTGAATTCTAATCACGTCTACGATTCTGCCACCGAACCACGATGCGTGGAGACTCATTTGCTCCAGGTCATGCCGGGAGAAGTTACGAAGGAAGTGAAGCTCACGATGGCTTGTCCCTCAACTCCCTTGCGAGAAGACCAGAAGTGAAAAGACGACAGAAAAGGAATCCCCCCATGAAAGGCCGTGGGGCAGAACGAAGGCCTGCAGGCTGCCGGATGTCGTATGAAGCCGACGTCGTACACTTTTACAAAGTCTCGGGCGCGGGGAATCACTTCGTCCTCTTGGATGTGAGAAATGGCCCTCCGCCTATGACTAGGCGAGCCCTGGTAAGGTCTCTCTGCCTACATGGGCATTCCGTTGGAGCTGACGGGGTCTTGTTCGTCGAGAGGAGTTCAACCGCCGATTTTAAGCTAGTCTATTACAATGCGGACGGCGGTGAAGCCTCAATGTGCGGGAACGGCGCTCGCTGCGCTGCCGCCTATGCCTTTGATAAAGGCATAGCGGGGGCGGCCATGACATTAGAGACGCGGTGTGGAATTATCGAAGCAAAAGCGAGGCGGGGAAGTGTTGAGCTCAACATGGGATTTCCGCGACACCTTCGCGAGAAACTGACGGTGTCCACGAGTCTGGGCAAGGTTGCGGGGAGTGCCGTGGATACAGGAGTGCCCCATTTTGTAACCATCGTAAGAGACCTGAAAAACCTGGCCGTCGACTCGTTGGGTCGCGAGCTCAGGCTTCACAGAGCCTTTCGGCCCGAGGGAGTGAACGTTGACTTCGTTCAGATGAACCGTGATGGCTCGCTCCTCATGAGGACTTACGAAAGGGGCGTGGAAGCCGAAACGTTGGCCTGTGGCACCGGTGCCGCGGCCGTCGCAGTGTGTCTCGGGGCGATGGGACTCGTCGGGTCTCCGGTAAGAATACTGACCTGGGGCGGGGACACGCTCTGCGTTAGATATTCGGATAGGTGTAACCCATTGTCAGTTATGTTATTAGATGGCCCAGCTCAAGTGATATATGAGGGGAAGATTCCAGTTTCAGTTTTGAGAAGAGTCGCAAGACGTTTCGAATCTGGAGAGTGAGTCATGTTCAAAGGGCTTTTCGTTGCGATGGTAACCCCTTTCCGCAATGGCAAGGTGGACTATGGCGCTCTGGAGACTCTTACCAAGATACTGGTAGACGGCGGCTGCGACGGACTTGTGCCGTGCGGCTGTACCGGTGAAGCTGCCACGCTCGGCCCTGAGGAGAGGCGCCATGTGATGAGGAGCGTCATAGACGTTGCCTCTAAGAGATGCGTCATCGTTCCGGGCACTGGTACCAACAATACCGCGGACTCAATCAAGTACAGCAAGGTTGCAGAAGAACTCGGCGCTGATGGAGTCATGCTCATAACTCCTTACTACAATAAGCCAGGTCCGGAGGGACAGTACCAGCATTTCAAGGCGGTTGCCGAAGCGGTCAGCCTCCCTGTGGTGCTCTACAATGTGCCGGGCAGAACGGGCGTGAACATTCTCCCGGAGACGGTGTGGAGGCTCTCAGAAATCGAGAACATCGTGGCCATCAAGGAGGCCAGCGGATCACTTGATCAGGTGAGTCAGATTCTCAGCAAGTGCGCAATTACGGTGCTCTCAGGCGACGACTCTCTCACGTTGCCGATGCTGTCTTTGGGGGCAGCTGGCGTGGTATCCGTGGCGGGGAATATCGTGCCTGAGCTCATGAAGGAGATGCTGGACAGATTTTTCAAGAATCATCTGGAAGGCTGTCGAAAAATACACTTTGAATTGCTTCCCATTTTTAAGGCGCTCTTTCTGGAGACGAACCCTGCGCCCGTCAAAAAAGCATGCGAGCTCTTGGGCATCTGTTCAGGCGAGCTGAGGCTTCCTCTCGTACCGGTCAAACACGAGACCGAGGAAGTGTTGAGGAGAGAACTCAGGAAGTTGAAGAAACTCTGAGGAGGTATTCGATGAAGCGAGCTGTTCTGGTTGCCGGCATATGTGGCCGCATGGGTGGAAAAGTGGCGGAGTTGATAGCGCAGGATCCAGAGCTCAGCCTTGTCGGCGGAATAGAAAGGATTGGACACCCCAGCGCTGGTCGCGTGCTTTGTGTAGCCGACAAGGAGGTAAGGGTGACCGCAGGTTTTGGAGACAACGTCGCGGCGGCAGAGCTCCTTGTGGATTTCACATCGCCCGAAGCTACGATGTCTGCAATTGAGTTTTGCACAAGGAAAGGCATGGCCCTTGTTACAGGAACGACGGGGCAAGGCGAAGCCAATTTCAAAGCAATGAGAGAAGCTTCCGGGAAGATACCGTTACTTTTTTCGCCAAATATGAGCATAGGAGTCACGTTGATCACAAAAGCCCTCCCACGGATCATCGATTCGCTAGGTGGACATTGCGAAATAGAGCTGATAGAGAAGCACCATCGGGCAAAGAAAGACTCTCCGAGTGGAACCGCTCTCAAACTTGCCCAGGCGATCACGACGGTCTCTCGCGAAGGAGAGAAGCTCCAGATAAGGTACGGCAGGGATCAGGGCATTTCTGAAAGGCAACGAAACGAGATATTTGTCCACTCCATCAGGGCCGGCGACATCATTGGTGAACACACAGTTTTGTTGGCATTACGGGGTGAGAGAATAGAAATTAAGCACGTTGCGGAGTCAAGAGACTGTTTTGCTTATGGGACTCTGGCGGCGGTCAAGTTTCTTCTCGAAAAGAAAGCCGGATGGTACACAATGGAGGACGTCGTAAACCTGCCGGAACTGTAGTGAAGAAGGGGGCGCTGTCCCTGGGGAAAAACCATACTCTGCTACGTAACGCGACTCCGTCACTTCTCTTGATCTGGCGTGCGTCTATCCTGGTGCTTGGCGGTGCTCTTTTTGCTGCCTCGATCCTCCCGTTCTGGCGTGCATCGATTCTCCGGGTTGGCGATACCTGTCTTCGTGCATCGGCCCTCCTGTTCTTGGCGATACTCGTCTTCGTCATCTCTCCGTCATCCTGCCTGGCACAAGGCATCTTTGGCAAAAACAAGGTTCAATACTCGCAGCTCCAGTGGTTTGAGATGGACGGAAAACACGTCACCCTGTACTTCTACTCGGAGGAGAGGGAGATCGCATCCGTGGCACTGGCCATGGCAGAGTCCACAGCTGTGATGCTTGCGGATACCCTCCAGCATCAGCTATCAAAAAAGATCCCTCTTGTTCTTTTCAGCTCGCACAGGGATTTCCAGCAGTCGAACATCATCCCCTATCTCTTGCCGGAAGAGGTAGGAGGGCTCACGGAATTCGTGAAGGGGAGAGTGCTTGTGCCCTACACTGGGTCATTCTACAGGTTCAGGTGGGTGCTCACGCACGAAATGACGCACGCCTTCATGCTGGACAAGCTTGAGAGTGCGCTCAACAAAACGCAGAAGGTTTTGAGTTTCTATCCCCCTTTGTGGCTCTCGGAAGGTCTCGCCGAGTACCTCTCAGCAAAACCGAACCCTGCGGCCGAGACGATACTCAGAGACGCTGTCCTGTCCGGAGACGCGGTGGGGATAGACGAGATGTGGAAGATAGAGAATAGCGTTCTGGTTTACCGAGAGGGGCAATCACTGGTTGGCTACATCGCCGATTCGTTCGGCTTCTCATCGATAGTAAGACTCCTGGAGAACTGGGGGACAGAACGAACCTTCGAAGCCTTGCTTGAGAAAACGACCGGCGTCCCGACGAGAGAGCTTAGTAGGCGGTGGATGCTAACGCTCAAGGCGAAATACTATCCTGATGTGACCACTCGTGAGTGGGCCGCTTCCTTCGCTGAGTCTACTGTTTCCCGCGGGAGATTCAATCTCTCTCCCGTGTGGACGAGACTCAGCAATGACCGCGGGGGCATTGCATATCTTGGCACGGAAGGCGAAACCCCAGAGCTTAGAATCCATGAATTGGGAACGGGCGGCCGAGATCGGCGGCTTGTGAGAGGCGGAACATCCACGCAGTTTGAGTCTCTCCATCTTTTTCGCAGTAGGCTCTCAGCCAGCAGAGACGGAGTGCTCGCCTTTTCAGCACAGAGGGAAGAGACAGACGTTATTCATCTGTTCGATCTCAACGAACGAAGACGCAAGGCGACGATAGAAATCCCTGGCCTCATCTCGCTTTCCTCACCTTCATGGTCTCCCGACGGAACCGAATTGGTTCTGTCAGGACAAGATGTTTCCGGGCGCTCCGATATTTTTATAGTTTCCCTCAAGGAACGCACATTGACCAGACTGACCTCGGATTCTTACGACGACATAGATCCTGACTGGTCACCTGACGGGGACTGGATAGTGTTTTCTTCCGACCGCTCTTCTCGCGGCGAGGAAGGAGTGTATAAGCTCTTTCTTGTTTCGCCCACGACTCATAATATGGCTCCAACTGCGGCAGTAGCTTTCTCCGAGGGGGTTTTTTCTGACACTACCCAAACGGTTATCCCAATCACTTCAGGACCTTCCTCTGACACCGAGGCCAGGTGGTCACCGTCTGGTAAGTACATTGCGTTCGTGTCTGACAGGGGAGGGGTTCCGGACCTCTTTCTCCTGGATGTCACAAATCGGGCAACAGCGCGCGTCACGACGTCTATGGCGGGGGTGTTGAACGCGAGCTGGGGAAACGGAGGGGCATTTCTTTACTTTACAGCCCTCTCTTCGGGCAAATACAGCATTCATCGGATGAGGGTTCCGCCTGAGAATCTCAAGTGGGAAGGCCCGAAGCAGGTCGAGACTGCTCAGAAGCCATTGCCTGGAGCTTACGTATCACCCTGGACCCAGTTTTCCCCCGCGACCCCGTCTCCAATACCTTACAAGCGCAGGTTCGGCCTGGACATCGTGCGAGGCGCGATGGGTTATGACCCTGAGTTTGCGCAAATGAGCTCCGGTCAGGTGGCCCTGAGCGACATCCTGGGCAACGAACACCTTCTCTTCTACCTGAGCAGCCAGAGCGAATACGGAGGTAATCTTCTTGGAAGTCTGAGCGCAGGCGCCACCTACATCAACTTGTCAAAAAGACTCAGCTACGGGATAGGGCTTTTCTCCCTCGGCGTAGTCTATGACGAGGAGCTTGGTCTTTTGCGGGAAGAGAGGCGAACAGGGGTCCTTCTTCTCACAAGCTACCCGCTTTCAAGGTTCGGGAGACTGGACGCGACACTTGTCGGCAGGTCGGCACGCGACTACCTGTACAGGACTGGCGGAAAGGCGAATGTGTTTTTGCTTTCCAACTATTTCTCTTACGTGTGGGACAACAGCGCGTTTGAAAGTACCAGCGAAATCGTGGGGGCACGCGCGAACATAACCTTTGGTCTCACACGCGACATTACGCGGGGGAAAGCAGATTACCTCACAGCGCTTGCTGACCTGAGAGAAAATCTAAGCCTTTCGCGCACGATCGTGTATGCCTCACGAATAGTCCTCAAGGCGAGTTTTGGGAAGGAAGGTACGAGGTTCTACATGGGTGGGCCGTGGAGCCTTAGAGGATACGCAACAAGGTCGATGTCGGGTAAGACACTGCTTCTCATGAACAATGAGATCAGACTGCCAGTGCTTGCAAGGATCGTTCTCGGCTTCCCGGGCCAGCGTTTGCCTCTGCCTACTATCAAGGGAGCGATCTTTGCAGATGCGGGAGCTGCGGGTGAAAGGGGATTGGATACCTGGAGGGGTTCGTTGGGGTTCGGCGTCTATCTCGGCGGGGGCTACTTTCCTATAGTGCGATTCAACACGGCATGGCGGACGGACTTTGTCACTTTGAGAAAGAAACCAGTGCGGGAATTCTTTGTCGGATGGAACTTCTAGCCCCTGGATGGACCCGCAAGAACCGGGTGTCTGTGCCGCGCGGTCGCTAACGCCCTCCGACGACCGTGATAGATGTGGGGGTAAACGGCAGCGTGGTAAAAGAGACGATCTTCCCGCTATGCGAAAGCACGAGGACTCGTCCACCTTTCTCGTCGGCCAGCCAGGCACTACCATCATCGGGCAATACCTTTAGAGAGGCAACCCGCCCGACCCTTCCGGTTCGAAAGACGATGTCCCCGCGCTCTGATATTCTCGCGATCTCTTCTGTTGCAGAATCCGAAACCCAACAACCTCCTCCGCCTTTATCCGCAGCCACCGTAAGCGGCCTCGAAAACGATCCGACTCTCAGGAGCTCGTGTCCGTCACTGGACAGTTTGATGACTTCGTTGCTTCCAGTGTCTATGACCCAGCAGCTTCCATCTCCGGTCTCACCATCCAAGAAGCGCGGCTCGCTGCAGCCGGTAAAAGACCGAAGGAGATCCCCGTCAATCGAGTACTTGCTGACACGGGCGGCACGAGGGTCAGCCACCCAGATTTCATCACTCCCTCCGAAGCTCACGGACGTAGGAGCACTCAATGACTCAGAAATGGCTGCCCTGACCTGGCCTTGAGGAGAAAGGATGGTGACAGTGCCTCTGTTGGGGTCAGCAACAGCCGACATCCCGTCTGGACGCACGGAGATAGCCAGAGGCAGAATGAAGTTGGTGTTGCTCCAGAGCGTTCTTCCGTCTCCTGCCAGACAGATCGTGCCACCGTATAGGTCAGTGACCCAAACGTTCTGCCCATCGCTTGCGGCTGCGAGAGGGTAGTAGAACCCGCCCGCTTTCCAGACCGACGCCTTCAGGTCTGCGGAGAACTTAGTCACGGTTCCTGAGAAAGCGTCAACTGTAACCGCAAAGTGGGGACCCGGGGTTGCGGGAAGTGAAGGCGAAGGCGTTCCTTCTCCGTATCCTTCGATCAGGGGGACCAGCTTGTAGTAGTACGTGGTGCCATTCAAGAGAAGAGAATCAATTGCTGACCCAAGTGAGGAGGGGTAGGGGGAGGTGCCGAGGGGCTCAAATGACCCGTTTGTACCCTGCCTTCGATAAATCTTATAGCCTGTCAAACCGTCGAGTTGGAGGGGCGACCAACGAAGCGCGACCCTTTCGTCGAGAGCCACTACTTCGAAGCCAGGAGGGGAGCCCCTTGTCGATTCGTTCAGCGGGTCAAGCGGGTTAGCGCGGTCCCTGTGCCCGCATGACGTGAGAAACATAGATGTAATAGTGAGGAAGAAGCCGAGCGCCAGAACGACAAGGTAACCGCCGCTGTTCACGTTACTCGCGCTCCGCAGAACTACCACTTGAAACAGACCTCCGCACTCTGAGGACCGACCTCCAGACTTATGCGAATGCCCTCCGGTCGAGGCTCTTTTCCCGGCTTCGCTTTCAAGAGGTGGACGACTAGCCCAACGGCACAGGCCTCAGCTCCGACAAGAGCGGCATTGGAGAAGTTCCTGTATCGCTCGGCCCTGTCGTAGTAGGAATGCATTTTTGTGGGGTTGGCCGTGTCAAGGTATCGCGAGTATTCTTCGTCTGACTCCACCTCAAAAATCGCCGCCACCGAGCCCAGCAGGAAAACCGAGCCAGCCAACACATATCGCACAACTTTGTCCTTTTTCTGGGCATCTGACCGAGGTTGGGCGCGCAAACGAGATTGGGCATCGCCAGCATACGCACACGGATAATCGCCAACGCTGGTGATGAAAACAGGTATGATAAGCATAAGTATCAATAATCTTGCCATGGCCGAGTCCAAAACAGTATACGTGCGCTCTGGATCGATCGAAGCGCATTTCAAATTGTGGCCGCGCATTTCAAATTGTGGTCATCTTGAATCCTAGCTGTAGTATCGCGGGCGTGTCAAGCTCAAGTCTCGCGCGACTCACACCCCCTCAGCCTGGCCGCTGGCGTTTCCCTTGATTGCAGTCTGAGTGTGCGTTAGAATGCTGAGGAGCTTCAAACAGGTTGAAATTTGGAGGAAAACATGAGGTGGTCACAGACATTTATACCGACTCTCAAGGAAGACCCTTCTGACGCAGAGATATCGAGCCACAAGCTTATGATCAGAGCAGGTCTGATGAGAAAGCTCACGAGTGGGGTATACACATACCTCCCGATCGGGTTGCGAGCAATAAAGAAAGTGGAGAGGATCGTTAGGGAGGAAATGGATCGCACGGGTGCGCTGGAAACACTGTTGCCGATATTGCACCCTGCCGAGCTGTGGAAAGAAAGCGGTAGATGGGACGTGTACGGCAAGGAGCTCATGAGACCCATTGACCGCCATGACCGTGAACATGCGCTTGGACCCACCCACGAGGAAGTAATCACCGACTTGGTGCGTAGGGAAATCCGTTCATACAAGGAACTGCCAGTCACGTTTTACCAGATTCAGACGAAGTTCCGCGACGAGATAAGGCCACGCTTTGGAGTCATCCGAGCCCGCGAGTTCATAATGAAGGA
>Ga0315279_10007295_pt1 | contig 13715 bp, 20 predicted proteins | sample YL17G06_20_MG_FD_203694 | JGI IMG/M metagenome (GOLD analysis project Ga0315279, IMG submission 203694) | Sediment microbial communities from Yellowstone Lake, YNP, Wyoming, USA - YL17G06_20 | ecosystem: Environmental > Aquatic > Freshwater > Lake > Sediment | place: USA: Wyoming | collected... | reverse complement strand
TGGAGAGTGAGTCAGAAGCTGGTACTCTAGTGAGCTGGTTCCCGAAAGACTGATGGAAGAAAATGGTTGGCGGAGAGCAGCGTTTTGACACGTTGCCCTCAGGAACAAAGTGTGAACCTACGCCTGGTACTCTTCAGAGACCCTCTCAGCGCGGCTCGATTCGTCACCGACGCGCATCTTCACCTTGCGTTTCTTTTTCGCTGACTTCTTTTTCTTTGGCAATCTCCCACCTCCATTCACGTACTCTTTCTTGTCTTCTGGCAGAATGGGCTGACTCTCAGCGGAACGTGTTCCGGAACTGAATAGCGAGGCCTCTGACGATATCAAGCTTTGTCATGGATTCCAGAGATGCTTCCTGATCTGTGCATCAAGTTCACGTCCGCGTAGATTCAGGATCAGTGGCCACGGCGAAGTGGACAAGGTCCAAGGATCAGTCGGGCTTTTTCATTTGGGCACTAGGCAAATGAACTCCAGAGTATCTGATTCGGCGCGGAACTGATGCATCTTGCTTGGTGGGATTGGGAAGGCGTCCCCGGGTTGAATTTCTTACTCACGGTTCTCAATTCGGACTTTGCCTTGTCCTTCTAGGATGTAGACCTCATGCTCCCAATCATGCTTGTGAAAGGGTCTGAAGCCCCCTGCTTCGACAGTGAAGTGACGCATCAGGAAAGTAGGCGCTCCATCCTTCTCAATGATAAGCATGAGCTATAGTTGTTTTTCGTGACGGGTCTAATGGTGCCCGCGCACACACACGAAATCTCCACCAGCTTGCGTCGTTGGGGAAGTGCCCACTAAATAATCTCATTAGCGAAGGATGACCTGAGTCATTCCCGAAGATGGAACTCTATCGCCTTTCTGCCACACCGTACATCTGATCTGGCCCAAGAATCGCCGGGAATTGCGCGCGCAATGCCTTTCGGGATTCGTAACACAAATGGCATGCGTCAGCATAGGTTTCTTCATGACGCAACTCATAGCGGCGCACCAATTCGGCCGGGCCGCCATCAAGCAGCGGACCCGTAATCGGGTGCGAATCTGGATCATATGCGTCGCAGATCTCTACCAGTGATGTGAGGAACAGGTTACCTATCGAGATACCCTGACAGATGTGCAGATTTCCGAAAGGATCTACGTGCACTCGCTCGGGATCACGCAATTCTTCGCGTGTGCATTCTGTGAACTGCCTCCAAGGTCGTCCGGCAGCTCTTGTCGCAAGTGCTACGGCGGCTCGTCCGCGGTACATGACTGCTGATTCGCCCTGGGGAAGTTGCCCTAGAGGCGAGGCTGAACTGGTTGCATCGGGTTGTGCAATGCTGATAACTCCGAATGGAATACCGAGCCTTTCGGCTGCGGCGCATGCATTCCTTTCCTGCATGCTGAACTTCTCGCTGTAGTGGTACAAATCACTGCTAACTGAGAAATCTTGAACCAATCCTGCGAACGGCCTGAGCCATTCCAGAGCATCATCCAAATCCGTCGCCCAGTAGCAGTTCGACAGAATTCCGACTTGAAAACCCAAGTTTGCGGCCCATCGAACTCCTTCCACCAGAACAGGGTAGTACAGGAAGGGCTCTCCCCCCTCAAAGAAGACCCATTTGATAGTGCTAACCTCCTTCGCCTCCTTCATAATCCGCCGGACATTTTGCGAAGTCATTGTGCCGCTTTGCCGCGGGCTGCCCCAGACAAAACAGTGGTCACACTCCAAGTCGCATCTGTAGGTGAGAAGCAAATGCAGGCCTCTCAATTTCAAGAAGATCAACAGTTGAAGACTTCGCGGTTTCAGTCTTAAAGCCATTGAGCCAAGCGAGCGCGCTAAATCGCGTTATCGAGGCCTTGTATCTCAGCGCCTCGACCACGATTTCCCGAATCCTTTCATATCTTACCATTACGCTCGGTCGTAGTACCAAGTCAATATCCATCGATCCGCAGTGTTCAAAGTGCCCTAACGTCAAGAAGTAAGGAGCCCAACCACCTGCAAGGACCATGTCCTTGCGATAGGCGCGGAGGGCCAGTGCCAGTTGGACGAGTGCACCCTTGGAAACATCGGTCTTCGCAGGATCGTACAAGTCCAATCACGCAGTCAATGCTTTGCTCCACTCTTCCTCTATCAAACGAAATATCTGGCTTGACGCTTCTTCTCCACGCGCAGGATAATTGACAAGATCAACATACAGTTGTATGTTCGAAACAACCTTAATGTCGTCTATGCTACGCGCACCATAGAAAACACCGTCGTCGTATGGTAGGACCAGACGTATGTCTCCTCCCCTCTCGACTGGACGGAGCTCAAGAGCTCTTACGAACTCGCTAGTTGCTGATCTGTCAGCGACATAGACATCAACTGAGACTGGACGCACATAGGGGGCGACGAGCCAAGCACCAGAAAGGCCGGTCAGCGCATAGGATGCCTTGACTTTCTTCAACCTTCTGAGAAGCTGTTCCAGTTCCTGCTCGAAGGTATGAAATGTCTCGAATCTGTTTTCGGTAATGAAGGAGTAATAGGCCGCCCATCGTTTCAGTAGCCTAATGGGGTCAACCACATTGACGCGATAGTTTTCATCCCGAGCAACATAGTTCTGATCCTGCAGTGTAGCAACCACGGCGTGGGCCCAGCCCAGAGACACTTTCGCCTCCTTGGCTAGGGTAGCGATCCGCCAACGGTTTCTGGGGTTGCTGATGAGCACCCTAATTACTCGAGTCGATTTAGGTCCGAAAATGTCCTTAGTTCTCTTCGCCATGAGCTTTCACCGTGCTTTTTATAGTCTAGACACCTAGAGGCCTTTTTGCACCAGAACACCAAGAATGAAGTAGCGAAAGACAGAAGCCCCTACCGAATTTCTCCTGAAGGACTCGGCTCATGGCGATATAGCTCATGCCTTGCTTCCGCAACTCTAGTGCCAGCAGATACTCTTCTCGCGTGTGGAAGTGTTTTGAGTAAGGTTTTGTCGCTATCAGTTCAGCATCATATTGTGAAGTGCCCTTCTCAAAGGCTCTTCTCGTCAGCCAGATGTTTGTTGGGTTCGTACTGGCTTCAACGGCAAGGACTTCGTCGCTTTTGATAGCTATCGCATCCGGCACCTTCCTTCTATCTAACCTGATGACTCTAAATCCCTGCCCTTGGAGGGCATTGATGGCAGCTCGAAGTATCTCCTCATGACCCGCACTAGGCATTCCTTTCACTTTATACCCATTCACTACTTATGGTCTGATATTTAGAGTTTCAGTGTTAGTGAAACTTTTCACTCATACTTGCCTAATTTCGGCGGTCAAAGGCTATCTCACTTAGGGTGAAAACGTTCGGTCGCTTTCCTAGACTAAGCCAAGCTCAGCTCAAGTATTCTGTTTCTGACACTAGAATCAAAGAAGCAACTGTCATTCACGGAGCTCCAGAAGAACCTACAATCGTCACTTCGAAAAGTCATTCACAAGGAGACCCTCTCCAGAAACCTCCATGAATTGACACGGCTCGGACTGATCTACCACAAATTCGAACGAACAAGCCAAAGCTACTACTCGTATTACGAACTCGCTCCCATCGGCAAGCAAGTTCTTGATATCATCGCGAAAATAGAACATGTAATGCCACCAGCAGAATCACATGAGCTAGAAGTCCAAACGACTTGACTGCGAAGACCAGTTGATTTCGCACGGATCCTATACGGATGCAATCTGCTGTCCTGTAGGCGGATCGAAAGTCAAGAGGGTTAGGACCGGGAGCACGGCAAGCTAAATCTGCCCCAAATGCCAAAGACGCTGATGGAATTCAAACTGAAGACTTCCAAACCTCTAAATGAGCAAAATAAGCCGCTTTGTAACACAGACCCATATCGAATGTAATACCCAACGGGTATAGGGGCGTGTGTCTGTCAGAGTTGGTGCGGCAGGAGTTCGACCTAGGAGGGGCATTGGCGCTCACCGCCATCGCCGGTCTGAAGGCGTTCTGAATCACCGCAATTGAGGACGTTTGACTTACGACCAGTTTCTTCTCGTACCAAAGTAGGCTTAGCCGATCGCGAGAGGCGAGCAGAGCCTGACACTCTGCTGAGCTGGCTTCAGGAAGATTACTGAAGGAAAACTCTTGGAGGAGAGCAGCTTTGGGACACGTTGGTTCCTACATGAAGTGCGAACTTAAGGTGGTACTTCTTAGAGACTCCTTCGGCCAGCCTCGTTTCTCTATCGATGGGCATTCCACCTTGCCATCCTGTTGTACGTCGCTCCAGCCTAGAATCTGAGCATGGACAGAGGTGTAGGTTTCAAGGGTTGCTTTCCGAATTCAACAATACTTGGCGGCCAACCTTCAAATTCGAAATAGGTGTTAGTGGGATTCATTCCCCTGATCCAGCATCCAGTGTTGGCAACTCGCTTCTTTAGATCGATGAATGGCTTGTGGGTATGCCCAAACACCACGAACTCCTTTTCTCCCGTGATCTTGAGATTTGCCTTGACGCAATCAACAAAGTCGGTAACAAGTCCAAAAGCCTGTGTTCGTCGTATGTCTTCAGGAGGGTTCAAAAGTAAATCGATTTGGGCTTCGAACTGATTCCTTGGCAACTTACCTTTGAAACCAAAGATCTCCCAAAGCCTCGACTTTTTCTCTCCAATTGCGTCTGACAGCGTCCAACAAAGAATCTCGCTGGTGTTTGGCCCCAAGATATTCTGTAAAGGGTCACATTGATGGCCATGAAGGAATTTTACGGTATACCCGAATCTGTTTATCTCAATTGAAGTTTGAGGCTTGAATGGATATTCGTGATTTTCTAAATGCTCAACATGGGCGTCATGGTTGCCAACAACATAGTGGACCCTAACCTTCTTCTGTAGGGCCTTCAGCTCTTCCATGTATTTTGAGAGTTCGAACTCAAGGCCGATGATATCGCGCCTCCACAAATCAACGAGATCACCCACGATGACCACGTCTCCCAGATCAGCTCTCCCTTGAAGATACTTCATGAACGCCATGAAATCGTCAGAATTCGCACGGTCCCATCCAAGATGAACATCAGAAAATGCTACAATAGCGCTCAAGACAACTCCCTCTCTTGAGAGGTTGGCCTAGCGGCCTAAACATTATTCACTCTTTCGCAGAGATATGAAAACAATCATACAGAGCTTTCGACTTCGCTAATGGTTCTAAAGTTTATCTTGAGGCAACTCCGCAATTCCGATGGCTACTTCAATGCTCTAAGGTTCGGCGCTTGCTTCAGGTCCTTTGCGAATCCTGACGCGACAACAGGTCTCGTGCCTGCAATGCTGTGCGATCACAGTTTGCATTCATGATGGACGAATTGTCGCTTTTCGCACTCTGGTGCGCATCTCGTCTCTATATTTCTTGCTCACACTCGGCCAATCCACATCCCAATTCTCGAATTCGGCAGCAGCCTCTGGGGAAACTAGGAATGGGATTTCACGTTGGACGAGAGCTGCGGTGAAGTACACGTACAGCTCGGTGTCTTCCTCATAGTCAATGGCGAAAAGCCCCCAACATTCGTGAAGGAACGAGTCGATTACGCTGAATTCAAAGTGCAGCGTTTCTTCGACGAAATCAATCTTTGGGACAGGCGCGAAGTGCTGGATGGAATTCCGGAGCTTTCCGAAGCTATTGAAAGCGGCCTTGTTAGGCAGGGACATGCCGGTAGTCGCCCACAGGCGGTCCGGAAGGTCTGTCCACTGGAAAGTTCTCCCATGTTGGAACAAATCTTGCAGGTCGAGGTGAGCCCTTGAAGCCTGTGTGGGACGAGGGAGCTGTTCGAATATGAGCAGAGGATGCTCCTGTGCAATTCGCGCTTTGATGAGTAGCTCTGCGGCATGGGCTACTTGAAGTACCGAGAGTTCTGGCCAATGTGGGTTCGCAATCGGAGCATACACCGCATGGTGGTTCGCATGCGAAAGAGCGCCGAGACCGAGATCACGCATGTGTGCCCATATCTTACTAGAATTAGGATTCACTCGAGGCATCTCTTGGTGAATTCGTGGGATTCAATTTGCCGGCTTAAGCCTTTAAGGTGCAGTGCCCATTTTTCGCGTTGTTTTCAGCCAAAACGCTAGCTCCTTCTAATCGTTTCCTTCTGTGGCGAAGATCTCAACCCTTCCCATAATCAACACCTCTCTGCTTCTTCCTTCGACTGCGAAACAACCAAGCCGCAGGGAACAAGGGGTTAAAACAAGTAGTTTGGTGCGGCCGCCGGGATTCGAACCCGGGTCGTTGGCTTGGAAGGCCAATGGACGCACAAACGCAATGTCCTAGACCAGGCTAGACTACGGCCGCCGTAACTTTTTGGTACTCTGGTCCCGCATTCATGATCGGTTTCGCTTGGCTGTTACCGAGTTTCTTGAGCGGATGGGTCGGCGTTCTGAGGCCACGAGGACCGCGTATGCTTGGGGTTTTGGATGCGTTCGCGCGTTGCTTTGACGTTCAATGAGTTGACCTTCTTACTGCCAAGATCAAGTCCAGCGAGCTTGATGCCTACAAGACGTTAGATAAATTCGTTGGTTGGCTGGCTGGAAACGGCACAGCCCCAAAAACCATCTAGATCTACGCCGGCGCAGTCAAATCGCTGCTGGAGCACGAGGACATACTTCTCGATAAGCGCAAGTTGCGGAAGGTTCAACTGCAACCGCTGTTATGGCTATTCAGAAATCTGGTATGATGCTGAGTATTTCGCCAACCTCCCCCTCCCACCAAGGAAGGTTCAACCGATGCCAGTCCACGATTAGGAGAGAGACCCAGACGTTTGCAAGGTGAAAGAGCTCACGGAAATGATGACCAAGCTGGAAGAGGATCAGAGAAAGATCCAACAGGAACTTGACGCTACGAGAAGGATCTCCTCACTCAGAGCAGAAACAGACAAGGAGCCTTCGTTGCTTTCAAAGACCTAGCTCGTTACTTCCAGTCCGTAGATTGCATCGCACTCTGTCAAGAAGCTTCTTACAAGAGCTCAAAATGCACCGGATGTTGACAAAATCTATAACTCTACTCCACCTCATCTCTACCGGTTATTCTAATGAGAGCCACACCAACAAAGAACGATCGCATAAAGTCTCGTCTGCGTATTCGCCTAGTTATCCGGGGCACTGACTACGAGTTCTCAGCAGAGGCACCAGCATCACAACTGTCCAAAGAACTCGACGAGCTCAGGAAGCTTAACAACGCCATTGGCAAGACGCTTAAGCGCGAATCGCCTGCTTCCGTAACAGTGCCGGGACCGGAAGTCATCTTTGAAGATGTTCCTTCGATAAAGGCTGCCAAGAAGACAATGGATAACATCCAGTCTCTATTTGACACCGATTGGGGGAAGAAAGCAAGGACGGTCGCAGACGTTGTAAAAGCACTTGAAGCGAACGCGATTCCAGACACGACAACGGCCGTGTCTGTCTATCTTACCCGTCTTGTGAAGAAAGGGGTCTTGCGCAGGATCCGCAAAGCCGGGAAATATCAATACTACAAGCTACCTTCTAGCTAGATTCAAAACGGGATTGCGTTGCCCGGCCACGTCTCCCAAACACTCGGAGACGTAATGGAAGACGAGTTTGAAGACTTACTCGAAAAACTCGCCTACCGAATCCTAAAGCGTCGGAATATTAGTCCTCCTTTCGATTTCATTTGTGATTTTCCAAGGAGGCCACTCGACGGGTCGAAAGGTCCAAGCCTGAGAATCCCATGGTTCTCACCTGCTGGGAGAACTGCCTTCAGTGTGAAGGAAGGAGCACTAAGAAAGAAAGATGTGACGGAGCTAAGGAACGGCTGCCGTTCTGCTAGACACGCTGGAAAAGCACTTCTGAAACAGATTTCGGGCGGAGTTCTCGTAACCAACGATGTGCTGCCGAATTCAAACATAAAGAAGATTCGAAAGCTAGGTCTATACTGCTGGGACATGCGACGACTATTGTTCTATTCAACAAAAGCTCGTATCGTTTCGATGATACCGACGAAAGGTCACGGAGTGGAATATCGCTTCGACCTTTTTGAAGAAGCCTCCTGTCTGCTTAGTCCAGGAGCACAAGATTCATCGTCTGTGGTTCTTAAGGGAGATATTTTCTATGACGATCACGAATCCGACCTCGGTTCAGACGATGTCTCAGATATTCTCAGACAGACCTACAGAATCGTCCTATCCCCGGTGGCAAAGAAATCGCTTTATCCAGTACGGGCGGAGATATCAATTCATGTTCTGGGAATGGTCAATCCCACTCTAGCTCGAAATGCCTACGACGAGTTCAGAAGAGACGAAACATCGCACAGAGGAGTTGCTCTTGGTGATACCTCAACCTTTAGAGTATTCCAATATCGTCCTGCGGCTTGGGCATCATTACTCTAGCCTTCTTTCGGTGTAACGAAACTCTCGATTCCTCCTGACCGGATCTCCTCCGCAAATCCTTTCCCGGCGCAAATCCATTCTCCGGTTGTTCCTAAGCCAGCTACGATCAGCTTATCACGAATATTGACAGCGCTTTGCCCACTCCGTGACACAAGCATCTTTGGAATTCCCTTCTTCAAACCCTGAGCAAGTAGCTTCACGAAATCTTCTTCTGCCCCTTTCCAACCGATTACGAGCAGTTTATCGGTTTTCGAGACGCAATCTTCCAGTGCCCGTACGTGCATCGCTGGACACGAGTACCCGGTCTTCTTCTCCAGAGGTACGGCAATTGCTGGGAGAACGACTTGAACACCAGACCTGCCAGGAATCTGCGAGTTTGAGACGACCCAAGCCTTCCGATCTGCTTCTGGAATGAGGTAGTAATTGTCACTGGGCTCTAAGCTGTCAGCAATTGCAATTAAGCGGTTGGCCATTTGCACATGATCCGTTGAATCCGCCTGCATTGTGCTAGTCAGGGCTCGTATCCAGTTCACAGAACCGTGTGGCTTGATGATCTTGTAATCGTCTCTCGAAACGTACTCGTCGAGTGATTGGAATCCCCTGTCAAGTGAAGCAAAGGCCTCCTCGAGGAGAGTATCGTAGTTGAATGTGACCATGCATACGGGTTTGCCTTTTAGTTGTCGGTTAATCTGACCAAGGAGGGCTCGGTAAGTTGTGTGTGATCTGATAGTTTTGTTCCACTCAGCTTGGCATTGACCGATTACCCATTGCAGGTAGAATTGGACCGCAACGAGTTGTCTCTTCCCCTCCGGATAATTGTGTGCTTCTTCACGTAGTTTCTCAAGCTGTTGCTCAACCGACATATTCGATTGCGGATTCCGAAGTTGATGGAGAATGAGTTGGCATTTCGGAATCTTTTCAGCTGCGCTTGCAAAGATGCCTCGCAAGTCAAAGAGTTCGTTGGCGAGAGGGGGACGCATCCCGCTTGGGAGAAAAGCTCTTCCGTCTTTATCGTGTACCATTTCGGCTGATAGGCCATAATCCATGGATGAGTCGTGGGAGGCTCCCGCACCTAGAACAACCATTAGCATGGATTCCCTTCCACTGGAAGATTCTAAAGTCAGTTTCTCCACACACGTCGGGGAACAAAGAAACAGAGCGACAGCAGCGCTCAGAGAGCCATGACAAAATGGAGCGCGGGTCAGGTGTCAAAATCAGAGAAAAGGGGTTTTCCGCCTCTTAATGATCATACCGGATGAGTGAGATTCATCTGCGAAAGACTCGTCCCTTGCCACGACTCATCAGGAACATGATCTGCATCAAGACGCCAAAAAACAGAAACAGAAGCCCGAAAATCACCAAAGCATTTTCCTTGAGAAGGACTCCAATCATAATCATCAGAAATGCTAAAACGATTGCTATTGCGGGTACGGTCGATGCCATTACGTTTATTCTCGTCCAAATCAGAGGCAAGTCTATCGAGTGCGACTATCCGATGACTGTCATAATTCTTGCTATGCCACTCGCCAGGGGGGGTCTCTGGGCTCCGGTGTGGACACAAATACTTTCCTAAACGGTCTCTAAACAATGCCTACTGCTGATTTTCACCCAAGCCCTTGCTCTGAATGAGACTAGCATTAAACATCTCCACGGATGCCGAAGCCTAGATCACTCCGCTTGAAATCCTCAGGTCATGGATTCTAGTTCCGTTGTGAGAGTCTTGCATTTCTCCTCAAAGTATCGTCTGTGATTGTCGAAAACATTGGTCATAAGACGATACCACGGTTGCGAGAGATAAATCGACTGAGAGATTCCTGGAGAGATTTCTTGAACCTTGTTGGGGTTAAGATCGAACCTGAGTGTGTCCATTTCGTCAGGATTGAGATAGTAGCCAAACCGTTCTAGGAGCATTCGAACCTTGTTTAGCTCATCCGCTGTTAGGACGTACCTTCGATCTTCGGCTGATTCTAGGTCATAATCTTCGCCTTTGTCTGGCAGTCTTCGGATAGCCGCCCTCTCCTCCATTTCGTCCTCGCGGGCTCGGATCAGGATTTCGCGTATGGGTAAGTAAATCAACTCAAGCATCCGCTCAATCCTTGCTGTCCTTCGATTCTTCTTTCCCTCCTTGATTGTCACATATGCGTAGTAGACTAGAGCTACTGCGATGAGAACTTGGGCTATCTGTATCCAATCACTGAGTGCCGTCAACCCGGAAAAGCCAACCCCTAGTTCACTCCAATTAGAATGGGTGAGCGAGCGCGTATCCTAAAAACGGAGTAAAGAAATCGCACGTTGCAGATTCCTCCACTTATCTACGTTCTTCAATTGCTGAACGACCTCCTCAACAGTCAAAGCGGATCCGTTGCGTCTGTGCCGCTCCTCTCTTGAAAGCGAGACTAGCCCCTTCACCTGGTCGTCCTCTAGCCTGATTTCAAATGTGTATGCTTCTGGCCTAGAAGGATCGGTTTGGGTGCTCATGTCTAGTAATCCAGTTGCGCCGACAATATCCGAAAACGCTTTTGTGACTGCCTCCCACTTTCCGATGTCCTTGAGGCAATTCACGACACTTTCCTGGTCATGCTCCGCGGTATCGAATCCGTCGAGGCGAACAGCGGTGAGCCTGACCGCGTTTCCATAAGATTCAAATCCAAACCGATAGCCGCAGCCCTCCACAATATCCAAAGAGACCGACTTGATATTCAGCCCGCCATGGGATTAAGACTTTGCATGCGTGACCGAGCCCACTGGTGAATATGCAAACGAGGGTTATCTCCAATTAATCCACTAGGCAACTATCCAGACATCTTGAAATGTGCAGGTTGTGGATACCGAAGAGTTGATAGGCCAAGACGCGAGAAAGGTAGGTGCATCGTTATGAAGAGATTTCTGCTCGGAACGCTTTTGCTCATTCTTGTTGGCTTGACCTTCACTCTGCCGTCCGCAAGAACTGACGAAGGCCAATCATACGTGTTGAGCTCTAACTACTGGAACGTTGAATACAGAATCTCATATGTCCACGTGAAGCCGGGACAGACCATCAATCTCGCCATCACGTTCACCGCAAAAGTTATGATCTATGATCTGAAACTTGAGATCCTCTCGAATCCCGTCAACTTGGTCACTGACAATGTATTGAGATTCAACGAAATTGCACCTGTTCTGCCACAGCCATACACATTTCATGTGAAGATTCCTGATGGCGCGGTACCGGGAACGAGTTACAAGCTCGACCTGCTCCTTCAAGGCTATAGCGACGCTCCATGGTTAAACATTAGACTGGATGGTTGGTCTTGTCGAGGATTCTTCTGTTCGGGGGAGAGCCCACAGTACACTCAAGATACCACAAAACTCCCAGCAAATTCAATTGTGCTCACAGTGACTTAGAGGGAAGACGATCCTGGAGGCTGCACCGTCGCGCCTCACAGAATTGAATTTCGAGACGACAAATGGTATGAGCTCAACGACGCAATCAAGAAGCTAGGCGGCAGTTGGGTTAAGGTTACGAAGTACACGAAAGGCCACTGGCGAATACCCAAATCCTGAAACGAAGTTAGTAGAGTAACTTCGACCAGGCTAATCAGAACCGCAATCACGCTAGCTGCTATGTCGTCAATCCAGACAAAATTCATATCCATTACGGCACATACGTGCTTCATGAGGCCAACAGGGACACAAGCAGAATTGATCCATGCAACGTTCTCGGTTCTCGGTCTAGCGATAGTGCTCTTCTTAATATTCCGTCCAAGAGCCGAGGTTTGTAGAGTAACTTCGACTGTAGTTCCATAGTAGCCTAGGCCCCGCTAGACCACAAACCCGCTAAAACCTCACCAAAACAAAACACTAAACCAGGCTAGACTACGGCCGCACTTTGGTTACGGAGACCACTACCGCTTACTATTTCAATAATAAGCTTCGTTCAGAGCTGTCTTGATCCAACACAAGCGTCGGGAAGTTTCGATTTGAGTAGGTCACCTGAACTCCCTCGAATAGAAGGTGGCTGGCGCACTATCCTTGCTGATCCTCCATGGCACGAACAGGGATCAGGAAAATACGTTCGAGGTGCACAAAAATACTATCCGCTGATGAACGTAGAAGAAATCTGCGCGATTCCAGTGCGAGAGATCGTAGCGGAGCAAGCTCATCTCTATCTTTGGACGACTAACAACTATCTTCCTTCAGCACTCATAGTCATGGAAACTTGGGGATTCGCGTACAAAACCTGCATCACTTGGGCCAAGACTTCAATGAAACTCGGGTTGGGCCAGTATTTTAGAGGCATGACGGAGCATTGTCTTTTCGGAACACGTGGTCCAGCTTTGCCATATCGTGTCAGGACCGACGGGAAAAGAGCACAAGGCACAACTCTGATTCTTGCACCTCGCGGAGAGCACTCGGTAAAACCAGCTAAGGTCTACGAATACGCAGAGTTAGTGAGCTACGAACCTAGGCTTGAATTGTTCGCGAGGCAGAAAAGACAAGGCTGGACCGTGTGGGGTCTGGAAGCACCGGCTGTGTCCCAGGCGCTTCTTGACCATTCATTTCCGAACGAGCATGTTGGTTCGGATACAGAGGCAAATTTCGAAGAGTCAGACTGATGTTGCAATGATTGAAATGGTCAGGTCTATTGGGATTCTTCGAGGTAATTCACTGTCCACCGATGGATCTATAGATCCAGCCAGTAGGATTAACCTTAGCGCGTTACCTTGCCTCGGACGAAAATTCAACGACAGGGCGACTTGGGTCAAAGAGCGGTCTGCAAGTATTGCGTCTGCCCGAAATGCAAAAGAGGAAACTTGAAGCAACTCATTGGGAACTTCAAATGTGCTGATGTGATCTGCGATTTTTGCGGTTTCGTAGCTCAAGTCAAAGCTCCAGCCGTTAAGTCGGCCGGCGAGAAAGTGGTGACAATATTGGGCGGTGCATGGAAAGTTCAGGAGGACAAGATTAGGGCCGGAATCTATCATCCGCTCTACGTTGTAAAAATGATGCAGGGCAAACCTGTCGCGATTGACTATATCGCAGCTGACTTCTTGAAGCCCGAAATGTTCGTGCCCAGAAAAGAACTAAGCCCTCAGGCGCGGCGCGCGGGATGGCAGGGGTTCATTTATGATTTGCGGAAACTCGATGAGCATGTCATGGTTGAGGTTTGGTCCAGCTCACGAGCAACAAAGAACGAAAAGGGCGCGGTAGATTCCAAGTTGGATCATTTCTAAGAGCACATCTCATGAACGAGTATTCGCCACGCAAGTATGAAATAACAGCTCTCGGAGGTGGTAGTGGCGGCTTCATTGTCAGAGAGAAGACTCCGGTTCAAGGTTCGGCGAGGAAATTATGAGGTTGAGCTTGAAGGCGATTTCGAATACGTCCGGCAGAAGTTTGAGGAGCTGCTCCAGACCCAAC
>Ga0315279_10007294_pt1 | contig 13716 bp, 9 predicted proteins | sample YL17G06_20_MG_FD_203694 | JGI IMG/M metagenome (GOLD analysis project Ga0315279, IMG submission 203694) | Sediment microbial communities from Yellowstone Lake, YNP, Wyoming, USA - YL17G06_20 | ecosystem: Environmental > Aquatic > Freshwater > Lake > Sediment | place: USA: Wyoming | collected... | reverse complement strand
GGCTGCGGACGAGCCGGCGACAAACCGCGTGCAGGAAAGGCGGGCGCAGCGCTTGCCGTCGCGGCCTTTCTCGAGAGAGAGGGTCTGAGTGACCTGGCGCGAGTCGCCAGCCGTCTGCCAGGCGTCGGGGGCGCCGCGGGCGTCGCGGTCCTCCTCGAAGCTGGGGTTCCGCACGAGGTTCGTCTGGCCGCTTGCCGTGCCAGCCAGGAGCCAGATCGCCGTCCACGCACACCAGGGTCTCATGCTACATTCCTCCAGACTTTACCGACCGTCCCAAAGCCCAGGGGTTGCAGCCCCTGGGCTCTCCCCGATCATACGCGAGGGCCGCTCGGTCCACAACGGTCGGCGCATCCCATTGGCCGGCCAAGTTTTGCGATGACGGCTCGGCGGAAGGCTTTCCCCGTCCTGCGCCGGATTGGTGAGCTATGCTTCACTAGGAAGCATCCTTTTCTGCTCCCGGGGGGAATGCCGTGTCGCTGTTCACCGCGAACAAGAAGCATGAAGTCCAGAGCTTCATGCTCAAACTGGTCAACAACAACTGCCCGGAACTGAAGGGCCTCATGGAAGGCCCGCGCGTCGAAACCCGCATCAACCTCTGCGTCGTGGTCCTGGTGATCCCGTTGGACAAGGACCGGCCGCTGTTGGAGCGGATGTTCGCCGCCGTGACCAAGGAGTTCACCACGCTGGGGGTCGCCCTGGTGCTCAGCGAGCCGCGGGCCCTGGACGAGGTCGTCCTCGGTTTCCGCTGGGCGGGGAGGATGAGCTACGTCCGCGCCCGGGCAAGGCACCTCCATCCCCTCGGGGCCGGCTTCTACCAGCTCGGCCTGCAACTGAAGGAAATGGTGTACGCGGGCGATCACCCCGAGCTGGAATCGCTCAGTCTCTAAGCCGCTCTCTTGCCGACAGGCGCCGCGGCAGCTAAGCTCTAGGCGAGCCGCGGGCCCTCGTGATCCCCCATAAAGCCGCGACCGGGGGTCGCGCCGAGTGGGACCGCGACCGCCAAAGCGCGGCTTTGTGAAAGGAGTCGGATCATGATCCGGAACCTGGTCGTCCTCGCCGCTGTTCTGACCCTGGCCGCCGCATCGAACGCGCAAGACCTCCGCGTGCTGCCCGAGAAGGTGGACGGCATCGCGCCCAAGGCGATGGTCCACGAATACCTGTTGCGCAAAGCCCGCGAGGCCCTCGACCGGCGCCAAGCCGAATACGAGAAGATCAAGACGCCCGAAGAGGCCAAGGCGTACCAGGAGCGTCTGCGCCAGTTCTTCGTGGCCCAGCTTGGCGGTTTTCCGGAGCGGACGCCGCTGGAGCCGCAGGTCGTGGGCCAAATCCAGCGAGACGGCTACCGCGTCGAGAAGATCGTCTTCCAGAGTCAGCCGCGGCACTACGTGACTGCCGCCTTGTATCTCCCCGACGCGAAGCCGCCCTATCCCGGCGTGCTCGTCCCTTGCGGCCACAGCGACAACGGCAAGGCCATGGACGCCTACCAGCGGGCGTGCATCCTCTTGGCCAAAAACGGCATGGCCGCCCTGTGCTACGACCCGATCGACCAGGGCGAGCGGTTCCAGTTGCTCGACCCCAAGGGCAAGCCGCTCGTGCGAGGCACCACGGCCCATAGCCTCGTGGGCGTGGGCAGCGCGCTGGTGGGCCGCAACACGGCCACCTTCCGCGTCTGGGACGGGATGCGGGCCATCGATTACCTCGAAACCCGGCCGGAGATCGACCCCAAGCGGATCGGCTGCACCGGCAATTCCGGCGGCGGCACGCTGACCAGCTACCTCATGGCCCTCGACGGGCGGATCCAAGCCGCTGCCCCGAGCTGCTACCTCACCAGTCTCCGCCGGCTCGTGGAGACCATCGGGCCGCAAGACGCCGAGCAAAACATCCACGCCCAGATCGCCTACGGCATGGACCATGCCGACTACGTGTTGATGCGGGCCCCGCGCCCCACGCTGATGTGCGTGGCCACGCGGGACTTCTTCGACATCGGCGGCGCATGGGACAGCTTCCGCCAGGCCAAGCGGTTCTACGGGCGGTTCGGCTTCCCCGAGCGCGTGGATTTGGTCGAGACCGACGCGCAGCACGGATTCTCGCCCGTTTTGCGGACGGGCGCGACCCGCTGGATGCGGCGGTGGCTCCTCGGGGCCGACGACGCGATCACGGAGACCGAGTCGCCGGTCCTGCCGGACAAGGAGCTTCAGTGTACGCCGGAGGGGCAAGTCATGCGCCTGCCCGGAGCCCGGAGCGTGTACGACCTGAACCTCGATCTGGAAAAGCAACTGGCCGAGGCGCGCAAGCGGTTCTGGAAAGAGAACAGCCGTAAGGCTGCGCTGGAGGAAGTGCGGCGGATCACGGGGATTCGGCCACCATATACAGCGGGCCGCGTCCAGTGCGATAATCTCGGCTTCATCGAACGGCAAGGCTTTAGCATCGACAAGCTCGTCTTGCGGCCCGAACCGGGGATTCGGCTGCCGGCCTTATTCTTTTCGCCGAAGAAACCGACCGGGCCCACGGTGCCGGTGCTTTACCTCCACGCTGCGGGCAAAGAGGTCGACGCCGGTCCCGGCGGCCCGATCGAGAAACTCGTCGCGGAGGGCCACGCGGTCCTCGCCGTGGACCTCCGCGGCATGGGCGAGACCAAGGCCGCGGGCAAGTCCGAAATGGCGGCGTACCTCGGGCCCGAGTGGACCGACGCCTTCCTGGCCTACATGCTCGACACCTCGTATCTGGCGATGCGGACCAAGGACATCCTCGCCTGTGCGGAGTTCCTGGCCGGCTACGACGCGCCCGGTGGGATCGCCGTCTCGCCACGGCAATCGGAAGGGCTCGTGCAACCTGCCCCTGCCACCCGTCGGAAAGTCCACCTGGTCTCGATCGGCCGCACCGGGCCGGCCGCGTTGCACGCCGCGGCCTTGGAGCCGGACCGGTTCGCCTCAGTGACCTTGACGAACTGTCTCCGCTCCTGGTCCGACGTGGTCCGCACGCCGCAGGCCAGGAACCAGTGGATTAACGTCGTCCATGGGGCCCTGCGGGTCTACGACCTGCCCGACCTCCTGGCCACGCTTCCCAAGGAGAAGGTCACGGTGATCGAGCCGGCAGGCGCGCTGGGTCAGTGACAAGTGAAAAGTGAGAAGTGCAAAGTGAAAAGTGAAATGACTACACGACTCTCTCGACGCGAGATGATGGTGGCGACGGGCCTTGGACTGGGGGCGGCGGCAGGCGCAAGCGAGGCGGCCGATACGCCCAAGCCGATCCGCATCTCCAACGTGGACCAGATCCTGCCGGTGAAGCCCTTCCGCTACTGCTTCAACACGGCCACGATCATGGGCCAGAACCTCCCGTTGGAAAAGGAGGTCGAGATCGCCGCCAAGGCCGGCTACCAGGCGATCGAGCCTTGGGTCCGCAAGATCGAAGACTACCGGAAGAAGGGCGGATCGCTGGTTGAGATGAAGAAGCGGATCGCCGACTCCGGGCTTTCGGTGGAAGGCGCGATCGGATTTGCCGGCTGGCTCGACGACGATGAGGCCAAGCGCAAGGCCGGCCTGGAGCAGATGAAACGCGACATGGACCTGGTGGCCCAGATCGGCGGCAAGCGGATCGCCGCCCCGCCCGTCGGCGCCACCAACCAGCCCATGGACCTGCTCAAGGTCGCCGAGCGATACCGCGTGGTGCTGGAAGTGGGCCGGCAGGCGGGCGTGGTTCCGCAACTGGAACTCTGGGGCCGATCCAAAACCTTGTCGCGCATGGGCGAGGTGGCCTTTGTGCTCGTCGAATCCGCGCAGCCGGACGCCTGCACCGTGCTGGACGTGTTCCACGTCTACCGCGGCGGCTCCGATTTCGCCGGCCTGAGGATGTTCAGCGGCTCGGCCCTGCACGTCTTCCATGTCAACGACTACCCCGCGGACCCGCCGCGCGAGAAGGCCACCGACGGCGACCGCGTCTTCCCCGGCGACGGCGTGGCCCCCATGACGCAGATCCTCCGCGACCTCCGGTCAATCGGCTTCCGCGGGTTCCTGTCGCTGGAACTCTTTAACAAGAAGTACTTCCAGCAAGACCCGCTGCTCGTGGCCCGCACGGGCTTGGAGAAGATGAAAGCGGCGGCCACGGTGGAGGCAACCGAATGACGAATGTCGAAAGTCAAATGACGAGAGAATGACGAAGCACGAAATCCGAGAACCCCTCTCGGCTGGAACGTAGCTCATTCGAGCTTCGTCATTCGGATTTCTTTCGTCATTTGACTTTCGACATTCGTCATTCGGTTGCCTCCACCGTGGCCGGCTGCGCTGCCGGCTGCGGTTCGCTGGCGAGGATCGCGTACCACTTGCGCACGGCGTCGACGAGAATGATCGCCGTGAGCACGAGCATGATCCCGGCCAGCACGGAGGCCAGCCGCGCCATGAATGCCTCGGAGCCGGTCATCGTCGCCGCCGCATCCCACCACATGCCGATGCTCCAGACGCCGGCCGTGAACACCGTCGCGACGACGAAGACCAACGGGATGCCCGTGCAAAGGGCATACGTCCGTTTGGCCGTGTGCTTGAGCAGATAGGTGGTGCCGACGACCAGGGCGATCGTCGCCAGGAGCTGGTTGGCGATGCCCAGCATCCGCCAGAGCACGTCGAGGTTGCCCAGATACAACAGCCCGCCCCAGAGGCCGCACACCAGCACGCTCACCAGCGCGTTGAGGCCCCAATTGGGCTTGTGCCCGATGGTGAACTCGGGGCGTATCTGGGCCAGGGTCTCTTGAAACACGAATCGGGCGACGCGCGTGCCGGTCTCCAGCAGCGTGAGGATGAAGAGGGCCTCGAACATGATTACGAAGTGGTACCAGTAGGCCTTCAGCGTCGCCATGAGCGGGAGGTCCGAGAAGACCTGGGCCATGCCGATCGCCAGGGTCACGGCCCCGCCGGTGCGGTTGACCAGGCTCTCGTCCACCTCCTTCTCGAGCGTCGGCAAGTCCTTTTGCACGAGCGGCCAGCCCTGGGCCGCCTGCTCTCGCTGGACCTGCGCATATTTCGCCCTTTGAACCTCGGTGTCCTGCGCCACGTTGACTGCAAAGTAGTCGCCCGGGTCCAAGGCACACGCGGCAATCAGGGCCATCAGCGCCACAAAGCCCTCCAGTATCATCGCCCCGTAGCCGATCGGCCGCATGTCGGACTCCTTGTTGATCATCTTCGGAGTCGTGCCCGATGCGATCAGCGCGTGGAACCCGGAGAGGGCCCCGCACATGATCACAATACACACAAACGGCCACACCGACCCGGACACCACCGGCCCGCCGCTCAGGAATGGCGTCGTTGCCGGCATTTTCAGGTGCGGCTGCACCAAGATGATCCCCAAGGCCAAAAGGACCACCACGCCGATCTTCATGTAGGAGCTCAAGTAATCGCGCGGGCACATCAGCACCCAGACGGGCAAGATCGAGGCGATCGCGGCGTAGGTGGGGAGGATGAGCTTCAGGGTGTCTTTGTCGAACTTGAGATACTCCCCGAAGATCGAGTCGGCGAAGGGCTTGCCCAGGATCACCCCCGCCATCACGATTGAGACGCCGACCACCGAGGCCTCGCCGATATGACCGGGTCGGAACTTGTACATCCACCAGCCGGTCAGGAGGGCCGCCGGGATCGTGACCAAGATCGTGAACATGCCCCACGAGCTTTCGCTCAGCGCGTTGACCACCACCATCGCCACGCTCGAGAGCACGGCAACCACGATGAAGAGCGTCGCGATGGCGGCGGTCACTCCGGAGACGGCCCCGAGATTGTTGCGGGCGAGCTTGGGCAGGCTCAGTCCGTCTTGCCGCACCGAGGCCACCAGCGTGACGAAGTCGTGGACTCCCCCGGCCAGGCAGGCCCCGATCACGATCCACGCGAACCCGGGAGCGTATCCCCATTGCGAGGCCAGCACGGGCCCGATCAGCGGCCCCGGGCCGGCGATCGCCGCAAAATGGTGGCCAAAGAGGACCAGCCGCTTGGTCGGGTGGTAGTCCACGCCGTCGCGGAGCCGGTGGGCCGGGGTCGTGCGGCGGTCGTCGATCACCACCACCTTGGCCGCCAGAAACGCCCCGTAGAGTCGGTAAGATACGGCAAACGCGGCCAGCGCGGTAATCACCAACCAGGTGGAATTCACCGGACTACCTCTCCTTCCATGCAACGGGACGCTCTCCCCCATCATATTGCGCGGGCGAAATTGCAGCAACATCGAAGAGGGTCGAGGGTCGAGAGTCGAGAGTCGAGAGTTGAGAGTCGAGAGTCGAGGGATGAGAATTCAGAGCCGGGCCGTGTCGGCCCGGTTGCCGGGTGCCATGCCCGCGCTTGCGTGGGCATGGTTTGGACGCGCATGGCGACGCAAGCGTCGCCATGGCACCCGGCCCGGTGGCCCGGCAGCCTCCACCGTAGACGCGCCGGACCGGGCCCTTATAATGTGTACCGTCTACTGCCTACTGCCTACTGCCTACTGCCTACTGCCTACTGCCTACTGCCCATGCCCGAACCACTCATCATCATCGGAAGCGGACCCGGCGGCTGGACCGCGGCCATCTATGCTGCCCGCGCGGCCCTGAACCCGCTGGTGTTTGAAGGGGCCCTCAGCGAGGCCAATCGGCTTTCCAGCACGCTGCCGATGGGCCAGTTGAACCTGACGACCGACGTGGAGAACTTTCCCGGTTTCCCTGCGGGCAACGTCGAGGGCTTTCTGGAGACTGCGATCGCCCCGGACCGCCGGACGATGCTGCCCCCGCGGGCGGGCGAGAGCATCGCGGGCCCCGAGCTGATGGAGCTCATACGCCAGCAGGCGGTGAACTTTGGCACCCGGGTGATCACCGAGGACATCGTGGACGTGGATTTCGGCGTCCACCCGTTCAAGCTGGTGGCCTCCGACGGCTCGACGCACGAGGCCCTCTCGGTGATTGTGGCCACGGGGGCGAAGGCCAATTACCTCGGGCTGCCGTCGGAGGAGAAGTACAAGAACCGCGGGGTGAGCGCCTGCGCAATCTGCGACGGGGCCCTGCCGCGTTTCCGCAACCGGCCGCTGGCGGTGATCGGCGGCGGGGACGCCGCGGTCGAAGAGGCCGATTACCTGAGCAAGTTCGCCAGCACCGTCTACCTCGTCCATCGCCGCGACCAACTGCGGGCCTCGAAGATCATGGCCAAGCGGGCGATGGATAACCCCAAAATCAAGATCCTCTGGCATCGCACGCTGGAGGAGGTCCTGGGCAACGACAAGGACGGCGTGACCGGCGCGCGGCTTGCCAGCACGGTCGGCGAGCCGGAACTGAAGCTGGATTGCTCGGGGGTCTTCCTGGGCATCGGGCATACGCCGAACACGGCGTTTCTCAAGGGCAAGATCGAGTTGACGCCCAAGGGATACGTCAAGTGGACCACGCCCTTCCGGACCCACACGAGCGTGGAAGGCGTCTTCGCGGCGGGCGACGTGGCCGACGACTACTATCGGCAGGCCGTGACCGCCGCGGGCACGGGCTGCATGGCCGCCCTGGACGCCGAGCGCTGGCTGGCGGCCGGGGGATGAGTGGGTGACGGGGTGAGGGGGTGACGGGGTGACCGATCTGTCACCTTGTCACCCCGTCACTCCCTCTGCGTCCCTCCGCGTCCCTCCGCGTCCTCTGCGGTTTGCTTTCTCTCTATTCCGGGAGCGGCTGGCCCTTCGTTTCCGGCGCCTGCCAGATGGCGACCAGGCCGAAGATGTAGACGAGGCTGATGATCGCCCCCGCGAACTCGTAGCCGCCGAAGAACGCGGCGATCTGGCCGCTGCCGAGGATCACTCCGACGGCCGCCAGGATCCGCCCGAAGTTGAAGCTCAAGCCCTGGCCGGTGGCCCGCACGCGCGTGGGGAAGAGTTCCGGCAGGTACAAGGGCAGCCAACCGTAGAACGAGGCGGTAATGCCGCCGGTTACGGTGAGGGTCGCCAAGAACCACCAATCGAAGCTCTTCAGCACGAGGAACATGTAGAGGCACATCACCAGCGAGATCAGGCACATGCCGAAATAAACCGGCCGGCGTCCCCATCGCCCGCCCAGGACTGGGGCAATCAGGCAGCCGGTGATCGCCCCGATCGACGAGTAGATCTGGGCGAGCGACTTGGCGCTCGGGTCGCCGGGGGCGAGGGTCTTGTCCACCCAATACGGCACCCACTGCACCGAGCCCCACGTGCCCAGCAAGGGAATCGCCGAGAGCGCGATCGCAATCAGCGTTTTGGAGCGCAAGGCGGGAGCGAATATCTCCTTGATCGGCGAGACGGTCCGCGTGCGGACTGCCGCTTTCCACCGCTCGGACTCCGGTACGAAGATGGCGATGAAGAAGACCAGAACCGCCGGCGACGCCCCCGCCACCATGATCCAGCGCCAGGAGTCGGGCGTCACCGGGATCAGATAGCCCAAAGTGGAAATCAGCAAGAACCCGACGTTGGCCGCCGCGCCGATCACTCCCGCCAAGACCGGTCGCGCGATGCCCGGCCAAGACTCCACCACCAGGGCCACTCCCAGCGACCATTGCCCGCCCATCCCCATGGAGGCGATGAACCGCAAGACCATCAGTTGCCAGGGAACTTGTGCCCAATAGGCCGCCCCGGTGAAGAGCGAGTAGGTCAGCACGCTGAAGATCATGATGCGGACGCGGCCGAAGCGGTCGCCCAGCCAGCCGAAGATGACGCCGCCGGCCGCCGCCCCCACCAAGAACATCGCCCCCAGCACGCCCAGCAGCGGCGCGACGTTCTCGTGCTTGGCCATTTCCGGCCCCAGCAGGTCTTGCATGGCGGGACGCCCCATAATCGGCGGCAGGCCAATCTCCACGCCGTCGAACATCCAGCCCAACACCGCCGCGGCCAGCACGAGCCACTGGGCCCGGGTGATTCGCCCTCCCTCAACGGCCCCGCCCGCCCCCGACGCCGCCCGGTCCCCATCGCTCTGGTGTGCCATGACCGTGGATCCTCCCTTGGTGTGACCTTGCCGCGGATCTTACCAGCACCACGGACCCGAAACAAGCTCCATCGCCCTATCTGCCGCCACTTGCCCACAACCGCAATTGCGGTACCATGAGCTACCGTCTACCGTCTACCGTCTACTGCCTACTGCCTACTGCCTACTGCTATGAAGAAGCTCTCCGTCGCCCAGGCCCGCTCGCGCGAGAGTATCGGCCAGGAGGTGACTCTCTCCGGCTGGGTCCGCACCCGCCGCGACTCGAAGGCGGGCTTCAGCTTCCTGGAGCTCAACGACGGCTCCTGCTTCGGCAACATCCAGGTCGTGGCCGACGGGTCGCTGCCCAACTACGAATCGGAGATCAAGAAGCTCACGGCCGGCTCCAGCGTCACGGTCACCGGACTCGTCAAGGAATCTCCCGGCCGGGGCCAGGCCACCGAGGTCCAGGCCAAAAGCCTTACCGTCCACGGGATTGCCGACGCGGACGCCTACCCGCTGCAAAAGAAGCAGCACAGCTTCGAGTTCCTCCGCACGATCGCCCACCTCCGTCCGCGGACCAACACCTTCGGGGCGATCGCCCGCGTCCGCAACTGCGTCAGCCGCTCGATCCACGATTTCTTCCAGGAGGAAGGGTTCTACTACATCCACACCCCGATCATCACCGCCAGCGACTGCGAGGGGGCGGGGCAGATGTTCCGCGTCACCACGTTGGACCCCGCCAACCCGCCGCGCGTAGACGAGGAGGTCGATTATGCCCAGGACTTCTTCGGCCGGCGGACCTACCTGACCGTCAGCGGCCAGTTGGACGTGGAGGCGTTTGCCTGCGCCCTGGGCAAGGTCTACACGTTCGGGCCGACCTTCCGGGCCGAGAACTCCAACACCACCCGCCACCTGGCCGAGTTCTGGATGGTCGAGCCCGAAATGGCCTTTTTCGACCTGCGCGACAACATGGACCTGGCCGAGCGGTTCCTCAAGCGGATCTTCCGCGACGTGCTAGAGCGGTGCTCCGAAGAGATGCAGTTCTTCAACCAGCGGATCGACCCCACGGCCGTCGAGACCCTGCAGAAGATCGTCCAGAGCCCGTTCGTGCGGATCCCTTACACCGAGGCGGTCGAGATCCTCAAGCAATCCGGGCAGCAGTTCGAGTTTCCGGTGGCCTGGGGCCACGACCTCCAGGCCGAGCACGAGCGGTTCCTCACCGAGAAGCACTTCCAGCAGCCGGTGATCCTGTTCGACTATCCCCGCACGATCAAGCCCTTTTACATGCGGGTGAACGACGACGGGCGCACGGTCCGGGCCATGGACGTGCTTGTGCCCAAGGTGGGCGAGATCATCGGCGGGAGCCAGCGCGAGGAGCGGCTCGACGTGCTCCGCCAGCGCATGCAGGAGCAAGGGCTCGATGAGGAGAACTACTGGTGGTATCTCGACCTGCGCCGCTACGGCACCGTGCCGCACTCCGGCTTCGGCCTGGGCCTGGAGCGGACGATCCAGTTCATCACGGGCATGGGCAACATCCGCGACGTGATCCCCTACCCGCGCACGCCGGGGAGCGCGGATTTCTAGCGCATGGTTTGGAGTGCATGAGTATGAAACGGCGCCATAGACTTGGCCTCGTGGTGCTTCTCGGCACCGCGGTGATCGGAGTTGTCGTCTTCTTCCTGTTGCGCGCAGGGCGGCCCTATCAACCCCCTGGGATTGCCTTCGAGGGCGACTCCAAGGATCTTCGAGAATCGGTGGTTGTACCCACCTTGGATACGCCCATGCCAAAGGGCAAAAACGTCGTCTGGTGTGGCACGATTCAGCTCGGCTGGAATCGCCTGGAGAAAGATGTGCTCCACGCACGCCCTAGAATCCAGGGTGCCGAGGCGGTCGTATCACGCCTCAACGAGGCCCAGCTTCGCGAAGAAGACGTCCCGCCGGACTCGTACTTCGCGGCAGCCGGATTCGTCAAGGACGGCATCGCACAGAACGTCAAAACGGAGATGAGACGGCGATTTCAAGAGGACGTTCAACTGGGCTCCATGCCGGAGCCGGACGGAGTGCTCATTTACTCGTACCTTCAGGCACACATGGCGTTCACGATTCCCTTTTTCGACAATCGGGAGTCATTCTGCTTCACAGATTCGGGTGGGAAGACGACGGAAGTGAGTTCGTTTGGGATTCAGGAGAAGGACGAATACGCGTACCACCGATTGCGTGAGCAGGTGGTTGTGCTGTATTTGTCGCGCAACAAGCAGAATCCCGAGGTAGCGGAGGAATTCGTTCTCGACTTGTCTCGCGACTCCGCACCAAACCAGATCGTCCTGGCCTTCGTCGCGCCGAAGGCGACCCTCGCCGAGACGCTCGCGGATGTCGAGACGAAGACTCGGGGATACACGCGCGAACCGGTGCCCTTCGGGGAGTTCGGTGCTCGCGACGTTCTGCTCGTGCCCAACCTGAACTGGGAGATCCGTCACCACTTCTCCGAGCTGGAGGGCGACGACAAGCCCTTCCTGAATCCGGGCTTCACGGGCTATCATTTCGCGTTAGCGGCGCAAACGATCCGGTTCAAGCTGGATCGCAGCGGGGCTGAACTGGCCTCGGAGTTCAAAGCGTACGTGAAGCCAATGGCGACCCACTATGTGTTTGATCGCCCGTTTCTGATCTACATCAAGAAGCGTGGCCGGGATCGCCCTTTCTTCGTATTGTGGGTGGACAACGCAGAGCTTCTGTCGAAGCCCCAAGACAGCGAACGTAAGCTGGCGCGCTAGCCCCCGCATTGCTCATGGGTTGCTGTTGCCTCGTCTTTGCCGACGCCCAGCGTTGCTGGGGCTGCGCTTCGCTCCGCCCCAGCCTACCATTTACGTGCGCGCCGCGACGCGGACGGAACAGAAAAGGACAGGCTGGAAGCCTGTCCTACTGAGGTGCGGGAAGGGGGACTTGAACCCCCATGACCGTGTAAGGGTCACCAGGTCCTGAGCCTGGCGCGTCTGCCAATTCCGCCATTCCCGCAGGCGGTCATCGACCACTCCCTCAGTCTACCGGCAGCCCGCCGTGCGTCAAGAGTTCCGCCGCTTGACCGCGAGCATGGCCCCTAGCCGGTCGTGGCCCTCCGGGGTGCGGGACTGGATCGCTTGCCGCGCTAGGATGAGGAGTTCCTTTGCCGGGAGTTCCGCCGGGCATTTGGGCAGCTCGGCCAGAAGCGCCCCGGCCGCGGAAGGGTCGGCTTGCCCCGCGTTACCCAGTGGTCCATCCTTGAGGGCCAGCGCGAGGACCACCTCGCCCGCCTGCAAGCGATGCCCGCCCTCGGTATACACGGCTTCCGGCCCCGATCCGAGCGGCAGCGTCGGCTCGACCAACGGCTTCCATGTGCCCGACTCCAGCAGGAACACGCTCGGCTTGCCGGCTGCGGCGTAGCGGAGGATCCCCTCGCGGACGTCGATCAGGCCGCAGAAGAGCGACGCCGCGAAGTCCCCCGCCGAGCCGGTCCAGAGGGTCAGGTTCACCTGGCGGAGCAAGGCGTCGGGGTCGCGATGATACTGGCCGTGGGCCCGGATCGCACCGCGGAGGGTGCCGGCGGTCAGGGCGCCTTCCAGTCCGCCCGCACTCACTGCGCCGAGGGCGACTGCCGTAAGGCCATCGGGCACTGAGAACCAGTCGTAGAAGTCTCCATGCGGTGTACCCGTCTGAGGGACCCAGCCGGCGATGTCCCATCCCTCCAATAGCGGGGGAATCGCGGGAAGCTGCCCGCGCTGAATCCGCTCGGCGGCGGTTATCTCCCTCTGGAAGAGGGCGCCCTGAACCGACTCGTGCAGGAGCATCTCGCGCTGGAGGTCCGCGGCGAGCCGTCCCGCAACGACCTCCAGGATATTGGTTTCGCGGTCGTTGAAGTCGCGGCGGGTCTGGCAGAAGAACCAGAGCGTGCCGAGGATCGTCGCCGCGGTAGCGACTGGCACGCAGGCCGCGCAAGGGAAGTCCTCCGGCGGGCACCAATCGGGCAAGAGATCCGTGTCTTCCAGCACGACGGCGTGGCCGAGCATGGCTTCCAGGTCGGCCAGCGCTCCTTGGAGTGGCCGGGCCGGGTCGGTCAGGCGTTCGGGGGGTAAGCCCCAGCTCGAGCGCAGCTTCAGGGAGGTGGTGGCCTCGTCCAACAGATAGAGGGCTGCCGCGTGGCATCCCACGGCCTGGGCCCCGCCGCGAAGAACGGCTTGCAGGCGGGCCGCGAGGTGCTTCTCCTCGTCGGGCCGGACGACCACGGGCACTCCGGCGGCCAGTTCTGCCTCGCGCTGCCAAAGGGCTCGCTGCGTGCGGAGCAACTCGCCGAGCATCTCCGCCACGCCGGAAGCGAGCTTCTTGACGGCCGCGGGCGCCCGCTTGGCTCCGGAAGCGGCCGAAGCCGATCGCACCAGATCGAGCCGGACGTGTCCGGGAGTAGCTCCGACGCCCGGATCGACCGGGGCGGACCACGTGTGATCGGTCGGGTGGGTCGGCTTCGGTCCGCAGTGGTATTCCAATGACCAGCCGGTCGCTTCCCGGAATGCCGTCAGCAACTTGGGCCAACCGGCTACTTTCTGAATATCGGGTTCCGCCCGCTCGAGATTCTCCTCGCGGAAGACCTTGAGTCGACTGAGCTTGGATTTGGTCACGGAGGCAGCCGGGATCGCAGGGTTTGCCGGCGGGGCGTTTCACGCCGGAAAAATGACAGCCGCTCGGCGAATCCGTTGCTGCCGTCGCGCCGCGGCAGTTTACTCAGACTTCTTATTCGTTTCAAATTCTGCATCATCCGTGACCGGCATATTTTGACATCG
>Ga0315279_10007293_pt1 | contig 13716 bp, 11 predicted proteins | sample YL17G06_20_MG_FD_203694 | JGI IMG/M metagenome (GOLD analysis project Ga0315279, IMG submission 203694) | Sediment microbial communities from Yellowstone Lake, YNP, Wyoming, USA - YL17G06_20 | ecosystem: Environmental > Aquatic > Freshwater > Lake > Sediment | place: USA: Wyoming | collected... | reverse complement strand
CCGCGATCCTGCTGTGCGGGAAGCTCGCAGCTCTCAATGCCGACGCCATTCGGCTCCTGCCCCCCCTCGCCCTCTCGCTGGAGGGCCTCGCCTATGTCGCTATTCTCTACATCTGGAGCGGCCGGCTGTCACTGCGCGCGCAGGGCCTGGGCGTGCCCGCGTTGTTCGCCGCCCGCCTGGTCATCTCCGCGGGCGCGGCGAGCGCCAGCGGCGCGACCGGGTTGACGGCGGCCAAGTTGTGGGCCTCCACGGTGTCGCCGGTGTGGGTGGCCTGGGCGGCGGCGGCGGGCTTCGCCGTCGTCACGCTGTATGTGTTGCGCGGCGTGCTCTTGCCTGCGCCGCCGAGCGCAACCCAGCGCCCCGCCGTCAAGTCCGGGGTGGCGCCTCCCACGCCGAGCAAGGTGTTGTTCGACTCGAAACCGCCCGCGCCCAGCGCGCCCGCAGAGGCGCGGATGGCGACCGAGGCCGGCGGCGGGGGCGCCGAGAGTCTGTTCCAGGTGCTGGAGCCGCGTCCGGCAGCACATGCGTCGCGGCCCGCGACGCTGCAACCGATGCTGGAGATCGAGGGATGGGTGAGAGTGCCTGCGGCGGCGCTGCTGGAGCAACTGCCTGCTGGAACCGAAATCGAGGACGAGCAGGCGGAGATCCCGCTGGCGCTGATCGTGCCGCGGCTGCGGGAGGGAGAGCTGCGGATCCCGGTGGCGGAGTTGGACGGCATCATCTCCCTGCCGCCGGGGGCGGACGACGACGTGAGTGTCGAGCTGCCCTTGGCGCAGGTTGTGCCGCAGCTGCCGGACGAGGCGCTGGAACTGCCGCCGTGCAGCCCTCCGCAGTGGCTGCTGGTGGATGCTGAACTGGAGGATATATTCTTCGCCAAGGTCTAGCAGGCGCAGGCCTGCTGCCGCGCCCGGAGTCGCACTGATGGCCTCCATTAACTATGCGCTCAAAGAGATCTCCTGCAAGATCGTGTATTACGGTCCGGGGATGTGCGGCAAGACCACCAACCTGCAGTACATCCACCAGCACACGGCCTCGGAGCGGCGTGGGAACCTGGTGTCGCTGGCCACGCCGGGGGAGCGCACGCTGTTCTTCGACTTCCTGCCGCTGGAGGCGCCGAGCCTGCACGGGTTCGAGACCAAGTTCCAGGTGTACACGGTGCCGGGACAGGTGATGTACAACTCGACGCGCAAGCTGGTGCTGCGGGCGGTGGACGGGATCATCTTCGTGGCCGACTCGCAGTGGGAGAAGATGCGCGAGAACGTCGAGAGCTTCCGCAACATGCAAGAGAACCTGGCGAGCTATTCGTACAGCGTGGACACCACGCCCTTCGTGCTGCAGTACAACAAGCGCGACCTGGACAACGTCGCGCCGGTGCGCTACCTGCAGTACGTCCTCAACCCGCGGCAGGTGCCGTATTACGAGGGAATCGCGCTCACCGGCGACGGGGTGTTCGAGGCGCTCAACGCGGCGTGCCGGCTGGTGCTGGCGAACCTGCGCACCAAGCAGCAGCGGGGGGCGCTGTGACGCCGCGGCGGCGCGGGTGCGGTTAAGTGGTTGGCTAACGGCGCCGAAACATGGAATAACTCATACGGAGTTGGGGGCTTGACAACTGAATAGGGATTTCGGGCGTTGACAAGGGCAAACCCTTCGCGAGGAGGGGACGCAAAGCCACGGGACTCACGCAGTCAGCCGGGTTGCCAAAAGGCGAAATCCCCGCGCCCCGATCGGTCGGGGTGGTTGTGGGGAGCCGTCCGCAGGCATTCGTGCTGGGGCGGCTTCCATTTTGCCGGAACCGGCGGCGGGCCGCCGAGGTGATGGAGTCGTGCCGCTTTACGGTACCTTCGACGAATTTGGCTTCGCGGAAATACTGCAACTGCTCAACCTGAGCCGCAAGAGCGGGACGCTGACGCTGCGCCAGAGCCGGCTGCACGCGGTGGTGCACCTGCGCGACGGCCAGGTGGTCGAGGCAGCGTGCGAGGAGCACAGCGGAGCGGACGTCATCTACCGACTGCTGGGGTGGCGCGAGGGCGAGTTCGAGTTCACGCGCACCTTGCGCCCGGTGACGCGCACGGTGCACGACGCGACCGAGACCCTCATCATGGAGGGCATGCGCCGCCTCGATGAGTGGCAGCAGATCGAGCGCGAGTTCACCGACCTCAACGTGGTGCTGCGGCTCAAGAGCGGGCAGGCGGCGGAGCGCTACGAGGGGCTGGAGGAAGACGCCCGCACCATCCTCAAGCTGGTGGACGCGCGCCGCAACGTGGCGCAGATCATACGCGAGAGCGGGCTCGAGCCGGTGCACGCAATTCTGTTGATAACCGAACTCATAGGCCAGGACCTGGTGGAGAGATGGGGGTCGCCCAAGGTCAGCACGCGCGACCAGGTGGCCCACGTCGAACCCCGCTCGCGCGCGCCCAGCCTCGGCATCGGCAGTTACTTCGACCTTGGCCCGCCACGAGGCGCGGCCGAGCCGGCGCCCACACCGGGATCGTCCCATACAGGAGCAGACCGACCATGAGCCTATTCTCGAAACTCTACGGCGAGGCCGACGTCGTCGGTCTCGACATCGGCAGCCACAGCATCAAGGTCGTGCAGTTGGAGCAGGAGCGCGGCGGGCTGGTGCTGCGCAAGGCCGGCAGCCGCCCGACTCCGCCCGATACCACCAAGGGCGGCGTCATCACCGATACCACGGCAGTGGCGCAGACCATCTCGTCGCTGCTGAGCGCGCTGGAGATCAACGCCACGCAGGTGGTGGCGGGGGTGGCGGGGCCGCCGGTGGTGGTGCGGCAGGTGCAGATGCCGGCGATGTCGGAGCGCCAGCTACGCAAGTCCATCCAGTGGGAGGCGCGCAGCTACATCTCCTTCCCGGTGGAGGACAGCGTGCTGGAGTTCCAGGTGCTGGGGCAGCGTGAGGGCGGCCAGCTCGACGTCATGCTGGTGGCGACCCCGCGCGACATGGTGGATACACGGGTGGAGACGCTCGAGCGAGCGGGGCTGGAACCCATCGCCATCGAGCTGGAGCCCTTCGCCACCATGCGCAGCCTCATCGAGTTCGCCGGCGCCGCCGCCTTCGAGCGCGAGACGGTTGCGCTCGTCGACTCGGGCGCTTCGTTCACCGAGATCAACATCGTCAAGGACTGCCGCTTCGTGCTCACGCGCACCATCCCCATAGCGGGCAAGAGCATGACCGACGCCATCGCCTCCGCGCTCGCGATGGACAATGACAAAGCGAACGCGCTCAAGGAAACGGCGATGCAGGTGGTGTGCGGCGAGGAGGAGCGGGCGACCCTGGATCCCTTCGCGCAACAGGCGAGCCGCGCGGTCGAGCCGTTGCTCGACGAGCTGATCCGTGAGATCCGGCGCTCGCTCGCCTACTACGACTACCAGCAGCAGACCCCCGCCGACGAGGACCAGCAGGACCGCCTCCCGGGCGTCAACCGCATCATCCTGTCCGGGGGCTCCGCCAAGATGGCCGGGCTCGCCGCCTATTTCCAGGCGCAGCTCGGGGTGCCGGTGGAGCAGGCGCAGGTCTTCGGCAACGGTCACATCCATACGCCGGGGCTCAGCCAGGAGTACCTCGAGGAGCACTCGCCGACTCTGGTGGTGGCGACGGGCCTCGCGCTGCGCGAGATTCTGCTCGCCGGCAAGCTCAACGTGAAGGCAGGTGAAGCCCGATGATCAACGTCAACCTGATCGCGGAGCGCAGGGCGCAGCGCCAGCGCAGTGCGAAACTGCTGCGCATTGGCGCCTACTCGGTGGTGAGTCTGGTGGTCGCCATCGGCATCATGTACGCGTACTTCAGCATCGCCATCAGCATCGTGCAGGGCGAGATCGTGGAGTGCGACGCCAAGCTCAGCGACCCCGAGTTCCAGACGCAGTTGCAGCGCATCAACTACCTCGAGCAGCACTGCGCGGAGCTGCAGCCGCGGGTCGACCTGCTGCAGGCGGTGCGCGACAGCCAGCAGGCGTGGGTCGAAGTGCTTAACGACATGAGCCGGTGCATCCCCAACAACGTGTGGCTGACCAACGCGCAGTCGCGGCGCGACCAAAGCGGGCAGTCGCTGTCGATCACCGGCTCGGCGCTGTCCCAGCGCGAGGTGGGCGACTTCATGCTCAACCTCAAGCAGGCGGCGTGGTGCGGGGATCCGGCGCTCAACTTCACCCAGACGGTGGGGGTGGCCGGTCACGAGGTCGTCAACTTCGACATCACCGCGCCGATAAAGAAGCCCATAGGGAGTGAACTGCAATGAAGATAGCCAACCGCAAGGCAGCCTTCACCGCCCTGATTCTGATCGCGGGCGTGATGCTCTGTCTGGGGCTGCTGCTCTACCAGAGCAGGGCGACCAAGCTGCGCACACTGGGCCAGACGCGCAATGACAGGCGCGAGCAGTTGCGCGGCCTGCAGGCCAAGCTCGCCAGCCGCCCGGTGCTGGAGCGCAAGTACGAGGATCTGCAGCAGCGCCTGGGCGTGCTGGAACCGGCGGTCGCCACCTACGCCTACATCCCGACGTTCCTGCGCCAGATCGAGAAGCTTGCGCAGGAGACGAGCAACAAGGTGTCGGGGGTCAAGCCGCTGCCGCTGATTGCGCGCACGCCCGCGCCTGCCGCAGGCCAGGGGCCAGAGGCCGGCAAGCAGGCGGGCGCAACCGCCCCGCTCGCCGCGGCGAAGATGTACGACAGCGTGCCGATCGAGTTCAGCCTGACCGGTGATTACTGGCAGACGGTTGCATTCCTCAAGGGCCTGAGCAAGTTCCCGAAAATGCTGGCGATTGACGACGTCTCCCTCACGCCCGCCGGGCAGCCGGAGGGCCTCCGGGCGCCAGAACTGCGCGTGAAGATGAACCTGCTGGCTCTCATCCAGAAAGGGGAAGAGAAATGGACAAGCGACGCAAAGAACTCCTCTTCCTAGGGGCAGGCCTGGCGGTCCTGCTGTTAGCTCTCTACTTCACGTTCAAGCCGAGCACCCCGGCGGCGCGGGCGACGACGCAGCCGCCGCAGCCGGCAGCCGCGCCCGTGGAGCAGCCGCAGCCGTCGGCGGAGATTCAGGCGTCGGCGATGCCCGTACCGATGAGCGCGAGCGAGACGCGCGAGGGGCGCAACCCCTTCGCGCCGTCGGTATCGACTACCGCCGCGGCGGCGCCCGTGGGCTCCGGGCCGCCCATAACCACCGCCATGGCGCCCCCACCGTCGCTGCCGCTACTGCGGCCCATCGGGCTGGAGCTGTTCCCGAACTCATCGGGCCCTGAGTCCGGCCCCGGGCCGTCGGTCATCACGCCTGCAGCGCCAGGGCCTCCCGCCGAGGCGCCTCTGCGGCTGACCGGCGTCATCTACGGCAACCCCTCCATTGCGATCATCCGCAAGGGGGAGCAGCGATATTTCGTGCGGCCCGGCGATCCCGTCGGCAGCCGCTACGTGGTGCAATCGATTGAACACCGGCGAGTGGTCCTGGTGGGGGCGCAAGGCCTTGCGCCTCTACAGCTCGACCTGACAGGGAGGTTGTAAGACAATGACCCGCAATGCAGTTGACGTAAGTCACAGCCGAGCCTCCGTCGCGCTTCGCGCTATGGAGCCCAAGGGGCGCCTGCCAGCGGTAGCCTTGGCGAAGGCGGGGCTGTGCCACATCCCACGGGCCGGGCTCTGCCTGGTCGTCAGCGCGCTGATGCTCCTGCCGCTGCTCGCGGTTCCCGCCGCGGCGCAGCCGCCCCAGGACGCCGCGGCCGCCATGCACGCCATGGCTCCGGCCGCCGACCCCGCGGCCAAGCGCTTCAGCCTTGATTTCGTCGCCACCGACATGGTGGACGTGCTCAAGGCCCTGTCCGCACAGAGCGGCGCCAACATCGCCCTCAGCGGCAAAGTCTCCGGCCAGGTCACGCTGCGCCTCACCGACGTTACGGTTGAGGAGGCGCTGGTCGTGGTGACCAAGCTCAACGGACTGGACTTCGCCCTCCTCGACCACACCTATGTCGTGGGCACGCCCGAGGAGGTCAAGGCCATAGTGGCGGTGCCGCCGCCACCCGACATGCCGCAGACGCGGGTGGTGGCCCTCAAGTACATGCCGCCCGATGACGCGATCGCGCTGCTGGCGGCAGCCGAGCCTGGGCTCCAGTGCTCGGCCAGCCCGACGGGCGGCCTGGTGCTGCGCGCCACTCCCGCCGCGCTCGACCGCGCCGCGGCCCTGCTGGCCGGCGTTGATGTCGCGCCGGCGGTGGGCGTGGCCGACCGCGCCGTTTACACTGTCAAGTATGCCGAGCCCTTTGAGCTCATGGAGACCCTCAAGGCCGTGTTCCCGGACCTGACGGTCACTCCCGCCCCGCGCAGCTCGACCCCGGTGGTCACGCCCGGCACGGGCGGCACGACGCAGGCGGGCATGGCGGCTCTGGCCGCGCCCCAGCTTAGCGCCCAGGGGCAGCAGACCGGCGGCGCCGGCGCCGCAGCCGGCCAGGCCGGCGGGACGCAGGAGAAGTCTCCCATCACCAAGCTCGTGCTCAGCGGCGCCCCGTCCACGCTCGAGCGCGCCGTCAAGCTGTGCCAGGAACTAGATGTCGCCCCGGTGCAGGTCAAGATCGCGGCCACCATCACCGAGGTGCGCACGGACGTTGAGAGCCGCCTGGGCATCAACTGGGCCGACCTCGCCGGCAAGGCCGGCATCATCATCGGCGAGCCCTCCCCCGGCGACTTCAGCTCCGGGCTGGCCGACGCCACCATTGCCGCCCGCGACCTCAAGGTCGCCAAGATCCAGCGCTCCCACCTCAACATCGCCGGGGCCATCAACGCCCTGGTGACCGAGGGCACGGCGCGCATCATGGCCAACCCCAACATCACCATCCTCGACGGGCGCCAGGCCACCATCCACGCGGGCGAGAAGATTTACTACCCGCAGGTCGTCGGCTACACGCCGCTGGGCGGGCAGATCGTCCAGGCGACCGAGATCAACGTGGGCGTGACCCTGATGGTCAACCCGCGGGTGGGCCCCGACGGGGACGTCACGCTGACGCTGGTGCCGACCATCAGCTCGATCACCAACAGCGTATTCGCGGGCTACCCGACCATCACCGAACGCTCGACGGTGACGACGGTGCGGGTGCGCAGCGGGGAGACGCTCGCGATCGGCGGGCTGATCCGCGATGACGAGACGGTGACGGTAACCAAGGTGCCGCTGTTGGGTGACATCCCGATCATAGGCGACCTGCTGTTCAAGTCGAAGGTGAAGCATCCGTTCCGCTCCGAGGTGCTCATCATCATCACGCCCGAGATCGTGGGGGGTTAGCGCGGGACAGCCCCTCCAGGGCTGGCTGTGCCGAACATCGGGGGTCGCGCGGGGCTCGGCGCTCGGCCCCCTTCGACTGCGCGGCTAGGCCGCCACGCGGCCGCTGGCTAGGTCTTTGACCGCCATCCGAGAGGGACATGGAATCACAGAACAGATTCGTGGTGGAGCTGGTGCGGGAGGTGGCCAACCTCACGGACGACCAGTTGCGCCAAGCGGTCGAGATCCAGAAAGAGACCAAGGAGCCCCTGCCGCAGATCCTGGTCAACATGGGCCTTATCGGCGAAAAGGATAAGGCCAAGTGCCTGGGCAAGCAGTGGGGCATCCCCTTTGTTGACCTGACCGAGCGCCAGGTGGACAAGGACCTGGTCAAGCTCATCCCCCGTCACATGCTAGCGCGCCTGCGCGCGGTGCCGCTGGAGCACAGCGGCCGCAAGCTGGTGGTGGCGATGGTCAACCCGCTGGACATCTTCGCCATCGACCAACTGCGCCTGGTGGCGGGGCTGGAGATCGAGCCGGTCATCGCCACCGACGACGACATCAGCAACGTGCTGAGCCAGGCGCAGGCCGTGAGCGAGGAGATCGGCGCCGCCATCAAGCAGGTGGCGGAGGAGATCCAGGGGGACGTCGGCGAGATCACCTTCGAGGAGAAGGCGCAGGAGGAGGAGCTGAGCGTCGATCAGCTCAAGGAGCTGACGGAGGACGCGCCGGTGGTGCGCCTGGTGAACCTGATCATCCGCCAGGCGCTGCGGGACGGGGCGAGCGACATCCACATCCAGCCGGAGGCCAACCGGGTGCGGGTGCGCTACCGCATCGACGGCATCCTGCACGACAAGATGGTGGTGCCCAAGCAGGTGCAGGCGGCGCTGGTGTCGCGCGTCAAGGTCATGGCGGACATGGACATCGCGGAGAAGCGCGCGCCGCAGGACGGGCGCATCTCGCTGCTCTTGAACAAGCGCGAGTTCGACTTTCGCATCTCGACCTTCCCCGGGGTGTTCGGGGAGAAGGTGGTGATGCGCGTGCTGGACAAGCGCGGGGTGCAGGTCAACCTCAACAAGCTGGGCATCCCCGCGACGATGATGGAGGACTTCGACGCGCTCATCAACCGGACTTACGGCATCATCGCCGTCACCGGCCCCACCGGCAGCGGCAAGTCCACCACCCTCTACTCGGTGCTCAACAAGATCAACAGCCCCGAGAAGAACATCATGACCATCGAGGACCCGGTGGAGTACCAGCTCCCGGGGCTGACGCAAGGGCAGGTCAATGTGCGCGCGGGGGTGACCTTCGCCTCCGCCCTGCGCACCATGCTGCGCCAGGACCCAGACGTCATGCTGGTGGGCGAGATGCGCGACGCGGAGACCGCGCTGATCGCGGTGGAAGCCGCGCTCACCGGCCACCTGGTGCTGTCCACCCTGCACACCAACGACGCGCCGAGCGCGGTGACGCGCATGATGGAGATGGGGATCGAGCCGTTCCTGATCGCCTCGAGCGTGATCGGCGTGCTGGCGCAGCGGCTGGTGCGCGTGATCTGCCCCCACTGCAAGGAGGCCTACACGCCGCCGGTGGACGCGTTCCGTCGCCTCAACCTGGCGATGGACCTCGACTCCGTGACCTTTTACCGCGGCCGCGGCTGCGAGCGCTGCATGCACACCGGCTATCGCGGCCGCATCGGCGTGTTCGAGCTCATGCTGCTCAACGACAGCATCCGCGAGCTGGTGCTCAAGAAGGCCGCCGCCCACACCATCCGCCAGGAGGCCTTGGAGTTCGGGTTGATAACCCTGCGCCAGGACGCGATGCAGAAGATCCTGGAGGGCATTACCACGATGGAGGAAGCACTGCGGGTGATCTATGCATAGGCAGTGGCTAGAAGAGAGTGGCTAGGTGAAAGAGGGAACGCAAGTCGCCGCTCTTTCCTCTGGCACCTTTCCTCTAGCATCTGCGTAGGGGCGGCCCTGGGTGGCCGCCCAGAGCAAGGGTGCCCACATAGGGGCGCCCCTACCGGAGGCGTACATGCCGGCACTAATCGAAAACGCGACCATGCACGACCTGCTCGACCAGGCGGTGAAGCGACGGGCCTCGGACATTCACATCACCGCCGGAATCCCGCCGCTGCTGCGCGTTGACGGGCGCCTGCAGCCGCTTGATTACGAGCCGCTCACGCCCAACGAATGCCAGCGCCTGGTGTACGACATCCTGACCGATCGCCAGATCAGCGACTTCGAGCGCCGCCACGAGCTCGACCTGTCCTACGGCGTGAGCAGCCTGGGGCGCTTCCGCGTCAACGTCTACATGCAGCGCGGGGCGGTGGGGGCGGCGCTGCGGCTCATCTCCAGCACCATCCCCACCACCGACGAGCTCAATCTGCCCACCGCCGTGCTCAACGAGCTCTCCCAGCGCACCAGCGGCCTTATCCTAGTGACCGGCCCCACCGGCTGCGGCAAGTCCACCACCCTGGCGTGCATGATCAACTACATCAACCGCACCCGCGAGTGCCACATCATGACGCTGGAGGACCCCATCGAGTACCTGCACCGCCACCGCCGCGCCATGGTCAACCAGCGCGAGCTCGGCTCCGACACCTACGGCCTCAGCGATGCCCTGCGCGCCGCCCTGCGCGAGGATCCCGACGTCGTCCTCATCGGCGAGATGCGCGACCTCGACACCATCCAGGCCGCGCTCACCATCGCCGAGACGGGGCATCTGGTGCTGGCGACCTTGCACACGCGCAACGCGCCCCAGGCGATCGACCGCATGATTGACGTGTTCCCGCCCCACCAGCAGGAGCAGGTGCGGGTGCTGCTGGCCAACACCCTGGAGGCGATCGTGGCGCAGCAGCTGCTGACCCGCTACGGCGGGCAGGGGCGGGTGCCCGCGCTGGAGCTCTTGCTCGTCAACGCGGCGGTGCGCAACCTGATCCGCGAGGGCAAGACGCACCAGATCTACTCGCTGATGGAGACCGGCGCCGAGCAGGGCATGCAGACCATGGACAAGGCGCTGGCGAACCTGTGCCGGCGCGGGCTGGTGTCTCATGATGAAGCGGCCTCGCGCGCGCTCGATCTCGACAACTTCAATCGTTGGATGCGGGGCATGTAGCGGCCCACGCCGCAGGCAGCGCCCAAGGCAGGGAGGTATAGGATGCCGATTTTCAGGTACAATGCCATGGATTCGATCGGGCGGACGACGACGGGGACGCTCGAGGCCGACAGCATTGACGTCGTGCGCAACAAGCTCAACGAGCTGCGCTACCACGTGCTCAGCATCGCGGAGACGCGCCCGCGGCGTGGGTTCGTCGAGTGGTTCAACACCATTCAGCGGGTGAAGCTGCGCGAGCTGGTGCTGTTCAGCCGCCAGTTCGCCACCATGATTGACGCGGGGCTGAGCGTGGTCAAGTGCCTGGACATCCTGCAGCAGCAGTGCAAGGACCCCAGGCTCAAGGATGTCATCGGCCAGACCAAACACGATGTGGCGTCGGGCGCGAGCCTCACCGACGCCATCGGCAAGCACCCGCGGGTGTTCTCCGGCCTCTACGTCAACATGATCCGCTCCGCCGAGGCGGGCGGCATCCTGGACAAGGTGCTCGACCGGCTGGCGACCTTCCTGGAGAAGGAGCAGGAGATGCGCGGCAAGATCAAGTCGGCGATGATGTACCCGTCGGTGGTGCTGATGTTCGCCGGGTTGATGCTGCTGGCGCTGCTGATCGGGGTGCTGCCCAAGTTCAAGACCATCTTCGAGAGCATGAACCTGAAGCTGCCCTTCGCCACCCGGGCGCTGCTCGGCTTCTCCGGCTTCATGACCAACTTCTGGTATATCTTCCTGGCCATGGTGGCGGGAGCGGCCGTGGCCTACAAGCTCTATGCGCGCACCGAGCGCGGCCATTACCAGATTGACCTGATCAAGCTCAAGCTACCGGTGATGGGCGATCTCATCACCAAGACCGCCATCTCGCGCTTCGCCCGCACTTTCGGCACCCTCATCGCCAGCGGCGTGCCGGTGCTGCGCGCGCTCGAGATCGTCGCCGAGACCTCCGGCAACGTCGTCATCGCGCAGACCATCGGCCAGACCCGCGCCAGCGTCAAGGAGGGGGAGAAGATCTCGACCCCGCTTTTGGGGAGCAAGATCTTCCCGGTGATGGTGGTGCAGATGATCGCGGTCGGCGAGGAGACGGGGCGTCTGGACTCGATGCTGGTGAAGGTCTCGGATTTCTACGATCAGGAAGTGGATGCGACGCTCAAGGGCCTGACCTCCCTCATTGAGCCGGTGATGATAGTGGGCCTCGGGGCCATCGTTGGCTTCATTGCGGTTTCGGTCATCTCGCCGATTTACCAACTGGTCGGCTCGATCGAATAAACCGCGCGCGGCGCGCGAGATGCGAGGCATGCGGGCGGAACCGTCGGCCGAGCCCCGGCGGTTCCCCCGCCTTGCCCGGCAGGGAAAGCGCCGCAGCGCAGAGAAGAGGCTAGCCCGATGGCCAAGACGGCTGGGGGTGTGCAGGCCGCACGCGCCAAGGCCAAAGCGAAGACGCGAACGGAGCGGCTGAAACGGATGACGGGTGCCGGCGAGCGCGACGACGACCAGGTGCGGCGCATCTTCTGCTGCTACGCACAGAGCAAGGACCTGCGCCTGCGCGACGACATCGTGGCGCAGCACATGTACCTGGTGCAGGCAGTGGCCAAGAAGTTCGTCGGCATGGGCGAGCCCTACGAGGACCTGGTGCAGGAAGGCACCATGGGGCTGCTCAATGCCGTGGACATGTACGACGTCGAGCGCGGCATCAAGTTCTCCACCTACGCCACCCACCTCGTGACCGGACACATCCGCCACTACCTGCGCGACCGCGGTCGCATGATTCGCCAGCCGGCGTGGGTGCAGGAGCTGAGCGGCAAGATCACCAAGGCCGCCGAAGCGCTGCGCCATGAACTCAAACGCGACCCCACCGTCGAGGAGACCGCCGAGCGCCTGAACATGGCGCCCGAGGGGGTACAGGAAATCTTGAGCGCGCGCGAGCGGGTCAAGGTCGCCTCCCTGGACGCGCCCGCCGCCGGCGATGACGAGTACGCCGGGCCGGCGCTGGACGTGGAGAAGATCCGCAGCTCGCGCCACTCCACCCTGCAGCTCCCCATCGAGGACAAGATCCTGCTGCAGGAGGCGACGGAGAAGCTCAAGGACCTCGAGCGCAAGGTCGTGCGCTACTTCTTCTATCACGACCTCAACCAGACGGAAATCGCGCGGCGCATGGGGATCTCCGTCAACTATGCGTCCTACCTCCTGCGCGGGGCGCTGAACAAGCTGCGCAACATCTTCGAGAGCCAGTCGCGCATGCCGGAGGCCGCGCCGGAGCCGGCGCCGCGTGCCGCCGTGGAGCCGGCGCTGGCAGGAGCCGATCCCGTGACCGGGCTCGCTTGCGCCCCCTACTTCGACGAGCGCGTGCGCCAGGAGATCGAGCGCGCCAAGCGCTATCCCCAGAATTTCGCCGTGCTGGTGCTGGAGGGGCCGGAGAGCGTGGCGCACCCCCGGGTGTCAGCGCCGCTCGCCAACGCCCTGCGGCGCTCCGTGCGCCAGGTGGACGTGCTGGCGCGCTATGGGCGCACCGGCTTCGCCCTGCTGCTGCCGCACACGGGGCGGGAGGCCAGAATCCTCGCCGAACGGCTGGTCGCGGCGATCCCCAAGGCCGTCACCGCCGGTGAAGGCGTGCAAGCCGACGACCTGCGCGTCGGCGCCGGGTACGCCATCTACCCCGCAGATGGGCGCACCGCAGAGCAGTTGATCGAGGGCGCTCGCCGCGCCGCGGCCGAGGCCTTCGGGTCGAGCGACACCGCGGTGGCGCGCTCTTCGCGCTCCCAGCGACGCTCGGCCTGAGCCGGCCCCGTCGCCCGGGGTAGCTTTCCTTCGCTGCCGCAGAGCGCCATTCATGCAAGCCGCGCCGTCTTCCCACTCCCCGGGCCTGGTGGCCGCCACGCCGTAGGGTCCAGGCGTGAGCCCGTAGGGCGGCGAACGCCTGTTTCACCATCGAGCGCCAGGCGAGCGCTCAGGGAGCCGGCAAGCGAGCTAAGGCGGGCCAACATCTCAAAGCGCACGGGCATTGTGGAATAATACGTCCAGAGGAACAGGTAGCCAGCCAATCCCGGCGACCGAATACGGCAGTCACGGCGACGGGGTGGCCGGCGGAAGAGTTCCCAGGCACAGCTTGCCAAGAGTTGCTCCCCAGAAGGAGGTGAGTGCGAGAGATGATGAGCAGGATGGTCAAGAAGAACAGCCGGGGTTTCACCTTGATCGAAATGCTGATCGTGATCGTCGTGATCAGCATTCTGGCCATGATCGTGATTCCGCGGCTCCTTGGTGCGGGCAGGAAGGCCAAGGAATCGGCCCTGCGTGGTGACCTGCAGCAGCTTCGCAATGCGATTCAGCAGTTTGAGGCTGACTGCGGCGACTTCCCCGCGGCGCTGTCGAAC
>Ga0315279_10007291_pt1 | contig 13718 bp, 19 predicted proteins | sample YL17G06_20_MG_FD_203694 | JGI IMG/M metagenome (GOLD analysis project Ga0315279, IMG submission 203694) | Sediment microbial communities from Yellowstone Lake, YNP, Wyoming, USA - YL17G06_20 | ecosystem: Environmental > Aquatic > Freshwater > Lake > Sediment | place: USA: Wyoming | collected... | reverse complement strand
TTGCCCTGAATGCAGCAGTCAAAAAATCATAAGAGACTATGATGTCTCAGAAATAGTTTGTCAAGCGTGCGGGTATGTTATAGATGAAAAACTCGTTGATTCTGGGCCTGAATGGAGAGCATTCAGTGACGAACAGAAAGCGAAGCGAACGCGCGTTGGGGCTCCATTAACCTACACCATCCACGACAAAGGCCTATCAACTGTCATAGACTGGCGAAACAAAAGCGCAGGCGGCAAGGATCTCGACCCATCTAGGCATTTGGAACTATATAAGCTCAGAAAATGGCAAGGAAGAATACGAGTAAGTGAACCTGCAGAAAGAAATCTTGCAGATGCTCTTGCATATTTACAAAAGTTTTCTTCATCTATAAATTTGCCTGGAAATATTCATGAAACGGCCTCTGTAATTTATAAGAAGGCTTGGAAAAAAAGATTGACAAGGGGGAGATCTACGGAAGTTAGTGTTTGTGCTGCGGTATATATGGCATGCCGCCAATGCCTTTTTGAGAAGAGTTTGAAAGATATTTCTAAACAATCGGGTGTCAGAAAAAAAGATATATCTAGGACATACAGATTGCTGGGAAGGGAGCTTCCGGATGTTTATAAAACAATCGTGGATAGGACTTACAAAGATACCGAAACCCCCGAACTGAGTACATATGTTTCTAAAATTGGCAACAAGCTGGGTTTATCTGGCAAGACAGAAAACCTTGCATCGAGAATTTTAGATGCGGGTAAAGAAATAAAATTGGCAAGTGGAAAGGACCCGTCAGGCCAGTCTGCAGTCGCAATATACATAGCAACATTGCTTACAGGCGATCGAAGAACGCAAAAAGAAATTGCTGACATTGCCAATATAACAGAGGTCACTTTAAGAAACAGATATAAAAATTGGAAGAGTGCATTTATTTACAAAGTTTATGTTTAGTTTAAGGGTTGGGCCTCGTAACTTGTTTATCTTTCCGTTTTTGCAACGGCCATTATGCATTTTTTGCCGGTACAGATATGACTAGGGGGGTAACAATTAATTTTTTATTAAGCTGCGGGACTCTGTTCTTTCCATTTCTTTCCAACCTTATCACACCTATATTTTCCAAGTATTTCAGGTCTCTTGACACGGCTTCTTGATGCCTTTTTAATGACTTGACGAGATCATTGACTGACTTTGGTTTTCTCTCCGATATTGCTTTGATAAGCTCAATCCTCCTTTCAGTGAAAACAGCCTTCCATTCATCGTCCGTTAAAGGCAGGAATATGACTTCGTCTGGAAATATCTCCGGCACGTCCAGGGCGTGCTCCAAAAATTCTATGAACATGTCGAATTTGCGGTCAACCAGTTTTTTGTTTTCCATTTCTTTTCACCCTTTCAACCAGGCAGTTTCTGTACGTTTTCCAGTTCGACTTTATGTCCTTGACCGCCTCTATCACGGCCGTTTTCATGCCCGCGGCTGTGCGCGCTCGTAGCGGGATGATTTTCGGCGACGCCCAAAATTTATGGACGTGTATCATGCCGTGCGCCGTGTCGTATCTTATGACGTTGTGCCATTTGTCGCCTATTTTCGCCCTGTAGTTTACGCCGAATTCTTTTATCCTTCCGTCCTCTTTTCGGATTGTCACGTCGACCTCGTCTTCCCACGTGAATGCCAGTTTGAATGCTGTGGTTCTAATCATATATAACATACCAAGTTATATTTATACCTTTCTGTTTGGACTGCCATCGTTTTTGGCTTTCCCGTTTCCAGAGCTTTGCCTGGCTCTTTCTTCCTTGAATTTCTCAAGGTCATCCAGATACTGGATTAAAAGCTCCCTTGCGACTGCAGCCCACCGTATTTCCTTGTGTTTCTTGATTCTTTCGTGAAGGTCTTCCGGCAGCCCTATGTTCAGGTGCGCATACAACCAGCGAGCCATAAGAAAAGTTTGCACTGATGCGCAATATCAGCATTATTCACCTACGCGGGTGGTGGTAAGTCAAACCGTGTATGAAGAGTTAGACGAAAACTTAAATCTTTAACTTTATGATATTTATCTAATGGCAGTAAAACAAACCTTAAGTAACGATAAATTCGAAGATATAATTGAGTCAAAAAATGGAGAGGTAAAAGTCGATTGGAAAAAACTGGAAGATTTAAACAAAAGAATGCAGTATGATGATAGTAGTTTTTCAGAAAGATACCGTGCATTATTAAGGCATCTTGTATGCATTGATGTTTTAGATGATTCTCCATTTGGTAATTATTCTATAAGATATGGTGATCATTCTTTGAATCCAAGATCTACTTTTCTAGGATTACTTTATTTTAGAAAAGTTGATGATGCTCGGAGTTATGGAAGGGCAGTTGTTAAAAGACTAAAGATTCCCGAACACGATGGTGTTTATATAACGACAATTACGAAGGTAGAAGATTTATAAAACATCATTTTTCAATTTTGTTGATATAATGAACCTTAGGCGAAGATATTTAAATTGAAAGTAGTAAAATTTTCTTATGGCCGATGTCTTTTCAAAAGAAAAACGTAGCTGGGTCATGTCCAGAATACGCGGGAAGGGCACAAAAATGGAGAGGTTATTGGAATCAAAGTTAATTAAAAATAAAATTTATTTCAAAAAATATCCAAAAATATATGGTAAGCCGGATTTTGTCGTGAACAAAAATATAATAATTTTTATTGATGGATGCTTTTGGCACAAGTGTCCCAAACATTACAAAGAACCTTTGACCAAAAAGAATTTTTGGGCACAAAAAATTGAAAACAATGTCAAAAGAGATAGAAAGGTTACAAAGTTACTTAAAAAAGAGGGTTATCATATCATTCGATTCTGGGAGCATGAGTTAGAAAAAAATCCAGAAAAATGCATTAACAAAATTGTCAATAAATTTACTTCATAATTTCTTCAATTAGATTTCTTGCCACAGCCTCTGCCAAAGGAGGGGGAACAGCATTTCCAATCTGAGTATAGATATCCTTATTACTTCCAACGAAAGAATAGTTGTCAGGGAATCCTTGAATTCTTGCACATTCGATCTCTGTGAGACGTCGTATTTTCCCATTATCGTATTTTACAAGAGCATTCGAACCATCTTTCCAGTATCTTGCGGGAATTGTATATGATGGTTGCTCTGGATTCAGGAACTGCCAGCCAAAGCCCCTCCCAATTTTTCGGTTCAATTCACTCCTTTTTTGAAACCCCATTATCATTTTCTGAGAAAGGAAATATTTTTTATTCACCATGTTTTTCGGCAATAACAAGTCTCCAACGGTCTTCCATTTCGTTTTTTTGTTCGGAAATTTTATTTCTCTATTTTCATTTGTCCCTATAAAAAATAGCCGTTCGCGCTTTTGTGCAACTCCGTAATCGGCAGCATTGATTATTTCATGTTGAACTTTATATCCGAGTTTCGAGAAAGTTCTATGCATAATTTCTATAATTTTTTCTCCTCTATCATCTTTCCATGAAACTAACCCCTTGACGTTTTCCATCACAAAAAATGAAGGTTTAACTTCATCTATAATTCGAGTAAATTCCAAAAATAATTTGTTTCTAGGATCATTTTTGTTTCTTCGGTTTGCAAGGCTGAATCCTTGGCAGGGGGGTCCTCCAATAATCGCATGTATTTTTCTTTTTCCAATCACTTTGTAAATTCTTATTGCGTTGACGTTTTTTATGTCGTCGAGGATTGTCTTTGCATGAGGATGGTTTCTTCTAAAGCTTTCTATGCTTGACCTGTCAGAATCTATACCAAGAAGAACTTCAAAGCCCGCTTTTTCGAAGCCAGTGCTCAACCCCCCAGCGCCACAAAATAAGTCCACAGCAACAGGTTTGTTCATATTAATTATTTGACTTTTATATTTCATTAACTATTTCTCTATCAAATTTCATTTGAAGTTCTCGGGACGCTTTTCTTTTTGAAACCGACTTTATTTCAGATTCTCTCTTACCGTTAGTAGTAGGTCGACCATGTCTTCTATTTTCAATTTGTCGATTTGTTCAATATTATCCAGATATTCCATAACATAATGCGCATTTTTATTAGCCTCAGTCAAAAAGGGACCTACTAAGTCTAGGAATTTATTAATTGATGCTTCATCGTGTTTGAAATCCTTCTTGCAGCTTCTAAGGTTCTGCACCATAGGACCAAACCCAAGTATTCTCTTATTTTTTTCGTCCCACCACACATCTTCTTTTTCGGTTCCGAATCTTTTCCTGAGAATATTATAAAGTAGGTTCTCGATCATTTTTCTCGCAAGAAGCAGTGTTGCATTTGGTAACCTGTGTATGTAGGCTCTATTCAGTTCCGATTCCAATTTTGAATAGAATCCTTCTGGATATCTATTTGCAAAATTCAGTAGGATTTTTGGAGCTGGAGTTACTATCTCTGCTTTTGGTAGCCTTTTTATATGTTGTATTTTCTCTGTCTTCCCTTTTGCTTTTGCAGGCTGTCTTTTTTTCTCTATAGATTTTCTAGAATATTTAAAGAACCGTATAGATTCCGTGCAGAAATCTCTAAGGTGTTTGAAAGCTTCGTTTTCAATCAATCCTTCTCTTGTCGTTGTATCTTTCAATTCTGGATTATCTTTCTTGTTGGTCTTAATAAATCCAAACAGTTGCTCATTTCCAGGGATTAAGGTCGGGTCATCAATTCTTAAATTGTTCAATTCCAACCAATCGTTTCTTGGATCTCCGTAAGGCTTAACCCTAAAACCATCCCTATAGATTTTTATCCCGCCCCAATCGTCAAGAAAATTATTCAACTCTTCTTGCACTTTTTTGTCCAATTCCTTTTCTTGATATTCGCTTGGTCCTCTATAGAAAAAATAATATTCGAATTGCAACGGTCCGCAGGTGTACTTCGGTTTTTTTTCTTTTAAATAAGCTAGCACCGTTTTTCCGGATAAAAACTTGTGTATTACAGTACCGTCTTTTTGTAACTCGGATATGACTTTGAATGTGGCAAGTTTTAATAATGTGTTTTCAAGAGAAATACCTTCGATTTGTGGGAAATCTTGACAAATCATTTCGACGGAAAACCTAGAGGGTCCTGCATATGGTGGTATGATCGATTCTATGTCCATTTTTAGTCCAATGGTTTTTTCCAAGTCCCATTTCTCGTTCAATGGCTCTAAAATTATTTCTAGGCCAGTTTCTTCTTTGTTCTTTTGAAATGATTGGCTCTTGTTTTCAACTTTCTCAAGCAGAGATCCAAGTTCCTTGTATTTGTTCCAATCAAAGGTGACGGTGAAGCCTCTCGATTCGCCTTCGGGTTTAGACATGACCGTGGTGGTTCCAGACAAATTTTCCAGAGCGAATCTTGCAACACCTTTGCTTCCGAGCTTTGGTCTTTTGAATTTTTTTGTTATAGGTGAAGTTACTTTGTCGTCAGTGGCGGCCGTCATCCATTTACCATCAAATTCCTCTTGTGTCATCCCGCTGCCGTTGTCCCTTATTATCAGCTTACTTTTACCATCTTTCAGATTTTCAAAAATTACTTTTACATCAGTGGCATCTGCATCCCAAGCATTCTTTACCATCTCCAGAATTGCAATATTGGGGTTGGATATGGATTCTCCTCCCCATATTTTCACAGCCCTGCCGCTAGTTTTGAAATAAAATGGTTTTTCATCTTTCAGTTCCATGGAAAACAATTAAAAATTAGTTTTTATCTATATAAGACTTTCTAAAGTTTTCTCTAACCCCCCTTTATTATTAAAAACCACACCCCAAATATACATAGAACTTATTTCTCCAATCCTTTTCCTTAATGCCTCTCCGTACAAATCCACGATTCTCTTGGTTTCTGTGCTATTTGTAATTCCTACAAAATATCTTGCTCCAATTAGAGCTGCCCTCACTATATCACCAACAATATGCTTAACAGTATCTGTCGTGAGTTCGATTTCAATTACGACAATTCCCCTTTCGGTTACCAGTAGAAAATCTGGTTGGTAAAAAAGTCTCGGTTTGCTATTTAATAGAATCCTTTTGTTCTCTATTTTTTTATAGCCTTTTGCTTTAGCAATTTTTCTTACTATTTGTTTTGCTTCCTCTGTTTTTTTCATTGATTATTAATTGTGAAAACTGGTACTAATTCATTGAATTAGTGAAAATTAATTGCCATGAATATTCTAAATTTGCTAGAGTTCACTTAGGATACAAAAACAAGCTTTCCAAAGTTCGCACAATATGTACTAAAAGAATGCATTATGCTATAAATCCAATAAATAACTCTCAAACATATAGTTAAATTATGCAATTCAAAGAGAAGTTGAAGGATTTTTTCGCTTTGAAAAGGAACATCGTAGTGTTTATCATAGCAAACATTTTCTGGGCGACCATAATCCTGTATAAAAACTTCCTGCCAAAATTTTATGAATCCCTCGGGGCAGACATATTCATTGTCGGCGTATTGTTTTCTTTGTCAGATTTATTTTACGGCCTGGCAAGCTTCATAGGCGGGCATCTGGGAGATGCTTACGGAAGAAAGCATATTTTCATAAGAGCTGCCTTTTTGGGCTGTCTTTTCCATTTGGGATATTATTTTGCGCCCAACTGGCTGTTTCTGCTCCCTTTCTTGGTTCTCAGGAATTTTACTTTAGGCATAGAAGACGCGCCTGCCCAGACGCTTATTTCAGAAAGCCTGCCAAAGAAACAAAGAGCCACCGGCCTGGGCTCGATTTATCTGGCAGCTACTATAGCTGCAATTATACTTGCCCCGCTGGGGGCGCTTCTTGTCCAAAACTACGGCACACTTGAAGGAGTCAGGCTCGGGATTTTAATTTCTTTTGTTTTTTGCATTTTCGGAAGCGTGATATTCCTTTTTTACGGGAAGGAGACATTGAAAAGAAAAGTGAATAAAAAAATGAAATTTAATTTTAATATTTCCAATGCCATAGATTTTTTGAAAAAGCTTCCCTCCCCAGTCAAAGCCATGCTGGTTTTCATTTCCCTGCTTTACTTTAGCAGCGCCCTCATTCTGCCTTACTGGATTTTTTACGCGCTGGACATTATAAAAATCGACTCGCTCCAATTCGGGCTTTTGACCGGCTTCCAGGCAGCCCTAGTCGCGGTTTTCATGTTCTTGGGCGCAAAACTTTCAGACAAACATGGCAGGAAAAAAATATTATTAGTTTCATGCATCATTTCTCTCGCCGCCCTGATAATGTTCGTATTTTCAAGGAATTTCACCGACCTTTTGGTTGTATATGCACTCGGTGGCATCAGCACAATCGGGTCTGCAACGATTTTCCCGTATATAACTGAAAACACCGACCCGAAAATAAGGTCCAAGTCGATAGGCATGTTAAATGGCTTTATGACATTGGCGAGCATACCCGCGCCTTTCGTCGGCTCCCTATTTTATACCATTGCACCGCAGTATCCATTCATATTTTCCAGCTTACTGTTGATAATTACTTTCATAGTAGGCATGAAATTCTTAAAATGAACTTTGGATAAGTTCAACTGCATTTGTATGTGATGTTCTCAATAATTTTCTAGGCAGTCTTAGTTTCGACACAAGCCTGTTTGCATAAGGCTCTAATTGGCCGTAAATGACTTCGACAACCATTGCAACCAGAGGAAAAGAATAAGGCGCAGTTAAAACGGTTGCTACCGTTAAATCGTGATAGTCAATGTTTAGGTTTGGAAGCAAGTTTTCATATAAAGCTAGGATTTTAGGGAAAATCAGGCTTTTCCCCATAGTCTCATGGATCAAGCCATCGACAATGCTGATAAGTCCGAAAACCGAACCCGCCTTTGCAGCAAGTTCAAACCTTTCCATAATTTTTTATAGAAGTAGTAAAGATTAATAATTAAGCTTCAGTTCACTTCTGCTCGACCTTTACGCCTTTTTCAATGTGTATTTAAAGGTTAAATTTAAGTAAAAAACATGGTTAACCCTATAACAGCCGCTGAAATGGACAAAGCCGTGATTTTAGACACCGTGGCATATGTAGCCCAGTCGGAAAACTCATGGGCTTGCCCTCCTTACATTTTCGAATTCGTGGGAGCAGAACGCCCAATTGCCGGAAGCATATTACTCCTGGAAAAATATTTGGAGGAACTTTCAGCCGAAGGGAAGTTGAATAAAAAAAATTGCGATTCGGAAAGTGAACTTGCTCCTGGATACAAATTCAAATTTGCATACAGAGCGGTAAAGTTGAATAAAGCAAATTGCGATTCGGAAAATAAATTTGCATACAGAGCGGTAATTTAGCTCGCTGTTCCCTTCTTCTCGACTTTCACACCTTTCTCAAACGGTTCCTTGTCAACTGCGCCATACTTTTCTATGGCTTCAGAGAGCTGCATGTCATTAAACTTGTCCGCGCATTTTTTGCAAACAGTCACTACCTTGCCTGTTTCCTCATCTCCAGCACTGAACACGTGCTCTTCTTTGCCGCAGATGGAACACTTGCCTTCAAAAGTTCCAGAAATTTTTATTTTCATTGAAGATAATTCGAAATTGAAGAATATAAATTAGAAATCATTTTTCGACCTTGAATTCTTCCCACTTTACTTTTTTATTTTCAATCAGATTTTTTATCTGTTTTTGTATATCAGAAAGCTTGCTCTCGCCTGACTTTACCTCGCAGAAAACAACCTGCTTCATTCCGCTGCCGCTCTCTTTGTTCTTCGAATAGCCGTCGAAAACAACCAGGTCAACAGGATCACCCAACCATCTCACGTCGTGCGGGTCGTATGAAAAATCTTTCAGGAACGGCACGAATTTTTCCAGCGTTTTGCCTGACAGCGTGCGAGCGCTGCGCGCTATAGCATCCTCCCTTATCTCCTGCTCTCGCTCCTCTACAAATTCCTCGACCTGCCTCTCGAACTTTATCTTCCACTCGCGATTTTTAAAAAATAAATATATTGCAACTGCAAAAAGGATGAAAGACATTATTATCCAGAGAATTTCAGGCATGCTATTCTACCACTATTCTCGCGTCGACAGCAACTGCACCACGCGGCAACACAATCAGTGGATTGATGTCTATCTCAGCAATTTCATCATTCTTCTCCAAAAGTTTCGATACTTTCATCAAAACATCCACGATAGCTTTCACATCATATTTTTTTCCGCGATAGCCTTTCAGAATTTTATATCCTTTCACCTCTTCAATCATCTCTGCAGCATCCTTCTTCTCAATCGGCACGACACGGAAACTGACGTCTCCGAAAACTTCGACAAAAATCCCGCCCAAGCCGAACATTATCGTCTCGCCGAACTGCGCGTCCTTCTTTCCGCCGACTATAACTTCCAACCCGTCAGCAACCATTTTTTGAACAAGCAAACCGTGTATTCTAGCTTTACGAACTTTTTTCTTTATGTTTGACAAAATTTTTTCGTAAGCAGCCACAAGCTCAGCTTCGTTTTTTATATTCAGTATCCTTCCACCAACATCTGTCTTGTGCACAACATCAGGAGAGACGATTTTCAAAACAACGGGATAGCCGATCTTCTTCGCAGCTTTCACTGCTTGCTCAGAAGTTTTCACCAGTTCTGATCTCGCCAAAGGAATTTTAAATTTTTCCAATATCTGCCGTGATTCATATTCAGTAAGATTCTTGCGCTTGTTTTTTTTGTAAAAACTGCTCAGCTTCATAAAAATAATATATCCTTAAAAGGTTAAGTTAAATAATGCTCGAAAACCTGGTGCAGTGGGGGATAAATCTCATCCTCAACATCATCTCCTCGACAGGCTATGCTGGCATATTCTTCCTGATGCTGCTGGAAAGCGCTGTGATGCCTGTGCCGAGCGAAATCATCATGCCTTTTGCAGGATACCTGGTCTGGAAAGGCGGAATGAATTTATGGCTTGTAGTGGCTGCCGGCACTGTTGGAAACCTGGCAGGCTCGCTGATAGCCTATGCAGTCGGGTTGTGGCTTGGCAGGGCTTTCATACTGAAATACTGCAAGTACATACTGCTCAACAAAGAACACATATTCTTGGCAGAAAAATGGTTCAAAAAATATGGTGCTAAGGCTATATTCATCAGCAGATTGCTTCCTGTTGTCAGGACAGTTATATCACTGCCTGCGGGAGTGGCGAAGATGGATTTGAAAAAGTTTGTCGTCTACACTCTTGTCGGCTCGCTGCCGTGGTGCTATGCGCTGACGTATGTAGGCGTGTGGTTCGGCAACGGTTGGGAAAATGTTTACAAATTCGGGCATTATGTAGATGCGGCAGTTGTGGTTGGTGTTGTATTTTTAATCGCGTGGTATTTCTTGAAAATTAAAAAGGGTCGTTCTGTTAAGTTTGAGGGATTTCGTGGGTTCAAATCCCAGCCTCGGCGTTGATATAATACCTCAAGAACATCGGCTTTAAAAATTTAACCTATTATTTCTAATAATGGTATTTGATTTAGCCTTAGACTTAAAGTCGATGAAAGAAAAATTAGGGTGGAAAGACGAGGAATTTAATGATTTTTCTTTCTCCGAGCATGGCACAATTGGAGTTATACTTTACTATATGAAAAATAGGGACTGGTATAAAACTGAAAGAGGAAAGGATATTTTACCTTTTAGATTTACTTACGAATGCGAACTTTTAGCATCGAATGCACCAATGTTGTTGACCTATCGCGCTGATAATGCATCTTGGGATCTTTTCGAATATTACGAACATTTTTTAAAGTCAATTTTAAATCAGAATACAGAAGAAACAGGAGTTCATCTCAGGTTACATAACATTCTTACAGAGGCTTTACATAACACTATCATCCACGGAAGTGGTGAACAGAAAAACCAATTTTTAACAATAGAACATTATCATCCCTTAAATCCTACAAATATGATTCTGAAAATTTCAAACCCCCACTCAAAGGAGTGGGATTATAGAAGTAGAGTAAGAGAGTATTTGGATTTTAGACAGAACTCTGACCACGAAAGAAAAGAAGGTTCATGGGGAGGTGGTTTTTCCACCTTTTATATGAAAGGTGCTTTAATATCCTATGAAAATGAAGGAAAGGATTTTTTAGCATTAATTAAGCTTTTTGAATAATCTTGAGCCGACAAAATTGATATAACATATCAAATCCCATCCTCGGCGTTTTTCTATCAAATAGAAAGGCTTAAATACTTCTCATCCTATGTTAATTCAAATCAAAGTACAGAGCTGTGACAAATAGCGTTAGTCAAACGTGCTAATTCTATTGCTTTTGTGACTTTAGAAAAATTAGGAGATGAAGTAAATGAAATTTGAAGATATGGATATTGAAAAGAGTGTGTCGGATTCACTGGCAAGTATGGGATTTGCAAATCCTACAAGAATCCAGTTGGAAACCATACCGCTTATCAAGCAAGGATATGATGTCATCGGCCAATCCGAGACAGGCTCGGGAAAAACAGCAGCTTTCGGCATTCCGCTTATAGAAAAAGTTGTTAAGGGCAAAAAAACACAAGCGCTTGTCCTGGCGCCTACGCGAGAGTTGTCAATACAGATAGCAAAAGAACTGGTAAAGTTTTCACGGCTAAAAGGGCTTTGCATACAGACAGTCTACGGAGGGGTTTCGATGGAACCCCAGATACGCGGGCTGAGAACTGCAGAGATTGTCGTCGGAACGCCTGGCAGAATTTTGGATCATATGAGACGAGGAAATTTAGATGCCAGCAACCTGAAAATATTTGTCTTGGACGAGGCGGATAAGATGATTGACATGGGTTTCATCGAGGACATAGAGACAATCGAGAAGAACATTCCAGAAGTCAGGCAAACACTTTTGTTCAGCGCCACTATGCCGGATGGCTTGATTGAAATGAGAAACAGGTTTACAAAAAATGCAAAACGGATCAAAACGCAAACCATGGTAGGAGAGGATGTTTTAAAACAGTATTACTGTGACGTCGAGCATACGATGAAATTCTCGCTGCTTGTCCACTTGATCAGCCAAGAAAACCCAAAACTTGCAATAATCTTCTGCAATTCTCGAAGAGATGCAGGAGCTGTTGCTAGAAACCTTCAATGCAACGGCATAAACGCTACGGAACTGCATGGCGGATTGACACAGCAAAGAAGGGAAACCGTAATGGAAAGCTTTCATAAGGGAATGACAAAAATATTGGTTGCTACAGATGTAGCAGCAAGGGGGCTGGACATAAAAAACGTGACCCACATTTTCAACTACGGCATACCAAAGACCGCAGAGGACTATACCAACAGAATAGGCAGGACAGCAAGAGCTGGCGAAACAGGAAAAGCAATCTCGCTTCTGAGCAGGGACGACCACGACTCTTTCAGAAGGATAATAAGAACGTTTGACTTCGAGATAGGGAACATGCAGGTTGAAAATTTCAAAATTCTGCCCTTTAGAAAATACCAAGGACATGAAAGCAGAAGTTTTGAGGGCAGAAGACACTTCGGAAGAAGGTCGTGGTCACATAGCAGACGATGAACGAAAAAATTCTAAAAACATCTCAATTTATTTATCAAAACCCATCCTCGGCGCATACCTTGAGATATCTTAAGGTATTTTGAGATATAGAAAAGTTTAAATACGATGTTATACATGTTATACATTATGAAAAAAGAATTGCATGCGATAAGAGGCATAGATGAAGAAACCTACATGAGGTTTAGGGAAAGAGCATTAGCAGAAAGAATGAGAGTGGGCAAAGCGTTGACTCTAGCGATGAGAGAATGGATTAAAAAAGAAAGGAAAAGAAAAGAAATCGATCCAAAGAATTTATTAAGGATGAAGCCTTTTGATTGGGGTAGAGGTACAGAAAAAACTAGCAAGGAAATTGATGAAATCCTATACGGTAATAAAAAATGATAATTTTAGATACAAGTTTTATAGTTTCTTATTATAACACTCGTGACGAGAATCATAAGAAAGCTGTAGAACCGATGAAAGAAATTGTAAATAAAAAATATGGCAATTTGTGTATCACTGATTACATTTTTGATGAGAGTGTAACAGTTATACTGATTCGTTTGAAAAGTCTTTCTGAAACCATAAAAATTGGTGAATTGGTTAAAAAATCCATGAAAATAATAGAGATGGAGAGAGAGATTTTTGAAAATTCATGGAACTATTTTAAAAAACAAAAAGAAACCGCATTTAGCTTCACCGATTGCACTACTCTAAATATTATGAAAAAAATGAATATAAGTAACATTGCAACCTTTGATGAGGATTTCAAGAAAATCAAAGGAATCAATGTTATTGGTATAGAATAGGTTTGACACCCAGCCTCGGCGTTGATATAACAGCTCAAGAACATCTGCTTTAAATAGAGAAAGATAGAAACCTTAATTTATTTCAATTCAAATTAATTTATTAGATAAAAGTGCTTTCAAAAGTGATAATCCTCCTTCTTATAGTTCTTTCAAGCTATCTTTTTATTTATGTTTTTCCTTCATCGGGTGAAACATCAAAAATAATACTGCAAGGAAATCATTTCTATGTAGACAATCAAATCTTTAAACCAAGAGGAATTTTTTATTACCAACCAAACGCTTATCGTCAACATCTTTGGGATGACTTGAATATCTCCATGCTAGACGAAGATTTCAGAAAAATAAAAAACGAAGGATTCAATACGATACATGTGGAAGTCACTTGGGGCAGTTTCATGCCAACTATAGACTTGTACGGAGGAACTTATACAAGAAATCTCGATAACGAACAAAAACTGGCGACCTTGGTGGACAAAGCCAAAGAATACGGACTTTATGTAATACCTTGGATTCATAATTCAAAAGCACCACAGGGCGTAGAT
>Ga0315279_10007290_pt1 | contig 13720 bp, 10 predicted proteins | sample YL17G06_20_MG_FD_203694 | JGI IMG/M metagenome (GOLD analysis project Ga0315279, IMG submission 203694) | Sediment microbial communities from Yellowstone Lake, YNP, Wyoming, USA - YL17G06_20 | ecosystem: Environmental > Aquatic > Freshwater > Lake > Sediment | place: USA: Wyoming | collected... | reverse complement strand
GGTGCTGTTACGGTCATGCACACTCACTACCGTGGAAGCTGAACGATGACCCTGACGCCACCCAGCGATTCTAATCGCCGCCCCCTCCACGTCGTCACCGGCGCCTTCGGCTACACGGGCAAGTACATTGCTCAGCGGCTGCTCGATGCCGGGTTCGAAGTCCGCACGCTCACCAACTCGCCGCAGCGCGCGGCAAAAAGTCCTTTCGGCCAGCGGGTCCAGGCGTGCCCGTTCAGCTTCGATGAGCCTGCCAAACTGGCGGACGCGCTGCGTGGCGCGGACGTGCTCTACAACACCTACTGGGTGCGCTACGACTACGCCGGCACCACGCAGTCCGCGGCCGTGGGAAACACGCTGAAACTGTTCCAGGCCGCGAAGGAGGCCGGCGTGAAGCGGGTCGTGCATGTAAGCATCGCCAATCCCTCGGAAGACTCGCCGCTTCAGTACTTCCGGTTCAAGGCGAAGCTGGAGAAGGCGTTGATCGAGTCCGGCCTGTCCTATGGCATTCTGCGCCCCACGGTGCTTTTCGGAGGTGAGGACATTCTCATCAACAATATCGCCTGGATGCTGCGGCGCCTGCCCGTGATCGGGGTCTTCGGCGATGGGCAGTACAAGATTCAGCCGCTGCACGTCGAAGACCTGGCGCGCCTCGCCGTGGAGCTCGGGGACCAGAAGGAAAACGCGATTGTGGATGCCGCCGGGCCCGAGGTGTTCACCTACCGCGAACTGGTCAAGGAAATCGCGCGCATCATCGGCAAGCGCCGCCTGCTCGTCTCAGTGCCGCCCTGGGCCGGCGCCATCGCCGCCGCGTGCCTGGGGAAACTGCTGGGAGACGTGATTGTCACCCCAGCCGAAATACAAGGCTTGATGGCCGGCCTTCTCTGCGTGGCCTCCCCGCCCACGGGAAAGATAAAACTCACCGTCTGGGCGCGCGAACATGCCAGTTCGCTGGGAGTGAGGTACGCCAGCGAACTAGCCAGGCGGAAGAACCGCAAAGAAGCCTATGAAAGGCTTTAGGCCGCACTATTCACCGCAGAGGCGCAGAGAGTGCAGAGAACAGCGGGGAGATTGGTCAAAATTGTTCTCACAATCTTTCTCTCGCTCTGCGTCCTCCGCGCCTCCGCTCCGAAAATACAGCATTGCACCTGGTGGTTTCATTATTCCCATTACTCGCATTACTCCCATTACTCCCATTAGTCCCATTTCATCCTCTCTGGGTGAGGCGCCGCCTCATCGTGACTGCGGTGAATTATCCGGGCTGGATTCGCGGTTCCCGATTTTCCATTTGCCACTGCATCGGGCTGGAAGTTAGAATCGAAAATCGGCAATCGAAAATCGAAAATGCCCGCTCGGAGGCCGTTCCCATGCCGCTGGCCGTCTTCCCCAAATGCTTCCTCGATGCTCTGGTCGTCCACAAGACGATGACCGTTGAACAGTGGATCAGTGGGGCGGCCACGCTCAACGTAGACGGTCTTGAGTTCTTCTGGGGCTTCGCTCCTCGGGAAGCGGCGGAGATCAAGCGCATCCGCGCGCTGGTCGAAAGCAAGAAGCTGTGCATCCCGATGATGTGCTATTCCCCCGATTTCACCAATCCCGACCCGGCGGTGCGCAAGGCGGAGGTCGAGCAGGAAAAGCGCGCCATCGAAGTCACCGCGGCTCTGGGCGGGAAGTTCTGCCGGGTCTTGAGCGGCCAGCGCTGGCCGGGCCTGCCCGTGGACGAAGGAGTGCGCCGGGCCGCGGAGGGAATCACAGCGCTGCTGCCGCACGCGGAGAAGCACGGCGTTACGCTCAATCTGGAGAACCACTACAAGGACAACTACTGGCAGTACCCGGAGTTCGCGCAGAAGCGGGACGTGTTCCTGAAGTTGCTCGACGCCATCCCCCACACGCCGTATTTCGGAGTGAACTACGACCCGTCCAATGCCATCATCGCCGGCGAGGACCCCCTGCCGTTGCTGGAAGCCGTGAAGCACCGTGTGGTAACGATGCACGCCAGCGACCGCTATTTCGAGGGTGGTTCGGCGGCGGACCTGCGGAAGCTGGAGGCCCACCCGCAGACGGGCTATGCCACGATCCTGAAGCACGGGGTCATCGGCCGGGGCTTGAACGATTACGACCGCATTTTCTCCACGCTCGCCGCCGTGGGATTCAAGGGCTGGATCAGCATCGAAGACGGCCAGGACGTCGAGAAAGGCTGGGAGCACCTGCGGCTGTCGGCGGAGTTCCTGAGGAAGAAGATGGCGCAGCATGGCTTAGCTTGACAGAGAGGCCCTTGGAACCGCAGATGGACGCAGATGCACACAGATAAGATAAATGAAGCCAGTCCTCTGTCTCTATCTGCGTTCATCTGTTCTCATCTGCGTTTATCTGCGGTTTCATCTGTGGCCAATCCTAGGAGGGTAGCATGAAGACCATCGTGCAAATCTCGCTGGACCTGGTTGACATCCCGGAGGCGCTGTCCACCGCCCACATGGCGCGGCGGGCGGGGGTGGATTGGCTGGAGGCCGGCACGCCGCTGATCATCGCCGAAGGCATGAACGGCGTGCGCGCCTTGCGCAAGGAGTTTCCCGGCGTGCCCATCGTTGCCGATCTGAAGACGATGGACGGCGGCTGGCTGGAGGCCGAGTTGATGTACAAGGCCGGCGCGACACACGTTGTGGTCATGGAACGCGCACACCCGGAGACCGTGAAGATGGTCGTGAAAGCCGGGCGCGATTTCGGCGTCAAAGTCATGGGCGACAACCTGGGCAGCGAGGACATGGTGGCCTCGGCCAAGCGCCTGGAAGATCTGGGCTGCGATTTCGTGATTCACCACATCGGCTACGACTACCGCAAGGGCGTCGTGGCCGCTGGGGGCCGCTGTCCCAGCCCGCTGGACGAATTGCGTGCGGTCGTCAAGTCCGTCAGCGTGCCCGTGCAGGCCGTGGGGGGATTATCCGTCGAGCAGGCCATGCGCTCGCCCGAGTATGGCGCTCCGCTCGTGGTCCTCGGCGCGCCGTTGACCATTGACGCCGACTCGCTCAAAACAGCCAGCGGCGATGTGGAGAGCAAGCTGCGGCTGATCTGCGAGAGAGTGCATGCCTACGGGGATGTGGGGCCGAAGGAAAGACGTGGGTAGCTGGCCTCGTCACCCGTCACTTCGTCACTCGTCACCCGTCACCCGTCACCCGTCACGCGTCACTCCGCGTCCAGCACTTCGCGCACTTTGCTGGTCAGGGTTCCTGCGGAAATCGGTTTCTGAATGAAGGCGGCGCCGGCAGACGCTGCATCGTTGCGGAAGGCGGCGTAGTCGGTGTAGCCGGAGGCGAAGAGCAGCTTGATCTCGGGCCGGGAGCGGCGCAATTGCTTGGCCAGTTCAGTGCCGTTCATTTCGGGCATGACGATGTCCGTGAAGAGAAGCTCAATCGGTCCTTCGTGCGCGCCGGCAATGCGCAGCGCTTCAGCCCCGTGCTTGGCCACGAGCACCGTGTAACCTTCCATCTCGAGGACTTCGCGGACCAGTTCGAGCACCCCCTCCTCATCCTCGACCACCAGGACGGTCTCCTTAGTAGGACCGGCATCTTGCCGGTCTGTCTGGCTGGAAGCCTGTCCGACGCCTCGGGACGCCGGCCTGGCTTTCTGTTCAGCCGCCGGCAGGTAAATCCTGAATGTGGTTCCCTTGCCTTCCGCGCTTTGCACCTCGATGTGCCCCCCGCTCTGCTTGACGATTCCGTGGACGGCGGACAGGCCCAGGCCGGTGCCCTTGCCCACTTCTTTGGTTGTGAAAAAAGGCTCAAAGATATGGGCCTGTGTGTCGGCGCTCATCCCGCGGCCGGTGTCGCTGACTTCGAGCATGACGTAGCCGCCTGGCACGACCCCCGGATGCGTTCGCACGTAGCGCTCGTCCAGATTGACATTACGTGTGTGAATGGCGAGCTCCCCGCCGCCCGGCATGGCATCCCGCGCATTGACGGCCAGGTTGATGATAACCTGCGCGAGTTGGCTGGGGTCCGCCTTTACCATGCACAGGGAAGGCTCCAGCGCGGTGCTCAGCTCAATGTCCTCACTAATCAGGCGACGGAGCATGTTGTTGAGGCCCGCGACCAGGGCGTTCAGGTCCAGCAGCTTCAGTTCGAGCATCTGCCTGCAACTGAAGGCCAAAAGTTGCTGGGTCAGGTCGGCGGCGCGTTGACCCGTTGTGTGGATCACCTCGACGCCGCGGCGCAAGGGGCTGTTCTGCGCGAGGCGGCTAAGCAATAGTTCGCTGCGGCCGTTGATGATCATGAGCAGGTTGTTGAAGTCGTGAGCCACGCCGCCCGCTAGGCGTCCGATAGCCGCGAGTTTCTCCGCCTGGCGCAAGGTTTCCGCGGCCTGATGGCGTTCTGTGATATCCCGTACTGCATCCAGGATCAGGGAGCGGCCTGCATGTTCAAACAAGCAACCGCTCACCTCGACTTGGACCATGGAGCCGTCGCGCCGCCGGTAAACGGACTCAGATAGGCAATGCCCTTGGCGGCGCAGGATTTCGAGCCGCTCGGCCGCCCGCGCAGCATACTCTGGGACCTCAATGTCCTGGGACTTCATCCGCACCAGTTCATCACGGCTGTAACCCAGGCGCTCACAGGCCTCGCGGTTCACCTCAAGGATGCGTCCCTTCAAGTCGTGGATGACAATCGCGTCCTTAACGTTATCGAAGACGGCCTTGAACAACTCTTCTGTCTTTCTGAGTGCGGATGCCAGTCTCTTGCGCGGTACAGGTTCTGCAGCCATTGCTCGTCACCCTCAAAAACCTCCGTTGGGCACAATGTGCAACTCCTGTGCCCAAACCGGACATCTCAGTTAGTGAGCGTTGCGCCCGTATAACTATTGCTGCCTATGTAACTTATGGTGGGATTGTCTCCTGCTTGGTTCAATGCCCTTGTCATTGTGACTGTTCGAGAAACCGGAATTGCCGTCCGTATATCGTTCTCTTTTCGTAACCGTTTAGCCTCCCCACGGCAGGGAGCGTTGTGTCCGTGTTCGTCAGTGTTCGTCCGTGTTAGTCCGTGTTTGTCTGCCACCATCCCCTGCGTAACCGTTTGGCCTCCCCTCGGCAGGGAGCGTTGTGTCCGTGTTCGTCAGTGTTCGTCCGTGCTCGTCGGCCTCCCCCACTGAACGGTTACCGGATTTCGAGTTTCGAGTTTCGATTGCATCGGGCTGGAAGTTCAAATCGAAAATCGAAAATCGAAAATCGAAAATCTAAGCTTGCCACTCGCCACTAGCCACTCGACACTGCGGTGAACCATGGCCGAATCTAGAGCGGCAACCGCGGAGTTCTGGCGCGCCTCCTGGCGTTGGGCGCGGGCGCTGCTCCTGGTTGCGCTCGTCGCCCTGGGCTGTTTCTTTGCTGTCAGGACGCTCACACCTCGACTCCGCGATCCCGGTCCCGAAGAGATCAAGACGCGCATGGGCGACGGCAGCTTGGAGTTGGAGAAGGCCATTGAGCTGATCAACAGACTGGATCCTCGCGAGCGGCGCGAGGTGATGCAGAGTCCGCAGGCGCAGAGTTATTTCCAGAGCCTGCCGCCTGGACAGCGCGTCGAGTTCGTCCGCAGAACGCTCGACCGCGGGATTCAGACGCAGATCGAACGGTACAGGAAGATGAACAAGGAAGAACGGCAGGCCTTCGTCGAGGAAGTGCAGGAACGGCAGCGCGAGGCCCGCGAGCGGCTGGACAAGATGACACCCAAAGAGAAGCAAGACCTGCGCGAAATGCTCAGTTCCTCCGATTTCATCACCGTCATCGAGAAAGCCGTCAAAACGTACCTGCGCGTCAGCTCCAGCGAGGAACGAGCGGAACTGGCCCCCCTCTTCGACGGCGCGCTGGAGAATCTGAACTACGCCCAGGGACTGCATTGAGCGATCTGAGGCACGCTTCTTGAGTTGCTGTGCTCTGGCGCCGTTCTTGCATTCCTAGCCGTGGATTCAGTCACCACGGCGCTCTCTTCGCACCCGGTAAAGACGCTCTGTGAAGCCGCCTCCCTTTTCAAAGGAGGCGGCTTGCGCCGCCAACTGCCGATCCAGCAGGTAGCAGCACAGGTTCAGCAGGGACAGCACGGCGTTGGCCACCAGTTCCGGCGAGCTGGGCACTGTCGCAGCCGCGGATGCTCGCACCGGCGCGGGCCTGTCCGTGTTCGTCTGTGCTCGTCCGTGCTCGTCTGTGCTCGTCCGTGCACCCCGCCTCCCAGCCTCCCCGCCGCCCCCTGCTGATTCTAGCCGGCGCACAAAAGGCCAGCAAGCAGAACTCTCCGGCCCCGACTGGCCGTCGCGTCACCGTGAAGGGCGCTCGTTGCTTCAGAGCGGCGACAATAAAGATGTGTTCGACTTGAGCGGAAAATAAACTACGACAAGATGTGATCGTCATGGGCAAGAACAAGAACAGGAGAGCCGCACTTGAAATGGACCCACTTTATCATGGTTGCTGAGTTGGCCGCCACGAGTTCTTTAGTCCCTTGTCGAGCAGGGGAAGCATCGAGTCCAATCCAGGTCCGTGACGGTCGGCCTTGTTTGCTGGCGGATGGGAAACTGCTGAGCGCCATATACAGCGACACCTTCCCCTGGGACGCGCGGCCGCATCAGCGCAACCGGGATTTCGCCAAGGCCGGAGTCCAGTTGTTTCTGATCCAGGTCCAGGGAAATTTCCACGGCGACTTCGCCACCTCGTATTTTTGGCGTGATGACGGTGCCTATGGCGACGAGAGTGATCGCGACGACAAGCTCAAGGACCTGACACTCGACCGCCAGGCAGCCGAAATCCTTGCAGTCCGGCCCGAGGCCTACTTCATCGTGCGGATGAACACGTGGCTTCCAAAAGGATGGATTGCGCATCATCAGAATCAAATGCAGCTCACCTCCGGCGGCAAACGAATCGAGGAGCCGTCATTCGCGTCCGAATCGTACATTAAAGATGTATCGGAGGCGCATCGGCGGACCGTGGAATACTGCGAGGCCCGGCCGTGGGGCTCGCGGATATTGGGGTATCTGCTTAATTCCCTCGGTGAAGGCCTATCCATGCTATCGCTCGAGGGGAGTCTCTTCGATCAAGCGGAGCCGATGCAGAAGGCGTTCGCCAATTTCGTTCGTGAACGCTATACGAGCGATGACGCGCTCCGCCAGGCCTGGAACGATTTGGATATCACGATGGAAAAGGTGCGCACGCCAACGGATGAGAGTTGGCAAAAGGAACGCGCGGCATGGCTGCACTGGCCAAAACCCGAGCAGACGCGAAGGTACCGGGATTATTTTGAGCTGCAGCGGAAGGTGCTTCGAACCTGGCTTGAGCGGCAGTTGTCAGCGATCAGATTGGCGGCGAAGCGGCCCGTCATTGTAGCCAGCGATTCGCTCAAGCAACCCATGCTCGGCTGGCAGATTCAGGACGCATTTTTTGCCGCGGCCCGTGGTCCAACCTTTGCCAACATGCATCTCGCCTCCGGCTCCATTGGAGTGGGACCTCTGCTCGACAATGCCGCATTCGATGTCTTGCTTACTCCCGCCGATTACACGGCCCGCTCGGTCGGCTTCGGCTTTGAACCAGAGGGACTTTCGGATTCTCTGGTCCTGCGTGGCAAGTCTATTCTCGTCGAGGATGATGCGCGAAGCTGGGCCACGAACGAACGCACAACCCAGGGCGCCTGGCGCAATCCCGCTGAAGCACGCGCGGGCTTGCTGCGCAATTTTGGCGCCGCCGCCAGCCGCGGATTATTCCCGTACTGGATGAACGTCGGGCGCGGATTTTTCGACGACCCCAAGATTCTGGCCCTGGTCGCCGAGCAAGTACCTCTGCGCGCCACGATTGCCGCCCGCCCCTTGCGCCATACCGAACATGCCATTGCACTCATCATTGATGACGAAAGCCCAATGGATGAGGATTTTACGTCTGGCTTTCAGAACCTCGCGGTGCTGCGGCAGCGCGTGGATGAACTTGCCTTGACCGGTTTGCCATACCGGACATATCTTTTCAGCGATATTGCGCGTGATGATTTCCCGCAGTTCAGGGCCTGCCTGCTTCCAAATCTCTTCCGCCTTACGCCGGAGCGGATCGCATTGATCCGAAAAAAGCTGATGCGTAGCGGCTCTGTTATCATCTTTGGCCCCGGTACTGGGGTGACCGACGGCCACAAGGTATCCGCTCAGCCAGCCGCCGAATTGCTTGGCTTCCCTGTCGAACTGGTCGAAAAGCAGGTGGCGCGGCGAGTTCTGATTCATGCCGGCGCGCATCCGGCTTTGACAGGCATTTCTGCCGGCCGCGTGTACGGCGATAGCCTGCCATTCGGTCCGCTGCTCCAGCCCGCGTCCAATATCGCCGATTCGCACGCGCTCGAGCTTGGTAAATTAACGGCGTACTGGGGTGCCAACTGCGCCGGGCTTGTTCTACGTTCGTTCGGCCGCGGCGCAGTACGCGAGGGCGAGCCAGGGCCACGCGCGGAAGGCGATTGCGCGGTCGTGTTCTCAACGGCCGCGCCGCTGCCGGCAGAGCTGCTCCGCGCGCTTGCGCTATACGGAGGCTGCGTGGCCTGGAGCGCCCTTGGCGATGTCGTTTCTGCCAGCGGCGATCTGCTCTGCGTGCATTCGCTGCGTGCCGGGCAGCGCACGATTCAGCTCCCCGGGAGGTTCGCTGTCACCGACGCGCTCAGCGGAAAACAGATTGCCAAGGACAACAACCAGTTCGAGACCGTAATGGAATCTCCCGATACTCGAATCTTCTTGCTCGACCCACCTGATAAGAAATAGGAGTTCCAGGGGTCCAGCACCGTCCGAACGGTCTGAAATCCGTAGTAATATATGGGGCGCCGTGCTCAGCACTCAGCACTCAGTACTCAGTGCTCCGCCGCGCTCAACGCCCGGCGGGTGGGGCATCACCCTTCGCCAGGTCGAGCGTATCAAGGACCTGGCCGCGGTCGTTATAGACAACAAAATGCAGAGTCGTGGGGGTGACATCGCCAACGGCATAGCAGTAATCCTTGACTGACTTGAGCGTATACGAGGCCATCTCAGGCTCGTACAACGGCGCGCCCGCAGGGGCGACAACAAGATGGTGAATGCCGTTGACCAGGTTGTGCTGGTAGAAATGGGAGTGGCCCGACAGCACCATCGTCACACCCTTGGGCTCGAAAATCCGGTCGCTCATGTCCTTGAATTCCGGATCCTCGCCATGCGCTCCCGCACAGTAAGCCGGAGCGTGGAACAGGACGATCTTCCAAGGCCGGTTCGTGCCGGCCAGGTCTGTCTCGGCAAAGACGTATTGAGGACTGCCGGATGAATAATCCAGGCAGTAGTTCAATGCCAGCACGTGCATGTCGCCGCAGTCGAAAGAGTAGTAGCCCCGGGTGCCGGATTGAGATGACGGCGCCTGTGTGAGCGCCTTGGTGTTAATGCCCCATCCCTCGTGGTTGCCTGGGGCGTTGAAGAAAGGCACGCTCGCATCCAGGGCCAGTTCGTCCGGGCGGAAGAATTCGTCTTTGAAACTGCGGCAACTGCCACTGGAACACAGGTCTCCTCCGTAGAGCGAGAACAGCGGGCGGTCGAAAGCGCGAAGACGCCGGGAGATTGCGTCGCGGGTGCTTGTCCCCGATCTGAGATCGGCCAGCATTGCGAACCGGAAAGCCGTCCCAGCCCGCACCAGTGTGCGGAAGGCGGCGTCGGGGAATGGTTTCCCGTTTCGCCACGCGCGATAGTGGTAGTCCGTGCCGGGGCGCAGTCCGCTCAGCTTGATCTTGTGGACAAACGTCGAGTCGTCCGTCGCTTCGGTGGTCTCCGCCTCGGCGGTACTGCCGTATGAGGCCGTCAGCCCATACTCGACCTTCGCCGAGCCGCCGCGGCCGCATTCCACCAGCACGTAAATGCTGTTCTCCGTGACGGCTTGCAGGTACGGACCTATGAGCCGCGTGGGCCGTGCCTTAGGCCCCAGCCACGCCGCGGCCAGTATGGCGCATGCAAAGAGCCCGACACCAACCCAATGCGCCGTTTTCCGCTGCACGCTCTTCCTCCGTGGCTCAATCACCCGATCACCCGATGCTCTGGGAAAAGGGGACATTCATCTTTTCGCCCAAAGCAGGCGAGCAGGCATTTCCATGCCTGGCTGGGCGAAAAGAAGAATGTCCCCTTTTCCTTACTTCAGAAGGCGGGCGATCTCTTGCCCCACAGGCCCGGCTTCGTCCAGCGGATAGAGATTGCTGAAGTCTTCCGCCGCAAGGCGGGCTTGGGCGGCTTCGCCGCTGGCGACCTGCGCGCGGACCAAGGCGAGCAGCGCGGCTTGCTTCAGCCCGTCGCCGCACTTCCGCGAGGGTTCGGACCAGCCCGCCAGCGGCGCGGCGAGTACGTCCTCGAACGCGGCGCTTGCCTTGTCGCGCCAGGCCTTGGCCTGACGGTCCTTGGGGGGCCCCGCCCCCTCACCCTGCCCTCTCCCCCCTGGGGAGAGGGTAGGGTGAGGGGCGGCGGCTTCGAGCGCCAGGCCTTCGGCCAGGCGCGCCGCTAAAGCCTCGACCGAGCGACCCAGCACAACACGCAGGGCGTCGAACTCCCTGGCCGACTCCTGGGCTTCCATGCCGTCAGCGACCGGGCCAGTTGCACCCACGCGAGCCAGCCAGTAATGCGCCACGGCGTGGTTAAACGTGGCCAGCAGCGCGGCCTGATTCGCCGGCGAAAGGTCCCGCAAGGTCACGCTTGGCCCCGCAGTGAGCTGCCGCGCCCAGTCGGACTTGGCATCGGCAGGCAGAGGCAGGTTGGCCTCGGCATCCGGTCTCAGAGACTCTTCGAAGGCCACGCGCGCCGCATCGAAAGCCGCCGCGGCGGCGGTCCGTACCACGACCGTCCCGGTCGTGGGCACGGGCGGGACGCCCGTGCTACCTACGGGCGGGACGCCCGTGCCACTTCCGGCAAGAGCGCCTGACGCCACCAGCGCACGGCCGCGCTCCAGATGGGCCAGCCCTTCCAACAGCCGGCCGAGAGGGCGGTGTTCATCGTTAGCGCCAAGCGGAGCGTAAGCCAGGCGCAAGGCCTGCTGGGCCGCGGCGAGTTTCTTTTCACGCTGCTCGGGCGCCTCGGTTTGCTCGGCGTCCTCCAGCAGTGCCAACGCTTCGGTGACGGCCTTGGCTACCTGGGGCGATGTGTTGCCAGCCAGGTTGAAGCGCAGGCCAAGGTCCTCGAAATCCGGAGGTCCAAGCAGACCGATCAACTTGCGGTCTTGCGGGCCGACGCCACCCAGCGCGTGCCAGGTCTGTCCCTGGCGCGTCTCGATCACTCGCGAGGCTTCCTGGTCCAGCGGCGTGATGGAGCGCGTCTGCTTCCAAAGCAGCACGCGGCAGCCTTTCGCCACAGCAATGCCGCCGGGCAACTTCTCATTGGCCACGTAGGCCGTGCCCGAGAACATCGTTATGGCCGCGGGATGTAGCGCAGCATCCGGCTCGCCTGCAGAAGCGGAGGCCGGCGGGACGCCGGCGGTACGTACCGCCGGCGTCTCGCCGGCACGGTTCGGAGCAGGCTCAAGCAGCTCAGGCCAGACGGCTTGCGCCGGTTGCGGCAGCCACACGTCCACCAGGGAAGCCGGCAAGACGCGCACCTGGCCTTGAGGCAAATGGACCAACACTTCGGCGTGCTGCGTGTTCACGCCCATACGTCCGCTTTCCAGGCGGAAGACCGGCTGGGGGTGGGCCTTCTCCACGCTCAGTTTGCTGTGTTCGTCCAGGTCGAGCACAGCGCCGTTGCTCAAGCGCAGGCGCACGAACTGGCCGAGCGCGGTGATAAGCTCGTCGCCTTCATAGAAGCGACTGTCCTTGGTGAGCGGCCGGCGTTCGCCATTCGGGGCCTGTAGCGTGGCCGCCGTGCCGGAGACCGCCGTGCCCATGGCCTCCCGCGGCCTGACCAGCCAGAGGCACAGGAGCAGCGATGCGGCCACCGCCAGAGCGGCGAAAACGTGGCGTCGCACGCGCAAGGTCCGCGCCGCCTGCCGGCGCGCCCGCTCTTCGAAATGCAGGGTGGCGATAACTCTATCGCCCAGGCGTCTGGACGGCTCAGCCAGCGGTTCCAACGCATCGCGGATCAGCCGCTCCTCTTCGCGCAAAGCGTCCAGGCGCCGGCGCGCAGCCGCGCCCTGTGGGGAGGAGCGGAGGCTGGCCTCCAGCGCTTTGCTCTCTGCAATCTCCAGGCGTCCTTCGAGGTAACGGGTCAGGAGCAGTTCATCCATGGGGTCGCCAGGATGCGGCAAGCCGGTGGCTTCAGGCTCAATAGGGTTGTCGTTTGCCATAGTCATTAGGAACAAACCCCAAACTCCAAATTCCAAACTCCAAGGAAGCTCCAAACTCCAGATTCCAAACTCCAAAGAAGCTCCAAACTCCAAATTGTCCTTTTCAGCGGTTTTCTTTCCCCTTGGGATTTAGGATTTGGAGTTTGGGATTTCTCCTCGATTTCGGATTTCGTGTTTTCATCATCCTCGTCTCAACTCCTCGCATCAAGCTTGTCGCGCAACATCCTCTTGGCTCGGTGCAAGCGCGTCTCGATGGTTGAAACCGGCAATTCCAGCGCTTCGCCGATCTCCTCGTAACTCATGTCTTCCTGGTAGCGCAGGATCAGCACTTCCCGGTACTTCTCCTCCAGCGCCTGAATGCACTCCTTGATCTGCCCGGCCTGCACCCTGTGTTCGTAGACTTCTTCCGGCCGCAAGGCCCGCGTGTCAGCCGTGCGCTCCATCTCCTCGTCGTCCACGCCGCGCGGTCTTTTCTTGCGCACCGAGTCAATGGCCAGGTTGTGCGCAATGCGGTAGCACCATTTCACGTAACCGCCGGCCCCCTCCGGGTCCACCTGCAGCCACGTGCGGTAAGCCTGCAGCAGCGCGTCCTGCGTGATGTCCTCGGCATCCTCCTTGTTGCCGACCATGCGCAAGACGTAGGTGAAGATGCTCGCCTCGTGCTCGCGGACAAAGTGCGCGAACTCTCGCAGCCGGAGTTGCGAGGCGTCTTCACCCGGACTCGGGCTTGTTGGTACTTCCAGCGAGATGCTCAAGCCGCTCTCTAAAGTGACCGGCACTTGCCTCAAGCCCCTGTAGGACTAACGAGTTACAGAGCCGAAACTTGCGGCACTTGTGCACAAACTTCCGTTCCCGGACAACGTAACTGTTTATAGAATAACATCTTGCGCTGAAATCCCAAATCCCAAATTACAAACTCCAAGGAAGCTCCAAACTCCCAATCGTCCTTTTCAGCGGTTTTCTTCTTCCTTGGGATTTCGGATCAGGCCGCGCTCAGTCTAAGAGCAAAGAGCTTCCGTCCACTTCTTCTCGATTGCTCGCAGCTCACGGCGCTGCGCGGCGGAAACAACGCTTCGCGTGGGCAGCGCGCGGAGCTTCTCGATCCGCGCTGCGGCTTCGTCGAGGATGCTCGGGCTGCCCAGCGAGAGCCACTTCGCCCGCATCCGGCGGTTGAAAACGCGGGGATAGTAGTACTCGCTCTTGAAATGCGCTAGCGTGTGCGGATGGACGAGGTAATCAGCCTTTTGCGCCAAGCCCTGGATCACGCCGGTTGCCAACGTCTCTTCGTTGACCTCAATCCCGCGCTGGACCCGCAGCAACGCTCCGGCGATGTCGTTAGCGATCACAGCCATCTCCAGCGACATGCACTTGGTAGACTCCAGGTTGCCGATCCCCCAGACGATGTTGGCGCGGCTGAGCACGTGGCACATGCCGGTCAGGACGTTCTCGGCAGCCGCGCCC
>Ga0315279_10007289_pt1 | contig 13720 bp, 12 predicted proteins | sample YL17G06_20_MG_FD_203694 | JGI IMG/M metagenome (GOLD analysis project Ga0315279, IMG submission 203694) | Sediment microbial communities from Yellowstone Lake, YNP, Wyoming, USA - YL17G06_20 | ecosystem: Environmental > Aquatic > Freshwater > Lake > Sediment | place: USA: Wyoming | collected... | reverse complement strand
TGGCTTCGGCCCCACCGCCGATCCCGTGCCCTGGCTGCTGCCATTCGATAGCTCCTCCATTCTGGCCCTCCTCCCAACACGCCAGAATTTCTGGAATTATTGTGGCCACAATTTCTGGAACCCGCAAAGCTGATCCGCGCAAGAGTTGTGCACTTTGATGAGACCGGGCTGAACATCAACGGGGAACTGTACTGGCTGCACGGAGCCGGCACCCAAGGCTTCACCTATTACTACCCTCATAAGAGGCGCGGGACAGCGGCGGACGATCAGATCGGGATTCTGCCACGATTGAAAGGCAACGCGGTACATGACAACTGGAAGCCTTACATGAAGTATGACTGCTCGCACTCTTTGTGCAACGCTCACCACATTCGAGAGCTCACCTGCGTCTATGAACAGGGCGAGCAGCCCTGCGCGCAGTGGATGATCGGTTTTCTCATAGAGAGCAAGCAAGCCGTCGAACAGGCAAAGAAAGCAGGGAAGAAAAGGCTGGCCCCCTGCGACATTCGTGAGTACAAGAATCGCTACAAAACCATTATCGCAGCCGGCATGAAAGCCAACCCGCCGCCCAACCGTGCTGACAGCCCCGGCAAGCGCGGACGGCTGAGGCGTAGCAAAGCGCGCAATCTCTTGGAGAGGCTTGCCAAGCTGGAAAAGGAGACGCTGCGATACCTGCTTGATTTCCAAGTTCCATTTGATAACAACTTGGCCGAGCGCGACATACGAATGATGCGGGTCCAACAAAAGGTATCGGGATCATTCCGCAGCTACGAGGGGGCGCTCTCATTTTGCCGAATACGCAGCTACATCTCTACGATAAGAAAGCAAGGACTGTCTGTGATTGACGCCATCATGGGCGCTTTCGAGAAGAATTTGACCCTAAAAGATTGCCTTCAAACTACCTGAATAGATACCTCCAGGCTTGAATGCGCAACAGAAGCGTGGCGCCCGAACCGACGGTAGCGGCCAAAGACGAGGGAGATGCCAGCGCTGCAGGAAGCGGAGGTTCCGGACTTCCAGGGCGTTCCGCTCCGAGTTGTTCGGGCTGACTACCTTGCACTGATTGCCCGCGAGGCAGGCCGGACAAAGGATTTCTTGCGTATCGCCTACATGATAGAATCTGAGGCCACAAGCCTTGAAGGCTTGAAGCCGCTCGCGGAACGTCACGGGCTTTCCGCGAAGCTAGAGCGGTTCAAGGCGCGTTTCGCGGAATGAGCAAATGGAGCAGTGGTTAAGGGAGCTGTTTGAAAGGCAGGCAGCGCGGCAGCGCCAGGATTCGAAGCTGCCGTGGCCTGAAAAGCTGCTGATCTCCATAGTCATCCGGGAGAGCCTGAAAGGACTGCGGGCGGCAAGAGCACCCGGGCATTCCTCGCCACCCCTTTCTGAGCACGGCAGCGACCAATAGTCGGTTTGGGAACTGGATCGCTTCCATAAGTGCCAGACTCGCTCTGCGCGCGGAACAACTCGCGCGAACCTCTGAAAATTTACAATACCACGGGTTCGCGAGGCATGCTTCGCGCTTGAGGCCGGCCTTACTGTCATCGCGAAGCAGGGCGGGTGCGCTGCCGGGCCCACCGGGCCACGAACACGAACGGCACGAGCGCAAGCACGGCTCCCGCCATCCCGACACCCGCATAGCCGAACCTCGCCGAGACAAGGCCGCTGCCCAGGCTGCCAAGAGCCGCCGCGAGCCCCACGAGCAGATCGTTGAAGCCCTGCGTGCGCCCGCGCTCCGCGGGGCTCAGGTGATCCGCAAGCAGGGTGGATCCGCCCACGAAGCAGAAGTTCCAGCCCAGGCCGAGGAGCAGGAGGGAGACGGAAATCGGAATCGTGTCTCCGGTCAAGGGCGCGGTGACGCACGCCAGCAGGAGCACGGAGGCGCCCAGGAGAATCACCGGGCGCCTGCCCCACCGGTCGATGAGCCTGCCCGAGACGAGGGAGAACGCGTACATCCCGATTGTGTGAGCGGAGAACACCACGGAGATGTCCCCCAGGCCGTGGTGCATGTCCTTCATATAGAGGGAAGTGATCACCATGAGGCCGACCATCACCACCTGGCTGAACACCATCGCGGCAACGGCCGCGGAGGCACCGGGAAGACGAAAGATTTCGGAGATGGGGCGCCGCTCGGCGGCAGGCCCTGCCTGGTTCAGGCCGCCCGCTGCAAGGGTGAGCGGCTCGGGACGGAGCGCCGCAGCGATCACGGCGCCGGCCACCAGGAGCAGGAGCACTGCGGCACCGAAGGCGCCGGCAAGATCGCCCGTGCCGGCCTGCATGGCGATGTGGCCCGCGGGGGTCACCAACAGGGGCCCGCCGATGGCTCCGACCGTGCCGCCCAGCACGACGGTGGAGACGGCGCGGCCGCGTCTCTCGGGTGAGTTCACTTCCGCGGCAACGAAACGGCTCAAGGTGACCGCTGCATTCGCAACTCCCACGAGCATCATGCCGCCGACAAAGATCAGGAAGGAGCCTGCCGTGATCCCCCAGATGCAGAGGGCCGAGCCTGCTGCGCCGAAGAGCAGGCCCAGCGCAAGTGACGGCCGCCTGCCCATCCGGTCCATGAGTATGCCCCAGAGGAAGGCCGCGCCCGAGCCCGCGAGGGTGGACGCTGCCGCGGGTACCCCCGCGAGGCTCCTCTGGCCGCTCAGCGCCATTCCTGCGATGGCGGATACCGTCGATGTGGCGATGAATGCTGCGGATGCGAGGCACTGGGCCGCAAAGAGAACCGCGGTGATCCTTCTCGCCGCTGCGGGATGCTCTTCCATCAGGGGAGTGTACTCAGGGGAGCAGGTCCGGCCAAGGGACGCAGCCCGGGAGCGGGTTGTTGCCGATATACGGCGCTCCCGCGATTGATGAGGGAAGCCCTCACCTGGCGCGGGAACGCTTCGAGCAACTTCTCAGTACGCCTCTTCCTCCTTCCCCAGATCCGCCGCCGTGACCTTTGCGCGGAACAGGGAGTAGGCCCAGATCTTGTAGACAATGACGACCGGCACGAAGATTGCCGCGACCACCGTCATGATCCTCAGGGTATACGGGCTCGAGGAGGAGTTGCTGATTGTGAGGCTGTAGGCCGAATCGAGGCTCGAGGGAATGAGATTGGGGAAAAGACCGATGACGCCGGTGGCGACCAGCGTGACGATCATGACGCACGACGAGGCGAAAGCCTTGACCGGGGCGCCTTTCGCGAGAAAGAACCTGGAGCCGAGCAGGGAAACGACGGTGATCAGCGGCACGATGAGAAGGACGGGCGCGCGAAGGAAGTTGGCGGAGAGCTTCGTGGCGAACACGGTCGCGGCCAGGAAGGCCACGGCCGCGGCGAGAAGAACCCTCCACAGGCGTCCCGCTGACGCGAGTGCCCTCTGGCGGATTTCCCCCTCCGTCTTGATGGAGACGTAGAGGCTGCCATGAACCAGGAACATGAGAACGAAGAGCACTCCCGTCAAGAGACCGTAGGGATTCAGGAGCGAGAGCAGACCGCCGTGATACCCCGAAGCGTCCATGGGCAGCCCGCGGAAAATGTTGCCGAAGGCGACTCCGAAGAGGAGCGCGGGCAGCGCCCCTCCGACGAAGATGCCGATGTCCCAGGTTGTCCTCCACCCCAGGCCTGTCCTCTTTCCGCGAAACTCGAGCGAGACCCCGCGGACGATGAGGGAAAAGAGCAGAAGCAGGAGGGCCGTGTACAGGTAGCTGAACATGAGCGCGTAGGTCGTCGGGAAGGCTGCGAAGGTGGCTCCGCCGGCTGTGATGAGCCAGACCTCGTTGCCGTTCCAGACCGGCCCCACGCTCCTGATGAGCATCCGCCTATCGGTGTCGTTCTTTCCGAGGGCAAGATGCAGCATGCCGGTTCCAAAGACGAATCCGTCGAGCATGAAATAGACGGCCCAGAGGACTCCCCAGAGGACGAACCAGATCAGATTGAAGACCACGTCACACCTCCCTTGTTCATGACTTGCGCACTGGGATCATGGGCGCCTCGGCCCCCTTCCTGGCTATCGTCGCCAGGAGGAAGACGTCGACGAATCCCAGCACCCCATAGATCGCCACGAATCCCAGGAACGAAGTCCATACCTGCGCCGGGGTGACCGATTTCGAAATCGCGTCAGCAGTGGAGAGCATGCCGTACACGATCCACGGCTGCCTTCCTATCTCGGAGACGATCCACCCGAGCTGGCCAGCGATGTAGGGCAGAGGAATAGCGAAGAGCATGATGACGATGAAGCGGCGGTGCTTCTCCAACGTGTCGCGCCTGGCGTACACGAAAGCGATGATGCAGAGAAGGATCATGAGGAAGCCGAGAGCAACCATTATTCTGAAACTGAGGAACGTCGTCAGAACGGGAGGTCTCTGTTCCGGAAGGAACTCCTTCAGGCCCTTGATCTGCGCGTTGGCATCCCTGAAGGCAAGCAGACTCTCGAGACCTGGAATGCCGAGCGCTTCGACCGAGTTCCGCTCTTCCTTCGTGTCAGGGATGAGGAGGAAATGGAAATCGGCGCCTTTCTTGGTTTCCCAATTCGAGGTCATTGCGGCGAATTTTGAAGGCTGGGATCTCGCGACCTCGACCGCGTGGAAATCACCGATGACGACGACGAGGATGCTCGCTGCCAGCCCGAAGGTCGCGGAGATCTTGAACGAGCGCTTGAAGAGATCGACCTCGTTTTTCCGGATGAGGTGGTAGGCCGAGATGCCCATGACGAAGAACGCCGCGACGAGGTAGCCGGACACCACGGTATGCCCGAACTTGAGAAGGCCGTAGCCGTTCGAGATGACCGCGCCGAAATCCGTCATCTCCGCCCTGCCGTTTCGCAGGACGTAACCCACGGGGTGCTGCATCCATCCGTTTGCGACGAGGATCCAGAGAGCCGAGAGGTTTGTCGCGAAAGCCACGACCCAGATTGCCAGCGCGTGGACCCGTTTCGACAGCTTCCTCCATCCAAAGACCCATATGCCGATGAAGACCGACTCGAGAAAGAAGGCGACGGTGGCCTCGATGGCCAAGGGAGCGCCGAATATATCGCCGACGTACCTCGAGTATCCGGCCCAGTTCATGCCGAACTGGAACTCCATCGTGATTCCTGTCACGACCCCGAGGGCGAAGTTCACAATGAAGAGCTTCCCCCAGAATTTCGCCATCCGAAGATAGACTTCCCCTCCGCCCGTTGCATAGCGCGTTTCCATGAATGCGGTGAGGACCGAGAGACCCAGTGTCAGCGGCACAAAGAGGAAGTGAAAGGCGCCGGTTGCAGCGAACTGCAGTCTCCCCAGAGCTATCGTGTCCATGTGAGCTCCTTTCCGTAATCAGGATTAATTTTATCCTATTTATTGACCAAAAAAATCAACTCGTGAGCAAGCCTTTGACTGTCTGTTCCCTCAACGTCTGTTCCACCTCCTTTCGCATTTCCACCCAGACGGAATGCACGGCGCAGGTTCCGCTGAGCCCACAGCTGCCGCGCCCGGCGACGCACATGTTGATGGCCGCAGTGCCTTGAATAGCCTCGAGGATTGAGAGAAGGCTGATATCTTCGGGGCCATTCGCCAGGCGGAAGCCGCCGTTTACCCCGCGGATGGATACCAGGATCTTCTGCTTCGCCAGACGCTGCACAATCTTGGCAAGAAAGGTCTTCGGTATGCTCATCGCCGCAGCCACCTCAGTGACGTTGGCGACGCGTCCGCCCTCCTTCGCGATATACATGACCGTTCTGATCGCGTAGTCCGTCTCTCTGGTAACAAGCATTAGATCCGGGGCCTCGCTCTTCCTTCGCTTCCTGGATCAAACAGGACAATTTTCACCCTATTTTACCGCAGACAGAAGATTTGTCAAGTTTTTTTCTAATTACCAGAAATTGTTTATTTGTTTGCAAATGTACTTATCCTATGATATTGATAAGCTATTCCTAGCAGAAACGAAAAAATAAAGGAGGAAATCGGTATGCTTTTTTCCAGCCACTGCGTCGTGCCGTCCCAAACAAGCGGGAGGGAAACATGAGCAAGATGTCTCATTCCCGCCAGTTGCTTCTCGCGGTCATTTTGCTTGTGGCAATCCCGTGCAGCGCAGTGTTCGGGCAGGAAAAGGAGGCGACAGCCGCGGCGAAAAAGTACCTGGCGGCCCTGGAGGGCCTCCAGATGAAAGCCGCGTATGCCTCTATCGCTGCTGATGAGAGGACGTACAAGACCCTCGAGCAGTTCCAGGCAGATTATCCGGCGCTGTTCATCAAGGCGATGCGCACCGCGAACAAGAACTTTTTCCGGTTCAAGGTCAAGAGCGCGAAAGCGGACGGAGATCTCGTCCAAGTCACGGCCGGAACGACGGACCTGGTGTTTACCGGCCAGGATATTCCCATGGCGCTCCTTTTTAATCTCCTGCAGAGCGACTTGAAGCAGAAGAAACTGGACCCGAACAGCCCCGCGCAGCTGGTCAAGGACCTGCAGGCGATGGTGGAGGCGGGCATGAAAATGAAGACCCTCCCCTTCGGGGACGTGGACAAGGTCATCTCCATGCTGAAGGTCAAGGGCGCATGGTACGTCAGGACAGGGTGGCAGGAAGCAGCCTTGAAGGCCCAGGAGGAAGAGAAGGTCCGGCAGGCTCAGGCGGCGGAGAGCCAGGCGCAGGGTGTCGTCGATCACGCAAAGACGTGGCCCAGCGATTTCTCGGAGGACATCGGAAAGCTGCAAGCCCTCAAGGACAAGGCGCCCGGCTCAAAGGTCATATCCGACGGGCTGGAGCTGCTGGCAAAGATGCAGAAGAACATGGACTCGATCCAGCTGGAGGCAACGAGCTCGGACGTGAGGAATTGCAGGATCAGGATAACCAACAACGGCGAGTTCGCGGTCAGCTTTCTCATCATGGAGTACTCCCTGCTGGATGCCGACGGAAATGTCCTGAAGCACGAGGACAATTTCCAGCAGGGCATGCGAGCGGACGATCCGAGCATTGACCCCCGGCTGACGAATGACTGGTGCCCGCCGGGCTATACGGGCCTTGTGGCGAGCATCCTCGTCGGCTTCGAGGATCCTCAGCTGAAGGGCTGGGCGAAAACCGAGGTCAAGTTGAAGGGGGTATCCTACCACTTCGACTGAAGCGAGCGCGGCGCTCGGCCGCACTCCGTGTCACTTCAGGGCACTGCCGGGCCCGTTGACGACGGTGCCCTTTTCTTCGCGAGTCTTATCAAAGCAGGAGGCGCAGGAATGCTCGGCGAAACACTTCGCTCCGGCGTCCGTTTGGCTTTCACTCTGCTCTGGCTCGGGGGGCTGGCGGCAGCCGTCGGCGCCCAGTCGGGCGCACCGGCGGCGGTCACCCCCCACGCGCTCATCCCGCCGGAGCTGCGAGGGCTGACTGCCGCGCAGTTCAACTCCCGCGCCCTCGCCCAGCACAAAGCCGGGAACTTCGGCGGCCCCGGGCAGCTCTTCTTCTACGCCACGCTGGCGGCGCCGAATGAGGCCCGCGGCCACTTCAACCTCGCCTGCGTGTTTGCCCTCCTGCATCTGGACTCCGCTGCCGCCGCCGAGCTGCGCCGGGCCGCGCAGCTGGACCGGAAATGGGCCACGGCCAACCTCGACGACCCGGACCTGGACGATATCCGGCAGGGCGTCGCCTACTCCGACTTCTTGAGCTGGTTCACCGGGACCAGGGGTCTGCCGACGGGAGAATGGGTGGGTGGTTCCCGGGCGCCGCTGGCGGGACTGAAGTTCCCCTCCTGGTTGAAGGGGACCGAGGCGGAATCCGATGCCTTCGACGCGTCCCGGCTGGTCATCGACGCCAGCAATCAGGTCGAGCTGAGCCTTGGCAGCTCCCCGCAGCGCTTCCTTTTCAGGGGACGCGCAACCGCGGACGGCTCGATCGTCACGCTGGACGGGTGGACGCGCCAGCCGGATGACCAGGGCGAGGACCGGGAAGTCCCCGCGCTGTGCCTGCTGACCCTGCGCCGGCTGGCCCCGGACATTCTCCGCATGGACGTCCTCCTCGATTTCACGACCGGGAAGGCCGTTCCGCTGACGGAATACTTCGGACGGTTCGGGCCGTCCGCTGCGGCGGCCATGGAGCGCCGGGGCGGAGGCTGGTACTGGGCAGGGACCCGCGACGGCGATGAAGGGCCGCCGCAACCGGTCGGCGGGATCCTCGAGATGCGGCTCCTCGCGCCGAACTGGCTGGGAGTGACCAGCCTGGTCAGCAGCGCGGATTGGGCCTACATCATCCACGGCGTCTACCGCCGCTACGAGGATTCTCGGAGATAGCCTGTCTCCTTTCACACACGTTCTGTTGGCGCTCGAAGCGGCGCAGGAGGCACAACATGGGCAAATCGACGCGACGAATCCTTTTCCTGTCCGGGCTCGCCTTTCTCTGGCAGCTCGCGTTTGTGGTCGGAACTGCCCAGGCGGCGCCGGTCAAGGTCGACGAGCTGACGGCTACCGGCGAGAAGCTCGCTAACGTGGAGATAATGCTGGACAACCATTTTGGCACCCTCAAGAGCGCCTTGTACTCGGAGGCCAGGGGGTATCTCCCGGCGGATCCGCAGAACCCCTGGCAGTACCAGGTGTACCAGGACGGGGGGAAGAAATACGCGGTCGGCTGGATCCTGTTCCAGGACAAGGACTCCAAGGCCTTCGTCACGAACCTTGTCTTCTTCAAGGAGAAGGAACCGGGGAAAGTGGCGTTCATCGGCGGCGCTACCGGCATCGACGGGAAGCTCACGCAGGTGATGTTCGCCAGGGTGGCGGGAGACCTGCCCGACCCCGTGGCGGTCCTCGTGGGCAGCCAGTTCGTATACGTCGGAATGATGAGCAGCTCACCGGGCCTGATGAACTACGACCCCGGGAAGTCCACGGTCACCATGGTGGAGCTGCTGAGCAACCGAATCATCCTCACCCTGCAGGACTCCTCCGGCGGAACGTCGGTGAGGTTCTTCGACTGGAACAGCGCCGCCGGCAGGTTCATGATGAATCTCACGGCCACGCGGTGAGACGGCTCCTGCCGCTGACGCTGGGGCCCCCGCGGCAGGCGGCGCATCGCGTCTGCAGTTCCCCCTGGTCCAACATTTGTTTGGCGCTATCGGCAGCAGTATAATTGTAGTTTGACGGGAATTGTTGCGCCAACCCAGGAGGGGGAAGTCATTTCGTCAATAGTGCCCAGCCAGTCTACCGCGCTTGATACGAACGGAGAGCCGCGGCCACCTTCCAAGAAGACGTCTGCGCCGATCAACATCGTCGACATCCAGCGGGCGGTGCAGAACTCGGTCCCGCTCATCTTCCGGATCGCGGGCCTGCTGCCCGAATCGTTCCCGCTCCTTGACGCGATCCTGCAGGTCTACCTCGGCGAGCTGGGGCAGGAAAAGATCCAGGAACCTCTTTCCTACTGCCTGAAGGAGCTCATCGCAAACGCCCAGAAGGCCAACGTCAAGCGCATCTACTTCGAGGAGCGCAGCCTCCAGATCTCCCGCAAGGACGAGTACGAGAAGGGGATGCAAGGCTTCCACAAGGAGATTTCCGAGAACCTGTCGCACTTCCTGCAGAAGCTCAAGGAGCGGGGGATGTCGATCGAAGTGAGCTTCCATGCGACCGGGGGGGCCCTCATGCTCTCGGTCAGGAACGGCGCAGCGATTTCACCAATGGAGCTCTCGCGGATCAACGAGAGAATCGTTCGTACCCGCACCTTCCACTCGTTCTTCGAGGTGCTCGAATCGTCGGTCGATCACACCGAGGGCGCGGGCCTGGGGATCATGATGCTGGTCCAGTTCCTGAAGAGAATCGGGCTGGACGAGAAGGCGTTCTCAATCAAGAGCGAGCACGGCAAGACCGCGGCATCAATCGTCATTCCGATGTCCGCCGTGCATCTCGACCAGATCAGGATCCTGACCGACGTGCTCGTGCGCGATATCGAGTCTCTTCCTCATTTCCCGGAAAACGTAGTCCAGCTGCTGCAGCTCACCGAGGACCTGAACGCGAGCGTGTCGGACATCGCCAGTAGCATTTCCAAGGACCCCACGCTGACCGCGGAGCTGCTCAAGCACGTGAACTCCGCCTACTACGGGCTGCCTTCGCGGGTGAACAACATCCCCCAGGCGGTGAAGATGGTGGGGATGCGGAGCCTGCACTACCTGCTGTATTCCTTTGGCTACAACCTGCTGCTCGATCACCACCAGGCGAGGATGCGGCTGCTCTGGGAGCATTCCCTGCGCACTGCATTCTACTCGTTTCTCCTGGCGCGGGACCTGAAGCGGAGGAAGGAGATCCTCGACGACGCATACGTGGCGGGCATTCTGCACGACCTGGGGTTCATTGTGGTCACCACTCTCCATCCGAAAACGCAGGAGAAGATGCGCAAGTTTTCCGTGGAGAAGAGCCTTCCCCCCCGGATCCTCGAACGATTCTCCTTTGGAATGAACCACGCCGACATCGGTGCGCTCATTGCAGAGAAATGGCGCTTTCCCGACCAGCTCATCGAAGGCATCAAGTATCACCACGACCCTCTCCTGGCAAGGGCCGCGTACAAGGATGTCGTCTTCTGCGTCTACCTCGCCAACGCGGTATGCGACTTGGAGCGGGGGATGATCTCCTACCGGCAGCTCGACAAGTCGGTGCTTGTAGACTTCGGAATGAGCACCCAGCAGCAGTTCCAGGAACTGGCGTCGAAACTGAAGGAGAGCTACGAGAAGCGCCGGGCGGAGCAGGGCAGACCCTGATCGCGCCGCCCGCGGCTGCTGAGGCGGCGGCGTCAGCCCGTGTCGCCGACCGTACCCAGAAAAAAGCGCTGCAGGAGGCGGTTCGAGTTGGGAGGTCAGGTCGTCGTAGGGTTCCTCACCCACTGCTATTGACACATGGCGCTGTGGGCAAGAAAGATGTCCGCGGCCGTTCTCAAGGACCTGTACGGCAATCTGTGGGACCTGCTGGAGGAAGGGGGCATAGAAAGGCCGCCTGGTCTCGGGATCGGCCGAGGGGTGCAGGGTTGCCGTCTTCCTGCGTCGGCAATGTCGTGGAAATGAGCCGATGCTTTCACGTGTCATTCGTCCGAGAGTGCATACGCGATGCGCTCCTCCAACGCCAAGGACTGTTCTCTCTTCCACTCTGCTGCAGCGACCTCGTCATCGAGACCCAGCTCTCCGGCGAAGTCTGGACTGCAAAGAACGCCGGGATTGGCAATCGATTCCGAAATGGCGCCCAAGCGCGCGGCGTGTTTCAGTCGACCTTCTTGTTTGGCCACTCCATAGAGGCCGCCGACAAACCAGGCAAGATATCCCCTGGCGCCCAAGTCGGCGGCCAGTCGAAGGCCCTCGGTGAACAGCTCCTTTGCTTTCACCGTGTTCCGCAGACCCAGGTGTCCGTCGCCAAGGCAGTTGATGGCGTCGAGGATCGACCAGGTGTCTCCGATCTCACGTGCGATGCGAAGCGCTTCGAGATACCACGGCTCGGCTTCCTCGAGCTCGCCAATCCAGCCGAATACGTTTCCCATGCCGCTCATTGCCTGGCAAAGGAGAAATGGGTCCCCGGTCTTGCGGGCGAGGACGATGGCCTCCTCAAGCGCCGCGCGCCTCTCGGCCAGATCCTTGTCCTGCCGGCGCAAGTGAGAGTATGCGACCTTCAGACACCAGGCGATCACCCAGGGGTCACCCGTCTCCCGCGCGCAGGCGACGCTTTCATCCGCGGCAGCCCATCCTTCCTCGTGCTCGACGTCGCCTTCTTCCCATCCCAGCCACACCTGCGAAAGGGCGATGCCCCGCCGGTTCCCCGCCTCCCTCCAGAGCCTGAGACTCTGACTGAAAAACCTCTTGCCCTCAGGGGGTTCCCCCAGAATGTACGGCCGACGCAGAGATGCATCCAGCCGAGAAAGTAGACGGCCTTTGCCCGGGGGCCCGGCGTGTCTGCCACATCTTCAGCGGAACGGAACCGTTCCAGCCAGTGCTCCCCCTCCGTGAAGCGCGCCCGACGAAACCAGAACCATCCCAGTGCGCCCGCGAGACGAAGTCCCATGCCGCGCTCTCCCGCAGCGTCCATCCATGCGAGGGCGGCCCGAATGTTGTCGTACTCAGCTTCGATCCGGTCGAACCACTGCTTCTGGCTGGGACCGTAGAGGAAAGGTTCGGCGCGCTCGGCGAAATCAAGGAAGTACTCTGCAAGGCCCTTCTCCACGGTCGAGACTTCCCCGCTTTCCTCAAGTCGCTCCCGGGCGTATTCGCGGATCGTATCGAGCATCAGGAAGCGGGGCTCCACATCTCCTTCTCCAAGCCTGACGAGACTCTTGTCAGCCAACGAAGTGAGGCTCTGCAGAACTTCCTCATCTTCCCCTGTCACCCCGCAAACTGCCATGGCCGCGTCTACCGTGCATCCTCCAGGGAACAAAGACATGCGCCGGAAAACGCGTCGCTCCCGCTCGTCGAGGAGCTTGTGGCTCCAGTCGATCTCGTTCCACAGAGTCTGTTGACGTTCCGGAAGATCCTGGAGTCCCCCTCTGAGGATCCTGAGCCTGTTCTCGAGCCTCGTCAGGATTGCGCGTGGCGACAGAACACGGACATGGGTTGCGGCCAGCTCGATGGCCAGTGGAAGACCGTCCAGACGAATGCAGATTTCCGCCACCAGGCGAACGTTCCTTTCGTTCAGCGCGAAGCTGGGCTGAACCGCTTTCGCCCGCTGCGCGAACAGCCGTACTGCCTCGCAGCATTCGATGACCTCTGGACGTTGTCCTTGAGCGGGAAGCTGCATCGGCGGAACGGCATAAAGCTGCTCGGCCCGAAGGTGGAGCGCTTGACGGCTGGTAGCGAGTACCTTCAGGCGTGGGCAATTCGCCAGGAGCTGCGCCACCTCAGGAGCTGCCGGCAGCAGGTGCTCGAAATTGTCCAGGAGCAGCAGGACCTTCTTGCCCGCCAGATAGTCCTCGAGTGTTTCCAGCAGCGTTCGGCCATCGCCACCAGCCTCTGGGACGCCCAGGGTCGCGCGCACCCTTGGCGTCACGCACCAGGCGGCTCTTGCCAAAGTTGCGCAACACCCATGCGGCATAATGACGGTTGTACTCGGTGATCCGCACCACATCGTTGAGCAGTCGTGTGTGTGCCGTGCGTCCCTTCTGGGCTCGGTACTGAGCTGCCAGCTTTCCTGTCACAGCCCTCTTTTGATCCATCGTCAGCCTCATCTTTCCGGCGAACCTCCCTGCAATACAGGGTAATCGCCTGTTCGCGTTGGGGTAGATTTTCAGATGAGGCAACAGCCCTCGTTGGGGTAGATTTCTGCTGAGGCAATGCGGAGAGTTGAACAGTCAGGCGCTCACCGTGTATCCTCAGGGAGACGCGAAATACGCGCCAGCACTCGCCGAAATGCGACGGCTATTATCACGAGTTGAAAGACGTCGTCGACGGAGTGGCCCGGGGCAGGTTCTCGGGAGTCGTCACGGGCCGATCTGCTGCCGATGCCGTTCGGCTGTGCCTTCCGGGGATGCAATCGGCAAGGACAGGGGAAGCACAGGCTTTCACGCCATGGGAGTGAGAGGCAACGAGGAAGGCTGCCTGCAGGCAGAAAAATCGAAGGCGACCCTTGCGGCTGCAATCCTCTTTCTCCTCATTGCAGGCGCTCTCTCCGGCCAGGAGACAAGCCACTGGGTTCCGCCGAGAGAGCTCAGCATGCCCAAGGATGAGATCTGGGAGAGCCTCCTCGGATACCTGGTGGGTCTCATCGACGCCGACGTCTCCTTTGCTCTCAGCGGGAGCGACCTCCTGAGCGTGCTCCCCGAGTTCAAAGCCCG